>Ga0065721_10049100_pt1 | contig 46276 bp, 19 predicted proteins | sample Mesricmetagenome_FD_59108 | JGI IMG/M metagenome (GOLD analysis project Ga0065721, IMG submission 59108) | Mesophilic microbial community from rice straw/compost enrichment Sample: eDNA_1 v2 (version 2) | ecosystem: Engineered > Solid waste > Grass > Composting > Bioreactor | place: USA: Davis...
CAGCATCGAATATGTGAGCGGTGAAATAGACCAGGCGGCATTGGAATATTTTACGCGCTCAATTGCAGATCGCGGGGCGCAATCTGCTGCGCCCGGGGCGGGCGCGCTCACCAGACGATCAAACCGCAAGGGCACAGAGAGCGCAGAGAATGACGGCTGATGCTCCTGCTTCCTTCACGTCACGACGCAATATTTCGAAAGGTTCATCGTCATAACGGGTGCAGTCGTGGGGCGCGTCTATTTATTTTTCATTTGGCGTCTCGGCTTGGCGATGATTGCACTTCGCTCGCGGTTTTCGACAGCATCTTCACAAATCGTCGAGCCACCTGCACACAGCCGCCTGATATCTCATTCGAGCCTTGAAGGTCAAAACATGTCGCGCAGACGTCCACGCCTGCGCTACGACGTGCATCAGCGGGAACCGTCGTGTTGAGCGCGCCGTTTCTCCGAGAGAAAGACGCCGGCACGACGATCCGGATCAAACGCGAAATCACGAACTCAGACTTCTTACAGATCCGTTCGACCACAATGTGCTCTTCGTCATACATTGGGCTCGCTGACAATGTGTGATTGGTCATTTGTGGGTAAACCTTCGGGCACGAGCAGCGTCATCAGGCGACTGTTTCGTTCGTGGATCTGTGCGGTCTTGCTGCTGCTGACGATGGCGGTCCCGAACGACGGTTCAGGTGCGCTTCCGGGTAGCGACGCGCCGCGGGCATGGGGCGACTGGCATGATTGGGGCGACCAGGGCAATGGAACGTATCGGAATCCTGTGTTGCCGTCGGACTACAGCGACATCGATTGCATCCGGGTGGGATCGGATTACTACGCGATTTCTTCCACGTTCCAGTATTCGCCGGGGATGGTGGTTCTCCACTCGAGAGACATGGTGAACTGGCGCATTCTCGGGCATGTCGTTGACGATCTCCGGCAGATCAGCCCGGAGTTGAATTGGGATCGCATGAACCGCTACGGGCGCGGGATCTGGGCCGGGGCGATTCGCCATCACGACGGCAGGTTCTGGGTGTACTTCGGCACACCGGAGGAAGGCTATTTCATGAGCACAGCCAAGGATCCTGCGGGCCCATGGGAGCCTTTGCATCGAGTGATGGGTGAAGCGGGTTGGGATGATTGCTGTCCGTTCTGGGACGATGACGGCCAGGGTTACTTCGTGGGAACGAGCTTCAAAGACAACTACAAGACGTGGCTGTTTAAACTCACGGCGGACGGGCGCAACCTCGTGAGCGGCTGGCGCGTTTTGTTGAATGAGGGTTCCGGGCGCGAAGCCAACAAGTTGTACAAGATCAACGGCACCTATTATCACTTTTACAGTGAGCACAAGCCCGGCGTGGGGCGCTACGTGATGATGCAGCGCTCGACCAACATTGCAGGGCCCTATCTCGAAAAGCGACAGCTCAGCCATGCGCAACTGGAAGCACACGAGCCGAATCAGGGCGGCATTGTACAGACCGCAGCCGGAGAGTGGTATTTCTTCACCCACCACGGCAACGGCGATTGGCAAGGACGCTGCGCGAGTTTGTTGCCGGTCACATGGGTGGATGGCTGGCCGATTCTCGGAGCGGTCGGCGATGACGGCATCGGCAGAATGGTTTGGTCCGGACGCAAACCGGTCGCTGATACGCCAATTCTCACTCCGCAAACCAACGATGACTTCGATGGCCCGAGGCTCGGCGTTCAATGGGAGTGGAATTACCAGCCGCGGGCCGACAAGTGGTCGCTGACCGAGCGGCCCGGGTTCCTGCGCCTGCACGCCTTCAAACCGCTTGAACGGAACAACCTGAAGAAGGTCGGCAACATCCTCACCCAACGCGTGCTGCGCACGAGAACGAACGTCGTCACGATGGCGCTGGAATTGAGCAACATGGCGGATGGACAGGTGGCCGGACTGTGTCACTACTCGGGAGACTGGAGCATGATTGGCGTCCGTCGTGAGAACGGCGTCGTCACCATCGAATCCGCCAACCACCGGACGATCACGCGGGGCCAGGCGATCACGACGTCAAAGCTCTGGCTGCGTTCGACATGGGCGTTGGACGGAAAATGCCGTTACGCCTTCAGCACCGATGGCACGGAGTTCATTCCGTTCGGCGAAACGTATCAATTCGGTTGGGGCGACTATCGGGGCGAGCGCATCGGCCTCTTCACCTGTAACAATGACGGTGAATCCGGTTACGTGGACGTCGATTGGTTCACGTATCATTACGACTCGCCGGCGTCTCGAAAAGCGATTGGCGGCGCAGGCCGTTGATCTTCACAAGAGCGTGGTTTCGAGAGCTTTGCTGCCGGAGGAATACGACGTACATCACATTGCACTCGTCCGCCGCTTCCGTGAAAGAATGTCGCCCTGGCATTCGTGACGTGAACCAAAAGTGAAAGGACCGCCGCAGGACCGGCGCGATGGACAACGCTTTCCACAGGAACTGAACGAAAAATGGAAATGCATTTCAAGGGATGCCAGGCACGGTGAACAGCCAACAACCAATGCGAAATCTCTCACCCGTACTTCGGGCACCCTCCCCCATCCATCCGATTCGCCGCGCAGTTGTGCCGTCAGAGGCTGGGAGACGTCCGAGTTGAGAGCCCCTTTGAACAAGATGAAAATTCACATTTGCCTTCTATCTCTCGGTCTTGCCACCCAGATGGTCTTTGCCGCCGACGCGCCCACAAATTCACCGTCTTCAGAAGATGTGTGGATCTCGTCACTCGACGTTTCACGCATTGAACAGGGATGGGGTGAGGCTCGCGCCAACCGTTCCGTGGACAACCGGCGATTGACCGTCGCAGGCCGCGTGTTCCAGCAAGGTGTCGGAACACACGCGAACTCGACGATCCCTCTCGAAGTCGATGGCAACGCTCTCACGCTCTCGGGCAGCGTTGGTGTGGACGATGAAACCGGCGGACGCGGTTCGATCATTTTCAAAATTGAAGCCGATGGGCGGGAAATCTGGAACAGCGGGTTGATGCGGAGCCGGGACGCTGCCAAGGACTTTTCGCTCGATGTCAAAGGGGTGAAGTCGCTCGCGCTGCTGGCTTTGGACGGAGGAGACGGGATCGATTACGACCATGCGGACTGGGGTGATTTGAAAATAACCATGGCTGCCGGCAAACCGCGTCTGAACGTTCCGCCCATCGAAGAGGCGGTAGTTCTCACACCGAAGCCCGGACCGACACCTCGCATCAATGGCGCGCGGGTGTTTGGCGTTCGGCCCCGTTCGCCGTTTCTGTTTACCATCGCGGCGACCGGTGACCGGCCAATGACATTTGCGGCGGACAATTTGCCCGAAGGACTCGCGCTTGATCCGCAGTCCGGCCAGATCACTGGCAAACTTGAAAAAGCCGGCGAGTACGTGGTAACGCTTCGCGCCAAGAACGCGGTGGGCCAGGCCGAACGGCAGTTCAAGATCGTTTGCGGATCGAAGATAGGACTCACACCTGCCATGGGCTGGAACAGTTGGAACTGTTTCGCCGGCGAAGTAACTGCTGAAAGAATCAAAGCTGCGGCGGACGCGATGGTGAACAGCGGCCTGATCAATCACGGCTGGACCTACATCAACATCGACGACTTCTGGCAGGTGCATCGGAATTCCCGCGACCCGAGCCTGCAAGGACCAAAACGCGATGCCAACGGACGCATCCTGCCCAACCCGCGTTTCCCGGACATGAAAGGCCTTGTCGATTATGTCCATGGCAAAGGACTGAGGATCGGAATTTATTCTTCACCCGGACCCTGGACGTGCGGCGGCTGCGTCGGGAGCTTTGGCTACGAGCTTGAAGATGCCCAGCAATATGCCGAGTGGGGCTTTGACTATCTGAAATATGACTGGTGCTCTTACGATCCGGCGTTTGAAGCCCAGCGCGGCAGCACCAATTGGAACGCATCCCGCGCACGCAACATCAGCTATTCCGGCGGTGACGGCGTGACGACAGGCCGGCTGCCCTTCCGACGAATGCACGAAGCGTTGATCCAGCAGCCGCGTGACATCATCTTCAGCCTTTGCCAGTACGGCATGGGCAACGTGTGGGAATGGGGAACCGAAGTTGGAGGCCACTCCTGGCGCACGACGCAAGACATCAATGACAGTTGGAGCAGCATGTCGGGCATCGGTTTCAGTCAGGCAGGAAAAGAACGATATGCGGGTCCCGGACACTTCAACGATCCGGACATGCTCGTGGTTGGCAGGCTCGGGTGGGGTCGGCTGCGTCCCACCAAGCTCACGCCCAACGAACAATACACACACATCAGTCTCTGGTGCCTCCTCGCGTCGCCATTGCTGATCGGGTGCGACATGACCCAACTCGACGAATTCACACTGAACCTGCTGACGAATGACGAAGTGATCGACGTGAACCAGGACCCGCTGGGACGCCAGGCATCGCGAGTCGCTCAGGACGGTCAGCTCGAAGTGTGGGCCAAGGACATGGAAGATGGATCCAAAGCGGTCGGCCTTTTCAATCGCGGCACGCAGGAAAAGGTTGTGGTCGCGAAGTGGTCCGACCTCGGCTTGACTGGCGACCAGATGGTGCGCGATCTCTGGCGTCAAAAGGATATCGGCAAGTTCAACGGACAGTTCGAGGCGACGGTGGGCCGGCACGGAGTTACGCTCGTGAAAATTTCTCCCGCGAAATAACAAACAAAAGCGCTACCTATGAAAACAAAAATGCTCGGTTTAGCACTCATCACGCTGTTCGCGGCTGCGCCTGCCATGGCTCAGCCGGGCGGACAACCTGCGGCACAGGTCATCGAGTCGCCGGTAACCAACTCGGTCGAGGATTTCAAACCCTCGTCCCTGAACCAGCCGCGCCGGCAGTATCCACAGGTCAATTCGGAACGGCGCATGCGCGCGAGCCTTCGGGCGCCCGACGCGACAAGCGTGCTTCTTGATATCGGCGGCAAGCGATATCCAATGACCAAGCGGGAAGATGGCACCTGGATCGGCGATTCCGCGCCGCAGGACGAAGGATTTCATTACTACCAGCTCTGGGTGAATGGCGCCCAGGTGCCTGATCCTGGCACTCTCTTTTTCTACGGCGCGAGTCGCTGGGGCAGCGCGATTGAAATCCCGGCGAGCGATCAGGATTTCTACGCGCTCAAGAATGTCCCTCACGGCCAGTTGCGCGAGACGCCTTTTTATTCGAAGAGCGCCAATGCGGTTCTCCGCTGTTTCGTTTACACGCCGCCCGATTATGAAAAGGATGTCACCAAACGTTATCCCGTTCTGTATTTGCAGCATGGTGGCGGCGAGGACGAAACCGGCTGGGGAAGCCAGGGATTCACTGGGCGTATCATGGACAACCTGATTGCGGCGGGCAAAGCGCGGCCGTTTATCATCGTGATGGCCAACAGCTACGTGCCCGGCGCGGCCGCTCCGAATCGCGGCGCCGCTCCGGCAGCAGGCGGGGGCGCTCAAGGTCGCGGCATGTTCAACTTCTCGGCATTCGAGCGAATGTTGATCGACGACCTGATTCCCTACATTGACTCCAACTTCCGCACCCTCACCGATCAACCCAACCGCGCCATGGCCGGTCTCTCCATGGGCGGAATGCAAACGCGCCAGATCACGCTGGCCAATCTCGACAAGTTCTCGCACATCGGCATTTTCAGCGGCGGCAGCATCAGCACGAATGACATCACCGACATGGCGGCGTTCAAGGAGAAGGTCAAACTCGTGTTTATCGGTTACGGCAGCCGCGAGCTTGAAAACCGCGGCGGCGGACGCGGCGGTTTTGGCGGCGATCCGAAAGCAAACACCGAGGCGCTCAAGGCGGCTGGAATCAACAGCGTCTTCTACGTTTCTCAGGACACCGCTCACGAATGGCAGACCTGGCGGCGCAGCCTTTATCAATTCGCACCGCTGGTTTTCAAAAACCAGTAGCGGCCAGTGTTGTCGGGCTCGGCTCCTTCCAGGACCGAGCCCCGTTCATCGCGCGGTTCGCAGGCATCGCGAAACGTTGCGCTCAAGACCGGTTTTCACAGTCAAATTCTGACCCGACGGCACTCTGGAATCGGAGTCCCAAAACAAATCTCTCAAAACTTATATGATGACTGTCACAGGAAGAAACCACTCGGTGCTGAACACTGTTGGCGCACCTGTTTTTCGCGTGACCGGGAAGGCTCTCACCGTGGTTTGTATGGTGGTCGTGTTTGCATTCCCACTTGCGGCAATGGCGGCGGAACCGATCCCGGCTCCCGGCTCGAAACTGCCTCCGCTGGCCGACAAAGTCATCACCGCCGCCGACGTCACAGTGGAGCGGCTTGGAACCAACATTCCCGCTTCCGCAATTGGGGAACCAGTCGGTGCAGTGACGCTGTTCCCGCCGCGCTGGATTCAGGCAACGGAAAGCGCGGTTGCTCACGCGCTGGTCGAAGGCTCGATCGCTCCCAAGGACCCGAATGGCAAACCGATCAACTTCCGCGTCTTGCTCCCGGCCACCTGGAGTCGGCGGGCGATTCAAATGGGCGGCGGCGGAATGAACGGCATGGTGCCGATGCTGCGCGGCGAGCGTCCCGACTCGCCCACGGCAACATTTGCACGGTACGGCAGCGATTCTGGGCACCAGATGGGCGGGTTTGGTGGAGGTGGTGGTGGCAATGACTGGGCGCTCAACGAAGAGGCCATTCGCAACCTCGGTTACATGCAGATGAAGAAAACCCATGACGCCGCGATGGTGATCATGGAGCGCATCTACGGCGAACGGCCGCGCTTCAATTATTACGTCGGCAGCTCCCAGGGCGGACGCGAAGCTTTGACCGTCGCCCAGCGATACCCGGCCGACTACGACGGCATCGTCGCGGACGTTCCCATCGTGAGCTTCTCCACTTTGATGCTGGCACCCGAGCTGATCCGCATTCAGGAAAAGCCGCTGTCCAATTGGGTCTCGCGAGCAAAGATCAACGCCATTCGCGCCGAGTTCATACGCCAGGCAGACAAGCTCGACGGGCTGGCAGACGGCGTCATTAACAACTACATGGCGGCCCGGGCGCTGTTCGACATGTCGCAGGGCGATCCCAACCGCAATCCGTGGGCGGCTCTGCGCGGACCAAATGGCACCGATCCGAACCCGCAAGATACGTCAGCAAACGCGCGTCTGACTGACGGTCAAATCGAGACGCTCAAGATGGTTTACAGTCGCTACAAATTCGCGACGCCGCTGGCCAACGGCGTAACTTCATTCGGCATGTGGGTGCCGAACACTGATCCCGGAGGCAGCGGATTAATTGTTGACCGCCGTTTCCGTGGACAGGAAGGTGCCGACGAAAACGCGCCAGTCCATTCGCACCTGGGTGTTCTGGGCGTGACCGGGTTCCTCATGCAAAACCTGTCGGCGAACCCGCTGGACTATGTGGAAGGCGGTCCGCTCAACAAACGGCGCGAGCAGCTTTCGGAATGGCTCGACTCGACGAACCCCGATCTCTCCGCGTTCTACCGGCGCGGCGGCAAGATGATCGTCACGATCGGCACCGACGACACGCTCGCGTCGCCCGGGGCGCAGTTGGATTACTATCAATCCGTGATCGACAAGATGGGCCGCGATCAGGTGGACGCTTTTGCGCGGCTCTACGTGCTTCCGCAAACTGGGCACGGCTTGAGCGGACGTAGCAGCTCGATGAACGGCGACGGAAAGGAAGTCACCCCGTTTGAAATTCCGAACCGGTTCGACCGCATTGCCCTGATCACCGCCTGGGTCGAACGCAACGAACCGCCCGGCAAGACGGTGATCGTCACCGCCCGCGGCCGCAGTCTGCCGATGTGTTCGTATCCCAACTACCCACACTACAAAGGCGGCCCGCCCGAATCCGCTGACTCATACGATAGCATCGCGCCGTGACGCTCAGGTCACGAGCAATTCAGAGTCGGCGCACTTTTGCTTTTTAACTACGAATCAAGAATGAAGAAAATACTCGCTGCATCCGTTGCACTAATCACGTTCTGCGTCGCACCCGTTCACTCGGCGGAGGTGACCGTCAGATCGCCGGACCGAAAAGCGGTCGTCACCGTCACCGACGAGGCCGGGTTGAGCTACTCGGTAACCTTTGATGGACGCGAGGTGGTGGGCAAATCGCGCTTTGGCATCGTCGCCGACGGTGTCGATCTCGGTGCCGAAGCCACTCTGGGCAAATCGACTTCGCGCAGGATTCGCGAGTCGTATTCCATGTTCGGCGCTCACTCCAAGGCGGAGAATGATTGTCGCGAAACAACTGTTCAGGTCCGCAGTTCCACAGGCGAAACGTACGAACTCGATGTGCGCGCCTACAACGATGGAGTGGCGCTGCGAACGCGTCTTACGGCAAAGCCGGGCCGCCGAATCAACAGTGAAGCTACGGAGTGGAAGGTTCGTGGCAATCCATTGGCGTGGTACCAAACCGACTTCAGCAGCTACGAAGGTGTCTTTCAAAGCACACGGCTGAATGACCTGCCCGCGGATCGGAAACTTCCGCTGCCGATTACGTTCAGTCTGGACGGGGGTGACGGGCGAGCGAACGGCGGTTACGCGCTTGTGACCGAGGCCAATCTTCTGAACTACAGCGACGCGGGCGTTCATGTTGCTGCGGATCGTTCGCTGCGCGTGTCCTTCCATGCCCGGCCGGATGCGAATGGATGGACCACGGATGATGCTGTGGTTCAGCCATGGCGTGTCACCCTGCTCGCACGCGATCTCAACGCGCTTGCGAACAGCGATCTGATTCGCAATCTCTGCCCCCCGGCATCGCCGGAACTGGCCAAAGCCGACTGGATCAAACCGGGCCGATCTTCCTGGCAATGGTGGTCCAGCGGCGGCCCCAAATACTCCGAGCAACGTCAGTGGGTGGATTGGACGAAGCAACTCGGTTTCGAGTATTACCTGGTTGACGATGGCTGGAAGGATTGGAAAGAGGACGGCAAAGACCCGTGGGCATGCATGCGCGAGGTCTGCGATTACGCGAAAACGAACGGTGTGAAGATCTGGGCCTGGGTACATTGCCGCGACGTCACGAGCCCCGCCGCCCGCGCCGCCTACTTTGATCGCGCGGTCGAGGCGGGCGTGGTCGGAGTGAAGATCGATTTCATGCCCGAAGCCAGCGTGCAATGGGTCAACTGGTACGACGAAACGTTGCGCGACGCGGCTGCCCGGAAGTTGATGGTGAACTTCCATGGCGCGACGAAGCCGGTTGGACGCGAACGCACCTGGCCCAACGAGATGACCCGCGAAGCGGTGCGCGGTCACGAGTATCACATCCTGCGTTACCGCCGCACCCTGCCCCCGGCACAGGATTGTATCCTGCCGTTCACGCGCTATGTCATCGGGGCTGCGGATTACACGCCGACAGTTTTCAATCCCAGAGAATTGCGCGGCTACACCTGGGCGCGTGAGCTGGCCCAGGCCATTGTTTTCACATCGCCATACCTGTGCTACGCCGATCACCCGCGAAATTATCTCACCAACACAGCGGTGGATGTGTTGAAAGCAATCCCGGCAACGTGGGACGAAACCATCGTCCTTCCCGGAAGCGAAATCGGAAAGTGTGTAGCCTTCGCCCGGCGCAGCGGGACCCGGTGGTTCATCGGCGTCATGAACGGCGGCGAAGAGAGTCCGCTCGACATCCCGCTGAGCTTTCTCGGCCGCGGCCAGTACCAGATGATCCAACTCGGTGACGCGCCGGATCGCGGAGACGGCTGGCAGCGCGACGAGAAGACAGTCAAACGCAGCGATCGCGTGCAACTCACGTTGCGCCCCAGCGGCGGCTGCGTCATCCAACTCGGTCCAAAGAAATGATCATGAATCATGAACCTGCAATGTCGGCACAGTTCGAAGCGGCGGCATTGCAGGCATTTGGTTTATCACCATGTGCTCCAATAATGGATCTGCTTCAAATGCAGATCGCGGGGCGCAATCTGCGGCGCCCGAGGCGGGCGCGCTCCCCATCCCCGAAATTGAACCGCAGAGGTCGCAAAGAACGCAGAGATTTCAAACCGTTGTGTTGTCGCACGATCTGTTGTCTTATCGCACTTCCCTGCTGCAGCTCCATTCAGATCAGATGCGCGCCGGAACGATCTTGAAAGACCACCGCACTCGGCTGGCATCCCAGCCCCTTTTCTCCCACCCCCTCATCTCCTCTGCTCTTTTCTCTGAAGAAAATTCAGCGTTTGTGGACAACTTTTCAGAGACCGGCTCTTTACATTTCCTCTCCCGCTGTTTCAATACGCGCCACTCACATTCGGCGTGCGACGTTTCTCGTCGGTATGTGCATTGCGAAATGCAATCCAGACGGAACGAGATCGCCTGAACTTCAGGCCATTCGTCGCGTGCTGCCGGGACAACGCTTTCTTCCGCAGCCGCACACACCAGGTCCGTTGCGTCTCCCAATCAGAAGTGCAGCCTGTGAAGTTCAGAAGATTGATTTCAACCCGATGGGTCTGGCCTGTTTCGGGCCTGCTGTTTGCCTCAGCCACGGCGTGGTCAGGACCGCGCATTACTCTGTCCTGGTATTCCGATCCGGCTTCCGGCGCGGTTGGCCACCGAATTCTCTGCGGATTCCGCGAGTTCGATTACCCGTACGTCTTCGATGTCGGCGATGTCACGCGTGCCACAATCACATTGCCTGATGGCGGCTCCGAATATCATCTCGCGGTGATCGCTTACAACGCGGAAGGAGTCGAAAGCCCGCCGTCCGAAGAGGTCATTTACGTGCCACCCGGTCCGCCCAGGCTGCAGCCAGAAAAAAGTTCGAATCAATTCACGGTACGATGGAATTCCATTCCCGGAACCGGATATCGCGTTCTTTACAAACCGGAGTTGACAGCGAACGAATGGAATCCCGTCAGCAAAATCATCGTCGCCGACGCGACGCAGACCGAATGGAGCACGGCTTTTAACACGGCGGCTCCGTCGGCATTCTTCAAGGTTCAGGTAATTCCGAATCCTGGTTCCCCGCCGGAACTGAAGTTGACGCAACCGAACGAAAACGAACTTCGTTTCTCCTGGAACTGTATTCCGGGCCGAAGTTATCAAATTCTTTTCAAGGAAACCCTGGCTGCGCCGGACTGGATTCCCCTCTCGCCGGTGTTGTTGACTGAAAGCACGGTTCTCGAATGGGTGACGGAGATCGATCCGGCTGCGGCGAGCGGATTCTTCAAGCTGGAAATGTTGCCCGAGTCGGAAAGGCTTCCTGTCACCTCAATCACCTATGACGAGAACGAACGGGTGCAGATCGCGTGGAACGCCATTCCGGGATGCCGGTATCAAGTGTTCTGCAAATCCGATCTTTCCGAGACTGACTGGACGCCGCTGAGCGACGAACTGGTTGCGGAGGCGGTCGAAATGTCCTGGACGGTGCCGGAGGATGCGTCACAACCGGGCGTCTTTTACGCAGTGAAGGAACTGGTGGATTGAACGGTCGAATGAGCCTCAAGTTTGAGCAAACAGTCCGACCCTCCGAATCGCAGAATCATCCATTCCATGTGCGGGCGGTCATTGCTACTTTCCCCGCCATGCGATCAGCTGTTTCAGCGACTTCAAAACTTTGCGCCGGCATTGCGTTGCTTTGCATGACTTCAGGAGTGGGTCAATTTGGAGCTGCTCAAGCAGCTGAATTCACGAATCCGATCCTTCCCGGTTTTCACGCCGATCCCAGCATCTGCCGCGCGGGGGATGACTATTACATGGTGCACAGCACGTTCGAATATTTCCCCGGCGTGCCGGTGTATCACAGTCGTGATCTGGTGAACTGGAAACTGATCGGCCACTGCCTGACGCGGAAGAGCCAGTTGAATCTCGACAACACGCGTCACTCGGCGGGCATCTTCGCGCCCACGATCCGTTATCACAACGGAACGTTCTACATGATCACCACCACCGTGAGCGGCGGCGGCAACTTCTTCGTCACCGCCACCAACGCGGCAGGTCCCTGGTCGGATCCAGTCTGGATCGATCCAACCGGCATCGATCCGTCGTTCTATTTCGAAGACGACAAAGTTTATTACGTGCGTCAGGTCGATGGCGAACGCGGCTACTCCGGTCAGCAGCTGATCGACATCAAAACCGGCAAACTTCAGGGTGAACTGAAGGAACTCTGGCGTGGCACCGGCGGCATCTGGCCAGAAGGACCGCATCTCTACAAGGTCAATGGCAAATATTACCTGATGATTTCCGAAGGTGGTACGAGCTACGACCATTGCCTCACCGTCGCGCGCAGTGATTCGCCATGGGGACCGTTCGAGCCCAATCCAAACAACCCGATTCTCACGCATCGGAATCGTCCAAACGATCCCTTCCAGGCGATCGGCCACGGTGATCTCGTTGAGACTCCGGACGGCTGGTGGGTCGTGTTTCTCGGTTTCCGTCCCCAGGGCGGTCAGCATCATCATATTGGACGCGAAACGTTTCTGGCACCCGTTACCTGGGAAAACGGCTGGCCGGTTGTGAACAACAATCAACCGATCACGGCCAAGATGCGCGCGCCGAACCTGAAGCCGCATCCCTGGCCGGCTCTTCCGCCGCGGGATGAATTCGAAGGATCATCGCTTCGATTGAACTGGCGCTACGTTCGCAATCCGGTGGAATCGAATTATTCCCTGAGCGCGCGCTCCGGCTGGCTGCGGTTGCACGGATCGGAAGTCACCCTTACCAACCAGGCTTCACCGACGTTCATCGGCCAGCCTCAAACGGCCTTCAACTGCCGCGTCGCCACGAAAGTGGAATTCAAACCGTCGAAACCGAACGAAGAAGCCGGATTGGTTTTGCGCGCCAACGACAACAACCATTACGTCCTCGGAATCCGGTCGCATGAAGGAAAGCGCCAGGTGTTCCTGCGCAAGTATCTCGACGCAAAAGTGGCGGAACCGCTCAGCACAGCGAACCTTCCCGATGATGGCGCGGTGGTATTGAGTGTCCGGGCACAGCCGTTGAGCTACGAATTCTTCTATCAGGCAAAGGACGGTTCCGAGAAGAGCCTTGGAACGGCGCTGACACGGGATCTTTCCACCGAAACGCTCACCGCCCAAAAAGGCGCGCCGTTCAATTTCACCGGCGTTTTCATGGGACTCTACGCAACCGGCAACGGCCAGCGCAGCACCGTTCCGGCGGACTTTGACTGGTTTGAATACGAACCCCGCGACTGAGAAAGACAGAAGACCACCAACAACCAAAATCACTTTACCATCCCGTCACCAACAACACTGAGTATGAAAAGCACACTTCCAATCCTATTATTCACATCAGCAGCGGCCGCTCTGACCGTCGGATGCCAGTCTGCGAAACAGGAGGCAACCACTGCGACACCGGCCGCCACCTCTTCAGCTGCGGCGGCAGCTCCCGCAGTCGAACAAAAAGCCATTCGCATCAATGCCGGAGGCTTTGCTCCGGTCACCGATTCCAGCGGCAACGTTTGGATCGCTGACAAAGGTTTTGCGGACGGCGACATCATGGAACGTCCTGAACTTCCGATCCAGAACACGAAGGATGCGGTGATCTATCAGACCGAACGTTATTCGATGACGAAGTTCGAGCAGCCGCTTCCGAACGGAAACTACACCGTGAAATTGCATTTTGCGGAAACGTTCGAAGGCATCGGCGGCCCCGGCGAACGCGTCTTCTCGTTCAACGTGGAAGGAAAAGACTTCAAGGACTTCGATGTCTGGAAGAAGAGCGGCGGCGCTCAACGCGCTTACGTGGAAACCGTCAACGTCCAGGTGACCGACGGAAAACTCGACATCACGTTTACGCCGAACATCGAGAATCCCCAGATCAACGGCATCGAGATTTTGCCGAATTGATTCACGCGGGACCACATCCCGCATTGACATGTCAGCACCTTGTTTCCGCTGTCGGATCGTCAACCCGGCCCACCCCGTTTCGATGGGGCGCCGGGTTGCCGCTATTTTGTGTTTTGTTGCCGCCTGCTGGACGTTGAATCTGCAGGCGCTCACAACGAATTCTTTCATCCGCACAGCCGCGACGGACGGAAGTTTGGCAATCGTCGCGAACGGAAAGGCCGCCGCCATTGTCGTGGACACGAACGACTGGCCGGGTGTGGTTCGTGTTGCGGTTGATCTGCAGACGGACATTCGCCGCGTGTCCGGCGTGGAAGCAAAGCTTGTTCACGATCCCGCCGGCGTCAGCCGTGAAGCCATCCTGGTCGGAACTATTGGACGCAGCGCTGTGATTGACCGACTCGTGCGCGAGAAGAAAATCAACACGAACGATGTGGCTGGAAAATGGGAGGCGGCTTTGATTCAGATCGTGGAGAATCCCCTGCCCCATCTCGATCGCGCACTGGTGATCGCCGGCAGCGACAAGCGCGGAACCATTTTTGGTGTGTATGACATTTCGGAACAGATGGGCGTTTCGCCGTGGCATTGGTGGGCAGACGTTCCGCCAAAACGAAATCCAGATCTGTTCGCTTCACCGGGACGCCATGTCCTTGGACCGTCCGGCGTGAAGTATCGGGGAATTTTCATCAATGACGAAGGCCCGAGCCTGATGACGTGGGCGCGCCGGAAATACGGCGAATTGAACCACGGCATGTACACGAACGTCTTCGAGCTGATTCTCCGCTGCAAAGGAAACTTTCTCTGGCCTGCGATGTGGGACAACTCCTTCGCCACCGACGATCCGCTGAACGCGAAGCTCGCCGACGAATACGGAGTCGTCGTCAGCACGTCGCATCACGAACCGATGATGCGGGCCTGGAAGGAATGGCGCGCCGCAGGCAACGGACCGCGAACCTGGGACTATTCAAAGAACGACGCGAAACTCCGTGAATTCTGGTCTGAGGGAATTCGCCGGACGAAGGATTACGAAAAGGTCATCACACTCGGAATGCGCGGTGACGGCGACGAACCGATGAGCGAAACCGAAAGCGTCGCTCTGCTGGAACGCATCGTTGCGGATCAGCGCAAATTGATTTCGGAAATTATCGATCCGAACGTCGAACGCGTCCCGCAGGTCTGGGCGCTTTACAAGGAAGTGCAGGGTTATTACGAGCGCGGGATGCGCGTGCCGGACGACGTGATTCTCCTCTGGTGCGACGACAACTGGGGGAACATTCGCCGTCTGCCAACCGCTGACGAGCGCAAGCGTTCCGGCGGCGCCGGGATTTATTATCATTTCGACTACGTGGGCGGCCCGCGAAATTACAAATGGATCAACACCGTTCCCCTTCCAAAAATCTGGGAGCAAATGAACCTCGCGTGGCATTACGGCGCGACAAATCTCTGGATCGTGAACGTTGGCGACATCAAACCGGAGGAAGTCCCGCTGGAATTCTTTCTGAGCATGGGACGGAATCCTGCCGCCTGGACCAGGGACAACCTGGACGGATACTTGCAGCGCTGGGCGACACGCGAATTTGGTCCACGTCATGCAAACGAGATTGCAGACATCGTTGCGAAATACGCCAAATACAACGGTCGCCGCAAACCGGAGCTTCTCGAACCGGGAACGTTCAGTCTGGACAACTACAACGAAGCCGATCGCGTTCTTGCCGACTGGCAGGACATCACACAGCGGGCGGAAAGAATCTACGCGGACCTGCCCAATGAACTGCGAGATGCGTTTTATCAACTCGTTCTTTATCCGACCCGGGCGAGTGCCGTTGTGAACGAACTTTACATCGCGGTCGCGAAAAACCGCGCCTACGCAAGGCAGAACGATGTTCGGGCGAACGACTTCGCGCGCCGCGCCCGCGAGCTGTTTGCAGAAGATCAGCGGATGTCGGATTACTACAACAACGAACTCGCCGGCGGAAAATGGAAACACATGATGGACCAAACCCGCATCGGTTACACCGGCTGGCAGCAGCCGAACCGCAACATCATGCCCCGAGTCACCGAAATCGAAGGCACAAACACAGTTGCCACGATGCCGGACGAAAAATCCGCAATCCGCAATCCACAATCCGCAATCCCAACCGGCTGGCGTGGATTCATCGAAACAGACGGCTACGTTTCCATCGAAGCCGAACATTTCACGAGCCGGACCGACACGCCGTATGCGCGCTGGGAAGTGCTTCCCGATCACGGGCGCACGCTTTCCGCAGTGACGGTGTTTCCAGTGACCGCCTCGAGTGTCACGCCTCCTCAGGATTCCCCAAATCTGGAATACCGAATGTGGCTCAGCAGCACCGGCGCTGTTGAAGTCACCACGATTCTCTCGCCATCGCTGAACTTCGATCCGAACCGCTCCGTTCGAGTCGCCGTTTCCTTCGACAATGAACCGCCGCAGATCATCACCGTCGTTCCCAAGGGATATAACGCCGGTGACGGCAATCGCGACTGGGAAACATCGGTGAAGGACAGCGTCCGAAAGGTGAAATCGAAGCACACCCTCTCGACACCCGGCGAACACACGTTCAAAATCTGGATGGTCGATCCCGCTGTCGTGGTGCAGAAGCTCCTCGTCGATTGCGGCGGGCTCAAGCCGAGTTATCTCGGCCCACCGGAATCTCCATTCGTCGGGAACCAATAATTTCGTCGGGAAAGACATCTATCCGTTCAGAAGCACGTTTGCATGGTCGAGCCTCGCCGTGCTCCCGTCCATGCCTGCGCCTTTGACAATCGCCGTTTCCGGCAGTAAAGGTTCCCCCATGAAAACCCTGGCTCTCCTCCCAACACTGATTTTTATGGCCACATCCCTTGTCGCCGCCCCAATCCACGACGTTCCGCTGAAAGACATCGACGGAAAAGACACCACCCTCGCTCCCTACAAGGGCAAGGTGATGCTCATCGTCAATGTCGCTTCAAAGTGCGGCAACACGCCCCAGTACAAGGGCCTTGAGACGATCTATCAGAAGTACAAGGACAAGGGATTCACGGTGCTCGGGTTCCCGTGCAATCAGTTTGGAAATCAGGAGCCGGGAAGCAGCGAACAGATCAAGGAATTCTGCAGCAGCGAATATCACGTCACCTTCCCGATGTTCGAAAAGCTCGAAGTGAAAGGTCCGAACCAGCATCCGCTCTACAATCACCTCGCAGGAAAAGACTCTCCGTTCCCCGGTGACGTGAAGTGGAACTTCGGCAAATTCCTCGTCGGCAAGGATGGAAAAATCCTCAAGCGCTTCGATCCCAAGACACAGCCGGAATCGCCTGAAGTGATTGCTGCCATCGAAGAAGCGCTCGCAGCGAAGTAAATCGAAACGATGCAAGACGGTTTATTGCCACGGATGAACACAGATGGGCTCAGACAAGGCGGAAAGGTTTTAGTCGAGCACAACTGATTTTTCCGTATCCCTGCTCCATTCCTCGTACCGCGATTCTGTGAGTCGCTGTAACGCAGATCAGCTAACAAAGCTCCGGAAGAACTATTGTTGAATCCGGAGCTTTCGAGCTTTTCAGGTCTTTTCTCGATTGTTTTCACAATCCATTCGCGATTAACGTCTCCGTTCAACTGTTTACAAACTGAAACTTATTGCTGTCTCTATGGAATCATTGCCGACTGTTCTACTGAAGCCGGGCGAAGCGGATCGTATCGTTGCGGGCCATCCCTGGGTTTATCAATCCTCCATCCTCCGCATGAGCGCACAGGCCGGCGACGGTGAACTCGTGCAGGTAAAGGATCATCGCCAGCGTCTGCTCGGGGTCGGCTTCTTCAACTCGCGCTCGAAAATTCACGTCCGCCTTCTCGCGCCGGATCGCATCGACGTCAACGAAGCTTTCTTCGAACAACGCATTCGCGAGGCGCTTTCCGTCCGGCAACGTCACCTGCCCCACGCCGCTTCATTCCGCGTCGTCAACGCCGAGAGCGATTTTCTCAGCGGACTGATCGTGGACAAATACGAGGACGTTCTTGCCGTTCAGATTTCGGCCCTGGGCATGGACAAGCGCAAGGGAGCCATCATCAATGTGCTGAAACGCCTGTTGTCTCCGCGAACGATTGTTGAACGCAGCGATGTAGCGTCCCGGAAATTTGAAGGACTTGCTGAGGCGAACGGTGTTCTCGAAGGCGAACTGAATGGACCGATCGCAGTCAACCTCAACGGACTGAAGTTTGAAACGGACCTGATCGCCGGCCACAAAACCGGGATGTATCTCGATCAGCAGACGAGCTATCAGGCGGTGGCGCAATTCGCCAGGGACGCGCAAGTGCTCGATTGTTTTTGCTTCCTCGGCGGATTCGGTTTGCACGCGGCACGGGCCGGTGCAGCGCACGTTCATATGCTCGACCAGAGCGAAGAGGCCATTGGGGCGGCGAAACGCAACGCGGCGAACAACGGTCTGGCTTCCAACACATCCTTTGAAGCAACGAACGTCTTCGACTGGCTGAAAGCGCAGACGAAAACAGGTCCAAGCGAGAAACTGGTACCCAAGTTCGATCTGATCATTCTCGATCCGCCGTCCTTCACGAGAAACCGTGCCTCGGTTCCGGACGCGCTCCGCGGCTACAAGGAAATTCATCTGCGTGCGCTGAAGTTGCTGCGGCCGGGAGGAACGCTTGCGACGTTCTGCTGTTCGCATCACGTGGACTCGGGACTGTTCCAGGACACTGTGCTGAGCGCGGCGTATGACGCCCGGAAAGTGCTGCGACGCGTTGCCACCTACTCGCAATCGCCGGATCACCCGATCATTCCGATGATTCCTGAGACGGAATATCTGAAGGGATTCGCCTACGAACTGGTGAGATAACGCAGCGGCGGCGACTTATCGCTTGATCGGTTCCAGCAAATCTCGCTGCCAGTTCATCAGGTCGGCAGAGGCTTTCTGCCAGTCGCGGGCAAGTTCGCTCAATGTGCTGCGGCTGGCGATCAGCGTCGGATCGATGCCGAGTTCCCCTGCCCGTTCGTTGCGACGGGCCTCCAGTTCAACGAAACGTTTTCGCTCCGCTTCGGTGGGGCGATGTCCTTTGTGTTCAAGAATGCGCGGAAGTTTGTCGTTGGGAATTCCGCGCCCGCGCGCAACCGCCTTCATCAGACCGGAGCGACGGCGATCGGACATGTTTTTTGGGAGCAGCGACTCATAAGGCCGCTCGGTTCCGGCTGCAGCGGCGATATCCACGACAGTCTCGTGGCTCAACACGAAGAATGGGGGCCGGTTCGCCGCCACCGCTTCCTCCTCGCGCCATTTCCAGATTTCGCGAAGAACCGCGAGGCCCGGGCGGCCAAGAACATGACTTCCCTTGATTCGCCAGACCGCGTCTTCATCGACCGATTTCGGATGCGTGCATTCTTCAATCAAACGCGCGCATGATTCCTGGTGCCACTTGAGCCGTCCCTTTGCAGACAGCTCGGCGCGGAGTTTATCCTCGAGCGCGCGCAGATAATGCGTGTCGTTGCGCGCGTAGGTTTCCATGCGTTCGGTGAGCGGGCGAATCGCCCAATTGGCTTTCTGCGGTCCCTTCTCCAGTTTCACGCCAAGAAACTTTTCCACCAGGCTGCTGTAGCCGAACTGCTTTTCCCCGAGAAGCCGCGCGGCGAGCATTGTGTCGAAGATTGCCGACGGCACAAATTCGTGGTGCTTCAAAAGCAGTCGAAGATCGTAATCGGCGCCATGCATGATCAATTCGTGCCCAGAGAGCGCGTCGAGCAGCGGATCGAGATTCACGCCGGCAAGGGGATCGACCAACACGTCTCCATCGGTCGTGCTGATCTGAATCAAACAAACTTTTTCAGGGTAGGCATGAAGGCTGTCGGCTTCCGTATCCACCGCCACCCAGGTCGCGGACTGGAGCCTTGGCAGGAAGTCCGCGAGCTTTTGTTCCGTATCAATCACCGCGCCAATATAGAAGCGGAACGCGGCAGGTGCCAAGTTTCCGCTCAACCGGAGCCGTTAATTGTGGAAAAAAGCACATCTTCATCGCCCGTCGTCTGAAATCGTTCAAATGGTCCGTTCGCGCCTGCTTGATTTGGCCTCATCCTTCCAGCCGAAGACATTGCCCGTCCAGATGCGACAAGGTATGTTCCGCCGCATGAGTTTACTGCCGTTTGAAAATTTGCCTGCTCACAAGCCGCGTCGTTTCGTCCCGCAGGACATCGATCTCGGAGACTGGAGCCGGATTCAACCGCTGTTCGAACAACTGGAATCGCGCTGCGCTGAATGCCAAACCGCGGCCGAGCTGGAGCAATGGCTGATCGACTGGAGCGAATTGAGCGCCGCGCTGGACGAGGAATCGTCCAAGCGTTACATCGCGATGACCTGTCACACCGACAGTCCGGAGGCGGAAAAGGCGTATCTTCAATTCGTCGAAAAAATCGATCCGGAACTCAAACCGAGGCAATTCAACCTTTCAAAATTGTTCATCGCGCACCCTCAACGCGCCCAGCTTCCGAAGCAGCGATTCGAAGTTTTCAATCGCGATACCGAGAATCACGTGAAGCTGTTTCGCCAGGAGAACGTGGCGCTCGAGACCGAGGAAGCGAAACTCAGCCAGCAGTATCAGAAGCTCAGCGGTGGGCTCACGGTCATCTTCCGCGGCGAAGAACGCACGCTAGTCCAGATGGGCCGCTACCTGGAGGAGCCGGATCGGAGTCTTCGCAAAGAAGCGTGGGAAGTCGTTGCGAACCGGCGATTGCAGGAGGCTGACAAGTTCGAGGAAATCTTCGACAAACTCGTCAAGTTGCGCCAGCAGATCGCAAAGAATGCGGGTTTCGACAACTACCGCGATTACGTGTTCCGCCGACTCGGACGTTTCGATTACACGCCCGTCGAATGCGAACAGTTTCATCAGGCGGTCGCGTCCGCGATCATGCCGGTTGTCCGCGAGTTGCAACGGAAACGGCGTGAGCAGTTGAAGGTTGATGCGCTGAACCCATGGGATCTCGCAGTCGATCCGTTGAATCGTCCGCCATTGAAGCCATTTGAAGAAGTCGATCAGATGGTTTCACGCACGCAGAAGGTTTTCGATCAGCTCGATCGTGATCTCGCCGAAGGATTTCAAAAAATGCAGGATTTGCGCCTGCTCGATCTCGCAAATCGCAAAGGAAAAGCGCCCGGCGGATATCAATCCACTCTCGCCGAATCCCGGCTCCCATTTATCTTCATGAACGCGGTCGGACTGCAACGCGACGTCGAAACCATCCTGCACGAAGCCGGACACGCCTTTCACGCGCTCGCCACCCGCGACGAGGACATCTACGCCTATCGCAATCCGCCGATCGAATTCTGCGAAGTGGCATCGATGAGCATGGAACTGCTCGGCAATGAATTCATTGAGGAGTTTTATTCCCCAGACGACGCCAATCGCGCGCGCAAGACGCATCTTGAAGGCATCATTGGAATCTTTCCATGGATTGCGACGGTGGATGCGTTTCAGCATTGGGTTTACACGCATCCTGGCCACACCCGCGCCGAGCGTTCCATTGCGTGGCTGGAATTGATGGACAAATTTGGCGGCGACGTCGATTGGAGCGGTTACGACAAAAGCCGCGCGTATCTGTGGCATCGCCAGCTGCATATTTTCCTGCATCCGTTCTACTACATCGAATACGGCATCGCGCAGCTCGGCGCACTGCAGGTCTGGGCGAATTCGAAACAGGACAAGGCTCAAGCGCTGAACGATTACAAGAAGGCGCTCGCGCTCGGCGGCTCAAGGCCGTTGCCCGAACTGTTCCAGGCCGCCGGCGCGAAATTCGAGTTCGACGCGGCGACGATCAAACCGCTGGTCGAACTCACGCGCAACGAGCTGGAAAAATTGGGGTGATTTACGATTTACGATATGCGATTGACGCGCCCTGACGAGCGACGTTCCTCAACGGATTTGTGGCGCGCTAAATCATAAATCATCAATCGTAAATCATAAATGCATGGTCTTTCTGGTCACAGGTGGAACCGGCTTTGTCGGACGTCAGGTCCTGCGCGAACTTCATCGTGCAGGACACCGGATTTTCATCCTGTCGCGTCATGCTGATTCCTCCCCTGCCCGCGCCATTCAACAGGAACTTCCGGCTACGATACGTTCCGGAGACATTCTCGATTCGAAGAATCTCGCCGAAGCGTGTTCCGGGATCGACGCGATCATCCACCTCGTCGGGATCATCAGTGAAGTTGGACGATACACGTTCGAGAATGTCCACGTCCGCGGCACGGAAAACATGATCCGCGCGGCGCAGCAGGCAGGCGTAAAACGTTTCATTCACATGAGCGCGCTTGGAACACGGCCAGACGCTGTCTCGCGTTATCATCAATCGAAGTGGGCGGCTGAAGAACTGGTCCGCCGCCCCGGGCTCGATTGGACGATTTTTCGCCCGTCGATCATCTACGGCCCGGGCGATGGCTTCGTGAATTTGTTTGCGAGAATGAGCCATTGGTCGCCGGTTCTTCCACTCATCGGCGGCGGAAAAATGAAGTTTCAGCCGATATCCGTTGAATCAGTGGCGAGCGCATTTGTTCAATCACTGAACAGAGCCGACACGTTTCGTCAGACTTACGACCTGTGCGGTCCGGAAACTCTCACGTTGGAAGAAATCATCGACACCGTTCTCTCCGTGACAAAGCGCAGAAGATTGAAGGTTCGAATTCCGTTTGCAGTGGCAACAGCCCAGGCCTTCGTTGCGGAATTGATGTTTCGCCTCATCGGCAAAGCCCCGCCGTTGAATCGGGATCAATTGAAAATGCTGCGAGAAGACAACGTGGGAGAAAGAATGCCCGCCGAAGAATTATTCACTCTACCTCCGGAAAATTTCGCCGAAGGGATAAACCGCTACCTATAGACCTGACCGTTCCTCATCACGTATCACGGAGTCACGTTTCACGCTTCACTCGTTACCTTCAAACCTCGATCCCGTAGGCCTTGATCTTGTTGTAGAGCGTCTGACGGCCGATGCCGAGGCGTTTGGCGGTCTCGAGTTTGTTCCCGCCGGTTTCCTTCAGCATCTGGACGATTGCGTTGCGCTCCACACCTTCGAGCAGTGTGAAGTTCGTATCGGTGGGCGCTTCGGCTTCTGAGCGAAGGCTCGTGATCGAAAGATCCGTCGAATCGATTTCGTTGCTTTCGCAAAGCAGAACGGCGCGTTGGACCTCGTTCTGAAGCTGGCGCACGTTGCCGGGCCATTCGAAAGCTGTCAGACGGTCAACGGCTGCCGGAGTGAAACCGCGGATCGGGCGATTCGACTGCGCCACGAACCGTTTCAGGAACGCATTCGCCAGCGGCATGATGTCCTCGCGGCGTTCGCGCAGCGGCGGAAGGTGAACTGAAATGGCGCTGATGCGATAAAACAAATCCTCGCGAAGCTTGCCGTCCTTGATGGCTTCGTCGGTCTTGCGATTCGTCGCAGCGACGATACGGCAGTTGGTCTTGTAGCTGATCTTGCCGCCAACGGGACGGACTTCCTGATCCTGAAGCACGCGGAGCAGCTTGCTCTGGGTGTCGATCGGCATTTCCGAAATTTCGTCCAGAAACAGCGTGCCGCCTTCAGCCTGTCGGAAGAGACCTTCGCGATCCGAATGCGCGCCGGTAAACGCGCCTTTCACTGAACCGAACAGTTCGCTTTCGATCAGTTCGCGGGGCAGCGCGGCGCAATTGATCTTGATGATCTTGGCCTTGCTGCGCGGGCTCATCGCGTGAATGAGATCGGCAATGACTTCCTTGCCCGTGCCGCTTTCGCCGGTGATGAGAATGGAAACATCGCTCGGCGCAACGCGTTCCACGGTGCGTACGACAGCCTGCATCTGCGTGCTCTGGAAGACCGGCGACGAACCGCCGCTCATCGTGGACAGCGCACGGCGGAGGCTGCTGTTCTCCTCGTTCTGCTGCTTGTGTTCCAGCGCGCGTTCAACAGTGACGAGCAGGCCCTGGGTATCGAACGGTTTGTTGAGAAAGTGATACGCGCCGCGCTTGGTGGCCTCAACCGCAGCTTCAAAGGTTGCGTTGCCGGTGAGAACGATCACTTCCGTGCCCGGCCACTGTTTCTTGATGTTCGGCAACAGATCGAGACCGTCGGCATCGGGAAGTTTCAGGTCGAGGAGAACGACATCGGGCTGGATTTCGGGAAAGAGCTGCCTCAAAGCGGCGCCGCTCTCCGCTTCATTGACATCGTAGGTGTCGCGGAGAATGGTGCTGAGCAGCTCACGGATGTCCGCGGCATCATCGACTACGAGAATGTTTCCCTTCATATCATTTGTTCCGGTGCAACACGCAGGCCTGAGCAAAGGCCCGGAAGATGGCCCGGTGTTCGGCGTATTTCGCAGCAAGCCGCTCCGGATGAAATTGCACAGCCAACAGAAAAGGAAGCAATCCCATCGCTTCAGGCTTCAGTTCCAAGCTCTCCACCACTCCGTCCCCGCTCGTGCCGGTCACCATTAATGGCTCGGCAACCTTCGCAACAGCCTGATGGTGCGTGCTGTTTACGCCCAAATTTTTCTTGCCGGTGATCTTGGAGATTAACGATTGCGGTGTCAACCGCACTTCGTGGACGACTTCACTTCGCTGATCCATCCGGCGATGCTCGATCGCCTCCGGCAGCTGCGACGGGATGTCCACAATCAAAGTGCCACCGAGCGCGACATTTAACAGCTGATGCCCGCGGCAGATTGCCAGCAGCGGCTTGCGCTGACGGAACACTTCGTCGATCACCAGCAGCTCCCGAAATGTCCGTTCCCCACCGTCAGGCGTGGGATCCACCGTCTTCTGAAGACCCGGCGCCAGCTTGTCTGAATAAACCTCCGGCTCGATGTCATCGCCGCCGGTCAGAAGAATGCCATCCGCCAGACGCACGCATTCCGCGATCAACTCACGGGATTTTCCGACCGGCAGGGTCAGCGGAATTCCACCTGCATCCGCCACGGCCCGAGGATATTTTTCCGACAGGCTGATTGACCGGTCGGCGAACTCGATGCCTTCGCTCTCGATGCTGGGTGAAATCAGAATCAACGGCGGTTTCATCGGGCGAGATTAGTGGAAAGACACAGTCGCGCGAGAAGATTTGTCATTTCCCGCCACACACGAAAGTTCAGGCCCATTCGTCCGGCCTACAAGTTCGCTTCAGGGAATCGTTCGCGGATCATCCGGCGGATGTCCGCTTCGTCCGCAGGTTGATATCGACGTCGCGTGATGTAACGCTGAACGGCATCCAGCAGGTGAAGCCAGTCTTCCAGAGGCGGTTCCTCCACGCGCTGCCATTGGTCGTAGCGCTTTTCCCGATGAAAAAAGAGCCAGTCGCGTCCGACATGGCGCGCATAGACCTGGAGCTTTTCGCCCTCTTCAGTAACCCGCTTCCAACTGATCTCAGCTTTCGGCATTTGAATTCGTGAAACGTGGACTCGTGATGCGTGCTGCGTGCTGCGTGATCGAGGAACCGGTTATTCCGGGAGATCGATGCTGGCGACGGCGATGGCGGCGACGCCTTCTTCGCGGCCGATGAAGCCCATGTGTTCGTTCGTTGTTGCCTTGATGCCGACGCGGCGTTCCGGCAATCCCAGCGCTTCACCGATCCGTTTCTTCATTTCCGCAATGTGCGGATAAATCTTCGGAACCTGAGCAATGATCGTGGAATCGATGTTCACGATCCGTCCCTTTCGCAACGTCACCTGACGGGCGGCTTCCTCAAGAAACACCTTGCTGGGCGCGCCTTTCCAGCGGGGATCGGTGTTCGGAAAGAAATGTCCGATGTCCACCTCGCCAATCGCACCGAGGATGGCATCGCAGATCGCATGCATCAACACATCGGCATCTGAATGCCCGTCGAGTCCTTTTGAATGCGGAATCTCCACGCCGCCGAGAATCGTCTTCCGTCCCTCGACGAACGCGTGCACATCGTAACCTGTTCCTACGTGAACCATGGCGGGAAGCTAATCCGCGTCCCTGTTTTGACCAAGCAATTTATGGCTCGCGAGGTAAATGGCGAGACAGGCTAACGCGATTGAATTCCAGGCACTGTTGGCGTGGACGATCCGTTGAATTCAGACGGCGCAGACAAGTTGAGCAGTTGCGCCGACGGCATTTGCCGAACGCGGAAGAAGCCTTGTTCAGCAGAAGGTCGCGGCCCGGTCGCTTCGAACAATCCTGGCTGAACTTCAAATATTGCGAACGGAATCGTTGTCCAGTTCACCAAGTTCATGCTGTGTTCGAGCACATAGTTGCCACCAATCTGTCCTCGCCATCTGAGAGTCACGTCGTTCAAAGAAGCGTCATGCACCCGCGCCGCGCCGGACGTCGCAAGCCGAGCCAGTGCAATTCCAAGGAACACCGGTGATTCGGCAACAGTATCGAGGCGCGGTGGTGCGAAATAATTTGTCTGGAGCAACATGACTGTTCCCGCGCCAGCCGGCGTTTGCAGCGATCCTCCTGGGGCGACGATATTCTCGAAAGCAAACATCGGAGCGGACTCGAATCGAACTGCGATGCGTCCGCCGCCACCTGCCCCAGCGTTCGGACTGTTCCCGCCCGCCGCGCTCATACTTCCATTTCCTTCAAGAGTCCTGGCCGCGATCCAGATCGATCCGCCACTACCGCCGCCTCCCAGGCTTCCTCCAATGTCACCATCCGCTTTCAGCGAGCCATCGAGGCGAAGCGTGTTGGCATGGATGCGGATGACACCGCCGCCATTTCCAGCAGATGCATTGTCAGAGCCGCCGCCACTGCCTGGATGATCCGGATTTTCAGCTGTTCCATACAATGCATTGACGGAACCTCCGGCATTGCCGAACGAACCCGAACCCCCATAGCTGCCACCGTTGCGTCGTGTACTGCCGCCCGCTGTCGTGTTGCCAAGTGTACGTCCTTCGTTGCCTGGATTGCCTTCAGAACGCGCACCCAGATAACCGCGCGCGCTCACATCCACCCTGCTCGACGCATCGATGACAAACAGGTCATCGAATATGAGTTCCAGTCCGAATTCCGAACTACCTGTCGTTTCCGGATGCGTCAGCACGCTTCCATCGGTCACTTCGCCGGACAACGCATGAAGATGTCCGCGTCTCACGGCTTTCGCGCTGTCGCCGTCGAGAACTTCCACGATCGCGCCGCCTTTCACACCGAAGTGGCCGACCTGCAATTCCGCCACGTAACTGCTTCCAACTCCACCCGCAGTGCGCATGTCGCCGTCAGCTGGATCGGTCAGGATCGAATTCGTGGTATTGCCGATGATCGTGAATGTGCGGCTGTGCGCCGGATTCAGTTTCAGCTTCAGGCCGATGAGGCTTCCCGGAGCGAATGACGCATTGGTGTCGATCAACTCGTTCACAAACAGCGCCGTGTTGGTGCGTCCGGCCAGCGAAATCAGCAATGTCGCGCGAGTCGGAACATTCGTTCCGCGGGCGTCGATCAACAATCTTCCGAATGGATCGGTCGGTCCTTTGAAATAAATCGTTCCCGGACTTCCCTGGCGCAATCCGATGAGGCCGCCGAGCGCGTGGACATTCGTCAGCACGGAATCGAAGGCAGTCTGATAAAAGATCGCGATGCGTCCGCCACCGCCGCTGCCAGATTGATTGCCGGTTGAACCTCCGGACGCGCGAACCAGGCCTGTGCCAGTGAGAGTATCCGTTTCAATACGAATGCCGCCACCGCTGCCACCACCGGCATAGGTGCTGCCCGATTGTCCGTCGGCAAGAATTTGACCGTCGAGAGTCAGCGTGCTGGTGTTGATTCGGACCAATCCACCACCGCTTCCGGCCGGGCCAAAGTCCGAGCCGCCGCCACTGCCCAATTCATTCGGATTTGAGAATGAGCCGTAAATGGGATTGGCGATTCCGGCGGTGCTGCCAACGGCTCCGGAACCGCCGTAACTGCCGCCATTGCGACGAGTGCTGCCGCCCAACACGGTGTTCCCAAAGGTGCGTCCCGAATCGCCAGGATTGTCTCCGGAACGCGCGCCGAGATAACCGCGTTCGCTGACATCGATCCGGCTGTTTGCGTCGATGAACAGGCTGGTTGTCGAGATTTCGAGCCGTGACTCGGAAACGGAGTCAGCGGCTGGATGCGTCAGAATCGAACCGTTCGTAATCATCAGGCTGGCAACCTGCACGTTCGTCGCAGAAACAAACGCGGCATCGAGAACGAGATGTTCGCCGGAAATGGAATCGGGCAGCGGTGTTTCCCGCCCGGTGCCACGAACGATCAGTTGTGGAGTTGATGATCCCTGCCGGATGTAAACCGTTCCAGGCGCGCCATCGCCCCGTGCGTTGCCACCCAGCGCCTGAACCCGCGCAAAGTTGAATCCAGCTGAAGCGTCATATTGAATCGCTATTCTTCCGCCGCCGCCACCGCCGGATTGATTACCCGCGTCGCCACCGTTTGCAGTGATGCGTCCGACCCCGCCGATTGTTGTCGTGGTAATACGCACGCCGCCACCGCTTCCGCCACCGGCATAGGTCGAACCATTTCCGCCGTCAGCGCGAATTTCGCCTTCAAGAATGAACTGGCTGGAACTGATTCGGACCAGTCCACCGCCAGCTCCGCCGGCGCCGGTATCAGATCCACCGCCGCTTCCCAGTTCATTCGGATCGAGATAAGAACCGTAAGCGGCGTTCACCGTGGTTTCCGTACTTCCGTACGCTCCGAGCCCGCCGTAACTGCCGCCATTGCGTCTTGTGCTGCCGCCAGCAGTGGTGTTCCCAAACGTTCGGCCCCAGTCACCTCCATTGTCGCCGGACCTTCCACCCAGATATCCGCGCGCACTGACATCGATCCGGCTGTTTGTTGATACGACCAGTTCGGGCGCGACGATCGACAGCCGCGCTTCGGACGTTGAAGTCGTTCCCGGATGAGTGAGCACCGCGCCGTTGGTGAGGATCAGCCGGCTGACTGTGATGTTTGTCGCAGACACATAGGCCGCATCCACGAGCAGTTGCTCTGTCGAGAGTGAAGATGGAAGCGGTGTTTCGCGACCGGTGCCACGCACAATCAACTGTGGTGTGGAAGCTCCCTTGCGGATGTAAATCGTCCCGGGTGCTCCCATGGAAAGAGCTGTTCCTCCCAAAGTTTGAATGCGGGAAGGATCGATTTCGCCGGCGGCATACTGAATGGCCACCCTTCCACCACCGCCACCGCCGGATTGATTCCCAGCATTGCCGCCGTTCGCTCGAATCCAACCCGTGCCGCCGAAGGTCGTGGTTGAAATGCGCACGCCGCCGCCGCTGCCGCCGCCGGCGTAAGTTGAACCGCTGCCTCCGTTCGCGCGAATCTCTCCCTCAAGCAGCACCTCATTGGCCGTAATGCGAAGCAATCCACCACCGGTTCCGCCAGTGCCAGTATCCGTTCCACCACCGCTCCCCAGTTCATTGGGATCGATATAGGAACCGTAGCTGGCGTTCACCGTGGTTTCCGTGCTTCCATACGCGCCGAGTCCACCGTAGCTGCCACCGTTCCGCCGCGTGCTGCCGCCCACGGTCGTATTGCCTAGCGTCCGGCCGACATCCCCTCCGTTGCCAAAAGATCTTCCTCCCAGATATCCCCTCGCACTGACATCGATCCGGCTGTTGGTTGAAATGACGAGTTTGCCGATATTCAATTCGAGTCGCGTTTCAAGATCGCCGGTTGTCGCGGGATGCGTGAGGATCGCACCGTTTGTCAGCGTCAGGCTCGCGAGAACCAGATTCGTCGATGAAACCTTCGCGCCATCGATGATCATGTGGTCATCGGGATGCGTGATCGGCAACGGTGTTTCCTGCGCGCTGCCGCGAACCACAATCACTGCGGCATTGGTGCCTTCCCTCGTATAGATCGTCCCCGTTCCGCCAATCGATGCGCCGATGCCTCCGTCGGCCCGAAGATTCGCAAGATCGAATCCGGACAATGATCCGTAATAAAGTGCGATGCGTCCGCCGCCGCCGCCACCGGACTGATTGCCCGCGTCACCACCATTTGCAGTGATCTGACCGAGACCGGAGAAACTGACGGTGTTGATCCCTATCGCGCCACCGCTGCCACCGCCGGCATAGGTGCTTCCGTTGCCGCCGTTGGCGAGAATCTGACCATCGAGTGCAATGTGCGACGCGGTGATTCGAACAACACCGCCGCCACTGCCGCCGGGTCCGCCATCCGAACCGCCGCCGCTGCCGGGTTCATCCGGATCGAAGTAAGCGCCATAGACTGCATTGGCGAAATTGTCGGAAGATCCGGGACCTCCAACGCCACCATAGCTTCCGCCGTTTCGATGCACGCTGCCGCCGGCTGTCGTGTTGCCGAGCGTTCGTCCGACATCGCCGTTGTTGCCTCCAGACCGCCCGCCAAGATAACCGCGATCGCTGACGTCCACCCGGCTTGTCGCATCCACCGTCAGGGAATCGGCAATATTGAGCTCGAGACCAAACTGCCAATCCAGTGTGCTATACGGATGTGTGAGGCGCGCATTGTTGCGCAGTTCAATCGAACCGGCTGTCAGATGTCCGCGTCGATCCGGTCGAGACTGATGAGCATCCAGCAATTCAACGGTTGCGCCATTTTGAATCACAAGACGGCCCACTCCAAAAACAACACGATACGAATCAGCGGCCAAGGCCACGTCAATCAAGCGACCGTCAGCCGGGTCTGTGAAGATGCGGCTTCGCGTGTTGGCAATGATCCGGAAAGTCGCGGTCGAGTTCGTATTCGGCTGCAGGCGCAGGCCGATCAGCGACCCCGGTTCGAAGAATGCGGAGCGATCAGTCAGTGAATAGCTGTCCAGCCCGCCGCCCGGGTGCGCCGCCACCGACGGCATTGGCGTGGCTGTGACGATGTTGTTTGCGGCTCCGCCATCCACAATCAACTGATCGGAGAAGCCGTGGTGCTGAATGTAGATCGTTCCTGGATTGGCAACGCGCGTTCCGGCGCGTCCACCGGCTGCGAGGATGTTGGTCAAAGTGAAGTCGATCGAATTCGTGTAATAAATCGCAACGCGTCCGCCGCCACCCGCGCCTGATTGCGATGCGCCTGCGCCGCCATTGGCCTGAATGGCGCCGCTCCCTTGAATCGTCGCCGCCGAGAGATAAATGGCGCCGCCGCTCCCGCCGCCGGCCCAGGTGCTGCCATCTCCACCGTTCGCCCGAATTTCGCCGTTGAGAATCAGCGTCTGCGCGACAATCCGCACGCGTCCGCCGCCCGATCCACCGGCGCCGGTATCCGTTCCACCCCCGCTGCCAAGCTCGTTCGGATTCGCAAACGAACCGTAAACGTAATTCAAGCCGAGCGATGAACTTCCCAGGCCTCCGAGTCCGCCGTAGCCGCCACCGTTACGCCATGTGCTGCCGCCGGTGACGGTATTGCCAAGGGTTCGTCCGATGTCGCCGCCATTGGCTCCCGAGCGTCCGCCAAGATAACCGCGTGCGCTCACATCGATCCGGCTTCCCGATGCGATCACCAAACTGTTCGCCACCACTTCCAATCGCGGTTCACCCAGCAAACCTGGAGCAATTCCCGCGGCTGGATGCGTCAGCGCCCCGCCGTTTGTCAGCACCAGCGTCTGCGCCTGAGCGAGCCCGCTCAACGTCACGGTGCGATTGTCGATCACCACAACGCCGCTTCCTTCCGCAACGGTCGGATCTGTTCCAAGTGCAATTTCAAAGGCATCCGAAACGCCGTCGCCGTCGGTATCCACTTTCAACGGATCGGTCACAAATCCATTCGAACCCGCGACTTCAACACCGTCCGGAATGCCGTCGCCGTCCGTGTCGGGATTGGTGACGGAAGTTCCCATCGCCAGTTCCTGCGTGTTGCTTAGTCCATCGCCATCGATATCCGGATCGTCCCGGTCCGGAATGCCATCGCCATCCAAATCCGGCAGCGTGATCACCGAAACGACCCGCACCGTATCGAGCCCCTCGCTGTCCACAGCGCGGAGGGTGAACTGAACGGCATTCGTGTAAGCGTGTGCGACGGTGATCGTCGTGCTCAACGACGCAGCGTTGGTCGGAACGGTGAAATCACCGGTGCCGGTCGCGGTGAACTGCAGCGCGTTGAACAACCTGACATTGCTGTCAGCAAGCGATTCCCGCACTTGCAGTGTCCGCAGGTTTCCATCCGCATCACTGACCGTGACCATCAGGTTCGTGGAAACGCCTTGAACAATCTCAATAATGTCGGGGAATTCGATTGTTGGCGGCAGATTAGAAGAAGCGGCCTGACTGAACCGAATGTTGTCGATGCCGATGTCGTCGTTCAGCGATCCCAGATTTCGCGCATCCACCCGAATGGTCAGTGTTGCGTCGGACAATGCGGGCGTGAAGTCCAGGCCCGTGTGTGCATTGCGCGAAACCAGCAGATTGGTCACGGAATAAAGCGCGGTTCCCTCGGCATTCAACACCTCTACAACGCTGACCGTCGGATCCGAAGCAAACGCCGTAGTGAAAGCGGCGAGATCAAAGTGATGGAGATTCACAACGAATCCGGTGTCGGCTGCAAACGTGACGGTCAGAACTCCCGAACTGTCCTGATCTTCAATCAGCACGTTGGTCAAGTTTCCGTAGCCAGTGGTCCAGAGAGCGGGATCGGAGTTGCCGTAAGCGACCGTCACGTTCGGCGTGAATGGATTGGTGCCGCCATACGAGAAGTTGCCGCTCACATTGTTCGTCACGCGATCGCCGTAATTCTGATTTATGTTCTGGGCATTCGCGATTCCGACAATGTCAAAGGTCAGAACCGTCGGACGCAATCCGTCCACAGGATCGAGCGGATTCGGATCGGCACCATCCATCAAACCGTCGCCATCGGTGTCAGGATTGTGCGGGTCAGTTCCCGCCAGGAACTCTTCCAGGTTGGTCAACAAGTCGCCATCGGGATTGAGCCCGGCGTCATTGGTCAATGGATCGAGTCCATTCGCAATTTCCCACGCGTCCGGCATGTCGTCGCCGTCCGTGTCGAAACTCTGCGGCGAAAGATTCAACTGGATGGGCTCCAGCATCAGCGGTTCAGTGAAGGCGATCGTGTCGCTGGCACTGATGTAAAGTACCGCATTGGTTTGGTCGGAAGGAGTTGGAACCTGCGCCGTGACATTCGAGGCATTGATCGGCACCACCACCTGCACCGGCGCATTGGTATTGATCTGGAATCGGAAGAACCCGGCTCCCAGGCCGCGTTCGAACGCGACAGTCACCGGAACGCTTTGTCCGACGAGGAACCGCGATCCATTCGTCGGGCTGACGTCCAAAATGTTTGCCGTGGTGAATGTGAAGATCTCCGATGCGAATGAATCCCCTGAACCCGCCGCCCGCCGCCACGGATTCCCCGCGGCATCGCCGAGTCCTGACAGCAACACATTCGTGAACGTCACACCCCGTGGGAGCGGTCGCGGCAACGAGATCACAAGCCGGCGATTACTGTTGGCAAGGCTGGCCGTGAAGGAGATTGCCAGCCCGGCGTTATTCGTGACGAAGACATTGTTTGTGACTGTCTGCGGATCGATAGCTTCATCGAAATCGAATGACATTGCCTGAAGCCAGAGCGATTGGGCCGTTGCGCCATTTGTCGGAGTCGCAGAGAGAAGCAGCGGTGATGTGCGGTCCGGCATTCTGAAGGTTTGAACTGCGGTGACGGAAAAATTGCCCGCAGCGTCTCGCGCCCGCACAGAAACCTGGATCGGTTCGCCGTTGGTTGGCGCGTTCGCGGGAACGGAAAGTTCGATGAGGCGCGTGCCACTGGTCACAGGCGGGTTGATCGCAAACAGATTCGAAACGGTGAAGGCGCCCGCCACCGTCACGCTGACTTCTGTCACGCTGAAGTTGTCGGCGAGCTGAAGGCTCAGCGGCAATGTCGATCCCGGCTCGAACACCGATTGGGCAGCTGGTGCGATGATGCCCACCTGCGGCGGCGTGGCATCGAGAACTGCGAAGTCGAAACTCTGTTGTCCAGTGGTGAGGCCAAGGCTGTCGGTCGCCTGCACGAAGACGCGGACCACCTGGCCGAATCCGGAATTCGTCGTCACCACACCCTGTGCCTGCAATGTCGCTGCGTTCGTCGTCACGAGAATTCCGTTTGCCGCGCCGCCGACAAGCGCGGTGAGATTCGTGATCGCCGTGTCGCCGGTGGCAGTGACATTCACGATCACTGTGGAGCCGCTCGGAATCGGTTCGGCCGCAGGCGATACAAGCGTGACCTGAACCGTTGGGGGTTTTGGCGGTTGAACAGTGATGACCAGTTCAGCGAAGGGTCCATCATTGCCATATTGATCGGTCGCAATCGCACGAACGGTCGTGCTGCCGCTGGCGGGCAATGTCACTGGTACGCGGAACGGAACATTGGTCGCCGTCCCGACCGGAACGAAGTCGCGCGTGAAGCGGACGGAGGCATTCGGTTCGTCCCCGGAAATCAGCGCTTCAATCAACACCGTCGCACCGGCCACCGGCAGTGCATTGCTGGCGATCTGCAGCGATGCGATGGTGGGCCCGACCGTGTCGAGGGTATTGAACGTGAGCACGAACGGTTCGGCCGCGGCGCGATTGCCTGCGATGTCAAAAACGTTGCTGACCGACAGCGTATAGGTCGCGTTCGGCTGGAGGTCTGCCGCCGGAAGGAAGCTCAGCACGCGATTGTTCACACCCACCGCCGCTTCACCCGCCACGGTTCCGCTGGGGCCGGTCAGGTTGAAACTGAATCCGGAAGCACGGATGGCTTCGTTGAACGTCAAACGCGGCACCGCTCGCGGATCAACCTGCACCATGTTGTTCGTTGGGAAAATCGAAACGAGCACCGGCGGTTCATCGTCAGCAGTCCGGAACCGCGATACGAATGGCGTGACCATCGGGCGGCCGACAAGATCGCGCGGACCGGAACCGATGACCGCGCCCGAACCGTTCACCAGATCACCCGCAATCACGACCAGTTCGTAAATCTGTTCGCTGGCGAGCGGAGCGATCGGATCGAGAACGACCACGCGCGGAACGCCGTTCGTTTCCACAACCTGCAAGGTCGCGGCCACCTTGATGCCTGATGCCACCGATCGCAGATAAATACCGTTCGTGTTTACCGAATTGGTTGCGATTGCCTCGCTGAAATCGATTCGCACCAGTGTCGTCGTTGGAACCTGGTCCAGCGTGTCCTCCGGACTGACGGCGATCACACTTGGGAAATCTTCGTCGAACACAAGATCGCCGAGATCGACAACCTGACCGTTTGACGCAAGCGCATCGCAGCGCCGAATCAATCCACCGAACGACGGTGCAACCGCCTCCAGATCAAACGAACCGATCGGGATGTTCGTGAAAGCGAAGGTGCCGGCGGGTGTTGTGCGAATATAGGCGCGGCCCGGATTGAGGCTTTGCGATTGATACGTCACCAACACATCGACATTGGAAACGGTCGTGATGCCGTCCGCGCGGAGCAACCGTCCCATCACAATGCCACTCGCACCGAGGCGCAGTGTCACTTCATCCACTTCCAGATGATTGGTGATGCTGCCGGTGGCAGAACCTGCGAGCGAGACGCTGGATGCTGAAACACGATATTCGCCCACTGGGACATCGGTGAATTCGAACCGGCCGTCCCCTGCCCCGCTCACGGCCGTCACAGTGGTGCCCGCGAAGACGCCGGACTGGAATGAGATGATGACTTCCGCGCCACTGACCGGAGTGACGCCATCGCTCGCGACCACAACGCCCTGAACGGAACCCACGCCGGGCAGACGAACCGTTACCGGCGGATTCGTTCCCGTCTGTCCAACCGAAGCGCCGATGCGTGTGGCGTTCCGGAGTTCGCCGCCATTTCGCGAGATCGCCGTGATCGTGTAGTTGCCAAGAGCCAGATTGTCGAAGCGAACGATTCCATCAACGTCAGTGTCCAGTTGGCGGCCGGCCATGGTCACCGTCACATTCTGGGCCGATGTGACGCCGTCAGGACGAACGACATGGATCGGCAATGAACCGAGCGGTTGCAGTTGAATATTGACGGAGGCCAGCAGCGTGCTGGCGCCCAGGATTCCACTGGCGGTTCCGGATGTGTTTCGGCCGCCTTGAGATATCGGCAAGTCGTGCGCGCGCAATGTGAAGTTGCCGACCGGCGAGCCGGGGAACGAAAATCGTCCGTCCGGTCCTGTGGTGACGGTTCGCGATGGCGTCAGGCCGTCGGAATAATCGATTCGGACCGTCGCGCCGGCCACGTAGGAATTCCCATAGCTGTCGATGACGTAACCATTGACCTCGCCGCGCGCGCCTTCGACGATCAACACATCGACAATCTGATCCGCAAATCCAACGGTTGCCGACGCACGGGCAAAAGCGCCGGTGACCGGATCGGACGTGATCAACTGATAGCTGCCCAGCGGAACGCCCAGGAACTGGAACCGACCATCCGCATCGGTGCCTGCGAAGCCAATGTTCCCAATCGTCACCTGCGCGCCTTCCACCGGTGTCACCTGGTCGAGCTTCACAAATCGTCCCGTAATCGTTCCGGTTGCCCCGACACGCAACGTGATGGTTCCGGTCTGATTCGCTTCCACAGTGAGGCCACCGCGGGCGGAAACTTTCGTCGAACCCTCGATATAATTCGCCGTCACCGCATAGCGCCCCTCCCACAATCCGGTGAACGTCGCCTTGCCATCCGCATCCGCAAACACAGTCACGCGCGCTTCACGCGGATAACTGCCATGCTCGAGATCCACCTGGGCACCGGACGCAGGCAATCCATTGCCACGGAGCACAGTCACTTCAACCGCTGAGTTTCTTGTCAGCAGATGAACTTCAACCTGGTTCGTGATGCCCGCAGCCACGTTGACGTAGGCTTCGCCCCGCAGGCCGGAATCGTCGTCGATGGCTTCGACACGATAGCCTCTTGCCGGCACGGTGATTTGTGTGTCGAAGAAACCGTTCGTATCGGTCTGAATCTCGTAGTCGTCGGAGAAATTAATCTTCACGCGCACGCCCTCTCCGACGAGCGAGCCGTCGGGATTGAATACGCGTCCGACCAGCCGGCCGTTGTAATCCTGGATCGGGGGGAACTTGAGCACCACGTTCGTCACATTTGGATCCAGTTCGGTCGTAAACCCGCTGACCTGAATGACCGTGGGATAAAAGGGTGAAGCAGCCTGAACCGTCCACGGTCCGGCCAGCAGTTGTCCCGGGAAAATGAAAACACCGGTCGCCGGATCGGAATCGCGTTCGCCGCGAATTGTAATCTTCGGCTCGCCGTTCAATGCGGGACCGATTCCTGTCAGACGAATGCGCGCACCGATCGGAACGCCCTGATGATTCAAAACGCGTCCAGCCACGGTGCCCTCACGCAGCATTCGAATGTTGGCTTCGACAGATTGTCCGTCGAACAGCAACCGCGCTGTGGTCGTTCCCCAGGTCACCGGGCGGAAGTTGCGTTGTTCGCCGGTGATCAGCGGATCGTCGGCGCCGATGAAGACGCGAATCGCCTCCTCGAACGCTGCGAGGATTTCATCTTCGTTTCCAGACCGTATCTGCTCGTTGAGTTTGTTGACATCGAGCTGCGGCGAAACGGCGTTTGCGGGAGCGCTCAGGATGTAGTTGCCGAGGCCGAGATTCTCGAAAACGTAGTTGCCCTGACTGTCAGCATCGGTCCAGTAGAAGCCGCCTGACATCGGAACCGCGACGCGAATTCCACCGATGCCCTTTCCGTTCAAATCGGTGACCTTGCCGAAAATGCGGCCCGCAGGACGAAGCTTCACGACAACAAAATTCGCAGCGCCTGCAATCACATTTACATCGGCTGAACCGAGCCTTGGGAAGTCGATTCCAGCGGCGGGATTACGTTCAACGCCCGCACTGATCTGCCGCCGGCCAACCGGAACTCCTTCGAGCGTGAAGTTTCCGTTCTCATCCGTTCGAACCAGCGTCAGCCCGCCGGCCACCAACGCATTCGGCGCCGGACGGCCGTCGTCAAACTGCACTCTGCCGAAAACGAGCGTCGTGGCTTCGAGCGAAACATTCACGACCGAAGTCGAGTTCGGCATGACGGTAAATCTCTGTCGAACGCCTTTTCGCTGTCCGTCGAACGAAACAGCCACCACGTCAAACTCCCGTGCCGGAAGATCACTGGCCACCCAGTTGCCATCCGCGTCCGCGTCCACGATTCGCACCACATCCCGAACCTGAGATCCCTCCGTGCGACCGATGAAGATTCGGGCGTTGGGATGAGGCGTCAGATTGTCGGCTTCGAACACAGTTCCCTGCAGCGTGCCAACCGGCGTGATCGTTGAGGGAAGTTCGATTCTCAGGGTGGCCACTTCTCCCGGTGTGTTGAGCAGGCCGGCCACAGTTCGTGTTCGACGATCGGAGGTTTTGACCTCGACTGTGAACACGCCGAGCGGAACTCCGTAGAAAACAAAACGTCCGTCGGTATCGGAGAACACGCCGCGGCCGAGTTCGCGCGAACCGGAATCCGGAAACAGATTGACCGCTGCACGGGAAAGCGGCGTCACGCCGTCAGCTGCCAGCACCTGCCCCACAACGGTGGCGCGGCCGCGGAACCGCAAGGCGATTGGAACCGTCTGACCTTCACGCGACGATCCAATCACCACCGAATCGCGGATCAGCGCGCGATCCAGTCCCTCGACCTTCGCGATCGCTTCCGGAAGCGAACCTGTTGCGAACAATCCTAGCAACGTGTCGCGTGTTGACGGACTGGTTGCCAGTTCGAGAATTTTCTCACGCTGGATTTGTCCCTCGGTTGAATTCGCAGCGATCAAGGCCAGCGCCTCTTCCGACATGCCACTGGTGTCGGTTGCGGAAACCGAATACGCGATGCCCGCCATGACGAAATCGAATTCAAAGTTTCCGCCTTCGTCGGTGAACACCTGGCTGACGCGCCGGGTCCACGCTTCACAGCTGTATGGGCCCCACGTCTGATCGTACATCGTCAGTGTCACTGGAATTCCCTTCGCCGGAGAGCCGTCGCCCTTCAGCGCCCGCCCGCGAATTGCCACGCCGCCGGTGAACGGCACATCGGTTCCGGGATAAACGGATCGAATCGAACGCGTAACGGTCGGCATCAGATTGCCCCGCGCATCCGAGACGTCGGTCAACGTGAGTGAACGGGGACGAATCGCGCTGATGCCTTTTCGCAGATTCAGATAAGCCACACGACCGCCCGGCTGAATCTGAACCGAGTTCGCGCCGTTATCGCCATCAACTGTGTAGGCCGACGGAATGCCGGCGCCGGTCTGCGTCATCGGTTTGCTGAACACGACGGCGACAACCGTTCCGTAATTCCTGTACGGAAGGCCGAGACATGGATTCGATGGCCGACCGGCGAGAACCATCAGGTCCTGTTCCACAGCGACGAGCTGCGGCGGCAGTTCATTGACCGTTGTCGCAGTTGGTTGAACGGTGGAATCGACAAAGCCATCTCCAAGCAGATCGACTTGCAGCCGTTCCAGTGGATCGTTCAGCGAGAAGAAATATTCGGCATCAGGCAAAGGATTCGAAAGAGTCCAGTGCAGCTGGCGTGCTGTGCCGTTTGAATTCACCAGCAACACCGCGATGTCGGCAGATGGAGGTCCATTCGTGAAGGTCCAGAACACCGTGGCATTGGTTTCCATTCTGAAATTCGCCCATGTGCCATTCGTTCCGCCGTACACGAGCGCATACGGCTGCGTGCTCCGGCTGAGGGTGGCATCCTTGCCTTCTCCGAAGTTTACTCGCAGTTCACCGGTGCTGCCGCTCGCCACCACGAATTGTTGTCCCAATCCCGCGTAGTCCGCCGCGCGATCGATCAACCGGGTGGTGGCATCGAGCTGATCAGCAGATTCGATTGCCGCGAAGAGTGCCTCGCGCCATTCACGACCGGCATCGGTCTCACGCAAAATCTGATCGAACCCTGCGCTGCCCTCGCGTCCGCCCTGCCAGTCGCGCAGCAGATCAGCAAACACACGCTTCGCCGGATCGCCATAACTGAGCCGTTGTCCCGCCTCCGCAAGATCAAGCACACGCCGGGTCACAGTGGATCGCGTGACGCGCAACACTCCCGGCGGGAGTTGCGCCGCAGTGGCGATGCTCAATGCCTGGCCAAGAACCCGGTCCGCCGCAAACATCAACCCGGCTGGAAGCGAGTTCACCTGTTCCGGCATTCCGATTGAATCCGGCGACAGCGCCACGCCCCGCTCGTCCACGCCCATGCTCAGACGAAAACGTCCCACGACACTGTCGTCGCTCGTGGTCAGGTTGGAGAAACTGACCGCGCCGGTGCGAAGCGATCGCATCCGGAACGTCGCCGTCGCTGTCTGGCCGGGAAGAATGGTTCCCAGTTCAACCGTCTGCTGCGATTCATCTTCAAGCCGGGCGCCGCTGATGGAATTCCGGTTCAACGTCACTTGAACCAGATTCGCCGGTGTGATGCCGGTGTTGAGAATCGTCACGCTGGCATCGTAGGGCTCGCCGACCCGCACTGTGCGTGGATGCGAAAACGCCATGGAGAAACGCGGATTGCGCACGAGCACGGATCCGGCGGCCTTGCCTTTCACGCGCACCGGACCTGCCGCGAGTCCGTCCATGTCGGCTTCCAGGTCGAGATCCATCACGTGCAATCCTTCGCGCAAACCTTCAACGAGGAACTCCGCGCGTCCGGATTGTCCGGGCTGCAGGCGGGGAACATCATCGGCAGTCCCGATCTGTCCGTCAGCGCCCGGCTGCACGATCTGTTGAATCGGCTGGATCAACTTGTCCGGCCCGATGCGGGCAAATCGAAGCGGATCGTCACCCGGATTGTTGTAGTCGGCCGCGGGAACACGATCCTGTCCCGGCGGAAGCTTGAGCAACGCCTGGATATTGTAAACGCTCAGTCCCGACCCGCGCGGCGCTCCGTTCTCGGTGAATATCTGCACGCTGAAGAACTGGTTGAGATAACCAATGTTTCCAGGAATCACCATCAGCGCCGGAATGGGTGGAATGCGAAGAGAGAGCGATTCCTCTTCTTCCGGATCGACGACCTGGAAGTTGATGCCCTGCACTTCAATGTTGAGCTGTGCGGTTTCAAATTCCGGAGGCAATTGGACCGTGGAACCGATCTGCTGGTTGAGCGCCGCCGCCAGCGCCAGCTTTTCCTCCAGTTCCGCCGCGGGAATGATTTCGGTCGAATCGGTGAACTTCGGCGAGACCACCGGGAAATTGATGTTGATGGTTTTCCCATCGAGCACGAACGCCGCTTCGAATTCCACGACGCGGAAGTTCGATTCGTCGATGAAAATGCCCTTCTCCACGATTTCATCGTAGGTCAGCGGCCGCGAGGTCACGCGTGAAACCAGCACTTCATCAAAGACGCGGACAGGAATGATGTTCGGCGCGCCTTCCATCCTCGTCTCACCGGTCACGGCATCCACCAGCCGGATGGAATCGAGCTGATAATCGCCGACGAGATTGATGGTTGGGAAAAGGAGCGCCTGATTCACCGGTCCGACAAGGCGGCGCGGTTCGGGAAAACCGGGTCCCCGGAGAAACGCCTCGACATAGGCGCCTTCCGCGAGCGCCTGCGTCGCATCGCCACCGGTCAGTGTGATCATCACGGAACCGGCAATTCCTTTTGGAACCGCGACCGCTGCGGGCGTCACCTGAAGTCCGGTGCCGTTCACGCGATATTCGAGCGTGGTGAGCGGCGATGCGGCGTGGACCAACGACATCGCGGCGATCGACTGCCAGAGCGCGAGGATCAGCATCCCTGCGCGGCGGGCAATCAGCCGGGGCTTTTGTCGAAGGTTGTTCATCATCTCAGTTCTTATAGTAAAACGGTACGGGGAACAGTTTTTCGTGCACTTTTTTGTCGCGACGCATCTGGACAGCGCGTTGGAGCGTGAGTCTCAAGTCGAAGCCTTTCCCTCTCATCTGAGGATTGAACATCACATTTTTGTAGAAGCTTTCGTGCTCCAGCACCGCGGCATCCACATCGACGTGCTCGTTGATCTTCAATTCGTTCGGATCGAATGTGATGGAGAAGGCCTCGCCAATACCTTTCGTCATCTTCTTGTTGATCATCTCGATTGCGTGATAGCCGAAATATCCGCCGTCGCTGAGGGCATGACGCGACCCGTATTCCTGCGGGATGTTCAGGGAGAATCCGTGCTGATAAACCTTTTGAATTTCATGTCCTTTGATCTCGGCGCCGGCCTGGATCGCCATGTCTTTGTAGCCGGACGTGAGTCTGGCGACCTCACTGTTGACGGCGTTCTGGAATCGCTGCAGTTCGGACATCGAGGCAATCTGACCGTTCAGTTTCGCGTAGAGGCCATCGACGTCGCCAACGAACACTTCGCCTGTTTTCTCTTCGTTTACTTCATGCCGCGCGAGACCATCTTCCTCGGTCTTCACCACAACCTTTTCCTCCTTGGTCTGATAGAACTCATCAAGCCGCGCCAGGCGCGCGACCGCTTTGTCGCCAAACGCCCGGATGCCCAGCTCCCAGGTGCGATTCGCCCGATGCTCGCGATACATCACGCGAATGTGCGCCGCAATTTCCATCCCGCCCAATCCGAGGTCGGTGAGTTTCTTATACGAATGATCCAGCATCCCGAGTTCATGCGAGTTGTAACCTTTTCCATGCAAATAGGAGCGGAAGGCTTCGTAGGTGACCCCTTTGGGAAGCAGACCGGAAGGATCGCGGAGCGACACCGGATTATTCGCCATTCCCGCGTAATGATTGACGCTCCCGCTGTATCCCAGCGGATCGGGCTGCAGGAACATTCCCGAGAACGGATCGTAGAATCGGGCGCGAAGATAGAAGAGCCCGCTCTCGTAATCGAAATACTGTCCCTGGAACAACACGCGCGAACCGACGCTGCTCCGGGCGATACGAACCGGCGCGGTGTTCGCCTGAGGGGTTGCCTGGTAATAAATCGTTCCCGGAATTCCCGAATTCGTAAGCGTGACGGTGCGCATGCTGTTCGAATTCCCCCATTCATCCATCAAGGCGCCGGCATTGATGACGAGTGAAATCGCGCCGGTTGCCGTTTGCGTGGGTGTGAAGCGCAGCGCGGACAACGGTTCGACGCTCGGAATCGAATTTTCCCAAACGATGTTGCCGGCAATCGGAGCATTGGAGGCATTCAGAAGCGAAATGACGCCATCGAGGTTTCCAGAAACAGGAACCAGTCCGGTTCCCACACCGGGATCAACAAACGTCGGTTGCACCGGCTCGGAAAACACAACGACCAGCGATCCGCCCGGACCGTTCTCGATGCGATTCACGACGGGCGCGGTTGTGTCCCTCAGTTCGATCGACGGCTGTCCGAACGTGTCATACCAAACCCGCTCCACCACCTGCCCCGCCGCGTCCGCAACCGCAACGACCGACATCGCGCCATCGGACAGGAAATAGTAACGGTGCAGTTGCTCGTCGTCCGGATGACGCAGGTCAGCCGCAACCGGCGCATCACCGCTGCCATAGTAATATCTCGCGACCACACGCGGCGGCGTCACTGTGCGATCGTATTCCTCCAACAGCCGCGCGGCATCGTCATAGACGTAGGCGGAATGTCGGATGACCGTTCCATTCTGAGAAACCTTGCTTGAGAACCGAAGGCCGCCCGGTTGGAACTGGTTTTCAATCATCACTCCATCCGCACGCGTCACACGCGTCATCCGGCCCAAACCGTCGTGCTCAAATGTCGCTGCAACCGGTTGTGCCGCATCACCGGATTCCGGACGAATCCAAAGCTGCGCGGAACTGACATTTCCCTTCGGATCAGCCTGGCCGCGGGAGAAGCCATCCACGATTCCCGGCAGCAGAAATTCGTCATGAGCCGTCCAGTTGGTCGCAAAGGGGGGTGCGCGCGGAGATGATCCCGAGAGAGCAACTGTTGTCAGGTAATCGAGTCCGGCGGCGTGATAGCTGTACTGGCGGGCGTACAATTCGGGTCCCGATCCGTTCGCATTCGTCAGCAGAACACTAATCTTCGCCTGCGCCACTCGCTCTCCGGAATCAAACCCGAACACATCCGCCTTTCCACCGCGATGCAGGAACTGCCGGGCCTGGATGTTGTTCGCGGGATCGTATTGATAACGCATGTGCGCCGTCACCGAATCGTCGGCGGTCCGCTCAATCCTGGTGGCGGTCAGACGCCCGCGAACGTCGTATTGATTCACCACTTCCAGCGCTGAGCCGAGTTGCACCACTTTCGGCTGCGAATTGCCCTGCCACGAAACGGCGTTGATGATGTTTCCGTTCGTGTCGGACAACCCAGTCAAACGACCGGTCACATCGCGCGTTTCCGTCACCACGACACCGGAAGGATAGGTAATCGTCCTTCGTCCGCCGTCCGGATAATAGCCATAGGCGACTGTGAAATCCTGACCGTCCTCGTGGAAATGCGCCGCGACCAGCGGCCCGGCCGGATCATAATCATACCGGGTTTCATGCGTGCTCCCGCCGTTCATCGCGTAGGTCACCACGCGGATTCGATCCAGCGCATCGTAAGTGTATTGCTCTTCAAGCGTCCGGCCCTGGTAGGTCAGCTTGCGTTCGGTCATGCGACGCTGGAGATCGTATTTCCGCGTCTCAGATCCGCCCGGCATGGTGATCGTCATCGGCATGCTGCGCGGATCATAATCGGCAAAGGCGGTCGCCGCCTCGTTTCGAAGCGTCTTCGATTTCAGCCGCAGCGACGAATCGTAATCGAGCTTGAATCCGGAATCGGGGTCGCCTTCATAAACCATCTGACGCTGCGCATCGCGCCGATACTGGACCTCCATTCCGTCCGCACGTTTCTTTCGCTGCAGTTCTCCAAGCGCCGTGTGTTCCAGAATGGCGGCGTTGTTGCGCGGATTCGTGATCCGCGTGAAATTGCCATCCGCCCGCGGCTGATACTCATATTTGAGTCCGAGCAAATCCCTCAACGAGGTCCGCTGATCCATGTCGTTCAACTCGTAAAATTGGGAATACGTGGCGCCCTCTTCCATCGAATCCATCTGATACACGCGGCCACTTGCGTCACGATGCAGCACGGTCCGGAAATTCGGATTCGAATACTCCGTGACATTGCCGGCACTGTCCCAGACGGTGCGCGAAACCATGCGCGGCGCCGTCACCTCGCTGAACCGCACGCCGTAGGCATAGCTGAATTGCGGCGAAATCGCGGTGCCATGCATCGTCACCGTAAGATGCCTTCCAAGCGCATCGATGGAGTCATAGGACAAGTGACGCACCGGACCGAACACTGGATCGGTAAACAAATCCGACATGAGTTGTCCGCCCCGATGAAAGGTCCTGGTCCGCACGTAATCCTGCGTTCCGGTTTTCTGAACGACCGTCGTGGCGCGATCCAATCCATCGTAACTGTAGGTCCGCACCACATCTCCGCCGTGCTTCACACTGAGGAGGTTGTTGTTCAGGTCGTATTCAAACTCTTCAACGTAATCCCCGAACGTCGATTTGATCACATTGCCCCGCGCGTCGTACTCGTAAACCTGCACCGTCCCGTTCGGATGCGTCACGGTTTCCACACGTGAACGTCGGTCGGGCGTGTATCCAGTCGAATACGAACTGATCGTCCCATCCACCTCCACTCCGCTGACCGTGGTATTCGTAAGGAATCCCTTCTGATCGTAACCGTAATGCATGATCAACTGCTTGCCGTCGCCGACATCCTGTGAATTGAAAACAGCCCGCCCAATCTCATCGTAGGCTGTTTTCGTCACAAGCGGTCCGCGCGCAATCTGCACGGGCTGCATGCGGTTGTTGTAGATGAACGTGGTCGGAAAACCGATCGGAGCCTTCACTGACGCCGGTCGCCCGAGTTGTGACGCCACGCTGCCGTCGTAGCTGTATGTCAGGGTGATGTCGCCCGTGGTTTCAGAAAGAACGAATCCTGTGCCGCTGTCGTATTCCGTCGTCTGCTCGACGCCATCCTGATTCACGGTGCCAATCGGTTGTCCTTTTGAATTGTAGCTGATGGTGACCGAACCCTGCCCGTTGTAGTCGATCTTCTGAATGGAACGTTTGTCAGGCGTGAGCGTGTAATGAACGGAGAATCCATTCGCATCCACCTGTTCTCCCGACTGCTGATTGTAAGCGGGATCGTATTGGAACGTCTGCGTGTGGCCGACACCACCCCGCGGGCCGGGATCCGTGGTGACACTCCGCAGATTGGCGCGCGAACGGAACACGGGATTCTGGCTGTCATACACCAACGTTTCCGTGTTGCCCTCCGGATGACGAATGAAGGTCGGCTGACCATGCTCGTTGTTCACGCGCTCCTGTTTGGCCGGCGACGCAGCCGGACCCTCAATCGCGATCGATGTCAGGTTGCCGCGTTTGTCGAATGTCCGCGCGACGGAACTGCTGTCGCCGACACGCACCGAACTGATCTGCGATCCAACCGTTTTCGCGGAGTTGTTGACCGGAATCGTCATTTCCACATCGCCGAAGTTTCCGGTGGTGGACTTCGCGACAGGTTTTCCGGCATCACTCGTTTCATTGACCGCGGAAACCCACGGCGTTCCATTGGCGGTTGCCGAAATACCGACGAGCCGGCAGTTCGCGTAGGAATAAATCGTCTCGC
>Ga0065721_10004397_pt1 | contig 46223 bp, 57 predicted proteins | sample Mesricmetagenome_FD_59108 | JGI IMG/M metagenome (GOLD analysis project Ga0065721, IMG submission 59108) | Mesophilic microbial community from rice straw/compost enrichment Sample: eDNA_1 v2 (version 2) | ecosystem: Engineered > Solid waste > Grass > Composting > Bioreactor | place: USA: Davis...
ACGCTCGCCCGACGGGGCGGACTCGGCGTGCTCCCGCAGGACCCGCCGCTCGACGAGGTCGTCGCGTCGGTGCGCTGGGTCAAGGAGCAGTCGACCGTGTGGGCGCCCGCCGACGGGGCACTGCGCACGATCGAGGCCGACGATGCCCGCGGGGCGTTCGACGCGCTCGTCGCCGCCGGGCTCGAGCGCGCCGACATCGTCTCCGGCGGCGAGGTCGTCGGCTCGGCGACCCGCACCCAGGCGCTGCGCGGCACGATCTACCGGCCCGCCGTCGACGCGCAGGGCCGGCTGCGCGCCGCCGCGGCGCTCGGCATCAACCGCTCCGCCGCCGAGAAGGCGAAGGCCCTCGTCGAGGCGGGCGTCGACGTGCTCGTCCTCGACACCGCGCACGGTCACCAGGAGGGGATGCTGCGCGCGCTCGACGCGGTGCGCTCCCTCGACCTCGGCGTGCCCCTCGTCGCGGGCAACATCGTCACCGCCGACGGCGTCCACGACCTCGTCTCGGCCGGCGCCCACATCCTCAAGGTCGGCGTCGGCCCCGGCGCGATGTGCACCACCCGCATGATGACCGCCGTCGGACGCCCCCAGTTCTCCGCCGTGCTCGAGACGACGGAGGCCGCGCGCGAGCTCGGCGCCCACGTCTGGGCCGACGGCGGCGTGCGCTACCCGCGCGACGTCGCCCTCGCGCTCGCCGCGGGCGCGTCGAGCGTCATGATCGGCTCCTGGTTCGCCGGCACCCTCGAATCGCCCGGCGAGATCGAGACCGACGCCGACGGCCGCCCGTTCAAGCAGAGCTGGGGGATGGCGTCGACGAAGGCCGTGCACGCCCGGTTCGGCGGCCTCGACCCCTACGAGCTCGCCCGCAAGGAACTCTTCGCCGAGGGCATCTCGTCGTCGACGATCTACCTCGACCCGCTGCGCCCGAGCCTCGAGGACCTCCTCGACATGATCACCTCGGGCGTGCGCTCGTCGTTCACCTACGCGGGCGCCCCCGACGTGCCGTCGTTCCACGACCGCGCCGTCGTCGGCATCCAGTCGGCGGCCGGCTACGAAGAGGGGAAGGCGCTGCCGGTCTCCTGGTGACTCGGGGGACGGGGTCCGCGTGGGGTTCGCGGGTCAAGAGCGGGGACCCCTACCCCGATTGACCCGCGAACCCCACGCGCACCCCGTCGGCACCTCGCCCCGTCACCGGCGCTGGGGGGTCTTAGGGTCGTCGTATGGCTGAGGTGCACATCACGGGCGACGAGGTCGCGGACCGACTGCTGAGCGACGAGCCGCTCGCGCTGCTCGTGGGGATGCTGCTCGACCAGCAGGTGCCGATGGAGACCGCGTTCGCGGGGTCGGCGAAGATCCGCGACCGGCTCGGGGCCTTCGACGCGGCGACGATCGCGGGAACCGACCCCGAGAAGCTGCGCGAGGTGTTCTCGGAGACGCCCGCCGTGCACCGGTTCCCGGGGTCGATGGCCGAGCGCACGCAGGCGCTGTGCGCGGCGCTCGTGAGTGACTGGGGCGGCGACGCCTCGCGGCTGTGGACCGACGGCGACCCCGACGGCGCCGAGGTGCTGAAGCGACTCAAGGCGCTGCCCGGGTTCGGCGAGCAGAAGGCGAGGATCTTCCTCGCGCTGCTCGGCAAGCAGTACGGTCTGACGGCTCCCGGATGGCGGGAGGCGGCGGGCGCGTACGGGGAGCCGGGCAGCTTCCGGTCGGTAGCCGATATCGTGGATCCCACCTCCCTCACGAAGGTGCGGGAGTTCAAGAAGGCGGCGAAGGCCGCCGCGAAGGGACACTGACTCCTCCGTGGACGATCCTCCGTCTGCCCATAGACCGTCGCCGACCCTCGGGGCGGCCCGATGAGCGGGGACGTCATCCTCCTGCTCGTCGGTCTCGTCCTGACCGTCGGCACCGGCTTCTTCGTCGCGAGCGAGTTCGCCCTCGTCAACCTCGACCGCGCCGACCTCGAGGCGCGTCAGGCGCGCGGCGAGACGCGACTCGGCATGACGATCGCGGCCCTCAAGATCACCTCGACGCACCTGTCGAGCGCGCAGCTCGGCATCACCCTCACCACCCTCCTCACCGGGTACACGCTCGAGCCGGCGTTCAGCGCCTTCCTCGAGCCGCCGTTCGCGGCCCTCGGCATCCCCGAGGAGGTGCGCGTTCCCCTCGCGACCGTCGTCGCCGTCGCGATCGCGACGCTCCTGTCGATGATCATCGGCGAGCTCGTGCCCAAGAACTTCGCCCTCGCGCTGCCGCGGGGCACCGCGAAGCTCGTCATCCCGTTCCAGACCGTGTTCACGACGGTCTTCCGCCCGGCGGTCGCGGTGCTCAACGGCACCGCGAACGGGTTGCTGCGCGCGATCGGCATCGAGCCGCGCGAGGAGATCTCGGCGGCGCGTACGGCGGACGAGCTGCGGTCGCTCGTGCGCCGCTCCGCGAGCGAGGGGGCCCTCGACCAGGACACGGCGACTCTCCTCGCCCGCACGCTCGCGTTCGCCGACCACGACGCGTCCGACGTCATGACGCCGCGCCCGAAGATCGCGGGCGTCGAGCGCACGGCGACGGCGGAGGCCGTGATCGAGCTCGCGCGGACGACTGGCTATTCGCGGTTCCCCGTGTACCACGAGGACATCGACGACATCATCGGCCTCGTGCACCTCAAGCAGGCCGTCGCGGTGCCCCGCGACCGTCGCGCCGAGGTGCCCGTCACGGCGCTGCAGACGGAGCCGCTGCGCGTGCCCGAGACGATGAAGCTCGACTCCCTCCTCGGCGAATTGCGCGGCCGCGGCTTCCAGCTCGCGATCGTCGTCGACGAGTACGGCGGCACGGCGGGCGTCGCGACGCTCGAGGACCTCGTCGAGGAGCTCGTCGGCGAGGTGTCCGACGAGCACGACAAGTCGCGCGTCGACGTCGTGCGCAGCCGGGACTGGCTGACCTTCCCGGGGGCGCTGCGCCCCGACGAACTCGCCGAGCGCGCCCACGTCGTCGTGCCCGAGGACGGTCCCTACGAGACCGTCGCGGGCTGGATGATGGCGGAACTCGGCCGCGTCGCCGAGCAGGGCGACACCGTCGAGATCGAGGCCGGCACGTTCCGGGTGGAGCGCATGGACGGCCGACGCATCGACCGCATCCGCTTCACCCCCCGCCCGCCGCAGACCGGGGAGCTGACGATCGTGCCCGAGGGGGAGAAGAAGTGACCCCGCTCACCGTGTTCGCGGCCGAGGCCGGGCTCGCCGGCGTCGACTGGTGGGGCATCGCGTGGCTCGGCATCCTGCTGCTCGCGAACGCGTTCTTCGTCGGCGCCGAGTTCGCCGTCATCTCGGCGCGGCGCTCCCAGATCGAACCGCGCGCCGAGGCCGGATCGCGCGCGGCGAAGACCGCGTTGTGGGCGATGGAGCACGCGACGCTCATGCTCGCGACGAGCCAGCTCGGCATCACCGTGTGCTCGCTGCTCATCCTCAACGTGTCGGAGCCGGCGATCCACCACCTCCTCGAGATCCCGCTCGAGCTCACGCACTGGCCCGAGGAGGTCGTCGGCACGATCGCGTTCGTGATCACGCTCGTCGTCGTCTCGTTCCTGCACGTCGTGCTCGGCGAGATGGTGCCGAAGAACATCTCGTTCTCGGTGCCCGACCGCGCGGTGCTCATCCTCGCGCCGCCGCTCGTCGGCATCGCGACGGTGTTCAAGCCCATCATCTGGANCCTCAACGCGACGGCNAACGGCATCCTGCGGCTGTTCCGGGTGGAGCCNAAGAACGAGGCGACGAGCGCNTTCACGGCCGAGGAGGTGCAGACGATCATCGCGACCTCGACNCGCGAGGGCGTGCTGACCGACACGACCGGCACGCTCAGCAACGCGTTCGACTTCACCGAGAAGCGGGTGCGGGATGTCGCCCTCCCCTCGGACGCGCTCGTCACCCTCCCCGAGGACGCGACGCCCGCCGACGTGGAGCGCGCGGTCGCCCAGCACGGGTTCAGCCGCTACGTGCTCGTGAACGAGGCGGGCGAGCCGACGGGCTACGTGCATCTCAAGGACGTCATCGACCTGCGCGACGACGAGTTCGACGTGCCGGTGCCGCCGAAGCGCATCCGGCAGCTCGTGTCGGTCTTCCGCGACGCGGAGCTCGAGGACGCGCTGACGCTCATGCGTCGCTCGGGGGCACACGTCGCGCGCGCGTTCGACGAGCACGGGGCGACGCGCGGGGTGCTCTTCCTCGAGGACATCATCGAGACCCTCGTCGGCGAGGTCCAAGACGCCACTCGGCGTCGCTGAGCGGGATTGCCCTCCCGCGGGCGCTACCGCGTTCGTCGGCTGCGCCCGCTCTCAGAAGCGCGCTCGCCGAACTCGGTAGCGCTCGCGAAGGGGCGGGGGCTATCGCCTCGACGTAACACGACGTAACGTGGGCGCCAGACGCCGACGCCGAGGAGACCGCCGATGGACAGCATGATGATGGACATGATGAAGTCGATGCCCGCCGACAAGATGATGGGCATGGACATGGCGATGATGCAGGAGTGCATCGAGGCCTGTTCCGCCGCGAGCATGGCGGCGACGATGTGCGCCGACTCCGACACCGGCATGGACATGGCGCGCTGCTCGTCGATGTGCATGAACACGATGGATGTCGCCACGACGATGATGCGCATGATGATGCGCCCGATGGGTTACGACATGACGTCGATGCGGGCGATGCTCATGGCGTGCGTCGAGATGGGCAAGGCGTGCTCGGCGGAGTGCATGATGCACGCCGACATGGACGAGCACTGCCGCATGTGCGCGAAGGCGTGCGACGCGATGGTCGCCGCGTGCGAGAAGGTCATGGCCTCGATGGCCATGGCCTGAACCGGCTCCATGAACTGAGCCGACTCCACGGACCGAGACGGCTCGGGGCCGCGCTCAGCGCGCGGGGTACCAGTCCTCGCCGAGGGCGAGAACCTCGGCGACGGGGTGCAGCGCGACCGGTTCGCCGACCGCGACGGGCGCGAAGGTCGTGACGTGGTGCGCCTCGCCGTCGAGCGTGACGAGCTCCACGGCGCCGCCGACGGCGGAGACGACGACCGCGTCGCGCCAGGCGCTGGGCGACGCGCACGCCATGACCCGCTGAATCGCGAGGATCCGGGTCGTGGTGTTGTTGTCGCTCATGGGTGGTCCTTCCGCCGGTCGCAAGCGACAGTACGCGCGATCCGGGATGCCGTCCGGCGGCGGCGTCACACACCGCAACACAGCGTCGGCGAGCTTCGCTCAGGGGCGCGCGCGGAGGTACTGGCCGGGCCAGTAGTCGAGTTCGACGCCGAGCTCCGTCGCCGCCCGCAGCGGGAAGTGCGGGTCGCGCAGCAGCTCGCGTCCGAGCATGACGGCGTCGGCGCGGCCCGACGCGACGACGTCCGCGGCCTGGTGCGCCTCGGTGATGAGCCCGACCGCGGACACCCGCACGTGCGCCTCGGCCGCGACCGACTCCGCGAGCGGCACCTGGTAGCCGGGGCCCGTCGGGATGCGCACCCCCGACACGAGCCCGCCGCTCGAGATGTCGAAGAGGTCGGCGCCCGCGTCGCGCGCCCAGGCCGCGACCGCGGCGGTCTGTTCCACATCCCAACCGCCCTCGACGTAGTCGGTCGCCGAGAAGCGCACGAGCACCGGTACGGCGTCGCCGACCTCGGCCCGCACCGCCCGCACGACGTCGAGCAGCAGCCGCGCGCGGTTCTCGAGCGAGCCGCCGTAGTCGTCGTCGCGCTCGTTCGAGAGCGGTGAGAGGAACTGGTGGAGGAGGTAGCCGTGCGCCGCGTGCACCTCGACGAGATCGAAGCCCGCGTCGAGCGCGCGCCGGGCGCCCGCGCGGAACGCCTCGACGATCCCGGGCACCTCGTCGGTCGCGAGCGCGCGCGGGGCGGCGTAGCCCGGGAACGGGATCGCCGACGCCGAGACCGTCTGCCACCCGCCCTCTGCGGCGGGCACCGTGCCCGACTCGCCCGGGAAGCCCCAGGCCGGCCACGTCGACGCCTTGCGTCCCGCGTGCGCGAGCTGCACGCCGATCGCGGCGCCCTGGGCGTGCGCGAAGTCGGTGATGCGGCGCCACGCGGCGACCTGCGCGTCGTTCCACAGCCCCGTGTCGTGCGGCGAGATGCGGCCCTCGGCCGTCACGGCGGTCGCCTCGGCGAGCACGAGCCCCGCGCCGCCGCGCGCGAACGACCCGAGGTGCACGAGGTGCCAGTCGGTGGGGATGCCGTCGCGCTCGGTGACCGAGTACTGGCACATCGGCGAGACCCAGATGCGGTTGCGCGTGCGCACGCCCCGCAGGTCGAGCGGGTCGAAGAGCGCCGTCACGCCGCGGCCACGGTCGCGAGGCCCGCGAGGAACGCGCGCAGCCCCGCGACGCCCGTGAAGACGTGGCCGGTGACCCCGAGCGATTCGGCGCCCTCGACGTTGACGCGCTTGTTGTCGACGAAGACGAGGTCGGCGGGCGCGACGCCGAGCTCGCGCGCGACGTGGGCGTAGATCGCCGGGTCGGGCTTGAGCATCCCGAGCTCGGCGCTCACGAACACGCGCTCGAAGAACCGTGCGAACGGCGCGGTGCGGAACGGACCGCCGAAGTCGAAGCCCGCGTTCGACAGGAGCGCCAGGCGGGTGCCGCCCGAGTGCAGGTCGGCGAGCACCTCGATGCTGCCCGGGTCGACGCTGATCCAGGACCGGAAGTCGGCGGCCCAGAGGCGCTGCAGCTGGGCGGGGCCGAAGTCGAGCCCGAGGTCGGCGCCGACACGCGCCCAATACTCGGGAACCGTGATCGTGCCGTGGTCGAGCTCGTCGCGGTGAGCCCAGTAGACGGCCCAGAACGGCTCCGCCTCGGCGCCCGCCGCCTCGAGGATCTCGGCCCGGTCGCGCTCGCTCGGCGACTGCGAGAGCACCTCCCCGTAGTCGAAGACGACGACCTTGCCGGGGATGCTGAGACTCATCACCTCAACCTATCGTGGAGGCGTGAGCGCACTCGTGGGAGCGGCGGAGGCGCGCGTGTGGGTGCGCGTGCCGGGCGACGACGACGACAAGTACTCGCGCGGCGTCGTCGGGTTCGTGACCGGGTCGCCGCGCTATCCCGGGGCGGCGGTGCTCGGCGTCGAGGCGGCGCTGCGCACGGGCGTCGGCATGGTGCGCTACCTCGGCCCGGGCCGCGCGACGCGTCTCGTGTTGCAGCGCCGCCCCGAGGCGGTCACCTCCGCGGGCCGCGTGCAGGCGTGGGTCGTCGGCTCGGGGCAGGAGAAGCCCGCGAAGGACGAGCTCGGTCGGCTGCTGCTCGACACCGCCTTCGACGACGGGATGCCCGCGGTGCTGGATGCCGGGGCGCTCGAGGCCCGCGCCCGGGCCCGCGGACCCGTCGTGCTCACGCCGCACGCGGGGGAGCTCGCCCGTCTGCTCGGTGTGGAGCGCGACGCCGTGCTCGCCGACCGCGACGCGTTCGTGCGCCGTGCCGCCGACGAGCTCGACGCGACGGTGCTGCTCAAGGGGGCCGAGACGCTCGTCGCGGCGCCCGGCGCGCAGATCCTGCGCGTGCGCAACGCGACCCCGTGGCTCGCGACCGCGGGAGCGGGAGACGCGCTCGCCGGCGTGCTCGGCGCCCTCGTCGCGACCAACCACGCGCGGCTCGACCTCGCGCCGATCGCGGCCGCGGCCGCCTGGATCCACGGCGAGGCCGCGCGCCGGGCGTCCGCCGGAGGGCCGTTCACGATCCTCGACCTCTGCGCGCAGCTGCCGGGAGTCGTCGCCGACCTCGCTAGCATGAGCGCATGAAGGTGTTCGCGTTCCTCGTCTCGCTCGTCCTGTTCCTCGGCGGCATGGCCTTGTTCGGATACGCGTTCACGTTCCCCGAGGAGTGGCACGGCACGGGCTTCGCGGCCGGCATCCTCGCCGTCGCCCTCTCGCTCGCGCTGCCGTTCCACCTGCTCGGCCGCGCCGACTGAGCCCGGTCGAACCCTCCCGCGCGCCCGCCGATTCTCGGCGGACTCCCACCCGGTGACCCCCGACCGGGGGGTACGCTGACCGCACGGAGGGGGTCCGGATGGCGGGGCTGGTCGAGCGCGGAGCGGCCAGGAGTGCGCCGCGGACCGACAGTGCGCCGCGGACGGATCCTGCATCGCGGGGTTCGCGCACCGACGGCGTCGACTGGACGGGTCTCGCCGCCGATCTCGACGCCGCGACGCGGGTCCGCACGCGGCTGCGTCCCGACGGTCTCGTCGAGGTGAGCGTCGCCGGCGCCGTCGTCGGGTACGTCGACCACGTGCCGCCGCTCTTCGTCGCCTACGCCGGGGCACGGTCCGACCGTGCGTGCGAGATCGCGCAGTGCCGCAGCCTCGAGCTCGCGGTCGAGATCCTGCGTTCGGGCGAGTAAGCCGCCTACGCCGCCGACTCGAGCACGCGGCCGCCGAAGGAGCGCAACCGCGCGGCGAGGCCGGCGGCCCGCTGCTCCAACGTCGCCGCGGGCGACGGCATCCATTCTGTCGACGGGGGAGCGATGCGGATGAGGAGCGAGCAGGCGAGGTCGGCGCAGATGTAGGTGCCGATCGAGTTCCCCGCGCGACCCGCCTCGCCCGCGCGCGTCGCGCTGAACATGCGCACCTGTCCCGCGGGCTGCGGCGTGTTGCACAGCGAGCAGATCGCCGACCCGGGACGCAGGCGCACCTCCGAGGCGCGCAGGGCGATGCCGACCGGGCGGTCGTCGAGCCAGTAGACGAGATAACCGCGCTGCGGGGCGCCGGGATCGCGCCAGCCGAGGTACTCGCGATCGTCCCACACGACCTCGTGCAGCCCCGGGACCGGCATCCGCTCGGCTTCGCCGGGAGCGGCGTTGACGAGCGACGCGCGGATCTCCGCCTCGGTCAGGGCCTTCATCGCCCGCCAGCCTAGCTCGGGGCTCCGCGGCAGCGCGGGCTGATCCCCAGCGGCGCCTCAGCAGCCGCACAGACGGCGAACGTATCGTCGCGGGTATGGGATTCCTGGACCGGCTGTTCGGCACGAGCGAGCAGGGCGCCGCGCCCGCCGCGCCGCGCCGTCGTCCGCCCACGGAGGATGAGCGCGCCGTCGAGCGCTACCGCTACCTCCTGCGCACGGCGCCCCCCGAGACGATCGAGCAGGTGCACGCCGAGGCCTTCGCCCGGCTCACCGAGGCGCAGCGCAACCAGGTCTACGAGGAGCTGAGCCGCGGCGCAGGCACGGGCGAGCGCCCGCTGTCGAGCGAACCCGCCACCCTCGCCCGCGCGGCGACGCGCCGCGAGATGCGCGAGCCCGGATCGATGGAGCGCACGCTCGCCGGACCGAGCTTCGGCGCGATGGTCGGCAGCTCGCTGCTCGGCACCGTCGCGGGCTACGTCATCGCCTCGGCGCTCGTGAGCGCGTTCCTGCCGTGGGACGGCGGCTACGGAGGGTCTGCGGACGCGGGCGACTCCGGCGACGCCGCGGCCGACTCCGGCGACTTCGCGTCGGACTTCGGCGGCGGCGACTTCGGCGGCGACTTCGGCGACTTCGGCTTCTAAGCCGGCGCCTGCGCCGACTCCTTCCGCCGCGGCAGCGTCCGCGTCGCGCCCCACCCCTTCGGCCACCGCCCGAGCAGCAGCACGGCGAGCCCGAGGCACACCGCGCCCGCGATCGCGAGGCCGAGCCCGAGGAAGTACTCGATCACCAGGAACGTCGGTGCGAACGTGAGCGCCGCCGCGAGCACGACGACCGGGAGCGGCGGGGTCGGACCCGCCTCGACGGGCTGTTCCCACCGGCCGACGACGAGCGAGAGCGCGAACAGCACGCCGAGCACGACGAGGTACACGAGGATGCGCGACCACCACCACGCGGGGCTCGCCGGCTCGGGACTCGCGCCCGGGATCAGGAGCGCGACGCCCGCCAGGATGATGATGACCGGCAGGTGCCACAGGTAGATCGTCATGAGGCGCGTGCCGACGAGGAACACGACGGCGCGCGCCGCGTGCGTCGACATGAGCTTCGCGAGGGCCGGGCGCAGGAGCCGCAGCAGGCACGCTTGCGCGAGCCCGAGCAGCACGAGCGGGATCGTCGGCGGGTTGAGCAGGTCGAGCATGTTCGTGCTGTAGGGCCCGGCGAAGGTGAGCGCCGCGATTCCGCCGTAGCACGCGGCGATGATCGCCACGAGCTGCCACCACGCGCGGCGGGCGAACCATCCGTCGGCGTACCAGAAGCCCAACTGCTGCACGAGCGGCCACACGAACAGCAGGTTGAGGTAGCCGATCTGGGTGATGTCCGTGCTGTAACGCACGACGTCGACGAGCACGACGCCGAGTGCGAGCACCCCGACGGTGCGCCACGCGAACCGCTCGTGCAGCCGCACGAGCACGGGCACGAGCGCCTGGCAGAGCGTGTAGGCGGCGATGAACCACAGCGGCGCGCCGGCTCCCACGACGACCGTTTTCACGAGCTCGGGCGCGATCGCGAGCAGCGTCGCCCCGCCGATCACGACGACGTAGAACAGGAACAGCGGCAACGCAGGCTGGGCGAGCCGCAGCACGCGCGTCTTCACGTAGTCGGCCGCGGTGCCGCCACGGCGCACGCTGCTGCGCCAGGCCGTGATGCTCGCGAACCCGCCCACGACGAAGAACAGGGGCATGATCTGCCCGACCCAGGTGGCGGCGTCGAACCAGTCCTGCTCCTCCAGCGGGCGCGAGATGACGAGGCCGCCCGCGGCATCCCGACCCACCCCGATGAAGAGCAGGTGGATGACGACGACGAGGAGCACGCAGAACACGCGCGCGAGGTCGAGGGTCAGGTCGCGCTTCGAGAGGTCGAGCGACGAGACGGCGGAGGTGTCGCGAGGGAGCGAGGACGGGGACCGCTTCGGCACGGCCCCACTCTAGGACTGAGTGCCCCTCAGGCCGCGAGCAGGAGACGTGCAGCGTCCATCAGGTCGCGCGACTGCCCGACCTCCACGGAGGTGTTGTAGACCTCGCCGCGGAGGGTCACGAAGACCGGCCCGGCCTCCACGATGTACCCCGCGACGTGCCCGTCGGTCGCGACCCGGTAGACGCCGGCGATCGCGGTCGTCACTTCCATCATCAGGCGGCCCTCCATCGTCGTCAGCTTCGGGCTGACGTCATGACATCACCCCCGACTGTGCGCGACCAAGGGGTTGACCAGGAGTTCGTCGAGACTTAAGGCCTCTGCGGGCTTCGCCAGGCTTCTGCCAGGACTCGCCCAGATTGCTCGGTCACCATGGTCGACGGCCGTCGCGCCCCACCGTCATCCATCCGAGATGGCGCCCGTCATCCACTCCGGGATGGCCTGACCCGAAAGTCCTCTGCTCTTCATGCAACAGTCTCTCCGCCGTGCGCTTACGGTGTCCGCGGCAGGCGTGTGCCTCGCGACCGTGGGCTCCCTCACCGTCCCGGTCGCCGTCGCCGCCATCAACGACGCCAACCTCGCCGCCACCGCGCAGCGCTTCGAGGTCTCCTCCCAGTGGGCGGGTGCCGTCGAGGCGCTCGAGGCGCCGCGCGACGAGTTCGCGATCTCCGAGTTCAGCCTCGTGCAGTGGCCGCTCGCCGAGGGCACCTCCATCTCGTCGTTCTTCGGGTACCGCTCGTGCGCGGGCTGCTCGTCGATGCACTCGGGCATCGACTTCACCCCGGGCGCGGGCGTGCCGATCGAGGCGGTCGCCGACGGCGTCGTCGTCGGATCCACCGTCGCCGACGGGTCGTGGGGCACGCACGTGACGATCGAGCACGACATCGACGGCGTCGTGTTCCGCACCTCGTACGCGCACATGCAGTCGGGGTCGTCGGTCTTCTCGCTCGGCGACACCGTCTCGCGCGGCGACGTGGTCGGCCTCGTCGGCAACACCGGCCAGAGCTTCGGCGCGCACCTCCACTTCACGGTGCAGCGCGCCGACGGCACGTTCATCAACCCGCTCGGCTGGTTGCACGACCACGTCAACATCGGGCACGACCAATAGCCTGAAGCGGTGACCGTCGTGCTGCGCCCCTACGACCCGGCCGACCTGGCCGCGCTCGTCGCGATCAACGACGCCGCCTCTCCCGCGGTGCCGATCACCCCGCCCGACGAGTTCGCCGCCCTCGTCGCGCTCAGTCGCCTCGCGCTCGTCGCCGACGACGGCGCGCCCGCCGGGTTCGTGATCGCCCTCGCGCCCGGGGCGGGCTACGCGAGCGAGAACTACCGCTGGTTCAGCGCGCGGTCCGCCGACTTCCTCTACGTCGACCGCATCGTGCTCGCCGAGCGTCTCCGCGGGCAGGGCGTCGGCCCGCGCCTCTACGCCGCCGTCGAGGAGGTCGCGCGCGCCGACGGGCTGCGGGAGGTCACGTGCGAGGTCAACGTGCGCCCCGCGAACCCCGGGTCGCTCGCCTTCCACGCGCGCGAGGGCTTCGTCGAGGTGGGTCGCCAGGAGACGAAGGGCGGCGCGGTCGAGGTCGCGCTCCTCGCCCGATCCGTGGGTTAGGCGCCGTCGCCCCGAGCCGCGCCCGGGATAGGGTGGCGCCATGACCGGTGGACCGACCGTCTCGATCGTCATCCCCGCCTACAACGAGGAGCGCACGATCCGCACGTGCGTCGGGGCGGCCCTCGAGCAGACCGTTCCCGCGCACGAGATCATCGTCGTCAACAACCGGTCGACCGACAAGACGGCGCTCATGCTCGAGGCCCTCAAGACCGAGTTCCCGGATGCCCCGCTCGTCGTCGTCGACGAAGACCGGCAGGGCATCATCCCGGCCCGCAACCGCGGCTTCGACATCGCGACGGGCGAGATCCTGGGACGCATCGACGCCGACTCGATCCTCGAGCCGGGATGGGTCGAGGCGGTGCAGAAGACGTTCGCCGACCCGACCGTGGCCGCGGCGACCGGGCCCGTCATCTACTACGACATGCCGCTGCGGCGATGGGGCGCCCGCGCCGACGACACCGTGCGCAAGGCGATGCTCAAACTCACGCGCGAGTACCACTTCCTGCTCGGCTGCAACATGGCGATCCGCGCGACCGCGTGGCAGGACATCCGCGACCACGTGTGCGCCGACGAGGCCGACGAGATGCACGAGGACCTCGACCTCTCGATCCACCTGTTCGAGCGCGGCCACAAGGTCGCCTACAGCTCCGACATCGTGTCGGGCATGTCGGCCCGCCGTCTCGACTCCAATCCGAAGGCGTACTACCACTACGTCGGGCGGTGGGAGCGCACCTACGACAACCACCACATCCTCAACCCCGCCCTGCGCGCGCCGATGGTGGTGTTCTCGGCGATCTACCCGCTCGGCAAGATGCTGCGCAAGCAGCACCTGAAGACGCTGAAGGACGGCGGAATCGGCCCCTCGGCCTGGGCGGGCTGAGCAGGTCGCTCAGAACGGCCTCGTGAAGGGCAGCGGCTTCCGCATCCGGATGAGCAGCAGCGGGACCACCACGTACGGCAGGTTGACGGCGAGGGACTTCGCTGGGTTCTGCGTCTGGAACTCGGGCTCACCCAATACGCCGATGAACACAGAGACGATCACGGTTTCAAGGCGACTCAAGTGGAGCCCACCCTGGCTCCGCTCCGAGCCTCACGAGCAAGGTGCGGACTTGGGGCAAACCAGCCCTCGTCAGGTCCAGAATCTCTGCGCTTACGCGCTCGACCCGATCGTCGGGCGACTCGTCCATCGGGATGTCCTCGGCGACGAGCCGCTTGCCGTAGAAGAGCGTGTACGACCAGTTCGCCCACGCGATCAATTCGATTGGGGGGTCAGACTCGTTCGGGCTTCGGAAATACGCCGAGACACCGGGAATTGTCAACTCAGTGGTCTCTACCACGACATCGGCGCGATGCGTTCTGACGCTGTGGACCACGCGAGCCGCGAACTCTCGACCGTTGTCAGGCAAAAGCTCACTCCCTAGAACGCTCGGGTGAAGGGCTCCGGCTTCCTCATCCTGATCAAGAGCAAGATCGGCACCAGCACGTACGGCAGGTTGAAGGCGAGGAACTTCGCCGGATTCTGCGTCTGGAACTCGGGCTCCCCGAAGAACTCCACGCCGAACACGATGATCCCCGTGATGGAGGAGATCATCGTCGCGTAGATGACGGCGGGCAGCTGGATGCGGTTCCAGCCGCGCACGAGCGCCGGCACGAGCACGAGGTAGAAGGCGAGGTAGACGAACGCCGAGAGCCCCGTGACGATGCGCATCCACACGGGCGCGTTCATGAAGAGCGGGTCGGCGTCGTGGGCGTACCAGTAGTTCGAGTCGACGAGGAAGGTGCCGTCGGGTCGGGTGAAGTCGATGCCGAGCGTGGGGAGCATGTCGGCGATGCACGACGTCACGATGAAGACCGTGAACATGACGGCGAAGAAGATGTCGATCGGGCGCCGCCGCAGCGGCAGGTTCGGGACGGCGGTCTCGGTCACGGCGCCAGTGTAGGGGCCGCGATCCCGGTAGGCTCGGTGGCGAACACGGGAGTCCGGTATGCCGGGCTGAGAGGAAGCGACGTAAAGCTTCGACCGTCGAACCTGATCCGGATCATGCCGGCGCAGGGAGGCATCTCACGGGCTTTCGCCCGCCCGTGCCCCTTCACCGATCGAAAGGGCACGTCAGTGCAGAAACGCATCATCCCCCTCGCCGCGGCCGCGGCATCCCTCGTCCTCCTCGCCGGCTGCGCGACGCCGGCCGACGACGGGCCCCTCACGCTCGTGCTCGTCACGCACGACTCGTTCGCGCTGAGCGACGGCACCCTCGACGCGTTCACGGAGCAGACGGGCATCCGTGTCGACGTGCAGTCGGGCGGCGACGCGGGCGAACTCGTCAACAAGCTCGTGCTCACGGCCGACTCCCCGCTCGGGGATGTCGTGTTCGGCATCGACAACACGTTCGCGTCCCGCGCGGCCGGCAACGGGGTGCTCGAGGAGTACGTCTCGGGTGACCTGACGGCGGCCGAGGAGCCCTACCTGCTCCCCGCGGGCTCGGGCGGCGAGTACCTCACCCCGATCGACTCGGGCGACGTCTGCGTCAACGTCGACCACCGCTGGTTCGAGGAGACCGGCATCCCGGAGCCGGTGACCCTCGAGGACCTCGCCGACCCCGCCTACCGCGGGCTGCTCGTCGTCGAGGCGGCGAACTCGAGCTCGCCCGGGCTCGCGTTCCTGCTCGCGACGATCGCGGCGTTCGGCGAGGACGGCTGGGAGGACTACTGGACCTCCCTCGTCGCGAACGACGTGCGGGTCGTCGCCTCGTGGAGCGACGCCTACTACGTCGACTTCTCGGGTCCGTCGAGCGAGGGCGACCGGCCGCTCGTCGTGTCGTACGCGTCGAGCCCGCCCGTCGAGGTGCCGCCGGGGTCGACGGGGGTGCTGCTCGACACGTGCTTCCGGCAGACCGAGTACGCGGGCGTCATCGCCGGCACGGAGCACCCCGCGGAGGCGCGGCAGCTCGTCGACTTCCTGTTCTCGACGACCGTGCAGAACGACATCCCCGAGAACATGTACGTCTTCCCGGTGAACGCGCAGGCCGAGCTGCCCGCGACCTGGGCGGAGTACGCCGAGATCGCCGAGGACCCGTTCGAGCTCGACCCGGCCGACATCGACGCGAACCGCGAGGCGTGGATCGCGGCCTGGGCGGCGATCGCGACCCCGTGATCCGCAGGCTGGGCGTCGGCGCCGCGGCGGGGTGGGTCCTCGCCGCGGCGCTGCCGCTCGCCTTCGTCGCGGTGTTCTTCGCCTGGCCCGTCGCGTCGATCGTCGGGCGGGGGCTCTTCCCCGCGGGCGGTTTCGACGCGGCGGGCGTGCTCGAGGTGCTCGGTCGGCCGCGCACGCAGCGCGTCATCGGCTTCACCGTGGGACTCGCGGCGGCGGCGACGGCGATCACGCTCGTGCTCGGGATGCCGGTCGCCTACGTCCTCGCGCAGCTGCGGTTCCGCGGGCGGGGCGTGCTGCGCGCGGCCGTGCTCGTGCCGTTCGTGCTGCCGACCGTCGTCGTCGGCATCGCGTTCCGCGCGCTCCTGCGCGACACCCCGCTCGACGGCACCGTCGCCGCGATCCTCGCCGCGCTCGTGTTCTTCAACGTCGCCGTCGTCGCCCGCACGGTCGCGGTGTCGTGGGAGAGCCTCGACCCGCGGCTGGAGGAGGCCGCGCGCGTCCTCGGGGCGGGGCCGGTGCGCGTGTTCGCGACGATCACGCTGCGCCGGCTCGGTCCCTCGATCGCGGCGGCGGCATCCGTCGTCTTCCTGTTCTGCTCGACCGCCTTCGGCACCGTGCTCGTGCTCGGCGGGGCGCGGTTCGCGACGATCGAGACGGAGATCTGGCTGCTCACGACGCAGTTCCTCGACCTGCGCGCCGCGGCGGTGCTGAGCGTCGCGCAGTTCGTCGTCGTCGTGCTGCTGCTCGCCGGCACGGCGTGGGTGCAGCGCCGGGCCGCCCCGCAGCGCCGCTCCTTCGCCGCGCGCGCGCCCCGTCGCACCGACGCCCCCGTGATCACCGCCGCCGTGCTCGTCGGCGTCGCCCTCGCCGTGCCGCTCGTCGCCCTCGTCGAGCGGTCGCTGCGCGTCGCGGGGGAGTGGGGTCTCGGCAACTACGCCGCACTCGCCTCGACGGGATCCCGCAACGCGCTCGCCGTGACCCCGTGGCAGGCGCTCGGCAACTCCCTCGGCTTCGCGGCCGCGGCGACGGGCGTCGCGATGCTCGTCGGGCTCGTCGCCGTGGTGCTGCTCTCGCGCTCCCCGCGCAGCCCCGCCGGTCGCCGCGGGCTCGAGCTGCTCGACGGCGCCCTCATGCTGCCGCTCGGGGTCTCGGCCGTCACGGTCGGCTTCGGATTCCTCATCACGCTCAACACGCCGCCGCTCGACCTGCGCTCGTCGCCCGTCCTCGTGCCGATCGCGCAGGCCCTCGTCGCCGTTCCTCTCGTCGTGCGCACCCTCCTGCCGGTGCTGCGCAGCGTCGGCAGCCGGATGCGGGAGGCCGCCGCGACCCTCGGCGCCTCGCCGTGGCGCGTGCTCCTCACGATCGACCTGGGCATCGCGGCGCGTGCCGCCCTCGCGGCGACGGGACTCGCGTTCACGGTCGCGCTCGGCGAGTTCGGGGCGACGACGTTCCTCTCGCGGCCCGACGCGGCGACGCTCCCGGTCGTGATCTACCGGCTCATCGGACTCCCGGGAGGGGACAATGCGGGAATGGCGACGGCGGCCTCGGTGGTGCTCGCGGCGGTGTGCGTCGGCGTCGTGGCACTCGTCGAGCGGCTGCGTGTGACGACGGCGGGAGCGTTCTGATGGCCCTCGAGGTCGAGCACCTCTCGGTGCGGTTCGGTGCGACGACGGCGGTGGACGACGTCACCCTGAGCCTCGCGACGGGGGAGGTGCTCGCCCTCCTCGGCCCCTCCGGCAGTGGCAAGTCGAGCCTGTTGCGCGCGATCGCCGGACTCGAGCCGTGCACGGGCGAGATCCGTTGGGACGGCGAATCGGTCGTGCGGGTGCCCCCGCACCGCCGCGGCTTCGCGCTCATGTTCCAGGACGGGCAGCTCTTCCCGCACCTCGACGTCGCCGGCAACGTCGGCTACGCCCTCCGGGTCGCGGGGCGGCGCGACGAGGAACGCGTCGCGGAGCTGCTCGAGCTGGTCGGTCTCGCCGGGTTCGCGCGGCGCCGCGTCACCGAGCTCTCCGGCGGCGAGCAGCAGCGCGTCGCGCTCGCCCGGTCACTCGCGGCCTCCCCGCGCATGCTCCTGCTCGACGAGCCGCTCTCGGCGCTCGACCGGGACCTGCGCGAGCGGCTCGCGGGGGAGCTGCGCGACATCCTGCGGGCGCGCGGGATGACGGCGATCCTCGTGACGCACGACCGCGACGAGGCGGGCGTCATCGCCGACCGCGTCGCGCTCCTCGACCGCGGGCGTCTCGTCTCGGACGGCGTCTCCGCCTGATGGACGACACCCGATCGCGGGTATCGGGCACGGCGCGGGTCGACGGCTACCCTGACCTGGTGGCACGAGGGAGATCGCCTCGCGCGAGCGAGGTTCTGGCGGAACGGATCCGGGCGGCGTCGGCGGCCGCGGGCGTGCCGCGCACGATCGTGCTCATCGACGGCCACTCGGGCGCGGGCAAGACGACGCTCGCGACCGAGCTCGCCTACGACCTCAAGGCGCAGCACGTCGCCCTCGACGCGTTCTACCCCGGCTGGGGTGGCCTCGAGGTCGGCAGCGCGATGGTGAGGGGCGTGCTCGATCCCGAGAACCCCGGGTACCACCGCTGGGACTGGAAGCGCCACCAGCGCGCCGAGTGGCACAAGGTCAACGGCAAGCGCGACATCGTCATCGAGGGCTCCGGCGCCATGAGCCGCGCCAACCGCGCCCTCGCGACGTTCGGCATCTGGATCCGCCTCGACCAGGTCGAGCGCAAGCGCCGCGCATTCGCGCGCGACGGCGCCCGCTACCACGAGCACTGGGACCGCTGGGCGGCGCAGGAGCAGGCCTTCTTCCTGCGCGAGCGGCCCGACACCCTCGCCGACGCCCTCCTCGACGGGCGCACCGGTCAGGTGCTGTTCAAGGCCGACCTGGACGCCGCGCCGCCGCCCACGCTCGACGCGCGCGTCGAGGGTCAGGCGCCGCCGGCATCCTGACCCGCCGGCTCCTGGCCTCGCTCGACGTCAGCCCACGCGCGTCCAGGTGCTCGTGAAGAGCCCACCCTCGGGCACCGTCGTCATCTCGGAACCGCCGCAGGACACCTGGGCCGCGCCGCCGCCGAACGATTCCGCGGGGAGGTCGAGCGGCATGTCCGTCGTCTCGCCGCCGATCGTCACGGTCGTCGTGAAGGTCAGCCCGTTCTCCCACGACGAGAAGCGCAGCGTCGAGTCGTCGGCCGTCCAGTCGCCCTGGCTCACGCCGTCCTGGGCTTGGGTGACGACCATCTCGGGGCCGTCGCCGACCGCCGTCGTGAGGGCGAAGGTGGCGGCCGAGGTGTAGACCATCGACCCCTCCGTCACGTCGAGCGTCACCTCGCCTGCGGCCTGCGTGGCCCTGACGGTGAGGCCCAGGTCGCTCATCCGGGTGCCGAGCTGCTCGGCGAGGTCGGCGACGTCGAGGCTCCACGTGCCGAGCAGGCAGTCGGCGGTCGTGGGGGCGCCGGCATCCGCGTCGGTCGGCCCGTCGGCGGCCTCGGACGCGCCCGGGGCGGTGCAGCCCGCGAGGGCGAGGAGGGCGGCGGATGCGGCGGCGAGGGCGAGGCGAGAGGTCATGACGGCTCCTGACGACGGTTTCACGGTAGCGACGCGTGAACCCCCGGAAAAGGTTGACGCGCTAGCCCCTACCCGCCCATCAGTGCCAAGCGAACACTCAGGGAACGGACGCGCCCGGAGCGCTGCGCTCGACCGTTAGCTCTGGGCGGGCGGGGAGACTGTGATCGCGCCACTGTCGAGGACTCCCGCAAGGCATTCCGCCACCCGCCGGGCGTCATTCTCGGTCGCTCCTTCGCGAAGCGAGTAGTTCACGTGCGACGACGGCATATCCAGGCTCATCAGCGAGGACGCCACGGACTCGTCCCCCGCGCACGAGGCGTCCGGGAGAGGATCGGGGTAGAGGACCGAAACCTGCCAGGTCCCCGCCGGCCCGCTGGTGAGGTACTCAATGGTCACCTCGGCACCGCCCGATTCAGGTGCTCTCGTGGGCTCGTCGGCGGGGTCACCCGAATTCCCCGAGCACGACGCGAGAGCCACGAGGAGAAGCGTTGCCGGCACGAGCCCGGGCCGAGTCGGAGCTCGCCGCATCATGCTTCCAGTATGCCCCACCTCCCCGGTAAAACCTGGGGCGGCATCCGCCTCGGTAGGCGGGAGGTCCGACGTCGGCGTCGTCGGGGTGGCGCAGCCGGCGAGGGCGAGCAAGGCGACGGATGCGGCGGCGAGAGCGAGGCGAGGGGTCATGACGGCTCCTCACGACGGTTTCCCGGGAGCGACCTGCGTCGCCGCCGCCTGCGGCGACGCGCTAGCCCCAGCCGAGTTCGTGCAGTTGCGCGTCGTCGACGCCGTAGTAGTGCGCGATCTCGTGCACGAGGGTGATGTGGATCTCGTCGCGCAGCTCGTCGAGATCCTCGCACGCCGCGAGGAGCGGCTCGCGGTAGAGCACGATGCGGTCGGGCAGCTCGCCGAACCCGTAGCGGTCGCGCTCGGTGAGCGCCGTGCCCTCGTAGAGCCCGAACAGGTCGAGGGAGCCGTCGGCGGGGCGGTCCTCCGTGACGAAGACGACGTTGTCGAGCCCGTCGACCATCTCGTCGGGCAGCTCGTCGAGCTCCTCCACGACGAGCTTCTCGAACTCCTCCTCCGTGAGGGCGAGGCTCACAGCTCCTCCAGCAGCACGATGATCGACTCCTGCAGGTGGCCGAGCCAGGTGTAGACCTCGCCCGCGGGCGTGTCGGGGATCTCGTCGTCGTCGACGCGGATGCCGAGCCGGTCGGCGATGACGAGCCGCAGGTCGGTGAGCAGCGGCAGCCAGCGCTCCGCGTCGGCGGGGGAGAGGCGCACCGTCTCCTCGTCGAGCGCGAGCGACACCTGCGCGGCGTTCGCGGCCTTGCGGTCGACGAGCCCGGCGCGCGTGTAGCGGGCGAACTCCGACGCCGCCGCCTCGTCGTTGCGGTAGGCGTCAGGGAACAGCCGCGCGTGCGCGGGATCGGCGCCGATGTCGCCGCCGACGACCTCGAGGTACTGGTCGACGAGGGAGCGCAGCACGCCCGCCTCGCCCTCGGCGAACTCGAGCACGATCTCGTCCTGCGCGCGGGAGACCCTCATCCGTCGCTCGCCTTCGCGACCGTCGCCCACAGGCCGTACTCGTGCATCGCCTCGGTGTGCCGCTCCATCTCCTCGCGCGGACCCGTCGCCACGACGGCACGGCCCTCGTGGTGCACGAGCAGCATGAGACGCTCCGCCTCCGGCTTGGGGTAGCCGAAGTAGGTGCGGAAGACGTGGGTCACGTACGACATGAGGTTGACCGGATCGTTCCAGACGATCGTCACCCACGGAACGTCGGGAGCGACCTCGACCGAGGTGTCGAGGTCGGCATCCGCCGAGGGTATGGAGTTATGTATGGGGCGACCGACGGGACTCGAACCCGCGACATCCGGCACCACAAGCCAGCGCTCTACCAACTGAGCTACGACCGCCATGCGTCGCATATGCAACCCGTCGATCTTACGGCACCCAGGAGCGCCATGCGTCCACTGTCGCCGCCGACGCGCTCTGAGCCTCCTCGGACGTCGGTCCGGGTTCGGGGACGAAGAGCGCGCGACGGTAGTAGTCGAGCTCGCGGATCGACTCGAGGATGTCGGCGAGAGCCCGGTGGCCGCCGTTCTTCGCGGGCGCCTGGAAGTAGACGCGCGGGAACCAGCGCCGGGCGAGCTCCTTGATGCTCGACACATCGACGCTGCGGTAGTGCAGGTGCGCGTCGACGCGCGGCATGTACTTGGCGAGGAAGGCGCGGTCGGTGCCGATCGTGTTACCCGCGAGCGGGGCCGTCATCGGCTCCGGCACGTGCTTCAGGATGTACTCGTTCACCTGGTACTCGGCGTCGGCGAGGCTCACGCCGCTCGGGATCTCGGCGAGCAGTCCGCTCGCGGTGTGCATCTCGCGGACGACGTCGTTCATCTGGTCGAGCACGGGCTGGTCGGCCTTGATGACGACCTGGAGGCCCGGGTCGACCGGGACGAGGTCGTACCCCGTGATGACGACCGCGACCTCGACGAGCTCGTCGACCGCGAGGTCGAGGCCGGTCATCTCGCAGTCGATCCAGACCAGCCGATCGCCGTTCGCCGCCATGGGGCAAGTTTAGGTGTGCGGGACGACCCTCATGCCGCGTCGCCCGCGGTGACGGCCTGCGCCTCCTCCAGCGCCGAGGGCGTCTCGGCGTCGACGCGGCGGAGGGCGCGCCGACCCGAGAGGATGAGGCCCGTCGCGACCAGCACGCTCCCGGCCGCCGCGAAGTAGGGCACGTCGTCGCCGAGGTGGTCGGCGAGCAGCGTCGCGAGCGGCGGGGCGGCGGCGCCTCCGAGGAAGCGCACCGCGGAGTAGGCCGAGGACGCGACGCGCGGCGGGAGGTCGGTGGCCTCCATGACGGCCTCGGTGAGCACGGTGTTGAGGATGCCGAGCAACAGCCCGCCGACGATGACCCCGACGACGAGGCCCGCCGGCGAGGCGACGGACAGGCCGCAGGCGAGGAGGTCGAGGGCGAGGAGCGGCAGCACGACGGCGAGCACGGTCGTGCGGCGCACGCGCGCGGTGAGCACGGGCGCGAGCCAGACGCTCGTGACCGCGACCGCGATGCCCCAGCCGAAGAAGGTGAGTCCGAGCCCGATCGCGTCGAACCCCAGCGGGAAGGGCGTGAACGCCAGCAGCACGAAGAATCCGATGTTGTAGAACAGCGCGGCCGCGGCGAGGATCGCGAGCGCCGGTCGCCCGAGGGCGCGGAAGGGCGCCGAGAACGGCAGGCGCACGCGGCTCGCCTTCTGCGCTTCGCTCTCCCGCGGGAGCAGGGTCAGGATGGCGATGAACGCGATCGCCATGAGGGCGGCGACGCCGAAGAACGGGCCCTTCCAGCTCACGGTGCCGAGAAGCCCGCCGAGCAGGGGTCCGATCGCGATGCCGAGGCCGAGCGCCGCCTCGTAGAGCACGATCGCGGCGCCGCTGCCGCCCGCGGCGGCGCCGACGATCGTCGCGAGTGCCGTGGAGACGAAGAGGGCGTTGCCGAGGCCCCAGCCGCCGCGGAACGCGATGACGGCGTCGACGCTGCCGGAGAGCGCCGCGCCGAGCGCCATCACGACGATGAGCGCGAGCCCGATGAGGAGCGTCAGGCGTGCGCCGATGCGGCTCGAGATCCACGAGGTCACGAGCATCGCGAGCCCGGTGATCAACAGATAGCTGGTGAACAGCAGCTCCGTCTCGGTCGGGGTCGCGGCGAGGTCCGACGCGATCGCGGGGAGGATGGGGTCCACGAGGCCGATGCCCATGAAGGCGACGACGCAGGCGAACGCGACCGCCCACACCGTGCGGGGCTGACGCAGGATGCCGTTGCGCGCCGCGCCGCTCATCGGGTGGTCTCCGTCCCGACGGAGAGGGTGCGCGCCGCGAGGATGTCGGCGGCGCGACCGAGCACCTGCCAGTCGTCTTCGCTCAGCGAGCCGAACGCGGGCTCCATGGTGGTCGCGATGGTGCGGCGCCAGTCGTCGAGGGCGCGACGACCCGGCTCGCTGATCGCGATGACGGTCGCGCGGGAGTCGGTCTCGTCGGCGACCCGGTCCACGAACCCGTCGTCGTGCATGGTGGCGACGAGCCGCGTGATGCCGGGCTGGGTCACCCGGGCGAGGCGGGCGAGTTCGCCCACTCGCAGCGGGCCGTCGTGGTCGAGCAGCGAGAGGGCCCGCCAGACGGCGGCCGGGGTGGTGGACCCGGTGCTCTGCGCGGTCAGTTGGGCGAGGCGGTGCGTCGCGACGACGAGCGACTCCAGGATGTCGGCGTGCATCCGGTGAGTATATACCCAAGTTATATAACACGGGTATGAATCGGTCGGCTCTAGACTGGCGGCGGCCCCCTGTAGCTCAGTGGACAGAGCACGTGGTTTCTACCCACTTGGTCGGGAGTTCGAATCTCTCCAGGGGGACGTGGACATCCGGTCGCTCGCCCCTGCCCTCGGCCTCGCGGCCGTCGCGTCGCTCGCGCTCTCGGGCTGCGTCTGGTCCGGAAACCCGGTCGCGACCTTCCAAGTGGTCGACGAGACCTACCGCATCGAGCTCGCGACGCCGGAACTCGTCGAGCACGCCGAAGCGCTCCTCGCGGGCGAGCCGGTCGCCGCCATCCCGCTCGGCCGCGTCGTGCGGGGCGAGACGAGTGTCAACACAGGATGGTCGTGGCACATCGACCCCGCGACGCTCGAGTTCGCCGACATGACGATCGAGGTGTGCGACGGCCTGCCGTCGTTCGTCGAGGAGGAGATCGTCACCTCGCCCGACTACTGCCCGTGGAGCGCTCAGATCATCGCGATCGACCGCTGACCCGCCGCTCGATCCGCGTTTTGCGTCTGGTTCAGCGCTTTAAGTCGCGTACCCAGACGCAAAACGCGTCATCGACCGCTGGTCAGGCCGGCGTCGGCTGCTGCAACTGCTCGACGGGGGCGTTCTCGTAGTCCCAGCGGTTCAGGTCGGAGGCGAACAGCTGCTTCGCCCGACGCGGATGCCGCACCCACTCGATGAGGCGGTTCTGGTACTCGGAGAGGGCGGCATCCGAGCTCAGCCCGAAGTTCGACGAGTTGACGCGCATCGCCTCGAGCTGGTGCGCCGCCCAGTCGGCCGCGAGGTCGGCGCCCGGCACCGGCAGGAGTCGCGCCGCGACGTGCGCCTCCGTCGCGACGAGTTGCGCGTGCTCGCGGGCGTCGGCGCCCTGGCTGTGCCAGCGCGCGGCGTTCTGCCCCGCGCTCACGAGCGCCGCGACGGCCGCGACGCGCGTCTCGAAGTCGCGCTGCGCGACGAGCCGCTTGACGCCGGAGCGCCCGATGCCCGCGCCGACGATGCCGGCGAGCACGATCGCGACGAACGGGATGATGGCGCCCGAGAGGATGCGCCAGCCGTCGTCGGAGGAGAGCCATTCCACGAGGTCGTTCCACCACTGCATGCCCGGACCCTAACCCCGGGCTCGGCGAGGTCGGGGAGGAAACGCAGGCTCAGGCGAAACGCAGAGCGTCGGCGGCGTCGGTCGGCGTGCGGAAGTCGCCGAGCGCGCGGAAGCCGCGCTCTCGCACGCTGAAGCGCATGGCGCGATAGCCCTCGGGGGTCGACTCGAGGTGCCCGAGGAGCGCGCCGGAACGGGCGACGACGCGCCACTTGCCGCCCTTGAGCGGGATGACGGCGACGCCGGGGGTGCGGACGTCGAGAGCGGGGGCCATGGAGCCGAGGCTACGCGCGACCCCTGACATCCTCGGGGGTCGGCAGCACGAGCTCGGCGTCCACGACGGTCTTCGAGTCGCGCGCCGTCTGCGCGAGCACGATTCCCGCGAGCACGACGCCCGCGCCGACGAGGCCGACGCCGTCGAGGGCCTCGCCGAGCCACAGCCAGGCGATCGCGAACGCGAACACGATCTCGCTCGACGCCACGACGCCCGCCGCGGTCGCGGTGAGGTGCTTGAGCGCGGTGAACGACAGCAGGAACGGCAGGAACGACCCGGCGACGACGGTCACGACGAGCGGCACCCACAGCGGGAGCGCCCACGCGCCCCACGCGCCGCCGAGGTCGACGGGCGCGATGAACGTCGCGGCATCCAACTCCCACCACCCGCTGAAGAACGCCCAGAATCCCGTCGCGAAGACCATCGTCCAGAACGCCACCGCGAGCGGCGACGTGCGCGCGACCTGGCGCTCGCCGACGACGAAGTAGAGCGTGAGGGCGACCGCCGCGGCGAGGGCCATGACGACGCCGAGCGGGTCGAGTCGCGCCTCCCACGGTCGCGCGACGGCGGTGAGTCCGACGAGCACGAGGGCGATCGCGATCCACAGCCGCGTCTTCACCCGTTCGCGGAAGACGACGAGTGCGACGAGTGCCACGAGCAGCACGGCGAGGTACTGCAGCAGGAGCGCGATGCCGACGGGGAGCAGCTGGATGGCGGTCGCGTAGGCCGCCTGCATGATCGCGACCCCCGCGACGCCGAGCACGGCCATGACGAGCAGCTGGCGCCGCGTGAGCCGGAACGCCCCGCGGTCGGTCGCGAGCAGCACGAGTCCGGCGAGCACGGCCGTGCCGAGGGTGCGGAACTGGGTGAGCTGCGTCGCCGTCAGGCCGCCCTCGATGAGCGCCTTCGCGAGGCTCCCGTTGGCGCCGAAGAGCACCGCCCCGAGCAGGGCGTAGAGGTACCCCACCGAGGCGTCAGCGACCGAGGCCGTCGACGGCGTGCGGCTCGATCGCCGCGAGCTCGTCGGCCGTCAGCTCCGGGAAATCCAGGGCGCCGAGGCTCGACTCGAGCTGCCGCACGCTCGACGCGCCGACGAGCGCGCTCGTGACCTGCGGCTGGCGCAGCACCCAGGTGAGGGCGAGCTGCGCGAGGCTCTGCCCGCGGCTCTGCGCGATCTCGTTGAGGGCGCGGGCGTGCTCGAGGTACTCCGCCGAGATGTTGCGCTCGCTGATCCAGCGGCCCTCGGCGGCGCGCGAGTCGGACGGGATGCCGTCGAGGTAGCGGTCGGTGAGCATGCCCTGCGCGAGCGGCGAGAACACGATGCTGCCCGCGCCGACCTCCTCGAGCACCGGGAAGAGCCCGTGCTCGATGTGCCGGTCGAACATGTTGTAGCGGGGCTGGTGGATGAGCAACGGCACGCCCTCGGCCTTCAGCGCCGCGGCAGCGGCGCGCGTCTGCTCGGGGTCGTAGTTCGAGATGCCGACGTAGAGCGCCTTGCCGCTGCGGACGGCCTGGGCGAGGGCGCCCATCGTCTCCTCGATCGGCGTCTCGGGGTCGGGGCGGTGCGAGTAGAAGATGTCGAAGTAGTCCAGTCCCGTGCGGCGCAGCGACGCGTCGAGCGAGGCGAGCACGTACTTGCGCGAGCCCCACTCGCCGTACGGGCCGGCGAACTGGAAGTAGCCGGCCTTCGACGAGATGAGCAGCTCGTCGCGGTGGGCGCGGAAGTCCTCGGCGAACACGCGGCCGAAGTTCGTCTCGGCGCTGCCCGCGGGCGGGCCGTAGTTGTTGGCGATGTCGAAGTGGGTGACGCCGAGATCGAACGCGCGGCGCAGGATGGCGCGCTGCGTCTGAAGCGGGTGGTCGTCGCCGAAGTTGTTCCACAGGCCGAGCGAGATCCGCGGGAGCTTGAGCCCGCTCCGGCCGCTCCTGACGTAGCTCATGCGCTCGTAGCGGTCGGGGGCGGCGGAGTAGACCGAGATCTCGTTGGGCACCCGCCCAGCCTAGGAACTTTCCTGCGATCCCGTTGGTTGCATCCAGTGCGGCCCCACTGCCGCAGAAAGTAGGGTTCCACCCATGCGCACCTTCGTTGTCGCCGGCGGCTGTTTCTGGTGTCTCGACGCGGTCTACCGCACGCTCAAGGGCGTGCAGGACGTCGTCTCGGGCTACACCGGCGGCGAGACGCCCCACCCGTCGTACGAGGCCGTCTGCACGGGCCGCACCGGTCACGCCGAGGCCGTCAAGGTCGTGTTCGACGAGACCGTGATCCCGGAGTCGGTCATCCTCGACGTCTTCTTCACCCTCCACGACCCCCGCCAGCTCAACCGGCAGGGGAACGACATCGGCACGCAGTACCGCTCGGCGATGTTCTACGCCGACGACGACCAGAAGCAGCAGTTCGAGGCCGCGCGCGACCGCGCCGCCGAGTACTGGGACGGCGGGATCGTGACCACGATCGAGCCGCTCGGCGACTGGTACGACGCCGAGGAGTACCACCAGGACTTCTTCGCGAAGAACCCGAACCAGGGCTACTGCCTCGCCGTGGCGCTGCCGAAGGTGAACAAGATCCGCAAGTCGTACGCGGAGTACGTGCTGGCCTCGTAGTCAGCGCACCCGCACGCGGCCCTGCTGCCACAGGCGGATGGCCGCGACGCGCGGGGTCGTCTCCTCGTCGGAGTCGACCCCGAGTGCGGCGTAGAGGCGCACGATCATCGCCTCCGCTGCACGGGTGGTCGTGCCGCGGCGCTCCGCGATCGCGCGCGTCGTGAGGCCGCTCGCGAGCATCCGCAGCATGTCGGCCTGCGCCGCCGTGATCGCGATGGGCGCCTCCGGCTCCGGGCGGCGGCCCGAGCCGCGCCCGACGAGCGCGTCGCGCACCGCCTCCGTGATGTCCTGCATGCGACGCAGCCGCGACTTGACGATGTAGACGAGGTCGTCGGGCAGGTCGGCCGCGTCGCTCACGGCGAGCTCGGGGGAGAGGTGCGAGGTGAGCACCACGAGCGGGATCCACGGGCGCTCCTCGTGCATCCGCGTGAGCAGCGGGCCGGCCGAGACGCCCGCGCCGAAGTCGAGGTCGGTGACGAGCACGTGCGCGCCGAACTCGTCGACGAGGGTCCACGCCTCGTCGGGCATCCGGGCTTCGGCGACGTCGAACCCCTCCGCCCGCAGCCCGTCGGCGACCAGCGAGCGGGTGAAGTCGTCGTCTTCGGCGATCACGACGCGCAGGGCGCCGCGACCCTCGCCGCTCACGTCCCGGCTCCGCGGGCGGCGTCGAGCGCCGCGAGCAGTTGCTCGGCGGTGAACGGCTTGTCGAGCGACACGCGCACATTGTCGCGCCGCGCGGCGTGCGCGCCCTGCTCCGGCACGCCGGACATCGCGACGACCGGCAACTCGGGATGCCGCTCCGCGAGCCAGTCGAGGAAGGCGCGCCCCGTGGTCCCGGGCATGACGAGGTCGGTGAGCACGACATCCATCGCGGTGCCGCGCAGCAGCCGCTGGGCCTCCGTCGCGTCGTAGGCCGTCATCGGCGCCCCGCCGGCGCGGTCGACGATGAGGGAGGCGAGGTTGACGATCTCGGACTCGTCGTCGACGATGAGCACTCGCAGGCCCGCGAGGTCGACGGGCGGCGCGTCGTCGTCTACGGCGGCGGCAGTGACGTCGGAGCACTCCGCGCGGGGTAGCTCGAGGCGGAACGTCGTGCCCGCGCCCGGACGGCTCGTCGCCTCGAGGGTGCCGCCGTGTGCGCGCGCGATGGCCTGCGAGACCGAGAGACCGAGGCCGGTGCCCCGACCCATGCCCTTCGTCGTGTAGAACGGCTCGAACATCCGATTGAGCACGTCGGGCGCCATGCCGGAGCCGTCGTCGGCGACCTCGAGCACGACGCGGTCGTCGACGGCCGAGACGGTGAGCCGGATGAGCCCGCCGCCCTCCATCGCGTCGCGCGCGTTCGTCGCGAGGTTGACGAGCACCTGCAGCAGCTGCGTCGGGTCGCCGAGCACCGCGAGTCCCGGTTCGGCCTCGACCTCGACGCGGATGTCCTTCGGCAGCACGTCCCGGCAGAAGTCGCTGAACTGCCGCACGATGTCGTCGACGGCGACGATCGTGCGCTGACCCTCGACGCCGCGGGCGAAGGTGAGCACCTGCCGGATCATGTCCGACCCGCGCTCGACCGTCTGCCGCATCCCGTCGAGGATGCGGCGCCGCTGGGGATCGGTCTCGTCGGCCGCGAGCAGCTGCGTCGAGAGCAGCAGCGGTGTGAGCACGTTGTTGAGGTCGTGGGCGATGCCGCTCGCGAGGGTGCCGAGGCTCTCCATACGCTGCGTGCGCATGAGGAGTGCCTCCTGCTCGCGTCGCTCGGTGACGTCGAGCAGGATGCAGAACACCGCGTCGGGGTTCCCCTCGGGGTCGTCGACGACCCGCCACTGTCCCTCGGTGATGCGCACCGTGCCATCGGGCCGTCGCACGACGACGTCCCCGCGCCAGGTGCCGGTGCGACCGATGGCGTTCTCGATCGCACCCCCGGTCTCGGCGTCGAGCTTGAGCACGCCGCGCAGCGGTTGGCCCTCGAGCTCCGCGATGCCGAGCAACTCCTTGCTCGCCTGGTTCGCGTACTCGATGATGCCGTCGAGTCCGCGCATGATGATCGCGTCGTTCGCGGACTCGAGCAGCATCGAGTGGGCGTGGATCCGCCGGGAGTCGTCGAGCCGCTGCCGCCGCGCGACCTCGATCTCGGTGAAGTCGCGCACCTTGACGCCGAGCAGATCGCCCGCCGGGAACCCGGTCAACTCGATCCAGCGCTGGAGGCCCTCGTCGAAGCGGCGGCGGGTGAGGGTGCGACGGGAGGCCATCGCCTCGCGGAGCATCGCCTCGCCCTCGGGGTCGGGCAGTTGGAGGTCCCAGAGCACGGTGCCGACCAGGTTCGGCGCGCCGTGACCGAGGAATGCGGTCGCGGCGTCGTTGAGGAACGTGATGCGCCAGTCGGCGTCGACGAACGCCATCGCCTCGGTCACACCGTCGAGGGCGGTGAAGAGGCGGGCCTGCACCGCGTCGAGCGACTGCCGCGCATCCGCGAGCTCGTCGGCGTCGAGCGCGATGCCGAGCACGCCGAGCACCTCGCCGTCCTGGATGACGGGGACGTCGAGCACCTCGGCGTGGAACACGGAGCCGTCGGGGCGCATCCCGCGGGCCCGGAAGCGGCGCGTCTCGCCCGCGGCGGCCGCCTCGAACTCGCGCTGCACGAGGTCCACGTCGTCGGGGTGGACCGTCGGCCTGAAGTCCATCTCGCGCAGCTTCTCCCAGGGGAAGCCCGTGCGCGCGGCGAGTGCCTGGTTGCCCGCGATGAACCGGCCGTCGGGGCCGTTCACGTAGATGGGATAGGGCGCGACATCGAACAGGGTGTCGAGCGCGAGTCGGCGCAGTTCCCCGTCCCATTCGTCGGACGTCATCGGCGACCCGCCATGGAGTGAGCCTAGGGGCCGCCGTGCGCCACCGGGAAGGGGACGCGCGCTCATCGCGTGCGCAGTTCCTCGGCGGCGGCGTCGAGCTGACTGAGCACTTTCGCGACGATGTCGGCCCGCGTCGCGTCGTCCGGCGCGCCGTTGCTCAGGAACGCGAGCGCCATCGCGCACGCCGCGAGCTTGCCGTTGACCTCGCCGCGCAGGAGCGTCGTGAGGCGCGCGGTCGACAGCTCGTCGACGAGCCGGATGCGCTCGGCCAGGTCGGCGAGCGCCTTCCGGTCGGCGCGCGCGTGCGCGGCCAGTTCGGCGTTCGTCTCGTGCAACGCGACCGCGACGGAGGTCATCGACGCCGCGATCGCGACGAGGACGGGCACGAGCAAGATGAGCACGAGCTGCACGGGTCGGTCGACATGCCAGTCGAGCAGCAGCAGCGAGAGTCCCCCCGCGAGACCCGCGACGACGACGGCGATGCGGCTGAGGAGCGAGCGGGCGGGGCCGTCGAACCAGCGTGGTCGCAGCACGGCGAACGATCCGGTCAGCACGCCGACCGCGACCAGGATGGCGACCCCCATCTCCGCGGCGTCCCCCCATCCGCCGGAGCGATAGGCCTCGGGCAGCAGCGGGGGAGCGGTGAGGGCCGCGACGAGCAGCGCCGCCGTCACCGGGCGGTCGAGCTCGAAGTCGACGGAGGCCGCCGCGACGGAGACCCGCCGCGGCGGGCGCACGTCGGCGACGACCGGCTCGACCGCGGTGAACGCGGCGCTCCGGGCGGCGAGCTCGTCGAGCCGGCCCGCGATCGACTGCGCCGTCGCCGCGTCGATGCGGGCGCCGTTCTCGCGCAGCTGCGCGCGGATCTCCTCGAGGGCGGGGGTGAACGCGTTGTCGATCGCGCCGGCGAAGCGCGCGATGCGCACGTCGGCATCCTCGGCGGCGCGCTCCGTGGCGAGCTCGATCTCGTCGTCGAGGGCGTCGCGCTCGGCGAGGAGGCGGCGGCGCTCGTCCCACTTCGCGAGCGCGTAGGTGAGCAGCGGCATCCACGTCGCGGACGCGACGACCCAGAAGCCGATGCGATACCCCCACTCGGCGGGGGCGCCGGCGGCGAGCGCGAGTCCGCCGCCCACGACGCCGTGCACGACGCCGCCGCCGACCCAGAGCAGCCCCGAGGCGAGCGGCACCACGCGGCCGGTGCGCGCGCGCGAGAGCGCGACGACGACGATCGACCAGGCGACGACGGCGACCATCTGCAGCGCCGCGGAGGCGTACACCCAGACGGGCGACGGGAACGGGGTCGCGAACTCCTGCGCGACGATCACGCCGACGGTCGGCACGATCGCCCAGAGCCAGCCGCGGGCGTTGAGCGCCCAGGGGCCGGAGAGGGCCTGGGCGGTCGTGATCACGGGGTGCTCCTCGGGTCGCGTCGGGGGTTCGCCTCGGGGGAGTCGTGCTCCGGGGGAGCGGGTCGACTGCGGTAGGACCATCGGTCACCGAGTCGACCCTCGGCGCGCCCGGCTCGGCCGGTCCGGTCGTCAGGGCAACGACCGGGTGCGCGATTCCCCGTGCCACCGAGGATTCCGACGCCGCGACGGCGGCGCAACGGTCGGCGTCGCGGGATATTCGCATTTCCGAACGAACGCGACGCCGGCCGCCCCCGGACTGGGGCCCCTCCGCGTGGAACTCGTGCGGCGGGCTCATCCAGCGAGCGCCCCGGGAGCGGCCTGGCGCCGCGAGTGAGAGGGGCCGGCCTCGAGACGTGGTGTCCTCGAGGCCGGCCTACGGCGCTGAAGCGGCAATCCCCCGATCTCGCTTCGAACGGATCCCCGACCCGTCACGCACGTCCTGTCCAGAAGGGTGGAGCATCGGTCGTGGCTTCGCAAACGCTTGCAGGCGGCGATGTTCGCTTCCCCGAACAGTCGAGCGCTCCGGCCCCGGATTCGCGGCCCCCGGGGCCCCTGTGGACTCCCTGTCAACCCGTTCCGACGGCTCTCGGGCGGAGCTAGGTTCGGGGCCATGTCCGAGAACACGACGATGTCGGGCCAGCGCTGGGTGGCCTTCGGCCCCGCGGGGGCGATCGGCTCCATCCACCGCACCGACAGCGGTTTCCTGGTGAGGATGCTCGACGGATCCCCGGAGCACGAGTACCCGTCGCTCGACGTCGCGAAGAGCGCCATCGTCGCGACCCTGCCGCCCGGCAGCGACAGGCCCGAGTTCCGCGAGCACTGAAGTCGACGGGGACAGATCCGGCGACGCAGTCCTCCCCAGCCGGTGACGCCCGGCCGCGATCCGCAGATCGCGGGCCGGGCGTTCCGCGCGTGCGGCCGCCTTGCGACCGTGGGGTCCTCGGATGCCGACGCCGCCGACGGCACGGGAGGGCGCCGGCATCCGAGTCCCACGAGAGAAGGAAGCGCATGTCCGACACGATCACCCTCACCGGCCTCGTCGCCACCCCGCCCAAGCACATCGTCACGAGCGAGGGGCTGCAGATCACGTCTTTCCGGCTCGCCTCGACGCAGCGCCGGTTCGACCGCACCGAGCAGAAGTGGGTCGACGCCGACACCAACTGGTACACGGTGACGGCGTTCCGGGCGCTCGCCGCGAACGCGATCGGCTCGATCCTCAAAGGCCAGCGGGTCATCGTGCAGGGGCGGCTGCGCATCCGCGAGTGGCAGAACGACGACCGCGCCGGCACGACGATCGAGGTGGATGCCGACGCGCTCGGTCACGACCTCATGTTCGGCACGTCGCAGTTCACGCGCACGCCCACCGCGACGGCGACGACGCCCGACACCGCCGAGACCGCGGCGAGCGCGGAGCCCATCCCGGAGTCGCCCGAGGCGCCCGAGCCGGCCGTCGACGAGCTCGCCGAGGCGCGCGCGAAGCGACCGAGCGAGCTGCCCGTCCCGTTCTGAGCGGGCGGGCGGTCAGCTCAGGCCGAGGGCCTTGAGCGGGTTGACCTGCTTCTTCGGAGCCGGCGGGATGGCCTCGCCCGCGACGAGCCGACGCAGCACCTCGGCGCGCACCGCGTCGTAGAGCTCGTTGAGGGCGCGATTGTGGATGCGCGAGACGCCGCTCAGCTCCGGGTACTCGGCGACCGTCGCCACCCAGCGCTTGTCGTCGCGCCGCTCGATGAAGTAGCTGTAGCCGCGCACGTCGATCGCCATGTCCCGAGGCTACTCGGGGACCGGGCGTCGGCGGTTCGGCCTCAGTGGCCGGCGTCGCTCACGAGCTTGAGTCCGACGACGCAGCCCACGAGACCGAGGATGAGCAGCACCTTCACGATGCTCACCGCTTCGGCGCCCGTCACCATGGCGTAGACGACCGTGAGCGCGGCGCCGATCCCGACCCAGACGGCGTACGCCGTGCCGGTGGGGATCTCGCGCATCGCGACGGCGAGGCCGCCCATGCTCAGCGCGAGGCCGACGCCGAACACGATGGTCGGCACGACCTTGGTGAAGCCCTCGCTGCGGCCGAGGGCGGTCGCCCAGACAGCTTCGAGAACTCCCGAGACGACGAGCACGATCCACGACATGACGGCACCTTTCGGCCAGTCTTGTCGTGTCCGGGTACTGGGTTCCCTCGTCCGGTGGGCGGTGCTGCCCTGCGGCCACATTAGCGGCGGTCGCTGGGCACGGCCTGGGCAGCCCGGGGCCGCCCTAGACTCGACGCATGCTCAGCCGGATCGCCGCCGCAGGGGCGCTCGCCGTGCTCGTCGGGGGGCTGCTCGCGGGATGCGTCGAGGCGCCCGATCCGACGCCCACGCCGACCCTCTCCCCGACGGGGCCGCTACCCGTCGAGCCGGCCGAGCCGGAGCTCGACCTCGACGGGGACGCGCGCGACAACCAGCCGTACTTCGACCTCGTCAACACCGACCTCATCGCAGCCGGCGGCGCCCTCGACGGGCGCGCGTTCATCGACAACCTCGTCGTCGCCGGATTCCCGAAGACCGAGATGGAGCTCACGAGCGACCGCACCGCCATCAACGGCGCGGCCGACAACATCCAGTTCTCGGTGCGGCTGGGCGGCACGTGCCTCATCGGGCAGTACGGCAACGTCGGCTACGCCTCCACGACGACCGTTCTGCTGAGCACCGGACGCTGCCTCGTCGGGCAGACCCGCCCCATCGACTGGTAGCGCGTCGGCGGGCTTCTCCGCGCGCTCCTAAGCTGGGCTCATGGCCGAATACATCTACTCGATGGTGCGCGCCCGCAAAGCGGTCGGCGAGAAGCTCATCCTGGACGACGTCACGATGGCGTTCCTCCCGGGCGCGAAGATCGGCATGGTCGGCCCCAACGGCGCCGGTAAGTCGACGATCCTGAAGATCATGGCGGGGCTCGACACCCCGTCGAACGGCGAGGCGCAGCTCACCCCCGGCTACTCGGTCGGCATCCTCATGCAGGAGCCCGAGCTCGACGAGTCGAAGACGGTGCTGGAGAACATCCAGGACGGCGTCGCGATCAAGGCGAAGGTCGACCGGTTCAACGAGATCTCGGCCCTCATGGCGGAGCCCGACGCCGACTTCGACGCGCTCCTCGAGGAGATGGGGAAGCTGCAGGAGGAGATCGACGCTGCCGACGCGTGGGACCTCGACTCCCAGCTCGAGCAGGCGATGGATGCCCTCCGCACCCCGCCGGGCGAGGCGCAGATCCCGTACCTCTCCGGTGGTGAGAAGCGCCGCGTCGCGCTCGCCAAGCTGCTGCTGCAGAAGCCCGACCTGCTGCTGCTCGACGAGCCGACCAACCACCTCGACGCCGAGAGCGTGCTCTGGCTCGAGCAGCACCTCAAGTCGTACAAGGGCGCGGTCATCGCGATCACCCACGACCGGTACTTCCTCGACAACGTCGCGGAGTGGATCGCCGAGGTCGACCGCGGCCGGCTCATCGGCTACGAGGGCAACTACTCGACCTACCTTGAGAAGAAGGCCGAGCGCCTCGAGATCCAGGGCAAGAAGGACGCCAAGCTCGCGAAGCGCCTCAAGGACGAGCTCGACTGGGTCCGGTCGAGCGCGAAGGGCCGTCAGACGAAGTCGAAGGCGCGTCTCGCCCGCTACGAGGAGATGGCCGCCGAGGCGGAGCGCACCCGCAAGCTCGACTTCGAGGAGATCCAGATCCCGCCGGGGCCGCGCCTGGGCAACGTCGTCATCGAGGCGAAGAACCTGCAGAAGGGGTTCGGCGACCGCAAGCTCATCGACGGCCTGTCGTTCTCGCTCCCGCCGAACGGCATCGTCGGCGTCATCGGCCCGAACGGCGTCGGCAAGACGACGCTGTTCAAGACCATCGTCGGCCTCGAGCCGCTCGACGGCGGCGACCTGAAGATCGGCGAGACGGTCAAGATCTCGTACGTCGACCAGAGCCGCTCCAACATCGACGCCAACAAGACGCTGTGGGAGGTCGTGTCGGAGGGGCTCGACATCCTCACCGTCGGCAAGACCGAGATCCCGTCGCGCGCCTACGTGTCGAAGTTCGGGTTCAAGGGCCCCGACCAGCAGAAGAAGGCCGGCGTGCTCTCCGGCGGCGAGCGCAACCGACTCAACCTCGCGCTCACCCTCAAGGAGGGTGGCAACCTGCTGCTGCTCGACGAGCCGACCAACGACCTCGACATCGAGACGCTCTCGAGCCTCGAGAACGCGCTGCTCGAATTCCCCGGCTGCGCGGTCGTCATCACGCACGACCGGTGGTTCCTCGACCGCATCGCGACGCACATCCTCGCCTACGAGGGCACCGACGAGAACCCGGCGAACTGGTACTGGTTCGAGGGCAACTTCGAGGCCTACGAGGCGAACAAGATCGAGCGACTCGGGCCGGAGGCCGCCGCGCCGCACCGTGCGACCCACCGCCGCCTGACGCGCGACTGACGCCGTGTCGCGGATCCACGTCCCGGTCACGCTCCGCTGGAGCGACCTCGACGCGTACGGTCACGTCAACAACGCCGCGATGCTCACGCTCCTCGAGGAGTCGCGCATCTCGGTGTTCTGGAACGGCGGCGACCTCGGCGTCGACGGGGTGGTGGACTCCTCGGCGCCGACGGAGAGCGCCACGACGACGGTGACCCTCGTCGCGCGGCAGGAGGTCGAGTACCTCGCCCCGATCCCGTACCTGCGGGAGCCGCTCGACGTGCAGCTCTGGATCGGCCGACTCGGCGGTGCGAGCCTCGACGTCTGCTACGAGGTGTGCTCGCCCGTCGACGTCGAGCCGGCGACGGTGTTCGCGAAGGCCGCGACGACGATCGTCATGGTGGATGCCGCAACGGGCCGCCCGCGGCGGCTCACCGATCGCGAACGCGAGGCGTGGGCCGCGCACGTCGAGGAGCCCGTCGCGTTCACGAAGCGCTCCTGACGCGCCTCAGACCGTCGGGACGCGGACCATGCCCTCCTGGCCCACCGTGGCCAGGAGCGTGCCGTCCTGCGCGAAGATGCGCCCGAACGAGAGCCCCCGCCCGCCGATCGCGACGGGGGAGGCCTGCTCGTAGAGCAGCCACTCGTCGACCCGGCCGTCGCGGTGCCACCACATCGCGTGGTCGAGGCTCGCCGCCTTGATGCCCGGGGTCGCCCAGGAGACGCCGTGCGCGCGCAGGATCGGCTCGAGGATGACGTAGTCGCTCGCGTAGGCGAGCGCCGCCCGGTGCAGGTTCGCGTCGTCGGGCAGACGGCCGATCGCGCGCATCCACACCGCCTGCGTCGGGGAGCGGTCGTGCGAGCCGTGGAAGTACACGGGCTCCTGGATGTGGCGGATGTCGAACGCGCGCTGCGACGCCCAGAACCTCGCGACGGGGTGGTCGATCGCGCCGAGTACCTCGGAGGCGCTCGGCAGCGACTCCGGGTCGGGCAGCCCCTCCGGCATCTCGACGGTGTGCTCGAGGCCCGGGTCGGTGTCCTGGAACGAGGCGATCATCGACAGGATCGGCTCGCCCTTCTGGTAGCACTGCGTGCGGCGGGTCGAGAAGGAGCGGCCGTCGTGGATGCGGTCGACCGAGAACGTGATCGGCAGCTCGACGTCGCCCGGGCGCAGGAAGTAGCCGTGCATCGAGTGCACGCGACGATCCTCGGGGATCGTGCGCGTCGCCGCGATGAGCGACTGCGCGAGCACCTGCCCGCCGAAGACCCGGCCTCCCGGCATCCACTGAGAGGGGCCGGTGAAGATGTCCTCGCGCGTGCGCGCCCCCGTGTCGGTCAGATCGAGGGCGGCCAGGAACCCCGACAACGGATCGCTCACGCCTGTAGTTTAGGAGCCAGGATGCCCGGTACCTTCACCCTCGCCGACACCCGATCCCTCGACGACCTGCACGTCTACCTCTCCCGCGCCGCGCGCGTCGAGGAGGGCTCCGTGCGACTCATCGCCGGCTCGGGGGTGCTCGCTGCCTACTGCGCGGTCTTCACTCCGGCGGGGCTGCTCGACGAGAGCGCGACGGTGCTCGGGTTGCGCACCCTCGCCCTCACCGAGCCCGTCGTCTTCGACGCGGTCGTGCCGGTGCGGTCCCTCATCCAGCGCGTCGAGCGGGCGCAGGAGTCGGCGTCGCCGACCGTGGGGCTGCCGATGGAGGTCAACACGGCGACGTGGGCCGCGATCTCGCCCCCGCGCGGCGGCTGGGTCGCCCTCGGCGAGGTGTCGCCCGCGCTCCTCGACTCGACGGCGCGCGCCGGCATCCGCGAGGTCGCCGCGGCCGTGCCCGACGGCGCAGGGGAGCAGATCGTGCGCAAGGTGCGCTCCGAGGTGTGGGGCACGCCCATCCCGGGCGCCGAGCACGTGCCCTCGTCGGCCGCTTTCGCCGCCTTCGCGCTCGGCTTCCTCGCCGAGGACCCCGTGCGCGTCTACGAGTCCGGCCCCTGGACCCGGCTCACCACCCAGCGCGGCCACACCCTCGTCAAGCGCCGCGCCTGGAACCTCCTCCGCTAAGAATTCGAAGCCGGGAAGACCCGCGGAGGCGGGCGATCGTCGCCGCGGGAGCCGAGCGCAGCGAAGGCGCCGGGCGGTTCGCGAGTCGATCGGGGTAGGGGTCCCCGCTCTCTCGGCTCGCGAACCGCCCGGCGCCGAAGCGGGAGACGAGAAACTCAGACCGCGTCGGCGATCGCCCGACCCGCGGCGCGACCCGAGAAGAGGCATCCGCCGAGGAAGGTGCCCTCGAGGGAGCGGTAGCCGTGCATCCCGCCACCGCCGAAGCCGGCGACCTCGCCCGCGGCGTAGAGGCCCGGGATCGGCTTGCCCTTCGCGTCGAGGGCGCGCGACGAGAGGTCGGTCTGGATGCCGCCGAGCGTCTTGCGGGTGAGCACGTGGAGCTTCACGGCGATGAGGGGACCGTGTGCGGGGTCGAGGAACCGGTGCGGCTTGGCGACGCGGATGAGCTTGTCGCCGCGGTAGGTGCGGGCGCCGCGCAGGGCGGTGATCTGCGCATCCTTCGTGAACGCGTTCTCGATCTCGCGGTCGCGCGCTTCGAGCTCGTACTTGACCTCGGCGAAGTCGATCTCGACGTCGGGGGAGAGCCTCTTCATGCCGGCGAAGAGCTCCTCGAGGGTGTCGGCGACGACGAAGTCGGGACCCTTCTCCTTGAACGCCTCGACGGGGCCGGTGGCGCCCTTGCCGAGGCGCTGCTTGAGCAACTCGCGGATGCTCTTGCCGGTGAGGTCGGGGTTCTGCTCGGAGCCGGAGAGCGCGAACTCCTTCTCGATGACGCTCTGGGTGAGCACGAACCAGGAGTGGTCGTGGCCGGTGGACCGGAGGTGCTCGAGCGTGCCGAGGGTGTCGAATCCGGGGAACAGCGGGATCGGCAGGCGGCGGCCGGTGGCGTCGAACCACAGGCTCGACGGGCCGGGCAGGATGCGGATGCCGTGGCGCTCCCACACGGGCGTGTGGTTCTCGATGCCTTCGACGTAGTGCCACATGCGGTCGGAGTTGACCAGGCGCGCCCCGGCCTTGGCGGCGATCTCGAGCCCGCGGCCGTCGACGTGCGCGGGCACGCCGCTCAGCATCGTCTCGGGGGCGGAGCCGAGCCACTCGGGCCAGAACTTGCGCACGAGGTCGGGGTTGCCGCCGATGCCGCCGGTGGTGACGAGCACGGCGGGGGCGGAGAGCTTGAAGTCGCCGACGATCTCCCGCGACGACGGGACGCCGCGCTCGGCGGTGGAGGGTTCGAGGATGCTGCCGCTCACCCCGGTGACGGTGCCCTTGCTGACGGTGAGGGCATCCATGCGGTGTCGGAAGCGCAGGTCGACGAGCCCCTTCTCGACACCCTCGCGCACGATCTTCACGAACGGCTCGAGCACGCCGGGGCCGGTGCCCCACGTGATGTGGAAGCGCGGCACCGAGTTGCCGTGCCCGGTGGCGGTGTAGCCGCCGCGCTCGGCCCAGCCGACGACGGGGAAGAACCTGACGCCCTTCTCGGCGAGCCACGCGCGCTTCTCGCCCGCGGCGAAGGCGAGGTAGGCCTCCGCCCACTGCCGGCCCCAGGCGTCCTCGGCCTCGCGGTCGAACTCGGCGCTCGCGAACCAGTCCTGCCGGGCGAGGTCGTGTGAGTCCCTCACGCCCATGCGGCGCTGCTCCGGGGAGTCGACGAGGAAGAGGCCGCCGAACGACCAGAACGCCTGCCCGCCGAGGTTCGACTCCGGCTCCTGCTCGAGCACGATGACGCGCTTACCGGCCTCCACGAGTTCGGCGGTGGCGACGAGTCCGGCGAGCCCGGCTCCGATGACGATGGCGTCGGCGTGTGCGGTCATGCGGTGGTTCCCTTCCCTGCACTGTCGAGGCTAGCCGCCGCGCCCCCGATCCCCGGCGCGGCGTGCCCGGTCAGGCCTCGTGGGTGTTGACCATCGCGTGGGCGGCCCGCTCGAGGTAGTCCCACAGCATGTTGTCCTGCAGCGGCGAGAGCTCGAGCTCGTCGACGGCGGCGCGCATGTGCAGCAGCCAGCGGTCGCGGGCCTCGGGGTTGACCTTGAACGGGGAGTGGCGGATGCGCAGCCGGGGATGGCCGCGCTCCTCGCTGTAGGTGCCTGGTCCGCCCCAGTACTGCTCGAGGAATCCGGTGAGCCGCTGTACGGCGCCCTCGAGGTCGTCCTCCGGGTACATCGGCCACAGCACGTCGTCGCCGCGGACGCCCTCATAGAACGTCCGCACGAGCTTCTCGAACGTCGCGCGACCGCCCACCTCGCGCCAGAAGTTGGAGCCGACGGGGTCGCCGCCGGGTCCGTTGCGGATCATGAAGGTGTTCACGTGCGGCCTCCGGGCGGCGGGGTCGTCGGACGGGTGGTCGTCGGGCGCGTCGTCGTGGTGGGCTTCGTCGCCGGCTGCCCTTTCATGACACCCGGGATGACGGGGGTGTCGGTCGAGCCCGTCGCGGCGCCCGTCTCGTCGGTCGCGACGACGGGGGACGGCAACCGGATGCCGAGCTCGTCGAGGGTGCGCTTGGCGCGGGCGCGGAGCTCGCGGGCGACCTCGTCCTTGGCACCCGTGCGGGTCTTGACGACGAGGCGCAGCACGACGGAGTCGGCCGAGATCGACTCGATGCCCCAGATCTCGGGCTGCTCGAGCATGAGCCGCTTCCACTTGCCGTCGCCGCGCATCGCGACGGCGGTCTGCAGCAGCCGGTCCTTCACCTGGTCGACGTCGGTGTCGTAGGGGATCGAGAGGTCGAGGATGACGCGCGCCCAGCCCTGCGACATGTTGCCGACGCGCAGGATCTCGCCGTTGCGCACGTACCAGACGGTGCCGTTGACGTCGCGCAGGGTCGTGACGCGGATGCCGACGTTCTCGACGACGCCCGTCGCCTGGCCGGTGTCGACGACGTCGCCGACGCCGAGCTGGTCCTCGGCGACGATGAAGAGCCCGTTGAGCACGTCGCGCACGACGTTCTGGGCGCCGAAGCCGAGGCCGGCGCCGAGGGCGGCGGTGATGAGCGAGAACGCGCCCGTCGCGTTGGGGTCGATGGCCGAGACGATGAGCACGAGCGAGACGAGCACGACGACGGTCGTGACGGTGCTCGACAGCACGCCCCCGAAGGCGCGCGTGCGCTGCACGATGCGCATCGCGGCGACGGGGGAGGCCTGGAGGGCGGCGGTGTCGTCGACGTTCTGCTTCTTCTTGACGCCGCTGATGACGCGGTTGACGACGCGGCGGATGACGAGCTGGAGCAGGAGGCGCACGACGAGCGCGATGGCGATGATCGCCGCGATCCGCAACGGAACCCCGAACGGCCCTTCGAAGAACGCCGCGAACGTCGCCCAGAGCGCGCCGGGGTCGAAGCCCTCGGGATCGGCCGGCTGGAGTCGCACGCTCCCAGCTTAGGGACGCGGCATCGGGCACGGCTGTGTAAAGAAAGCTTGACATCATGTCGCGATTTCTTTACCATGAGCCATGTCAAAGATCTTTGACATGCCCGCTATCGCCGAGGAGGCCGCCATGTCGCACGAAGAGAGAATCACCTGGTCGCTGGGCGTCATGGCCCCGCTCGCGTACGTCACCTACCTCGCGCTCACGTTCGTCGTCGGCGACGGGCCGCTCGATGGGGCGACGTTCGTCTGGCCGATGATCTGGACGATCGGCGGGGGGATCGTCGCCGGCATCCTCGCGGGCATCGTCGTCGGCATCGTCTCGGGCATGGCGGGCGACACGACCTTCAAGCCCGACCAGCGCGACAAGGAGATCGGCTGGCTCGGCCAGCGCGTCGGCGGCTCGTTCATCGTGATCGGCGGCCTCGGTGCGCTCATCCTGTGCTTCGTGCAGGCGCCGCACGCGTGGATCGCGAACGTGCTCTACCTCGCGTTCATCGTCGCCGCGATCGTCGAGTCGATCGCGAAGCTCGTCGTCTACCGCCGGGGGTTCTGACGTGGTGAAGCCCACGCGGGTCACCAACGGCATCCGCGCCCTGCGCTTCGCGGCGGGCGAGATGACGCAGGCCGAGCTCGCCGAGCGCATCGGCGTGACCCGCCAGACCGTGATCGCGATCGAGCAGGGGCGCTACTCCCCGTCGCTCGAGATGGCGTTCCAGATCGCTCGTGTCTTCGGGGTCGGCCTCGACGACGTCTTCCAGTACGCCGACCCCGAGGGGGAGACCCGATGAGAGCGATCGTGCGCCGCGCATATGGCGAGACCGACGTGCTGCGGATGGAGCAGCTGCCCGATCCCGAACCCGGCGACGGCGAGGTGCTCGTGCGCGTCGTGGCGGCGGGCGTCAACATGGCCGAGTGGCACCTCATGTCGGGCCGGCCCACGATCGCCCGGTTCGCGTTCGGCATCCCGCGACCGAAGGATCCGCGACTGGGTGCCGACGTCGCGGGAGTCGTCGAGAAGGTCGGCCCCGGCGTCACGCGCCTCGCGGTCGGGGACGAGGTGTTCGGCTCGGCGCTCGGCGCGTGGGCGGAGCTCGCCGTCGCGAAGGAGCGGATGCTGCGGCCCAAGCCCGCGCGCCTCTCGTTCGAGGAAGCCGCCGCCGTGCCCATGGCCGGCTACACCGCGCTGCAGGCGGTGCGCCTCGTCGGCGACCTCGAGCGCACCCACGTCGCCGTGACGGGGGCCGGCGGGGGAGTCGGCTCGTACGCCGTGCAGCTCGCCTCGGCGGGCGGGGCGCGCGTCACCGCGGTCTGTAGCGCACGCAAAGCCGAGTTCGTCCGTCGGCTCGGCGCCCACGACACGATCGACTACGCGACGACCGACCCGACTGCGGGCGAGCCGCGGTTCGACGCCGTGCTCGACTTCGCCGGCGGGCTGCCCGTGCGGCGCTGGACGCGCGCGATGAAGCCGGGTGGGCTGCTCGTGCTCGGCGGGGCGGAGAACGGCGGCGCCGTGCTCGGTCCGCTGGGGCGCTCGCTGTCGGCGCTCGTCGTGCGCGGCATCCGCGTCGTCACGCTGCTCGCGAAGGAGTCGGGCGACGACCTCGACGCGCTCGGCGCCCTGCTGGCGTCGGGGGAGCTGCGGCCGACGCTCACGCAGACGTACCCGTTCGAGGAGGCGGCACGGGCGGTCGACGACCTCCGCGCCGCGCGGTATCCGGGCAAGCTAGTGCTCGTGGCCGGATGACGAACTCGCCGGTCCGACGAGAAAGCGATGCGCATGTCGGTTCGATACGACCTGGTCTCCTTCGAATCCCTCCTGACGGACGAGGAGAAGGTGACCCGCGACCGGGTGCGCCTTCTGGTCGACGAGCTCGTGCGACCGAATATCGGCCGGTGGTATGCCGAAGCGCGCTTCCCGCGTGAGATCGTCCCGGAGTTCGGCCGGCTCGGCCTCCTCGGCATGCACCTCACCGGCTACGGCTGCGCGGGGCGCTCGGCGGTCGAGTACGGCCTCGCCGCGGCCGAACTCGAGGCGGGCGACTCGGGGCTGCGCACCTTCGTCTCGGTGCAAGGCTCGCTCGCGATGAGCGCGATCTCGAAGTTCGGCTCCGAGGAGCAGAAGCAGCGGTGGCTCCCTTCGATGGCGACGGGCGAGAGCATCGGCTGCTTCGCGCTCACCGAGCCGGCATCGGGATCCGACCCCGGGTCGATGGCGACGTTCGCGCGCCGCGACGGCGACGACTGGGTGATCGACGGCTCGAAGCGCTGGATCGGCCTCGCATCGATCGCCGACGTCGCCGTCGTGTGGGCGCAGACCGACGAGGGCGTGCGCGGCTTCGTCGTGCCGACCGACACCCCCGGCTTCACGGCGACGCCGATCGAGCCCAAACTCTCGATGCGCGCCTCCATCCAGTGCGACATCGTGTTCGACGGGGTGCGGCTGCCGGCCGACGCGATGCTCCCCGGGGCGCGCGGCCTCTCCGGTCCGTTCTCATGCCTCAACGAGGCCCGCTACGGCATCTCGTGGGGCGTCATGGGCGCCGCCCGCGACTGCTTCGAGCAGGCCGCCGCCTACGCCGACGAGCGCGTCGCGTTCGGCAAGCCCCTGTCGGCGCACCAGCTCACGCAGGCCAAGCTCGTCGACATGGCGGTCGACATCTCGACCGGGTTCCTCCTCGCGCTCCAGCTCGGCCGGCTCAAGGACGCCGGGCAGCTCGAGCCGCACCAGATCTCCGTCGGCAAACTCGACAACACCCGCAAGGCGATCCGCATCGCGCGGGAGGCCCGCACGATCCTCGGCGGCAACGGCGTCACGCTCGACTACTCGCCGCTGCGGCACGCCGACAACCTCGAGTCGGTGCGCACCTACGAGGGAACCGACGAGATCCACCAGCTCGTGCTCGGCCAGCGCATCACGGGTATCCCGGCCTTCCGCTGAGGCCGGCCGCGGGGTGAGCTCCGCCACGGAACCCACCCCGACGAGCGGTCAGGCGGAGCGGTCCCGTTGTTGTGCCTGGAGGGCGCGCTCGACGCCCGCGAGGCTCTCGATCACGAGCCGACGCAGTGCCGGGATCTCAGGGTGCGCGTCGAGCCACGCCCGGGTCGCGTCGACGAGCTCGGTCGACGCGAGCGGCGCCGGGTAGAAGCCCAGGATGACGTACTCGGCGATCTTGTACGACCGCTCCTTCCAGATGCGGTCGAGCGCGTCGAAGTAGGGCGCCACCAGCTCCTGCAGGGCCGAGGGGTCGTTGACGTGGTGGTAGCCGACGCCCGACGAGCGCAGCACGACGTTCGGGATGGAGGCATCCGTGAGGGCCTGCTCGAGAGCCGTCTTCTTGTCGCCCGTCGCGCGGGCGCGGGCGGCGGCCTGCTGGCCGTTCGCGGTGTTGTCCTTCTCGAGCTGCGCCGCGATCTCGGCCTCGCCGGCCTCGCCGAGCAGCACGAGGCCTTCGAGCAGCTCCCACGAGAGGTCGGCGTCGATGTCGAGGCCGTCGAGCTTGACCGACCCGTCGAGCAGTCCGCGCAGGGTCGCCGCGTGGGCGGCCGTCGACGGGATGTTGGCGAAGAACTTCACGAACTGGAACTGCGCGTCGCTGCCGGCCTCCGCCGACTCGGCGAGTTCCCACAGGGCGTCGCCGACACGCTCGATCGTCGCGTCGCGCTTCTCGGGCGCGACATAGGAGCGCGCCACCTGGGTGAGCTGCGTGAGCGCGAGCCGGATGGTCGTCGACTCGGTCTCGGTCGCGATGTTGCCGAGCACGAGGTCGACGTAGTCGCTCGCGGCGACCTCGGCATCCCGCGTCGCGTCCCACGCGGCACCCCAGACGAGGGCGCGCGCGAGCGGGTCCTCGATGTCGGCGAGCTTGGTCGTAGCGAACTGCCACGAGGCGTCGTCCATGCGGATCTTCGCGTAGGCGAGGTCGTCGTCGTTGAGCAGGATGAGCGCCGGACGGGCGAGTCCGACGAGCTCGGGCACCTCCGTGGAGGCGGCCGCGTCGAGGTCGAGCTCGACGCGGTGCGTGCGCACGACCTTCGGCGACAGGTCGCCCGCGACGCCCGTGTTCGGGGTGCCGTCCTGCACGTCGTAGAACCCGATCGCGAGGCGGTGCGGGCGGATCGTCGGCTGCTCGTCGATCGCCGTCTGCGTGATCGCGAAGCGCGTGATGACGCCGTTCTCGTCGGTCTCGACCATCGGCTTGAGCGTGTTGACGCCCGCCGTCTCGAGCCACAGCTTCGACCACGACTCGAGGTCGCGGCCGCTCGTCGCCTCGAGCTCGCGCAGCAGGTCGATCAGCTCGGTGTTCTGGAACTCGTATTTGCGGAAGTAGGAGCCGACGCCCGCGAAGAACGCGTCGATGCCGACGAACGCCGCGAGCTGCTTGAGCACCGAGCCGCCCTTGGCGTACGTGATGCCGTCGAAGTTGACCTGCACGTCCTCGAGGTCGCGGATGTCGGCGACGATCGGGTGCGTGCTCGGCAGCTGGTCCTGCTTGTAGGCCCAGCTCTTCTCCATCGCCTGGAACGTCGCCCAGGCCTCGGTCCACTCGGTGGCCTCGGCGGTCGCGATCGTGGAGGCCCACTCGGCGAACGACTCGTTGAGCCACAGGTCGTTCCACCACTTCATCGTCACGAGGTCGCCGAACCACATGTGGGCGAGCTCGTG
>Ga0065721_10049102_pt1 | contig 46211 bp, 41 predicted proteins | sample Mesricmetagenome_FD_59108 | JGI IMG/M metagenome (GOLD analysis project Ga0065721, IMG submission 59108) | Mesophilic microbial community from rice straw/compost enrichment Sample: eDNA_1 v2 (version 2) | ecosystem: Engineered > Solid waste > Grass > Composting > Bioreactor | place: USA: Davis...
CGTAGAGCTTCATCATTCTTTGCATGAATGTTGGCTTTATTTTCAACTAAATATTCGACTACTTCTAGATGACCGTTTCCAGAAGCCAAACGTAGGGCATAATCATTGTTTGCGTGTACATTAACTTTATTTTCAACTAAATGTTTAACTACTTCCAAGTGTCCATTTTTAGAAGCCAAACATAAAGCATAATCATTGTTTGCATGGATATTAGCTTTATTTTCAACTAAATATTTAACTACTTCTAGCTGACCATTTGTAGAAGCCATGATAAGACTTTCATTCAAGACATTTCTCATGTTTTTATCTCTTAAAATATTGTGAATAACATTCCAACAACCATTGTAACAAGCATATATAAATATTCTTTCTTTGAATGTGTATTTTCGTTTATAATTACCCTTTTTAACATGTTCCAAACAACTCATCAGCTCTCTATAAATAGGCATTTCTGTAATCAATTGATGAGTAAATCGATCGACTCTCATCATAGAACCAATTGTTTTCGGATCCAAATTACCAATGATTAAAGTGTACAATTCTGCAATGTCTAATGGGCTAGTCATGATTTTATATTGATAGTTTGATGACATTACTAATAATATATAGATTCAGTTATCGAATTTATCGTAGTAACAGTATAACATAAAGGCTGTAAAGTTAAAGAAAGGAAAAGAATGTTATCTTACATTTCCTATATAATTTATAGAACAATAAATTATATACAAGAAAGATATTTTTACAACTCTCATTTCATAGAATTATTCTTGTTTATATTAAGAGTATGCATCGATTTCGATTATAGTTCTCTCTTCTCATCTCTTTCTTCATCATCTATATCAAAATTCCTATAGAAGTTATAAAAGAATTTTATTTGTAATTGTAAATGGATCCTTGTCTTTTGTGGCGCAAAAATCCTTATAAAGACCCAGAAACAGGAGAAAGAATCGATGAAGGAAGTAAGCTTTGGAAATATTGGTTAAAAACTTGTAAAGAATCACAACGAATTACTAAAACAAAGAAAAACACAGAAGAAGAATCTTACCTAGAATCACTACCAGAGGAATTACAACTAATGATCTATGGCAATTTGGATTTGGAAGATTGGTTATCCATGAGAAAGGTTTCCAAAACAACACATAGAATTAGTGAAGATCTAAAGAAGAAGAATTATCAGATTTACATACAAACAGTTCATCCGTGGAAACGTTATGTTAGAGAGCACAAAGAGGAATTTGATGAGTTTGTTCTTCTTTCGATGCGTAAACTTTTCCCAAGTGTCATTTTTGAGCATTACAATGAAGAAGAAGAGTTTGAAGAAGAAGAAGAGTTTGAAGAAGAAGAAGAGTTTGAAGAAGAAGAAGAGTTTGAAGAAGAAGAAGAGTTTGAAGAAGAAGAAGAGTTTGAAGAAGAAGAGTTTGAAGAAGAAGAGTTTGAAGAAGAAGAGTTTGAAGAACAATACAATACTTTCAAGGAGGAAGTTGAAGTAAATAGAGGAGTTGAACCAAATTATTGGACAAAACCATTAAAATCATTCCTTACAAAAGTTGAGCTTATCTCTTTTTATATCCTTTATAAGATACAAAAAGGTGAGATTCGCAATTTGTTACCTTTAGATTTCTTTGACTATTCAGAGTTGCTATATCTTTTGGCTATCCAACTAAAAGTTGTTATCAGATACATCAAGATTCAATCCAAATTTAGTATGGTTCAAGAATCTGATTTACCAGAAGAATTCACAAGAATCATAGGTGACATAGATAACTTCTTTTATGTTGAATTCAATGAATTGCGAGCTAATATCTTATCCAAAAATATAAAGACTAAAGAAGAAGCAAAAAACTTATTAGACCAAGCAATCAAATTCTTCTTCCTTATTGGAAAAGAAAGATATGACGATTATGATACGGACGTAACTTTGTTGCTTAAAGGAATAATAAACGAAACAAATAAGGATGCATTGAATGATGAACATGCAAAAATGTTCATAAGATGGTATGGAATCAACAATTTAGTTGAACCCTTAATTAAGTTTAAGGGTTACTACCAAAAGAAGGCATTCGAGGAACAACAAAAAATTCTAAAACATTTAAAAGAATTATTTGGATACAAGGGTGTTCGTATAAATTTTTATGTTTAAATGTTCCGAAAATGAATTGCGGTTGAGATAATCGCTTCATATGGATGAGCTTTTGTATACTACAAAACCATCTAATTTGCCGTTTAAATAAGTGCCTTCATAACTATTTCTTGTAAACGTTTCCATGAATCAAAAGTATCTGCTTTACCTGAAAATTCTCTTCTTGGAAGCAATTTAAAATCACCAAACATCATTGATTTTTTTCCTAAGTATCTAACGCCTAAGTATCTCACGCCTTTTGCGTTTTGACCGTTCCAAAAGCATTGTATCTTTTTGGATGTGAAGCTCTTTTAACAACCAAAATTGTAAACCCGTTTAAGTTTTTGCAGTTATATCGAGATCGTCATTCGTTACTTGTACTCTCTTTTTCTAACAACGAAGAGTCGTTGCCAAGTTTCACAAGCAAAATCCAAGTCTTTTGGTCTTAAATTTTCATGAATTCTTATGTTTCTTTTGGTCTAATTTAACTTTTTAATGAACAAAATATGCTTTTCTTCACTAAGTTCCACATTATGGAAATCGTGTTATTAATAAATATGGAATTGTAAAATTCCCTCCATTAATCTTATTTGAAATAAAGTATTTAAGTAATCCACTGGTAATCTTGTTTTGTGCATCAGCAATTTGTCTTTGAAGATTTCTGCTGTTTGTATCAATACCATACCATCGTGCATAAGCCTCTAAATGCTCTCGTTCCAAATAACGTATAACGGTACTTGTGAGTATTGCATTGAAGAAATGAACGACAACTGGAACGTAGCTCTCAAAAAAATCACAATACTCTTCCAATAACAATGTCAATAAATCGACGGCCATCTCCTTCGTTTGAATTGCATCGCGTACACTTTCAACATTTACAGTGCTTTCAACGCTAAGTCCGTAATTTCTTAATGATTCATCCATTAATTTGGTCTTCGTTTCGTGAGGGTAAAAATCTCCTTTAATTTTCTTTATAGCTTCGTACAAAACCCCAGTTAACTCTCTGTAAGTGAAGAGTTCTGGAGGAATAATGTATACAAACCCATTCTCAAATGTATAATTATATAAGAAAAGTAAAGCAAGTTGAAACTCATTGAATACTCTGTTAACTCTTAAACTTATGAACTTCCCTCTTGGTTTTCTGTCTTCTTTTCTTACAAATATTTCGTGTAAATAGAGTTGTTTAAACTCATCAAACTTCTCTTTGTGTCTCAATGCAAATCGCAACCAAGGATGAATTGGGTTCTCAAAATACTCTTTGTAATGGATCTCCATCATTCTTTTATCTGAAGCTATTCTTCTACTGTCTCTTGAAACACGTCTCATTGCACCCCATGATGAAGTGTCAAGATGTGAAATCACTTTTAGTTTCAGCTCTTCGGGTAGCTCGCTGAAATAAGGGTGCCTTTGTCTCAACTTTTCTTTGTATTTGAGTGTCGATGGACTTCTTTGCGCTCTAAGAATTCTTCTCCCTTCTAAGTGACTGGGTGAATGACTAGTTAAATAATTTTTTGTTTCTGAAGTTTCGAGCATAGTGTCTATATCACTAAAATGATCTTTACATTCATCATACCACTTTAACCATTCTGATCCATAAGGTCTTATTCTTTTTCTTGTTAATGGGTTCCTTTCTGGGATTCGTATCCATTCTTTGCACTCATCCATTTTTTAACAACAAAATATTCTACAACTTCTTGTAATAATTATCATCCAGTCATCTTAAGAAAGTTAAATCAAAAAAATTCTCCATCAATGAAGTTCTTGCATATATGTTTATGCAAGAATAATTGTACTAGTAAAATTCTAACCAAAATCCTAAAGAGACAAACTTTCATAGGTATAATATAGAAAACTACAAGATATATTCTGTTTTAATATTATCGTATTTTCATCCATAAATATCTTTTTATTTTCGAGAGTAAATATGGAAGGAAGAATTAATGTCTCAAGACAATCAATTAGTTTCATTCCATACACAAACGTTGAAAGTTTAGGTGCAAGTTATACACATGTTACTTCATTGAAGGGAGTAATAGGAAATAAAACTAAAAAGATAGTCATGTATCATGCCTTTTTAAATTCACTTGAAGGTTTTGAAGATACATGTGGAATAGAATATGCTTATTTAGGCTTTAATAGAATTTATAAGTTTCGTCCAGAAGATAAATACATACCAAAAATAGATGTTCTGGATTTATCAGGTAATCCAATTACAAGTTTAGAAAATTGTCCACAATGTCGAGTATTAATTGTTAGTTCAACTCTTTTGAAGGATTTACAAGGTTGTCCAGATGGTGTTGAGATTATTCGTTGTGGACATTCCACTCACTTAAAATCATTAAAAGGACTACCTAGGTCTATCAAATTAATAGAGTGTAGTTGTTCTCCAAATCTCAAAATAAATAAAGAGGATTTACCTGAAGATTTAGAAGAAATCCTAACAAACCTATGAAATTAGAATTTCCATGAATCTTTTTTTTTTTGTATACATATAAATAATATATTTGGGTATATCATAAAACAAAAATTATGTATAGAAAGCTTTCTATACATAATTTAGCAAGCGTTTATTTGTTTATATCTAAATAGAGATATAAACATATAGCTACACTTGTAGCTATATGTCATGTGATTGTGATCTTAACATTTAATCTCTTCAAGTCTTTGATAGACTTCTTGCATTGTTGGTCTGAATTCCGAAACAATAGAAATCATCTCATCAACAAGTTCGTTAAGATCTTCATATATTGAGAGTATCATTCTTGTCATTCCAAGTTCCTTCTTTCTTTTTATTGCTTGAAAGCCTTTCGCTGAAAACGGCAAATAACCGTTTAACAAATAGAAAAAAGTAACTCCAAGACTATAAACATCTGCTGCAAAAATGTTACTTACATTTTGACCCATCATCTCAGGGGACATGTATCCAAGAGAACCAATAATTTTGGAATTATATTGTAGAAGTTTATCTTTACATTCACTCAAGCATGACAAACCAAAGTCTATAATGATGACTTCACCATCTCCTTTAACAAGAATGTTTCTCGGTTTAATGTCTAAATGTGCAACTTTCAAGGAATGCAAGAAGATAAATGGCTTTGTTATCTTCTTGAAGAGTTCGACAAGTTCTTCTTTTGTTCTTAGTTTGTAACTTAATCTTTCTCCTTTAACAAGTTCGGTAACAATGTAGATCTTTTTTTCTTTATCTGCAAAACTTTCAATAAAACGAACAACAGAAGGACATTTTTTAACAAGCTCTAAAACTTTTGTTTCACGCTCGGTTTCTTGTTCTTTTGATTTAAGAACTTTGATAGCAACGGTTTCCATTGTTTCCGAGTTTATTGCTTCGTAAACCTTCGAAAACGTACCTTCGGCGATTTTGGAGCAAATTAAATACTTTTTATGTTTTTTAAATTTTTCATCCATCTTCAAGTTTTATTTAATAATCTAATAAATTAACTATCGTTGCTTTTAATAATTGTATTTAAATAATATTACTTTCGTATTGTTTTTTAACTTATTATACACCTTTCTTTTTGCTTTGTTAATTCAAAGCAATATCTTCTTTCTTCTAACTTTAAACGTTCACGCCAATACTTGAAGTTTTTAATACAACTATCACAAATTGCATACCTTGTCTGTGGAAAAGCATCATAATCTTCCACTATTGAAAACTCATAACAATAATTACCTGCAATTATATCCTCGAATGTCTTATTTTGAAAATAGACTGAACGTAGATTCTCCTCATTTTTATAAGGACAATGATCTTTTGTATAATCGTAATCTATATTTTTACATTCTGAGACCATCTTCTCCATTTCATCGTTTGTTATTTTGATAACGCTATTAATTCGACTCGCAAAATTATTGTCGTTGAAAAGTTCTTTAATTATTCTTTCATCGAAGTCAAGTTTTTCAAGTTCATCGAGAACTTCCTTAAATCTCTCGATGATCGAAACAAAAGAAGATGCTGATACAGATGAAGTTGTTGATGAATTCTTTGATGATTCCATTCTTGTTTGTTTTTCATAGTTATTTCAACTAAAAAATTATTCAAGTAAAAAAATGAATAAGTTATCAACAGAACTTATTTGGAATATCCTATTAGAACTTAGTGTTGAAGATACTCTTTCCATTTGTAAAACTTCAATACGTTTCAGCGAGTTTTGTGATTCGCCATATTTTTGGGATCAAAAAGCAATCCGTAAAGGTATTGATATTTTTCATCTCGATATAAATTCGAGGGAAGCGCTTACCTTCGTTGAAAGAATTGAAGGTGAAACAGGAATAAATGGGGTAATGTTTGCTAATCTTCTCGATGAAGTAAAAGATGTTGTGAACAATATAAACAATAAAATAGGACCAAGATCCTATTATGAACTTAAAGCAGATAATTATAAGGAAGCATTTAAAATAGTCGAAGATTTATTCAAACAAAGAATCTATATTGAACCAAAAAGAAAACTGACAGCAAAAGAACGTGAATATCAGCCAGAATTCATTGGATCGCAAAGATATATTTATTTTTTTGAGAACGCAATAGAGATGAACAAGCAAATTCTTCTATCTTTTCTTGTATGGGCGTTTCCCTATTATGGCTTTTACTCAAAACTCAAGGAAGATCTAGTTAAACGACTTTACGTGAGGTTAATTGAAACACAACAAAAAGAAGGAAACATTGATATCTTGCGTCAAATCTTTAGAAGTTTTGGAAGGTCAAAAGAAACATATGTTAAATTTTTCAATGAAATCGTTGAATTTGGAGAAGATTCCTCAAGAAAAAGAGAAACGTATTATTTACTTCTTATTTCCATGGTTGAAGAAGCAATTGCGAATGAACTTGAGGTAGAAGAAATATTAATAGAAACATTGAGGAATCTTAATTTATTCGGAACAAAATATTTACTTTTACTTAAAGCATTTCTTACATATGGTTCTATTGAAAGCTCTGTATTATTGGATTTCATTCCAATAGATATTTTGAGAGATTTCTACATGTCTGTAAAAGATAACCCATTGTCAATGGAAGAAAAAGAAAATCTCCAAATTTTATCAGATAAATTAATCGAAAGTCTAAGATAAAGAGATAAAAGATAGATTCAAGATAAATGCAAGATAGAAGAATTAAAAAAATTTAAATTAAGAGAAAATTTTCCGTATAAATGGGTTCAGTCTATATCAAACAAAGAGCTTTGAAAAAAGCACAAAAAGACAAAATACCTAAAAAACTTGTAAAGTATCTTAAGAACAAAAAAGGTTATAGAATTCTTAAAGAATTTTGGATTTCTGGTTACTCTATCAATGAAGAATTAAATGTACTTTGTAGTGAAACTAAAGTTCTATTCTTCTTGAAATTGTACGAATCTAAGAATGTTGATTTAGTTTTCTTTCTTATTTTGGAAAATTTGAAACTATTAAAAGATGCGTATGAGATTGCAAGTTTTTACAAACGAGTTTTGAGTAAGTTTGTTAATTTAATTTATCTTTTAGCTTATCCTTCTTCTCAACTTTCTTCACAACCTTCGATACATTCTTTGAATTACCCTTTGAATTACCCTTTGAATTACTCTTTGAATCGTTCTTCAAGTCGTCCTCCAAATCGTTCTTCAAGTCGTCCTTCAAATCGTTCTTCAACTCGTCCTTCAAATCGTTCTTCGACTCGTCCTTCAACACAAACACATAAAAGTTTAGATTACAAGTTTCTCGAAAAGCTTTTGGATTTACCTATTTTTGCAAAACTTCCAGAAGAAACAAACAATGAGATACTAATTCTTTGCACAACAGAATTAAGTGGACTTTTGTTATGTGAGATACTTGTGACTGCATTTGAAAGAGAGGATTATCATAATATAGTTTATCTTATAACAAATGGTGCAAGTCCATTTTATAACGTTGATGGAAACACCGTTTATGGAATGGCAATGGAAAAAGATAGGAGAGATGGGAGTTTTACTGCAAGTTTAATTTATCATACGTTTAAAAGCAAATACGAGTAGAATGGTATATTTATACAAAATAAATATACTCAAATGATTTTGGAAACTAAAACAACAATCTTTTATATATGATTGTTGTTTTCCATATAGAAAAGTTTCTCGTTATGATAGATATTTACAAAGTTTAATCATGATGTTTATGTTATTAGTTGTATCGTTAATGCTAATACCCTCCTTAACAATTTACATAAATGAAAAGCATCAAAATACCAATTCTTAACACCAACAAACCAAAATTGGATTTGGATAAATATGCAAGAATAAATAGTTAAGTACAGTTCAAAAGATATAATTAGATAGATATGTGCAATATCTATCTACTTTTATTTTGTTTTGATGTTATCTCTATTATTTATTACATATCATCTATTTACATATCATCTATTTACATATCATCTATTTACATATCATCTATTTACATATCATCTATTTACATATCATCTATTTACATATCATCTATCTTAAGATCATATAGTTGCTTTTTATTAATTATTTTACCAAAAATTCTAAATTTTGTTCTGTCTATTGTTACATTATAGAATTTCTTATCTAATTCCTCAAAGAATATATTTTGTTTTAATCTAATTTCTTCTCTGATGTTCCTCTTATTTTCATCTACTCCATACCAAAAAGCAAACTTTCTTAAACATTTATCACTCACAATCTTAAGACTATACACATTAAGTATTCCATTGAAAAACTCTGAAAGTATATCAAATCTAAAAAGGTTACCTTCAACAACAAGCATATTCTCTATGATTGTAGCAATATCTTTTTTCTCTGGATACATCTCCTTCAAAAGTTTTACTCTCTCATCCATCTTCATGTACCTAGAGAGTATATAAGGAAAGATTCTCCTAATCTTATTCTCTAATGGTAGAGAATATTCATATGATTGCCAAATTGTTTGTATGTAAATGGCAAATATCTTTATTAGGTCTTCATAATCAAACTCCTCAGGTTTAAGGATGTATTCAAATCCCTTTCTCAGTTGGTTATCATAAAGAAAAAGAAGAGAAGAAACCAACATTTTGTTTTCAAATCCATGGTTTCTTTCAAAAATTGTAAAATAGTTCTTTATTCTCTTTTCTAAGTTTCTTTCACTCTCTGAAACTCTTTCTAATTGCCTTCTATGAAAATTTATCTCTTCCTTTCTCTTAAACGTATCCCCAATATACATTTCAACAAACCTTTTGTAATCTTCTATATGTTTTTGAGTGTAACGCAACCAAGGGTGAATTGTTAATAAACGCATTTCATCGTGATAACTTATAAGCGAGGGTTCTGAAGCGATTCTGTTGAATATTTTTGATGTCTTTCTAATTCTACCCCAGCTCTTTGAATCTAACAATGAGACAATGTAAAGTAGTATCTCTTCAGGAAAATTATCCAAATAAAAGGAACTTTCTTCTCTTTTGATGCTTTGAAGATTGTGAGTATTTTGTGGTTTGCGACATGTTTGTTTATGTTTATTTACTTTTTGTTTGATTATTTTCTTCTTTATATCTTCTCCGAATATTTCTATAGATTTATTATACCACCATTTCCATTTACTCATTCCATAGACTATTCTCTTCTTGATTATAGGATCAAAGGATTGATTTTTTAACCATTCTATACAAACCTCTTCATATTCTTTGTTTTTTGTTGAAGTCATTTTGTATAAAATTGTGTGAAATTTCTTTCTTATTATTTATAGATAACTTTCTATATGGATTATATATGTAGATAATTTGACATGAAAACAATCAAATAAAATTTATTCAATATATATATGTATATACACATACATATGCAAAATTTGTTACTGATTTTGTTGTTTACTTTTATTTAATACAACCTTACAAATCAAGCATGCCCAGAAAGTTAAAATTATATGTTTTCTTTGAAACTATAAATGGACTTTCACCCAAAACTTCTTGGAGTTCAAATAAAATATTTTTTTCTTTATCGATGATATCTTCAGCTTCTAACCATTCCATAAATTCTTCTTTTAATTCATCTTCAATGATTTCAATCGACTCTTTTGTTACTAATCCTTTTGTAAGCAGATAAAACTTTGAAAGCATTGTTTTAACGAAGAAGTATTTTGGACTGAATAATTCAACTATTGTTTGTTGAATTTTTTCACTAGCCTCGTAATCATAAGTATCTATCAAATGATTTACAAAGCTTGGAATTGCAATTGAATAATCAACTGATCTAATTATTTCCTTATACTCATTTCCTTCTTGAAAATTATAATACTCCAAAAAGATTTCTATGTCTTCATTTGATAAACCACCAGGTCTTTTATTTGTTTTCTTTTCAACATAATCGATAATGGCTTTAGCTATATTGTCATAAGTATATTCTATGAGTATCTCAACGTCAAAATTCAAATCAACAAGAACAAAATTACCAAATCGTGGAATTTCAAGAATTTCAAGTGGTTCATCTTCTTTTATATCTTCATCTCTTCTTGAAGTGAAAATAACAAATAAGAAAGCAGATGCAAACAAACTTAAAGCTTGATAGATCTTTCTGTCATCTTCTACTCTTCCATATGTTATTGTCTGTATTGTTATTTCTTGAAACTTTTGGAAGCTTTCAAGGTTTTCATAAGCAAATGAAAGCCAAGGATGTACATTTTCTTTGTTTTTTGTATTTTCTTCTATGAGTTTTTGAAGAAGATACTTTTTAAGGAGAATGTTTAGTTTTCTACTCGTGATTCTTTTCATTTGTTTACTTGTTCTTGAAAATATTCCAATCTCTTTTGGTTCCATGTAAAATGTAATGTATTCTAAGATCTCTTCTGGTATTTCTTCGCTGATAGGAGTTGCATAAGTCTTTAAAGACATTTTAGTCTATTCAAAGTTTTTATGTACTATTTTATCGTAATTTTTGAACATATACATATAACTATGCATATGTATTAGTGATTACTAACAACATTATAACGACTTCTTTTGAGTGAGTTCTTTTTTTTTTTTCTATATACAAACCAACAATTGTATATAGAAAACTTTACGAACAGCATTATAACTACTTCTTTTGAGTGAGTTCTTTTTCTATATACAAACCAACAATTGTATATAGAAAACTTTACAAACAGTATTATAACGACTTCTTTTGAGTGAGTTCTTTTTCTATATACAAACCAACAATTGTATATAGAAAAGTTTACGAACAGTATTATAACAATTCTTTTCAGTGAGTTCTTTTCAGTGAGTTCTTTTCAGTGAGTTCTTTTCAGTGAGTTCTTTTCAGTGAGTTCTTTTCAGTGAGTTCTTTTCAGTGAGTTCTTTTCTTTTTTTTTTCTATATACAAACTAACAATTGTATATAGAAAAGCTTAACTAGAATAATTTTCATGTAAAAAATTTCTTTGTTCAAAAATGGACTTATGTAGGAAATGGTTAACAAATACAAAGAAGGATCCTGTTACAAATAAAAGAATCGTTTATGGTAAAAGTACATGGCAAAAATGGTACAACAAATGCAAAGATGAACTTGGTGAAGAAACAGTTAACAAAGCTCTTGGTATTAATACCAAGAAAACAAGAGTCTGGAAAAAGAAGAGAGAAACAACTGAAGAAGAACCCTACTCTTATATGGAAAATCTTCCAGAGGAACTAAAACTTGAGATTTTTAGTTATCTTAAACCTCAAGCCTATGGGAGTTTAGCACGAGCATCAAAGAGTTTTCAACATATTTCTATGGATGAGAAGTTAAGGGTTGCACACTGGGAAAGAACACACCCTTGGATACGTTTCAGACAATTATATGGATACAAGTTACCAGGCTTTGAAAACCTAAAACTCTCAGAGATTTTTGAATTGGATAGTGTACAAAGAGGAGTGATTCCATGGTCTAGTAAGTTAGATCAAAAACCGATAAAGGAAATTTTTAACAAACTTGAACTTGCACTTCTTTACCTTTATTACTACAATTACATTTTTTATGATCAACCACCAGTGTATGCACTTAAACTAGAAGACTTTTCTTACAAAGAGTTGTTTGAATTGGCTGTTGTTTATATTAAATTTATAATTTTTAGCGACTATGACCGGTACTTGATTGACGAGAAAATGTGGGTTGAAGATTTTCTTAAAGATGTAATTGAACATACACGACGTTTGGAAAACGTGAAAGCGTATATTGAAAACAACTCTATATCTTTTAAACAAGACTTAGCTAAAAAATTTAAGGAGCCTGAAGAATTGTATATCTTTATAAGGAATGCGTTGGATCATGCAAATATCTTCACGAGAAATCCATTGGCACTGTTTTTCAATGCGATACTTACACAAGAAACATATACTATACTTAGAGAAAAGAGCATAGAAAAATACGCCACTTGGTACAATATTCCTTTAGAGCTTGGCAATCTTCTACTAAGAGTTGTTGAAAAACAAAACGAAGTATTTGCAAATTTAGGATATTTCAAAGACATAATTTACGAAAAGAATAGAAAGGGTAAAGAAGTTGAAGAAGAATACGATTATGAGAGTGAAGATGATGAAGAAGAGGAAGTTGAAGAAGAATACGATTATGTGAGTGAAGAAGATGAAGAAGAGGAAGTTGAAGAAGAATACGATTATGTGAGTGAAGAAGAATATCAAGAACAATCATATTTTGACTTTCCGATTAATACGTATAATCCCTTTTATATTAAAATAAAATATTAAGCTTAGATAAAAACATAAGATGAAAACAAGATTAAATAGATTATTTATTATTAACAATGAATATTTGCATATATAGCTTTAAACTTCATATAACATATGAATATACTACAAACATCTACGTTGTAGAGTTCTTTTATTGGAAGATAAATACAACCATAGGCCAGTATAAAATATTTTATATTAAATGGTTAATTTTCTCTCATCTTGTTTTTAATGGATAACCAATTTCTTTTAACCATACAAAGATATTGAAGCTTCCTCCCATTAATGCATATAACTCTACTTTATCATCTAAAGGACAACCATTTTTGTATAACCATTTGAGAACTTTAAGATGTCCATTAAGAGCCGCATGAGCAGAAACTTCACTTGTCAATGAGAAACCATTTTCACAAAACCACTGAAGAACATTAATTTTACCTTCACGTGCAGCAACGCAACATAACCGTTCATCCAGACGATATCCATTTTTGTATGCAAAGTCTAAAATGTCAACTTTTCCGTATGCAACAGCAAAATAACAAGCATCAATTGTCACACAACGATTTTTATGCGCCCATTTGAAAGCTTCTAAACTTCCACATTTTATAAAACTTTCAGGTAGAGTGTTGTCCCATGGACATCCATTCTTTTGTAACCAATCTAAAACGTGAACATGATTGTTTTCAGCAGCTTTTGAGTAAGCCAGACTACTACAAAAACACTTATTTTGATGTAACCAATTTAACATTTCAATGTTTCCAGTTGTCGCAGCTAAAGCGTATGTTAATTCACTCCAAGGATAACCATTTTCACGTGCCCATTTAAGAAGCTCAATGTTGTTACCTTTTGCTGCACCTGAACAAATTTGTTTCTTTGAACAACCTTTCTCAATTAAGTATTTTAATGTTTCCATCTGAGAATTACACGCCGCTGAGAAACAAGCATCATCAAATATCTTAGTTTCAAGATTAAGAAACTCAAAGGACCATTTTATCAAGTTCAAATAACCATTACTTGACAAAGAATTCACGTAACTTCTTGGATGAACTTTCTTTCTTCTAATTAGAAGTGAGAAGAAAAGTTTCGATGTAAACTTTACAGCAACTATCTCATTTTCATCAAGAAAAGAAAGAATATAGTCGATTACCTCATTTGGAAGATCCATGAATGTTTTTCAATGAATGTTTTTCAATGAATGATTAAAGAAGGCATTCGTGTGGCTTTGAAGTTTCAGAAAAAAAACATGAAAGATGCGAAAGAATAATTGTTCTAATAATCAGATGTTCTTAAATTCATTGACGTAAGTAAATAGTTATGAGTATCTTAAAGTATATAGATTTCATCTAACATTTTTCCCATATATAATTATAATTATATATGGGAAGCACTTTCCTCAATTAGGTTACTTATTTGTTAGTTGTTTATTAATGCTCGAAGTATAATATGATCAACACCTTTTTTGTAAAGTTCTTGGTATAGTTCTTTGATAAAATCAAAGAACACTTTGTGTAACGTCGCATATTTTTTAGCTCCAAACCAATCAAGAAATATCATCTTGTGTTCTTTAGAAAGAACAAATTCATTGCCTTGAGTAAAAATGCAATCTAATAACAATTTGGTGTTTGATTCAATTGGGATATGACCAAATTCCTCTTTTCTCTTCTTATTTAATTCTCCTAATAAATTATCTATGTATTTTATGGAATTTCTAACTGCATTTTCTGCATTTTCTCTGTCTGGTAATAAGACAAACAAATCTTCAAATAGATTTTGTTGTATAGAGTGCGTCAAAAAGGACATTCGATGACTCTCCAATTCTTCTACGTGTCCTAAATCAGAAGAATAAGCTAACAAATAATACAAATCATCCATAGAGACTACTAAAAGACGTAAAAGTTCATCATAAGTGAAGAAAGAGTAAGGAATAAAACTTAAGTCTTTTGAATGAAGAACGTGAACAATGTACAAAGTTATAAGTTGTTTTCTATTTAAAACGTCCTTGAGACTTTTTGTGAGATTTGGATCTCTTACAATAACTCTTTCACCAACCATTTCTACTCCTTTATTAATATGAACATAGGGTATATCTATTAATTCTAGATCGATGAAGTATTCGAAATCATCCCTTTTGTTTCTAACATAACGTTCCCATGGATGATATTTCTCTATATCTTTTCCCTTTATCCCTTTACCAAGTGCATTGTAAAGTTTTGATGTTCCTTTCATTCTTCCAAGTTCTTTTTGGTTCATCTTTCTCATTATCTTGTGTTGAATTTCTGGAGGTAACTTTTGGAGTGGAAAAAGATATTCTTCTTGTTCTCCTTCGTATTCCTCACCACTTGATTCCTTGTTTTCACTAAGTTCTTCAGGTTCTTCGTAATATTCCTCGTATTCTTCTTCAAATGATCTACTGGACATTTTATTATACGTAAAATTTTACGTATAATAAAAGTTTGCATATGTTATATTTGAAAAGTTACTCTTTGTTTTAAGAAGCAAACATGTCGTTGTTTAATTTAACACTCGTATCTGTAACCAAGAGATTACAAAAGGGAGAAGATTTAGATTTATTTGTTTTGCCTATTGAACTTAGAGACGAAATCGATGAACTCATGAAGATGCCTATTTCGTATATTTTAGAGAAAGCGAATGAGGATCCAGCTTTTTTGGAACTTGTTAACTTGGAAAACAAAGACGACAAAAAATATAAGAATCGTCAAATAAGGATGATTGCTTCGAAAATAGCTGCCAAAGCAAAAAATTTTAAGCAATTAAAAAGATTCTATAGATTTGCTTATGATCCTGACTGTGAATTAATTTCCTTAGTTATGAGGGAGATCCATCGTGAAAAACTCCAAAATGTTGATTTGTTTCAAATCACAAGTATCATTACAGATGGATTCACAAATAAAAACTCAAAAATCTTACTGTACAAATTACTTGTTATTTCTATCGATTACAATGACGAAAAACTACTCGATAAAATACTTCCTTTGTTTAAATTAGGAGATTCAATTGAATCATTCGAATCGTTTGATCTAAACGAACTAAAAAATTGTACATTAAATGAGGCTTTTACAGCAACTTTGTTTTATAACAATTCTAATATTAGAAAGAAGCTTGAAATTATCTTTGAACCTCCAAAAGAATTTTTGGAGTTCGAGAAGTTATTTCATGAAGCTTTAAATGGAAAGCTTGTACCTAAGAAGAGTTATTCAAATACAGAACTTGCCATTTTAATTAAAAATAACCTCATAGACTCATTAAAAGGAATTAGAGGATTCCAAAAAGAATTAGTTCTTGAAAATCTCTTGAACATAGGTGTTCAAAGTATCAAACCAAATATTCTTAATAAGTTGCTAAAAAATATTTCTATTGATTACATTGAATTTGTAGATTCTGCATATTGGTTTTCGAACTTCGAATTGTTTAAGCAGATCTTTAGTCATTTGAGGAGTTATTGGCCTGTGTTGTTGATAAATTATGGTCTTGTTAGTTCAAATCTTGAATGTATCGAAGAAGCAATAAATTTATCAAGAGAATATGACGAGTCAAGAGAATTAAACATCGAAAGTTACATTGAATTTTCAGAGAAACTTTGTAAACCTTCTTATATTGAGAAACTTCTTTGGTTTGGAATTCCGATTGAAACTATTCTCGATTGTTTTATAATAACAAACAAAGATTCGTTGTATGATGAGAACTTTTATTCTTATTTTCTTAACAAATACAGAAGGATTATTACCAAAGATTGGGTTTATATTTATGAATTCTACGATGAAATCAATAACGAAGACGATGATGAAATCGTGAATTATAAGAAGATTAAAGACGAATAAAATAACTATCAATCATTAAATAAAATAAGTTATACTAATCTATCTATTAACTTCATATATTTATTCTCAAATAAATATATTTTTCTATCTTCCTTGTATTAATATTTAGTATACATCTTGAATTAGATAAATAAGAGCTTATAGAGAAACATGAAACAAGAAAAATGGATACAATAACTTCATTCCTGAAAGAACAATTAAAGGGAAATATTAGTGTTTCCAATAGGAAATTCCTAAAGAATGAGATAAAAAGGAGACTTTCAAAGGAAAATACAATCGTTAGAGTCTCATTGTTAAATGATAGACTTTCCATAAAGACCTATAATCTTTCGTTGACGTTCACAGACAAAACAAGACTCTACGAAGAAACGACACACTATTTATTTCTTCTAAAAGAAAGTGCTTATGAACTTAAGAATGTACCAACTCCATCAAAAACAGTGTATAATTTTGAAGAGGATCTTTGTGGGCTTCTTGATCACATTGCAAGTATTGTAACACGAGACAAAAGGGAAATTGATGATGAATGTCTTCAAGACTTCATGAATGTGATGTCTTCACATCCACATTTTGGTACAAAGATGTATTGTTCTTATACACAAGAAGACAATGATACTTATTTGTTAAGACTTTCAGTTGTTTCTTCACCAAGACTTTCGTTTCGTGAGTATACGATGATGATTTATAACGATGATGGTGTTATTGCGATTGCTTGAAGGTAAAATGTGTAAATACAAAATTTTTATATGTAAATTAAACATATAAAGATAATTCTTCCATAAGTTTATTATATGCATCTATTCATACTTATTTATTCTCTTTGAGTAGTAATTTTTTTTTGCCATCTCGAAATCTAATATTGTGATCATCGAAACTTTCCATATCCATCCCACCCTTAAATAGACTTTTCATTGATTCAACGTTCAAAAAGGAAGTTTAATGTTAGATAAAATCTTCGAAAAATTAACACAAGTACAATTTAAAATGTTATTCTCTGCAACTTTAAACAAATATAAACACTGATCTAATCTCTTATTATCATTACCCATTCTTTCCTTATCGACGTTATATGTATAAATTATAGAAATTTAATTTATACTATTTATCTCCTTTGAAATTGTATGAGTGCAATAATTACATAAACTCCATTTTTTTCTCTTTTAAGTTAATCCTAACAACTTCACAAAAGTCAAGTTTCCTTGTTTCTTTATCTAAAAGGTACTTTGTTAAAATAGAAAAGACTCTTTGATGTGAAACAATTATTATGTCTTTGCATTCGTCTTTATATTTCTCAAGAATCTTATCCAAACAAGAAGAGATTCTTGATTTGAAGTTTTCATCTGTCTCCAAGAAATTTGTGCTCAAGAATTGTTCATTCAAGTCCTCAATGGTTTCTTTTATTTCTATCTTTATTACTTCTCCAATGATTTTAGCTGTTTCGAATGATCTCTTTAACGCAGACGTTAAAAGTATTGTATCTTTTGGTAAACCTTTAAGTCTTAGAGCAGTTTTGAATGCTTGTTCTTTTCCAATTTTGTTTAAACTAAGATCTTTAAATCCTTTAACTATCTCTGTTTTTGTCCACTTAGACATTCCATGTCTAACGAAATAGATATTACACATTTCTTTTGGAGAATCATGTAAATATTTTAATCGAATATGTCAAATTGTAGACTAATAAAATAATTAATAATTTATTAGTCTTCTTTTATCCTAAAATGGACGTTCCACAAATAGATGGACTCGAATTAATCGAAAATTTCATTACAGAAAAAGAAGAGAAAATAATTATGGAATTCATAGACGCTCAAGAATGGAATACAACACTAAAGAGAAGAACACAACATTATGGTTATCTCTATGAGTACAAAAGTAAAGATATAAAGAAGACAAGGCCACTTGAAGATGTCATTTTGAAAGTCGCAAACAGAATACAAAAACGTGAAATCATGAAACCAGAACAATGTATAGTAAACGAATATTTAAACGGTCAAGGAATAAGTCCGCACATCGACAGTCTGAATTTTGGTCCAATTATTTGTTCTTTGTCCTTACTTGAAGATGAAAATATGATCTTTGAAAGAGACGAGAAGAAAGAATGCATCTTATTACCAAGACGTTCATTGTTAGTATTGAAAAACGATGCGCGTTATTTATACAAACATTCATTAAGAGCGAAAAGAAAAGAAGGATACAGAAGAATAAGCATGACTTACAGAACAATAAAAACTTAGTTTATTGCTTAAATAAATAACTTAAATAGGATATATACATATTTATATATAGATATTTGGATAAAGTTATTCTTGCACACCATTTAGTTTTGTCATTGACAGATTTAGCTAACTAAAATGCTGGAGAATATCGGTAAGCATTCATCTCGTTTTTTTTTGTAAAAACCCTTTCAAAGCTTCAAATATTTTAGTTTATCATGGATAAACTAAATTGACCCATTTTATTCTTGTAAATATTCTTTCCTTACATTTGTGTATGTACACAAAAAATAAGACACAAACTATTGTTAGTGAGAAAAACAACTCAGAAAGATGTTATTGATGGACTATTTACGATCAATCACGGAACTAATTTATTTAATTTAATTCGTTATAACTTCTTAGTTTGGTTACATAGAGTAAAAGAAGAAGATAATAGAGATTTCTTCTCTTTCGGTAAATGAAAAGTAAAGGATAATTATTTGTTAGACAGGATTCTTCCTACAAAGAACGATGAAAATTTTTACCTATTTTACTAGATCCTTCATTATTACGTATACTTAACGTTTTGGATTAATATCTAAACTAAGGTAATGCTTGTATGTTTGTCTGTGGTGTCTTGGTTTTGGATCTATGTGATTGAAGGAGTTTTACAAGTAAAATAAAGTTTTCGTAAGTTGTTAAGATAATTTTAATATAAGAAATCTTTTTGGTGACAAGTAGTGGATTTTACATGTAAATTATGCAATCGAAGATAAATTTATCTTTTGTTGTTCATAAACAACAAATATTTCACGTTATATAAACTTATTTACATATAACTTTTTTCTTTTTATATTAGTTCTTTATAATAGTTCCTCAAACAATCACATATTTGAATTCAACCAATTTATAGATAAATTCCTTTGCATCTTCGAACAATTGGTGATGAAACCAATACAATCCATGTTATCTTAAGAAGATTTTCCTTTGTTTTGTAAATTAAACATAACTAATAACTATATAAGTTGTTTGATGTGTTTAATTTACACATATAATGTTCGAAAGAGAAAAAATACTTTAACCAATTAGTATTCCATTCTTTATATGAGATCAATAAAATCTCATATAAATTGCGTAATCTATTCTTAAATGTGTGATGTCAGACAACTTGTTGCATGATTTCATTGAGAATATTTTCTTTTCTTGAGCTGTCATTTTATTTAGATAAACTTTTTTACGATCTTTGGTATATATCTATTTACAACACCACATGTTTTTGACATAACATCGAAAGCTAAAATGTTTTCTTGATTTATTTTTTTTCTATACTTCTTATATAGTTCTTTAGCTTTTTTTATTCTTTCTTTTTTAACTAAACATGCAATGTAAAAATTAAGCGCGTCGATTCCATAAAATTCATCGTAATTAAGTATCTCATGAAATGAATAGTGTAAAGAATGATGTAATATTTTATACTCAAGTCTTACACAACTTATTTCGAAAAAGCCATAGAAATCATCGCAATCTTCCAAAATCTTTTCAGCGTAAGTTATTATTTTCCGTATAGATTTACAATGTTTGGATCTAGGAATAAATGTTCTATGACTACAATATTCTTTTACACGTTTAAATTTATTCTTTATTAGGTATTCAACCATTTCTTTCCTTAAATACTTAATCGAATACAATAGAAAAAAATAATGCTTACAAATTCCTTTGATTTTTTCAATGAAGTCAATGAATAAACTTATGAGGTTATTTTTAATTGCAAAACAAACTATTTCTCTCTTACGATGAGTTGAAATATACTTTACAATAGTTAAAAAAGAAAAGGAGTGTTCATACATTTCCTTAATAGTGTCTTTTGATAATTTATAAGACTTGATAACTCTATTTTTCTTATATCTTTTTCTTATTCTATTTATGCTAATTCCAATATCTTTTGCTAACATTGTTTCATATAGCAAGAACGAGAAATTGGAACACACAAGTGACAAATTATAAATATCTTCAAAGTTAAGATATAATGCTATTTCCACGCAAAGTTCATTTGGCAATCTCAAAAAATTCGACATACTGTACTATTTGTGTTTTCGGTAAACCAAATATACTTATATGTTCATTTCTAATTTTCCATTTATTTCTTTTCATTATGTAATTACCTTCATTATAGATTAAAAATAATTACATAATGAAAAGAAGATATATCTTCTTTCTTTGGGTTCTAACTTCTATATAAAGATATCTTCTATATAAATATAGGAGATATATTCCTAAAAAAAATTTATTTAGCATTCATTGGATTTGATTTGTTGCATTTCAAGGTCATAGTAACCATCTTTAATTTTCTTTCCCTTCTTCTTCTCTTCTTTACTTTCTTCTTTCTTCCATTTGTCTTCAAGATAACAAAACACTGGGATAACGATACATCCTACAACAAAGAAAACAAACAAACAAAAATGTAAGACAACTAACAAAGAAACGAGAACTTTCCATTCATCCACTTCTTCATACACATCAAAGGTGCAAATTTTCTTTTCTTTGTTATTCTTTTGTCGTGACAAAAGAATCTTCTTTTCAAGACCAATCCAATCATCATAAGCTTCAAGTGTCTCGTTCATAGTTTTAAACTTTTCATCAAAGACAACGAAACAATGCTCATCTTCATCGTATATAACTGTGAAGTTTGGTTTAAAACAAGTACCTAAAATGTTACAAGGTTGTGCTTCGAGTTTGTAAATTTGTCCATTGTGAAGTCTATCTTCACATGAAGATTTATAGTCTGGATTACAAGAATGAGAATATTGCAAAACCATAAGAGCCAAACCTATAATGAATGCAAACATAATACTTAAAAAAGTAACCAAAAACAAGACTGAATAGATTCTTCTTATCTTATTTTCATCCAATCGCATCGTAACTTGTCATGAATATATGTTTAAATGATTTAAACATAATCAAGTTAATCAAAATACAAAATATAGTTCCTTGTTACATGTAATGTCTTAATATTTTGTATTTTAATCCATCAATCAAATCATAACTGATAATTCTATCAAGACAAAAATAAAGAAACTTCAACAAAAATATTTCAACCTAAATGAGCTTGTTCGTATTGCCAAATGAAATGATCTCTCATATTACAACATTCTTAAGCATCACAGACATGTTTAATCTTGCCTTGTGTAATTCTTCTCTTGTTCCTTTATTCGTTGAAAAACTAAAGAAATACAAACATCCTTGGATTTATATCAAGGAGAAATACGAAAAACAATACAAACTTCTTGAAAACGAAGGTCTATTTAAAGAACAAGGAGAACTTGAGAAGGCACTATTTTTAATTTTTTGTTTGGTGGAATCGATTAACGTTCGCCATCTTTCGTCTAAGGTTATTGTAGAATTCAATGATTTTGAGGAATATCCAAAGTTCTTGGAATTGGATTCTCTTTCCATGTACACACTCATGAAATTATTCTTTGATAATAATGTGTGTGAAGTTTATAGTAATTTAGAAGACAACCAACTTGAGGACTTCGTTGAAAAAGATAACGAAGACGATGAAGAAGAAAATAAAAGTCCAAATTTCAAGATTAACAAAGACTTGTTGGAATTTGCACTTTCTAATTGTTCTTATGGTAGTTTTGACTTAGAAGACTTAAAAGAGATTGCTTTTAAAGGTAAGATATCACAGTTTCATCTTTTGAATAAATACAACGAAGAAACTCTCAAGGCGATGTTTATTGAGGAACTTGTTGCTCTAAAAGACTATGTAGAAAAACCATTCTCAAAATATGAACATTTGGAGTTACTAAGACTTGGTTTTCTAACAAGAGAAACTTTAAATGCGTTGGAAAAAGAAGATTTAAGAATGTACCTTTGTTTTTGGAATGCAAGAACGAAAGAAGAAATAAAGGAAAAACAAAACAAAGTCGTTGAAAACATACTAAGAAGTTTGCCAAAAGATTTTTTTCCTGAATTGGATCTTTTTAAATTGCTAATAAGATCCTAGATAATAAAATTCTAGGAGTAACAGGAGAAAAAAAAAAGAATAATAGGATCAGAAAATAAGTTCTTTTGTTTTGCATTTAAACAAAAGAAGAGTCTTATCTAGACTATACTTAAGTCCATCACTGACTATTGGTTTATTTTATTGTTGTTGTCTTGTTGAATAGCGTGTATAAAACTTTTCTATATATAATTTAACATTCCTAATAGAAAAGTTTTATACATGAAGAAATGCTTGTTTCCTCAATACATAGATATAGAGAATATCTATGTAAGAAAGAGTTTTAACTACTAAGAGACTCACAAATATAATTGAATGTTTGTGTCTATTTTGACTCTCACGAACATCTTAAATCATACGAAATAGATAGCTTTTATTTGTTGGTGTAATATTAATTTATTTAAGGAGTACAAATGGCTTATGTATAAGTCAAATACATAAGAATCTAAATGTCTACATAATCTCAAGTCTTATTCTTCATCTTTGTTCTACAATGTCATTGTAAGAATGCGATCTACAAACAGTTATTATAAATGTTATCTAATAAATAACACCATTAAAAAATGGTTGTCCATTTCTTAAGACATGGTAACTTCTTCTGTTTAGTGGAATAACTTCATAAATTTGTCCGTTTTCCTGATACAAAAGTCTTCCATTTTGACCTTTCGAAGAAGTAACAAAAAGCCGAATAAATTTTTGCAATTGTGGTGGCAATTGTTTACCCCTGTGTGTTGATCGGAATTGGACAGTCATACCATTTTGGTTGTTTTGTGAGCCAGAATTTTTCGCTGGACAAGTGTAACTATTTATGAGAACCAGAATTCCGGTACCATTGTTAGTGCTAGGGTCAATTTTTGTTTGTAATAATGTATTAATTGACCACATATTGTTTTGTTGATCGAAAGTGATCACCCAAGCTCCCATCAAATGACCACTTATGTTTCTTGAATTAATTGTTACATTATACATGTATTGGTAATTTATATTAATACCGTTGATTTCTCTTGACGTATATTGTGACACTGGCGATAGTGTTGTTTGTTCTTTGAGATTGTTATTAAAAACCAAAACTTCAACTGGAATGCTAACATTGTTTATACTTTCAATTATATCATTTTCAAGGTTTTCAAGTGCTGTCAAAGTTTCACTCGTTGTTGTAATTGGAATCTGTGAAAGGTATGTTGAACAAATTAATTGTTGTAAATTACTAATAGTTTCTTTATCGATTGACGAAAGAGTTAAACCCATTTTAAAAGACCAAACATTTTTTTTTCTAAATAATAATAATCGTTCTGTTATTCGAGTGATCATTTTGAGGATTTAATATTATCGTAATTTTGTACACCGTAACTAAACAAGTCTTTTTGCCAATGTGTTTGAAGTTCCACAAAAGATAAGTCTTTCATAGAAAATCGTTGTATTGTAATAAGTGAAAATAATGGATAAAAATATTAAAAAGTGTTTTTGTAGCGAAGAAAGCTCCAATGAAATCATCTTTCATGAAGTAATCAAAGGAAAACTTACACTCAATGCATTAATAAGAATCTTCTTTGACCAAAATTAAATTGGATTTTTCCGATAATGCTAAACACTAATGCTTTTCACAGCTTTGATCACAAAAATATAGTTGATAATTACTTAACTGTCGAAGATTCGGAAATCATTGTAAACTCAAAAAAAATACAACAAGTATTCAAAAGAAATACAAAGCTAAGAAACTATTTCTCTACTTTCGAATTGCAAAATAAAGAAGCTAAGAAGTACATGAGAAACAAGATAAGATTTAGAAATGTTTCCATATTAAGTATAGAAAAATATATACTTAATATATTAAGTATATATGATGATCCCGAGCCGATGTGGTAGCTTCAAGGAAGTTCATCACTCAAGAAAACAAATACATTTATTAACCATTTAATTACCAACAACTATACAAATTACGAAAAATAGGTATGTTTAAACTTTTTCTATATATTTTCTTTATTTTCTAATAGAAGATGTTTAAACATACCTAATTCTATAATTATTAAAGAACTTTAGAACACAATATGTGTATGAGAACATGCACATATTTTACAACTATTCTTTTATTGAGATTCTTGAAGTTCTTGAGCAAATTAAAATAAATCATCAAGAAACTATCAATAGCAACACAAAGAAACAACTTAGAATTTCAAAATGTTCCAAATGAAAAGAAGTTTGTGTCTCCAATAAACTTACGAGACGTGAAACATCAAAATAGAAGGTGTGATTATTAATAGTACAACCCTAAATATAAAGTTAAAGAAATATCCCATAATTCACTAGAACGTCAACTAAGTATTTTTCACAAAGCGCGAATAGAGTCCTTCATTGTGGAATGAAGCATCATCCAAATATTTTCTTATGAAGTACAAGCAAATTTATCATCGTAAATTGAATCATGTTGCATTTCTGGAAGAGTCTCAACAACATAATTATTTGGAAGACCAAACCCTAAAATCTTTTCAAGATAAGAAGACCTACCAAGTTCCACTGTAAGAAAAACATAAGATGACACATTTATATTTCTGTAATTAGTCGTTATGTTTATTGCTTCTTCGATGTATTCAAGATTAGAATCCAAAAGACCATAACACAACAAAATTGTTGACCATAAATGTTTCAAAAAATCACAATTCATAAGAAGTCTAAAAACATAAGTACATGTTCGTGTACAATATTAAAGATACGACGTTTAAAGTTTTGTATTTCAATAAAAGAAGCTTTACGTGTAAAAGCTGTTATGGAAGAATTACCAGAAGAGATTGTTTTACATATTTTTTCCTTTACAAACTTGGAGACATGGATTAATTTAAAACTTGTCTCCAAGTTCTTTAACCGTATTTGTTGTGAGAAAAGTCTTCGAGATGCTAAATTTAATGAATACCTTGAGACTTTGCATCCTTGTTTACGTTTTGTATACACAAATAGAGAAAAATACAATGCTTTTATAGAGAAGCAAGTGGATGAAGTCAACGTAATTTTTGGTAACCTGCACTCCTTAAAAGACAAGAGAAAGCTAAAAGAATTGTTCAACAATCTCGAACTTGCTTTCCTGTTTAGTTATTACAGATCAATGAGTGAAGATGTTCGTCTCATTTCTCTAGAGAAGTTCGAATACAATGAAATTTTAAGAACTTTGACAAATTACGCTTACGATTTTAGCAATACACACGCCTCTTGGATTCCACCTTTGGATCCTCATCTTGAACAAATTACTGGTGAACTCTCGGAATTCATTCGTCAACGGTTTCTCTTGAGAAGCGAGGAAAGACTTGAAACGTGCAAAACAAAGAAATCGTTGATTAAGGCGCTTGTTGCGAATGGAAGGTTTACTTTAAGAGTCATCAAGAAACTAGACGTTGGTATTTTGGATCTTTTTGTCATCGAGAGCTTGGAAAAACACACAAAGGAAGTTGCTTCTTGGTTTCAAGTAAATAGTAAAAAAGAAATAGCGAAAGCCCAAAATAAGATCTTTAAGAGAATTCGTTCTTTGTTTAGAAGCTTTCCTAACAAGTTTATTATTACAAACGAGAGTATTGACTTTTTGTTGGGATGAAAGTCTTGGCGTGGTTTCTATTTCGATTACTAATGTTGTTTTTGGTGCTCGCAATTTCAATGAGTAATTGATAAATACAAAGAAGTAAAAGATTGCTAAGGTTCTGTTGCCCTTCTTAGTCAATAAAAGATAAACAAACCAAGTGCATACACATTAATTCACCAAATAAGGCTGTGTAATATTGTTGTTGTGAAATTTTTACTTGATTCTCAGGATTAGATGAACATTTAGAATCAGATAAAATAATAAAAGCAAGTGTTGGTTTAGCTTCCTTCGTTCATTCATTCGTTTAATAGTAAGGAATAAGAAAGAAACAAAGATTAAGTTATTTTTGTTTTGTAGACACTCGTTGGATTTGGAGAATAGAAATGCAATACTCATAGCTTTAAGTTCAATTAAGAAGTATTATACAAAATAGATTAAAAAATAGATTAAAAAAATAGTTGTAGGTTGTTTCTCTAAAAATGTCAAAAGAAACAAGAAGCGATTTTAGACAAGGAAGAAGTAAGGACGATTCCATTAGTTACATCTATTTTCGTAACTCAAAGTGTTGTGTTAAATGTGAAGGTAAAGGGTTCTATGAGACTTACATATCAGGACAATGCAAATGGTGTCGTGGAACTGGACACTTAGAAGTAGTTTTCCTTCAACTTGTTTGCGACCAATGCAATGGCGAAGGTAGAGTTTACGTTAAGGAACGCCATCCTTGTACATATTGCACTGGCAAAGTGTACACTAAAAACAAATAATTAGTTGGAAGAAGGTTAATGGTAAATTATTTAAATTCAACACATACTTAGAACTTAAGACCAAATGAAAACTAATTGTAAATTCAAAGCATGTTATGTATTCAATGAATATATAACTCCCCAAAGAAATAGTTGTTATGTTAATTTCAATGAACTTTATTTTCTGGTTTTTCCAAAAGGCTTGTTATAAATTTTTCTATATATAATTTAATATTCCTAATAGAAAAATTTATAACAAGCCTTTTGGAAAAACCAGAAAATAAAGTTGTTATATTCTTATATGTACCTTTACATATAAGGTGCTTTCAAGTAGCTCACATAAGGAGATTTTTTTTATTGAAAGAAAATTGTTTATCTCTTAATTTCCATTTCTTTCTTGAGTACCACAGCCTAGAGGCTCATATAATTATTTTTCTAATAAAGTTCTTCCTTTAAAATAGAAAATAATTATATAATTATAGTTGTATTTCTTTCTGGAACCTTCTATTAGTTTAGATATCACGAAAGAAAAGTTTGTCCCTCACAACACAGGTTGAGTAAATAGATGAAGAAAGAGAGATGATGAATATAAAAACATCTACACACTTCAGTGTGTATTTGAAATCCATCTTCACTTCAGAAACATTTCACATTAACATCCATGAGATGTATTTTAATACAATAAGAATGTAGACTCGTATAATTGTTATATAAGAACTTTATAAGCGAATTGTATTAATTTGTAAGTTGTAACATTGTTCTTGTTTCCAATTCGTCACGCACAATAAAAGAAGGGGAAGAATTGAAAGTGCAAAATATACAAGTTTTGTATTTTTCACGATACACCCAAAAAATCTACAATCAACTTCAAGTTCTTCATCGAATTTCTCCTTTGTGTACAAGCAAGGCAGAAAGGAAACCGATCAAATATTTCATAAAGAACAATGTATCTTTTTCAGTATTTCTTCTCTTTTTCGTGGTTTATAGGGATAAACTCTTTTTCTATTCCAGACTTTTCCAATGTTCTATTAATATTGTGTAATATTTCAATAGACTTCTCAGATGGATCATTGTAAATGACTAACAAAACATAATTCTCTGAAGCAAGTATCTTTTCTTAATTGTATTTATGATAATCGCACTTACATAAAGTGCAAACGTAATTTGCAAATCTCAAAAATGCTTACATTCACAAAAAAGACCAAATGTATGTCAAATCATGCCTCTTATTTTATCCAAATCTTTTGTGTCTGTTTTTAACTACGGTATAAAGAAAATGTTTAGCTTTCTCTTCAACCTCAAAGATTTGACTCTTATTGTTTAAAAAAAGACAAGTATTCCTCGAACATTAAGAGTTCGATAAGCTCATTTGCTTTTTGGAAAATCCAATTCTTGGTAAATAGGTTATTTATAACTTTTTCTATTACAAAACAATAATTCTATATATAAAAGTTTTTTAAACACCATTAATTCATTTGACATTCTAAATAAAACAAACAAAAAGGTTACTTCAACCAATCTTTCTTTCATAGTATACCAAACAAGATTATTCTTATACTAAAATAAACAAAGGAAACAATATATATGTGTTTATCACATATATAAATTTATCTTAATATTTTATATAGATTTATTGTCTTTATTTAGTTTCCATCTTTAGAATTCCTTTATTGTTACAAGAAATGAGTTCATTGACATACTTTAGTCTTTCCTCTTTTTCCTTTGTTTCTTTGTTCAACAAGTTTTTCCATCCTTTGTAAGTACATTTAAGTGAGATTTCTCTTTGTCTGTTAATATATGTGAGAAACTACCTAGATATAATAGCTTTGTTATATCTTTGTAATTTAGATATCCATAAATATATCTTAAGACATCTACATTTATTTCCATGTAAATTAACGTAAATTTTTCACCAAATATACAAGATAAACTTAGGAAAGAAATAGTTGATAAAACCAAACGATTAAAAGAATAAAATAATCATACAATTCAATGGAACTTAAAAGACTTACGAAATCGTAATATAAATCTCAAGTAAATGTTTCTTTCTCTCTTTTGTCTTCATCAAGCGTTTTGCTCCTATTATCTTTTGGATTCTTTTATTAATTTATAACACTCAAAGGAACCCAATTAATCTAATCGCTTTAAACGCCTTAAAAGTTATCAACCCATCTTAAGCAACCTAACAAGATGCTTAAGTTTCTTTCATTTGAACTAATTTAATGTATCTTTGTATTTCTTTCGCGTACCAATCTTCTTATTCTAAGGTACCTTTCAAACTACACATTTTTGGTTGTTCATATGAGCAATAACTCTAACCAGATTAAATTATTGTACAAAAACTTCAAGATTCATATATTTAAAATATTTTTTAGAGCAATGTTTGTGTATAAAGGTCTCTTATATTACGAATATATAAGAGAGAAAAAAAAATCTACATATAAATATTAAACAGAATAAATGGCATCACAAACTTATTTCGATTTATTTCCAGAGGAATTGATAGAATACATCACAAAGTTTATGTTACCAAGAGAAGCTGGTCGTTTTTCGACTGCAAGTAAAAAAACACAAAGAATCACTCAAAGACATCTTGATTCGCTTTTGAAAGAGAATATACATTTCTTACATCCTTGGATCTATTTCGCTTTCGAAAATCTCGAAAATTTTCGAAAATTCCAAACTATCTCCATAAGAACAATAACATATGGAAAGGTTCCAAATGACAAAAAGATTTATCAAGTCTTGAGTTTAATTGCATCTGCTTTCTTGTTCGTTATTTTCACATCAAGGAGAGATGAGGATATAAGGGAAGATGAACCCCAAGAGATTCTTGAAATACCACGGTTTGGTAACTACATACTTTTAAACCCGAACTTTGGAATTTACACACTTGTGAATTTTGGCTTTGATGCTATTGTTGAAAAAGTACGTGATTATTTTAACGAGATCGATTCAGCTCCTACAGGATTGTCAGATACAGACATGTTTAATTTAATAGAACTTATCGAAGAAGGACACGATAGAAGAATGACAATAGAGTTCTTCATCGGCGACTTAACAAAAACTTATCTAAATGAAGCTGAAAACAACGTAAGAAAAACACTGATCGATCTTTTTAATCCAATTGACTTTGTCGAAAAATCAAACATTGCAAATCTTTACTTGTTTAGTAAAGGACTTGTAACAAGTAACTTGATTAAAAATCTTCCTTATGAGACTTTACGACAGTTCAAGTCTTGGTTTAAGGTGAAAAGTAGTGATGAAGTTATACAAAAAGAACATGACATTTTAGATGAGCTTAATAGAGTTTTGGGTAATAGTCCATATATCATTTCGGGTAAAATATTTAAGATTAACTTTTTAAGCTTGCTTAGATAGAGTTTAATGAATGCTATAAAATACATCTCCAATAGGAATTCGAAACTTATATAATAGGAAAAAATATTTTTTCCTATTATACTTCTTTAAACAGAATATTTTGTAAAGTTTCTCCAATCCTTTCTTGATAGGTTATCTTGAATACAAAGCTGGTGTAATACGATAACCTTTCGGTACTTTCCCTTTGTCTACAAAGAAATTGTAGACATATTTAAATATCTTAACATTCTCTTCTTTATCATACTTATCTATTCCATTATATCTTTTTGCTATTTCCTCAAATATTAAATGGATATCTTTTTCATCGAATGTGTCGAAATAGCGTTCAAGGAGAATGGCTATGGCTTCACATTTTGCCTTTTTAATGATCTCAAAAACTTCGATTTTATCAAGTTTTCTTTCTTTTATAAGTTTCTTTGTTAGCTCTTGTCTTTTTGTGTAAATGTGATTAAGTAATTGATCCTTTATACTATCAGAGAGTTTATAATGTTCGAGTAAGATTCTTATAAATTCATCACTATGGTTTATGAATAACGTCTTTATTGAAAAACAACGTTCCTCAAGTTCTTGAGAAATGACTTCTTTCTCTGGAATTTTTTCAACCAATAGAAGAGAATCTATTTCAAGAACAACATCTTTCAATGTGAGTTTTCTTGATTTCTTTGTTTGGATTTCTTCATTTATTAAATGTGGTTGTCTTTTGAGTATTTCAAGAAGGATAGAAACATACTTGTTACTTAATTGTGTGTTTGACTTGGTAACAAATATTTTCTTGAGCAAACGTTTATATTTGCTTGGTGATACAATAAGTCTTTTGATTCTTTGTTCGAAGAAGTATTGTGTGTTGACTATTTCATTAAAGAGTTTGCATGTCAATGTTATTTGTTTTGTAAAATAACCTGATAAATAAAGAAATATCTCACTGAGAATTTGTGTGGGAAGCATTTGTAATTCCATTATTAAATTAATGAGTTATTGAGCTAATGAAATATTTAGAGATAAAAGAATAATACCTTGAATAATTCAGAACTATATCAATAGAAAAAAATTTTTAATAAATTAGTTCGTAAAAGATATGGTTGTTTCACTGTCTCAATTAAGATATTGAAACGTTTTTCTCCTTTTCCCATTTTATTGATCTCTAAAGAAAAGGAGAAAAAATCTCTTTATTTCATTAATGAGTAGTTTTGTAAGGTTAATACAATTTATCTTGATCCTCAATAATTTCTTTGATCTTCTCTTTGTGTTTATTCATTTAAATAAACACAAACTTCTTCATGATCTATTTACAATAAAATAACTTTGCCCTTATAATCTTCCTTGTGGAACCATTGGATGAACATATTTTTTCTCATCTAAAGATCTTTGTTCCATGTTTTCGCCTTGTCCAAAGAAAGCAGAGCAATAATCGACAGTGAAGCCCAAACACTCAGAAGGCAATTGTAATAGATAACTTGGTGGATTGCTTGAGAAGAGACTTGTTGCTTTGTATTGACCAAATACAACTGTCATTCCAACATTTGGAAATGGAAATTGTTGTGAAAAAGTCCATGAAAGCATCTTGTCACTATCTCTTGGTGTTTTTATCGTTGAACTAATCTTGTAACCACATGCATGAACATCATCAACAAGACCAGTGTAAAGATCATTAATTGGATTATTTGGACTTGTTGTAAAAATACCAGTATCAAATTCACGTGCATAAGTATAGTATTCTACTTGATCATTGAAAGTTAAGTTACTAAAGAAACATAAACCTGGGATGTCTGGGACAACTGTGTAAGTTCCATTCATATAGAAAAAATACTTACCCGCTTTATCAAAATCGAAAACAGCAATTTGATCTTGAGCAGAAAATGCTGCATAAGCAGTGTAAGTAGAATTATCTCCAGTGCTCAAGTTCATACTTGTGAAGACACCGGTACTATAATGGGAAGTTGCTCCAAACTCATAAGGAAGACCTAAAGTTGGTTTCAAAGGATTTGCACTTGCAGAAAGCACGAAAAAAAGAAAAACGAAAACTTTCAAGTTTTGCCTTTGATTTTTGTTCATTTTTTGTTTTGGCTCTTTTGTTTGTCTTTGTTTCTTTTTTAGGAATATATAGATCTCACCTTTAATTTATCAATTTAGCAATAATTCTTTTATTAATTTCAAGTTATTTATTTCACGTTATCTAAATATACTCTTTTTCTTTGTTTATACCTTTAAACAAAGAAAAAGATTATAATTGCTTATCCATAAACCATCATGATAGATTTACCATTGAGTTTTTAATTTACTTGACATTACATTAAAGAAATATGAACTAATTTCAAGAAAGGAGATCATTATCTTCAACGTCTCTTTTGTTTCAATAGAAATGTTTATTTCTCTTTAGAAAAAGAATTTGCGAGTTACAGATAAATTTGTGTTATCTGTAGATGCATACGACCATTTGAATTCTTTCATCCAAATACAAGAGCACTTCTTTTTCTTTTTACAAAACTATTGTATTCTTCTATAGAACATAGACTTGACGTTTGTGATTCCATTGAATCTTCAATAAAACTCCATAATACAAACATTATATTTTTATTCTTCATCAAAGTCTTGAAAATAAATATTTAAACATCACAAGCTTAAATATTTATTTTATACTACAAAAGATTATTTATGAACATTACAGACTTGAACTTTGATTGTTTATATCTAATTCTTTCATACATTCCACTTGTTGAGAGATGCAAACTTAGACTCGTATCGTCTTCATTCAATATCTTAACGACAAAGGAAATTAACATGATAAACACACTCAAAAAAGGAACTTTGTATTGTTTTTCAAATAATTTATTTGAGGCTTCACGTGAACTTCTTTACTTTTCTGAAGACAAACTCAAAAGCCTACAAAGTATTCTTTTAACTTTGTTACCATTGAGAATTCTACTTGATTTCTCATGTCAAGGGAAGAGATTTTCAATGGAGAAACTTGAGAAGAACTATGCTCAATTGAAACTTGGTTACTTTGATTCTTGTGATTCATTAAAAGAATCAAATGAGCTAAAGGAATTTAATAGGTTTGTAAAACAGAATCAATGTGGAAAAAGAAGATCAAGCAAATTACTTAATAAAGTGCCCTTTTACTTTTTATGTCATCGTTGTACACGTGATAAATTGTATTTCTATTTAATTCTCTTAATCAGTGCAGCAAGAGAAAGCTACGAACACTTTCTCTTTTACTTTAGATTATTCAACCATTTAATGGACGATCTTATAATTGGAAAGCTTGTTTTATTCCTTGAAAATAAGGAAGTAAAAAAATTCTTGAAAAATGTGAGAATTGAAATGTTTAAGAGAACTGTGTCTTCGAGTATAGCTTCTTCATTGACTTCACCAATTTCAATAAAACAAGAATGTTGTGCTTGTCATGATCAAATAATTATCCCGCTTGTAATGTCAAATGTTCTTGAATTAGCGTAAAATATATACACAAGGATTAATAAAAAAAAAGATATACATAAAATATCTTATGTATATTTTATATAATTATATGATTTAAACACTTTAGTTACAATATTTCATCCAACTCTATTCTTGTCGTTCCAGGTACACGTAATGATTCTTCGTTTGTTGTGAATATTGCACTTGTGTTTCCAGCAAGTTCAGAAACATCAAAATAGCTCAAATAATCTTTAGGAACATTGATGACACAAATGACTGTTTTGCCATGTTTCTCTGAAAAATCTTTTATTTTCTTTAATGATAACTTGATTTTGGATTCATGACTAATATTTTTGTATTGTGAAAATCGATTAAATGGAAATGGTAAACGTGACCAACCAACAATCCTTTTCAAATTATAAGCCTGCCAATATTTATCTGTGCAACTTCCAGGAAATGTAACTATATATTTTGCATCACTCCTTTGAATAATCTTCTCTGACAAATCGTTCAAATCAGCAAGAATATTTCCAGTATCACTTACACGAGCTAAGGTTAAAGATTTTTATCGTTAATTCTATCGATGATGTCTTTCTCTATAAGTGCTCTTAGTTTTGTCTTTTTATCTTTTTCCTCTTTCACTTCATCAACTTCTTTCGTTGATTTAGAACTTGAGATTAGACGAGGATTTATATATGTTTTTAGTTTATCTTCGCAACATTTGTCTTCATACTTACACACAAATTTTGGTGTTAAAAAAGTAATCGAACCCAAAACAAACGGAATACCAAACTTAAACATTTTCGTTTGTAATTATAACATAATAATATAATTACAAACTTATAGAATAGTTTTAATAACAACACAGTTAACTAATAACTTTCTTTATTATAAAACAGTAAAGAAAGTTATGGAAGGATAACTAAAAGAAATAAGAGATATAAATAAAGATGATTAATTTTTGTTAAGTTTAAGTCGAAAAACAATTCCTTAGATATTTATCATATTCTAAACTTTAAACATAACTATATTCCACCTATTATAAACCTAAAAATGCAAGATAAACTTGATGTCGAATTGGTTAGTTCTTTTTACAATAGAGACATTTTAGACATCGCTAGACTTCTTAAACTTGGTGCAAATCCCGATAGGTTTATTATACCTTTGAGTGATAAAAAGAAAGTGAAAAACATCTTGGATAAACGAATTGGAGACTACGACGAACCTCTTATTCGTGAGTTCTTGGATCTTGGTTATACGAATCTTGTTGATACTTTAGTTGATTGGGATAATAGTGAAAAAGTCGTTGCTTTGAAATTGCTTTCTCACTATTCTTTCAAGTTAAAAGAAGAGATTTATAAACAATTGAAAGGAACAAACAGTTCAATAATACCTACCAAAAAGAGACTTTCGTATGTAAATTTCTTTTGTAAGGTTAAAAACATTAACATAACGAAGGTTAAATCCTTATTTAGACTTTACTTTGAAGTCTACTGTGAATTTTTTGATTGTATTGATGAAATCTTTCTTGTGAAGTTCATTCTAAAGTTTATAAAGAAATATAAAAAGAATAAATTACTTGAATGGAAGTTTACAATTGTTCCAAGCATACTTGAGGAACTTAGAGAGTTTGGTTTTATCTTTAATGGGAAAGAATTATTTCTTGTAGATGACCTGAAATCACTTAAGATCTTACTTGAGGATAGGATAAATGTAAATTATAGAGATGAAAATGGTGAAACATTGCTTTTTCATGTTGTTTCTCAAGATGTTGTTAAACTTCTAGTTAAATATGGGGCAGATGTCAACATAAGAAACAATGAAGGTGAAACGGCTTTGTTTTGGGCAAAGAATGTAGATGTAGCTTTTGAGCTTATAAAGTCTGGTGCAGAACTTGATATCAAAAGTAATGATGGAACCAAATTGAATGAATGCATAACACTTGATGATGTAACACTCAATTTAATAAATATGTTCATGAGAAACACTGGGAAAAACCCCAAAAAAGAAAGAATGGATGAAAGAAAAGATGTAAGAAGAAAAGGAAAGAAAGAAACTACAAAAGAATCCTTTGAAAGTTATTCAAAGAAATACAGATTAGATGGGTCAAATGAGTTAAATGAGTTAAATGAGTCAGATGAGTCAGATGAAGATTTGGAAGAAAACTCAGATGAACTTTCGGATGGTTCTGAAGATGATTGTGAAGATAAAATTTTTTAATGTTATAGAAGATCATTTGAAGATAAGTTTAATTTCTCAAGAAGTTTACCTAAAAGAAGTACAGGAACTACATCTCAAGAATTGCCACAGTCAAATCAAACACATTTTGCTTTCCTTCAAGAGCCTGTAAATACAATAGCTTTGTATGATGTACATATTCCCAAATTTTTCCCATAATTAAAACCCAATTATTCAAAGAAATTATAAGTAAAAACCTAACATAAAAACCTAACATAAAAGAATAAAGATAAAATTATCTTTATTTTTATCTTTCAATGAATTGGTGTTGTAAACTTTTCTATATATAATTCTTGTTTTCAATAGAGAAAAGTTTTATATATAGAAATTATTATCCATATATCCACGTCAAACAAATATACTATAATTGGATATAGTATACCCAAAAATAATCCACTCATTTATTTATATCGGAAATAGTCTAGATAAGAATTATTTAGCGTATTCGTTATTTTTTTTGTTCTGTGTTTTCAGTCGAATCATTCTTTATCTTGTAGTAAAAAGAAACGAACAAAATACTATAACCTTCTTCTTTTACACTAATTAAACGTAAGAGTTCTTTCAAGAACTCTTTTCACTTGACAAAGTTAAAACTTCTATAGATTCACCTTCTTTAATACTTTTATTTCGACTTAATCTATTTTAGTTTAAAGATAGATTAAAGGAAAAAATAAGCCATACTTAGAATAGGTCAAAATAACTCAAAAAAGAGAAAATGGTACAACTTATACAACATCGACACTTTGCAAAAACATATTTGGATCAAGTAATGGAACACCAATATTTTGGTTAACACACAATCCATTGTAATTCCTAAGTAGAGGTGCACCAACAGAAGTCATTGAAATTAATGGACCAGCATTTGAGGTCATTGTTACGTTATCTGTAATTAGGAATGGTTCATTACAAGTAAAAGAGATGACTGGACTTCCATTTGAAGTTCCATAAATATATCGACCACTAAATATGTATTTCGCAGTGTTGGTTGTTATGTCTATTAATGGATTTGACAATTCAGATAAACACTCAATATCTGTAGCTAAGCGAAACTCGGAGTTTACAGCGTTTGGATTGTTTATTGTGATGAGTGGCGATGTGAATACATGCGATCTATTTATATCATCAGCAATTATTACGACTCTTGAGGGAAAATTTTCTGTCGAAGTATCATTATAAAGAATTGTACTATTACGTATTGTTCCAATTCTTACACTTAAATTTATTGAGTTTGTAACAGAAAAATAGGTTAGAATTCTCCGTACACTTTGGATAATTGTTCCTATATCTATACTAATTCCAGCTTGAGGTAAAAAACCACCTGTTCGTGATAAATTAAAAAGAATGAATTGAAGTGAAGTATCTACACCACGAATGTTTATTGAACCTATTCTGACAACATGGTTGAAACCACCATAGGAGAGTGTGAATAAAGTACCAGCATAATTATTTGTTGCTGTTCTGTCTTCAATCATTTCAATGCTTACGTTTGCTGTTTCTGTACATCTCAAAAACAAACCGCTTGAGTTTGGTTCTAAACTCAAGCGGTTTGTGATTATAAAATCAAGTGCAGTCGAAACATCTATTGCAGGTGTAGTTTCAACATCGTAGTTATAGAAGAGAGTATCGAAAATTATTGAGTTTTGTGTTGAATTATTTGTTCCAAGAAGAATTCTTCCAGCTGTAATATTTCTTCCTTGGAAGAATAAAGTTCCAGAGTTTATTGCCATGTAATTTCCACCAACAATTGCCAATGATGATAATGTTTGTACATTATCTGAAATTACATGGAGAGTTCCTGTTGTACTTGCATTATTTATTGCTGTATTCTCTAAAGTGGGACCACCAAAATCGTATGGATCCATATTTATGAAGTTATAGTCTATAAGAATGTTGCCAGAATTTCCAGCCAATGCATTTATTAGTCCAATTGTTGAAATTATATTGCCTTGATGGATAACTTCTGAACCTGTTCCGATAGTTGATGTTACAAATGCCATTCCATAAGCAGTAACAGTTTTGATGTTATAAACAGCACTTCCGGTTGAAGCACCAGTTAAAGGATTTGTTTGAGTTGATATGCTTGTTTCTGCAACACGCCAAATATTCATGTATTCAACATCGAAATAAAAACTTGAACCTCTCAAAATATTAAAGGCTATAACTTCACGTGTTGTTCCAATTTGTTCGATACTTTTTGCAACAAAAGAAGCTGCACCAAAAGTTGTCCCAGTTGGCAAATAAACTATACTTATTGGATCACCAGTTTCTTCAACATTAATTTCGAGTGCTCCATCAACAACAAAGAAAAAATTCGTTGGATCAACTGGAAATGCAAAAACTGGATCTGTTTGATCAAAAGGTACATTAATAATTGCACCATCTTCAAAGTACCATTCAATGTTGTCACGCAAAAGAAATGAACCTGTATAAGTTCCAGGACGAACAACAACACGATATGGTTCACCATCTAAAGGAAACCCTGAAGCATCAATAGCTGTCATTACACCATTGAGTGTTTGGTATGGTAAATTTAAACTTTCAGGGGTTCCTGTTCCATCATCACCAAATTGTATATCAACGTAAAATGTTCTGTTGACGTTGATTTCATCGCCTGGAGGTCCAGGAGGTCCTTGCTCGCCTTGTTCACCTTGAGGTCCAGGAGGTCCTTGCTCACCTTGTTCACCTTGAGGTCCAGGAGGTCCTTGTTCACCTTGAGGTCCAGGAGGTCCTTGTTCACCTTGAGGTCCAGGAGGTCCTTGTTCACCTTGAGGTCCAGGAGGTCCTTGCTCGCCTTGTTCACCTTGAGGTCCTTGTTCACCTTGAGGTCCAGGAGGTCCTTGTTCACCTTGAGGTCCTTGCTCACCTTGAGGTCCTTGCTCACCTGGAGGTCCAGGAGGTCCTTGCTCGCCTTGTTCACCTGGAGGTCCTTGCTCACCTGGAGGTCCAGGAGGTCCTTGTTCACCAGGTGGGCAAATTTGTTTTCCACAACAATTCGTATTTATAATAATAACCTTCTTACACATTTATTAATGTTGTTAAAATAAATAATGTGAACCTTTCAAAGTTCTTTTACAACATTGGTTTAAAGGCACAAAGACTTATTAACCAACATAATAAGTCTTCGAAATTCTTGGATTTTTGTAGGTACACAAAATAACCTTAAAAACAATAAAGATTTGCGTGTACTTGCAACATGCAATACAAGAAAATCTTTGACTACATTCTGATTCTTGGATGTTTTCTAGATATAAATAAGCACTAGTGTATATAGAGAAGGCAAAATGGAAATATTAAAATGGTTAAGAGAGAAAAATATTTTATAATTGGAAAATATATACAATTATGTAATATGATTCATTAGACATATGACCAAAAAAAAAGATGTAACACAATTCTTAAATTACTTATATGGAAATAATATTAACATTCTTATTTACAATAAGAATGTCTATAATATTTTCTAATTATTCCATTTAACCATTTTATCTAATCGTTCTATAGATTTTAAGATTAAAAATATAAAATCTTATAAAAACGAGAATTAAATTGCATTAAATGGAAGAAATCTTATTATATCTTGGTATTAAACTTGATATTAAATTTCGATTTTCTATTTTCTCTTTCTTCCACACTTTCTCTCTTTTGTAGTTCATTCATGAATCTTTCGAAATTCAAGTCTATATATTCCTCATAATCTAAAGTTGCAACAATAGCTTTATTCAATGCTTCTTCTGAAAAAGCATAAGTAAATAAATTTGGTAAAAATAGTTTTCCTTGTGTTTTTATCAACAAGTAATTTATTAACTTAAAAAGTTTGTTATTTGTTAGGCCATTCTTTCGAAGAAGACGACGATTTGGTAAATCGTCATTTGTTAAGTCAGCTGCAACATACAAAGAACACAAAGCCAATTGTTCAACATTAAACTCATCGATTTCTTTGTTTGTTTCTGTTACCTCTCCTAAATTATCTTCTTCAAATGAAGATAAGAGAAGAATAAAAAGATCCAAGCCTAAGAAATATGTTTCTGCTAACACCGAACTTTTAAGAGCAAGTTGACGAAAAAACCTTAGTTTCTCATTTAAGTTTTCGCTTGTTCTCTTAATTGCCCTTGGTTTTGTTTCTATGTTTCCTTGAATCTCTTTTATATAACCAGCTTCAATGAATGGTTCAAACTTGAGAACGGATTCCAGGTTCTTGAGACGTTTTTCAACTTTTGGCTCAAGCATTTGAGTTAACAATGGTATCCATTTTTCTGGGACTCCAATTTTTTGTAATGCGAGGATTGGATTATCAATGAAGTTTATCAAGCTTATAATCAAAAAATCGAAATCCTCATTTGAAATTGGTGAGTCTTGCGTTAAGATAAAAACGAATGTCAAACCTAAAGACCAAATCTCAGTTGCAATGGGATCGAAAGGTTGATCAAAGAATTCGTAGTTACGTATTATGTGTAATTCAAGATTTTGAGGAACAATGAAATTACGCATTAATGATTCTGGACTTGACCACACTGGCGATGAAAACATTGAAATGCTTGAAGTCTCTTTGTATTCTGCAAGCCCTAAGTCTGTAAGAACTGGATGATCATTTATTATCAACACATTTTCTGGTTTTACATCACAATGATACGCACCAGCCTTATGAATACAAATAAGCCCACTAAGGATTTCATAACAAAAACGTGTTTTGACTGTTTCGTCTACTGTCTTCTTATAAGTTTCTGATAATACATATTCGAAGAGATCTGTTTGAGCAAGAGGCATTATGATGTTCAATGTTGTTTCGCAATCGTTTTGCTTTATATCGAGAAAAACATCTTTCGCTTTGATAACATTTGGATGATCTATTCGTGACATCAAATCAACTTCAACAAGTCTCATGTGATTAACAACATGATAAATTTTCTTCATCGCATATTCTTTCGTACTGTCATCGCTAGTTTGGACTTTAAAAACTTGACCAAAGGAACCACCACCCAAACCACCGATGATCTTATATGAATTCATGTATATTTATAGAAACACAAATAAAGATGTTTGTTTGGCTAAATTTGGTTTGTTTCAATAATAAAAGAATTTGTCAATTTTTAGATTTTAGGAAATCTTTTATTGTAGAAGGAGACTATTTTAGCCAATTGGTATGCTAAATTGTATATAGAAAAAAAGAAAGAAAATTCAACGAAAAGATTGGTGGAATAGCACTTGTAAAGTTTTCTATATATAATTATTAGTTTGTATATAGAAAAAAGAGAATCCAACGAAAAGATTGGTGAAATGTTGTTTACAAAGTGTTCTATATACAAACCAATAATTATATAGAAAACTTTCTAAACAACATTTCAATAAACTAATTCCGTACTATTTTCTCGTTAAACACTTAACAAGAAGATATATGTAAATAATTTTATTTACATATTTACATATCTACATATCTACATATTTACATTATTAGAGTTCCTCGCACCAAGCATTCTCTCTTCTAATTGCTTCTTCTTCCTCAGGACTAAAATCATTTTTGATACCAAATAATTCTCTAATCTCTTCTGGTGTTTTACCTTTGATCATATTTGCAACTGTTTTGCATGACATATCCATTAACAAACCAATATCCAAGTAGTTTGCTGCCAAAATTAACTTGAATAGTCCTGTGTGATCTTTAGTTGTTCCATCATCTATCTTACTAAAGAATTCTTTATCCCATTCGATGATCTCATTAGAATTTATTTTCTTGATTTCTTCATATGCATTTGGATGTTCAAAATGATAATTACAATACTCAATAACCTTTTCAAGTGTCCACGAATCTACATTTGTCAATGGAATGACTCTACCCGATTCATCAAAAGGTTCATCCTTGAAATCTTCAAGGAAATTATAGATTGTCTTTGACATCTTTGCAACATTCTCCTCAACAACGAACTCAACTTCATCAGAAGTAACAAATTTGATGTTCATGTTTATGTATTCTATATATGTTTATGTTTTTTGAAACTTTGTTCTTTTGATTTACACTTTTTAATCATTATAAATATAAACAAATTTATATTCCTTGTAAAATATAAACTTTTATCTTCGATAAATTAGTTATGAAAAACTCGAGAGAACAAAAGAAAAGGAGAAGAACAATTATAAAAATTATAAATGCCACATATAAGATATGTGGAATCTTAAACGCTTAATAAAATCATTGCAAAAGAAGAAACAAAGAAAATAAAGAAGTTATTGTTAATTTCTCGATAACTTTGTTACAATAACTTCGTTTTATAAAAACTAACTTATATCACTCTTTTATCTCGAACAACATGAATTTATCGTAAACATATAATAATTACGCAGAACTAATAGTTGAAATTTGTCCCAACATAATATGTAAATCTATTAGGAATGTTAGCTTTCACATAAAGTTTCCAAAACTACAAATATTACATGATTTATTTCGTATAGATAAAATAGATTAATCCAAGAGGAAAACGTGAATTACTCAAAGTGCATTTAAATTAATATATAATCATTTGTTATATATTAACTCTGTTTTTTATTGCTTAACCTTATTTTTTCTATTAATATAAAATTATATTTATTACGTTTAATAAATATAGTTCCAAAACTTTTATATATACAACCCAAGATTCCTAATAGAAAAGTTTATAAACATATTTCATCAAGCAAATAAAATAAGTAATATAACTATAAGCATAATATATACATATATATTATGCTTTTTTTTTGTATATTTTTTCTTTCTGTTTATCTCGTTCTATTTAAATCTTTATTCTATGAGTATATTTCTCAAGTTAACATAATCTTCCTCGTCTACTTTTTCATCTAAAGTTAATGTGTATTCTATGAACTTGCGTATCTTCTTTTCTTTTCCATCAATGCATTGACCTTCTCTTACACTTAAGTTTCTATGCTCATTTCTTTCAATTAAGTCTATCACACTTCTCCCAAGGTAATGCATTAAGTAAAATCCATAAATTGTATAGCCAAGTTCTATCAGTTCGTTCTTTCTTGTTGTTATTTTTTCTTCTGGGTCTTGTGAAGTCCAAAGTCGCGAACAAGATTGTCGTAAAAACCCATTCTCATTCTTGTAAGTCGTTGCAATACCCCAATCTATAAGATAATATTTCTTTTCCTCATACAAAGACTTCATGATATTCCCAGGTTTTATATCGCTATGAACCATATGGTTGGTGTAAAGTTGAATGTCTTCAAGTAGAGAAAGACAAACATCCATTGGATCATCACTTGAATCAAGTGTTCCTAATTTTTCCATTACAAGGACTGAGTACCCAAAGAAATAATAATCACAAAAATTTGGTGTCTTGACACCAAGTTTTCTTGCTTTCTTCCACATTCCAATTTCCTCAAGAATGTCACCTTCGTTGTCCCATTTTGCGATGTAGATACCTTCACCCATACCTTTGGGGTAAAAACCCAAAGTGTCTTCAAATGACTTTGTGTGTACTTCATAGAGATCCTTTCTTGAAAAGCCAGAAGGATCTGTCAATTCAAGACCTTTCAAGAAATACAACTTTTCTCGATCTTTTTTGTTTGAACAAAGAAAAGCATAACTTGCTTCAAAGTCTACTATTTTAGAGTTAAAGATGACATGTGTGGAATACTCTTCACCTTTGAATTCATTAGTGTATGATTGCATCGAATCTAACATAACATCTAAAACATTAAATGCATAATCTTCATCTTCAAGTTTAATTATTTTACCTTCAACAGTCTCGTGAAAAATTGGAACTCTTAAGGACACATACTTGTGAATTGCATACTTTCTTTCGTTGTTCAACGTTGGATAGAAAAGAGAACATTGAAGCAAAGTTTCACAAAATTCAAAAGTGTTTAAGAAAGATTTACGTGATTTTTTTACTTTCTCGAATAATTTCTTTTCTTCTTTTGAAGATTTAAGTTTCTTTATTGGAAAAGAGATAAGTGAAGATTCGATTAATTTATCCCTATCGTTACGGATTTGAACTACAACACTTTGAAAATCCATATTAGATTCCATAATAAATTATACGTCGTTTCTTTTCTTTAATTTTCTTTCTCTTAATGAATAACAAGAATTTATTTAAGACAAGAATTTATTTAAGATAACGTATTGTCTATTAATGGTGTGTATTTGTTCCAAAAAATTAATAATATAAATTTTAAAATTTATATTATGAGTGATTAATTATCTCTAATTTTATTTGTCTTTATCCGCTTTTTTTATTAATGTTTTATGGTTTCTCTATAAGATTTCTCCATTTAATCTAATAATATGTGTCTTTTTGTCTATTTTTCATAAACCCAATTTCATCTTTATTTCATCTTTATTTCATCTTTATTACATTAGTAACACCATTCCAAAATGATACATAAATGTTACAATCCTCTACGATTTTCATATTTCTTAATAAAGCATTTTTATTTACAAAGTCTTTTACATTGATTTTTATGTCGCATTTTCCAATGAAGTCTTTGATGTTCTTTACAACAATAATAACTCTTTTTACACTGGCTACATCTTGAGAGAACTCTTTTCTCTTTCCCATCATCTTTCTTAGTATCTTCTTCCTTTTGTCCTCTTTCCAAATCATAATAACCACAAAAAAGACAATATGGGAATTCACTCTTAAGTTCAACACACTCAAACAAACTAAACATGCAATCTGTGGGCATTAAGTCTGTTGGTTTAAGTTCTTTTGTACAAGCACGACAATCACAATCAACAGATGAAGAACTCAATTGTTTCCTTCTAAATTCCAAGTCATCTGCCAATGGTTGACCACAATAATTTGTTGAAATGATTTGGCCAGCTTTAATTCTTCGTGAGGCAAAGATTTTGTCTTGGTACAGGAAGGAATTGTACAAACATGAATGCTTAATTAAAGAGGGAGAGAGAAACAATGCGTTGTTTACTCCTTTGTTTCTCTTGACTTTCGCAAAAACAAACTCGAATCTCTCTTCTTCTGTGCAACTTGAAAGTTTGACCTTTCCATCTCCATCTTTCTTCTCTTCGATACCTTCCAATGTGTGAGGCTGAAGTTCATCCAATAGTTTAAATACAAGTTTTCTTTTCTTCTCTTTATCTTTCTCCTTCTCCTTCTTTGAATAGAGTTCCAAAATAAGCCTTGTGAAGACTTTGTCTTTAAGATCTTCACTTAATTCTTTTAATTCAGGCGTTGGAACAAAAGTCATGATAGGTTTCAAAGCAATGAGTAAAGTTCCAGGTTCAACATCTCTTGTTACAACGAAACCTTCTTCTGTCTTTCTTAAGAAAGATGAAATCTCATCTTTTTCTAAGTTTATGATGATTTTAGACCCTTCCTTTGAGCTTACGTTCCTCGATGAAGAGAAAAACTTTGAATTGTAGCTAGCAATTGAAGGTAAAGAACTTACCTTTTCTGTGTAATTTTCTATCTTGTTCCTTAGTTCTAGAAGTTCGTCGTCAATAACAGCCATAATCGACATCATTTCTTCATCTTTCTTTTGAAAGTCTTCTTCACTTAGCTCAGCTGGATCGATCGTGTTGTTTTCATCATTTTCACCTTTTATTTCATATATTTTTCTAATACATCTATTTCTTGCTTCTTTTATCAGCTTCTTTTCTTCTTCATTGAAAGAACCACTTTCGTAGTCTTCTGGAATGAAATAATTAACGTAAAAGAATGGATCAAGCAACTCTTCCTTAACATTATGTCCATTAAGTAAGATATCCATTTCTATATTATTATTGTACCTTTAAGGTGAGAAATTAGGGAAAAATTTTTAATTTTCACTAAATACTCTAGAAAAATAACCTTTTTCTAGAATACATTGGAACAACGATAGAATGATAATTCTATCTCAAAGAAGTTAGAAAAATAAAAGAAAAAAATAAAGAATGATTGAAGATGACCATCTCAAAAAGGTAATTCTTGATAGTTTGAAAAAAGGTAAAACAAGACCAAAACAACTTGCTTCAAGAATTAGGAAGAAGTTAGGTGTTTCAGTTGACGACTTACCAAGAGCAAAAGTAACTTCGACTGCTCATTTGATGATTAAAGAAGGTTTAATTTTAAAAG
>Ga0065721_10049104_pt1 | contig 46193 bp, 40 predicted proteins | sample Mesricmetagenome_FD_59108 | JGI IMG/M metagenome (GOLD analysis project Ga0065721, IMG submission 59108) | Mesophilic microbial community from rice straw/compost enrichment Sample: eDNA_1 v2 (version 2) | ecosystem: Engineered > Solid waste > Grass > Composting > Bioreactor | place: USA: Davis...
GCCCGCCGCCGCCATCCGCCCCGCCACCACCTCGAACGGCAGCTCCCGCACCACGCGGGCGTTGAGCGCGGCAAGATCGGCCTCGTCGAAACGGGACGCCGAGCGCGAGGTCGCGGCGAGGTCGAAGCCGGCCAGAAGGTCGTCGAGACCGCCGATCGGCGCCACCGCTTCCGAGGTTCCGATCCGCACCGCCAGCGCCGCGACCGCCTGCGGCTCGTAGCCGGACTCCCGCAGCGAGCGGATCGACAGGGCGCCGCTGCGCTTCGAGAGCCCTTCGCCGTGGACGTCGGTCAGGAGGTTGTGGTGGCCGAAGGCCGGCGGCTCTACCCCCAGCGCGCGAAAGATCGCGGCCTGGACGCCGGTGTTGGTGACGTGATCCTCGCCGCGGATGACGTGGGTGACGTCCATGTCGATGTCGTCGACGACCGAGGGCAGCGTGTAGAGGAAGCTGCCGTCCTCGCGCACCAGCACCGGATCGGACAGCGAGCCGAGGTCGACCGACGTCGGTCCCTTGCAGAGATCCGTCCAGGTCTCGTGACGGCGGCCTTCGGCGCTGCTGCCGTCGTGGCCGGGCAGCAGGAAGCGCCAGTGCGGACGGCGCCCTTCGGCCTCGAGTCTCGCCCGGTCGTCCGCCGTGAGGGCGAGCGCCGCCCGGTCATAGACCGGCGGCAGGTTGCGCAACCGCTGGCGGCGGCGCTTGAGGTCGAGTTCGTCGGCGGTCTCGTAGGCCGGATAGAGCAGCCCCCGCGCCGCGAGATCCGTCTTGGCCGCCTCGTAGGCCGCGATCCGCTCCGACTGGCGGAACACCGCGTCGGGCCGGATGCCGAGCCAGGCGAGATCCTCTTCGATCGCCTCGGCGAACTCGGGGCGCGAGCGTTCGCGGTCGGTGTCGTCGAAGCGCAGGATGAAGCGTCCGCCGCGCTGGCGGGCGAACAGCCAGTTGAACAGCGCCGTGCGGGCGTTGCCGATGTGGATGAGCCCGGTCGGCGACGGGGCGAAACGGACGGTGACGGTCATGGCCCCGATCTAGCCCGCGCCGCGATCCGCGGCAATGCCGCCGGCAGCGCTCGCGCGGATCCGGATCCGGCGGGCGACGAGCGCGAGACTGGCGGCGGCGGCGACGAGATAAACCGAAAGCGCCAGCACGATCGCCTCGAGGCCGAAGCCGGCGTCGACCAGAAGCCCGATCAACGCCGGCGCCAGCGCCGAGGCCAGCACCATGCCGGAGGTCGCGAGCGAACGTACCGCGCCGAGATGGAGCGTGCCGTAGAGTTCTGCCCAGAGCGCCCCGAGCAGTGTCTGCGCGCTGCCGATCGTCAGGCCGCACAGCGCGAAGGCGGCCGGCAGCAATCTCGGATCGTGCGCCGTCACAGCGATGGCGAGCCCGAGGGCGAGCGGCAGCAGGAAGACCGGAAGGATCCTCCGCCCGCCGATCCGGTCGATGATCGCTCCCGCGGTCAGGCTGGCGACCACGGCGGCGGCGGCCGAGAACGGGAAGGAGAAGGCGAACCAGGAGATGTCCCAGCCCTTCACCGCCGACAGCGGAACCTGGTTGAAAACGAAGCCGGTCCAGACGAAGGACGGAGCGAGCAGGCCGGGCAGCATCGCGAAGAACAGCGGATCGCGCAGCACCTCCGCCCGCGTCCACTGGCGCCGGTCATCGTCGACATCCCCCGGCCGGGACGGGTCGCCGGGCGCGGTGCCGGGCGCACCGGCGAGCAGCCAGGCGATCAGCGGCACGGCGACCACCACCAGCACCGCCGCCGCGGCGACGTAGGCGCCCCGCCAGCCGAGGACGGCGATCGCTCCGACCGTGAGGCCGGGCAGCAGCGCCTCGCCGGCCGGCATGCCGAGCGCCGCGACGGCCACCGCCGTGCCGCGCCCCTGCGGAAACCACCGCCCCATCGCCGTCATCGCCACGTGGGTGACCATGCCCTGCCCGAAGAAGCGCAGGCCGAACAGGGCGACGAGGAGGACCGCGGCCGATCCGACGCCGGCGATCAGCAGGCAGGCGGCCGCCAGCGCCACCAGCAGGCAGAGGGCGAGCGCGCGCAACCGCTCGGCGTCGGCGAGACGTCCGGCGAACAGCAGCGCCACGGCGCTGGACAGGGTGGCGGCGGCATAGATCGAGCCGAAGGCCCCTGCGGACAGGCCGAGCGCCCCGGTCAGGTGAGCGGAGAACAGGGAGATGAAGTAGGTCTGCCCGAACCCGGAAAACAGCATCATCAGGAAGCCTGCGGCGAGCCACGGGCGCCCGGATTTCGGCAGAACAATCATGATTCGAGCCTCGCCGGCGCATCGGGCCGGCTGTTGGACATCTCTCGCCGGTGCCTCTCTCCGCTGCGGAAGCGGTGCCGCGCGCCGGTCGAACGGCGCGACGTGTCCGGCTCAGCAGCGGCCGGTCAGCCGCGATCGCGGAAGCGGTTGGTGATGGGATAGCGCCGGTCGCGGCCGAAGTTCTTCTCGGTGATCTTGACGCCCGGCGCCGCCTGCCGGCGCTTGTACTCGGAGACGTAGAGCAGGTTCTCCACCCGCCGCACCGTCGCCTCGTCGAAGCCGCGGGCGATGATCTCGGCGACGGAGGCCTCCTCCTCGACCAGCCCTTCGAGGATGGCGTCGAGCACGTCGTAGGGCGGCAGCGAATCCTGGTCGGTCTGGTTCTCGCGCAGTTCCGCGGTCGGGGCCTTGTCGGTGATCGCGACCGGGACGACCTCGCCCTCCGGTCCGGCGGCGCCTTCCGGCCGATGGGCGTTGCGCCAGCGCGCGAGGGCGTAGATCTCGGTCTTGTAGAGATCCTTGATCGGGTTGTAGCCGCCGTTCATGTCGCCGTAGAGCGTGGCGTAGCCGACCGAGACCTCGGACTTGTTGCCGGTGGTCAGCACCATCGAGCCGAATTTGTTGGAGATCGCCATCAGCAGCGTGCCGCGGGTGCGCGACTGGATGTTCTCCTCCGTGATTCCCGGCTCGGTACCGGCGAAGATCGGGTCAAGCGCCGAAAGGAAGCCCTCCACCGGTGCAGAAATCGGCAGGATGTCGTAGCGCATGCCGAGCACGTCGGCGCAGGCCTTGGCGTCGGCGAGGCTCGCCGAGGAGGTGTAGCGGTAGGGCATCATCACGCAATGGACCCGCTCCGGCCCGAGGGCGTCGACCGCCATCGCGGCGACGACCGCGCTGTCGATGCCGCCGGAAAGGCCGAGCACGACGCCCGGGAAACGGTTCTTCAGCACGTAGTCGCGCAGTCCGAGCACGCAGGCCATCCAGTCGGATTCGTCGGCGCCACGCGGGCTCGCAACCGGTCCGCCGCGGCCGCACCAGCGCCCGGCCTCGCCGCGCCGATAGGCGACCGTGACGACCGCCTCCTCGAAGGACGGCAGCATGAAGGCGAGCGAGCGGTCGCCGTCGAGGCCGAAGGAGCCGCCGTCGAAGACGAGTTCGTCCTGGCCGCCGAGCTGATTGACGTAGACGATCGGAAGTTCGCTCTCGACCACGCGGGCCACGGCGATCTGCAGCCGCACCTCGTGCTTCTCGCGGGCGTAGGGTGAGCCGTTCGGCACGATCAGCAGGTCCGCGCCGGTCTCGACCAGACACTCGACGACCTCCTCGCCCCAGATGTCCTCGCAGATCGGCACGCCGATCCGCACGCCCCGGAAATTCACCGGACCGGGCATCGGCCCGGCCGCGAAGACCCGCTTCTCGTCGAAGACGCCGTAGTTGGGCAGATCGACCTTGTAGCGTACCGCCTCGATCCGGCCACCGTCGAGCAGCAGCACCGCGTTGTAGACCTCGCCGTCCTCCGCCCACGGACAGCCGACGAGGACGCCCGGTCCGCCGTCGGCGGTGTCGGCGGCGAGCGATTCGGCCGCCCGGCGGCAGGCGGCGAGGAAGCTCGGCCGCAGCACGAGATCCTCGGGCGAGTAGCCCGACAGGAACAGCTCCGTCAGGACGAGAAGATGGGCCCCGTCCTCCGCGGCCTGCGCCCGCGCCCGCCGCGCCAGGGCGAGGTTGCCCTCGATGTCGCCCATAGTCGGGTTGAGCTGGGCGATGGTGAGGCGAAGGTCGTCGGCGATCTCGGGCATGCGCGGAACCGGCTGTTGGGTCGTCAAGGAAGGGCGGCACTCTGCCCGCGATCGCCCGAGGGGGCAATCACCGTCGTGATCGCGATTCCCGCAGCCGTCGACCGATCGCGTCCACCGCGCGGGCGTCGACCACGGTAGGGCCGGCGTCCGGATCGCAGCGACACCTCGTCGCGAACGCTTCGCCGAACCGCAAGTTCCCCTCCATCCTCAACCTGTTCATCATGAACGACAATTCCCAACCGGACCCGTCGCCCCATCTTCGCCGGCTTTCCTAACGTGTGGTACAAAAATGTCACGAACCATTCACCATGCAACGGAATGCACGGACCTCCGCCGCAAAAACGGCCAGTTTTAAGCGATTTTGAAAGAGTGAGGAACGCACCCTGCCAGCTGGTGTTTCCCCAACAGGACCCGTGACCCCCGAGAGGACCAGATGGACCGCACCAAGACGATCATCGCCGAAGCGGTGAGCCGCTACCCCCTCCGCAGCAGCGCGGAATGGGCGCGGGAATTCGGCGAAAACGCCGACATCGAAGTCGACCATATCGAGACGAATCCGGCTGCCTTCGACCTTCACGACTACCTTTTCGAAGGTCGGGCGCAGGTCTACGTGCGGCGCGAGGCGAACCTCGCCCCGGTCGCCGTGATGGCGCGGGCCTATGGTCGCTGCGACGGCCGGCGGGTCGAACTCGACCGCTTCGTCTTCGAGCACTGAGGCTCGGGACAAGAGGCTTCAGGACCTCGAGCCTCCGGGCGCATCCTGCGCCCGCAGGAGCATCCCGTTCGCGCGGGCCGCGAGTTGACGTCGTCCGAACGACGCGACGATGCGATCGGGAACTCCGTCCCCGATCGAAAGACGCGGCGGCTGCCGGTCGACCCGGCATCGTTCCTATGGAATAGGCGATCCGGCCGACAGACGGGCCGGATCCGAAGGCACCCGGTTCAGAAGGCGCCGATGACGACGGCGCCGACGAACAGGAACGCCGCACAGACGCAGAGCACGTTGAGGCTGGTCGACAACGACATGATTCATCCTCACCCGCTTGTCCGGCACAGTCGACCGGACGGCGGAGACTAGGGCGATTTTCGTCCCTCGCGAAGCGAATCTTGTTGTGCGTCGCGGCAGATTGGTGCGGCCTCGTCGTCTTTCATCGCCATATCAATCGCTTGCGCCGATCCGCGTCTCCAGCCAGTGCGCCGCTGCGAGCGCGACGTCGTCGCGTCCGAACGGGGCGACGACCTGCAGCCCGAGCGGTTCGCCTCCGGGGGCGCGAAGGCCCGGCACGTTCACCGCCGGCGCACCGATCAGGGTCGCCAGCCGGTTGAAGGCGGGCGATCCGGTCGCCTCGAGGCCGAGCGGCGCCGGGCCCGGCGCCGAGGGCATCAGGATGACGTCGATGTCGCCGAAGATCTCGTCGAAGCGGCGGCGTCCGGAATGGGCTCGCGACCGCGCGGCGTCGTAGACCTCCGGCGAGATGTCGCGGCCCCGGTCGAGTGCGGCGCGCAGTCGCTCCGACAGTGCGTCGCCGTGATGATCGCGCTCGTGGGCGAGCGCCAGCGCCCCCTCGAATTCCATGATCACCGGATGGGCGCGGTCGGCGGCGACGAGGCGCTCGCACAGCGACATCGACCGCACCCGGGCGCCGCCCCGCTCGGCGATCGCGATCGCCCGGTCGATCGCCGCCTGCATCTCCGGACCGGCCTCGACCTCGAATCCGTCGCGCAGGACGGCGATTCGCGGCGCGTCGACCTCCCGGCCGTGGACCCGGAGGTCACGCCCGGAGATCGCCGACAGCACGAAGGCGCAGTCCGCGACCCGCGCCGCGAAGATCCCGACCGTGTCGAAATTCCACGAGAACGTCTTGAGCCCGACGGTCGGCAGCAGCCGGTAGGACGGCTTGACCGCGGCGACGCCGCAGAAGGATGCCGGCCGAAGGGTGGACCCCGCCGTCTGGCTGCCGAAGGCCGCCGGCAGCATCCCGGCCGCGACCGCCGCCGCCGACCCGGACGACGAGCCGCCGGGGGTGTGGCCGGGCGCGGCCGGATTGGTGGTGACGGTCGGCTGCAGATAGGCGAACTCGGTGGTCCGCGTCTTGCCGAGCACGACCCCGCCGGCCCGGCGCGCCATGCTGACGATCGCCGCGTCGCAGGCGGGGCGGTGGCCGGCGTAGACCGGCGAGCCGTAGGTCGTCGGCAGGTCGGCGGTGTCGAAGACGTCCTTGACGCCGACCGGCAGGCCGGCGAGCGGGCCCGTCGCGGCCGCCATCGCCGCCGCGGCGACGTCGAGGTCAAGGGCGGCGAAGGCCTGCACCTGCGGTTCCTCCCGCGCCAACGCCTCGGCGATTCGCGCGTGCAGCGTCGCCGGGGCGAGGCGTCCGGAGGCGAGGTCGGCGGCGAGGTCGAGGGCGTGAAGCATCGTCTGGCACCTGAAAGCGACTGCGGAAGCTGCGGCCACCCATAGCATTTCAGCGCCGCCGCTGTCTTCGTCGGGCCGGCCGCGGCGGAAGGCACCGGATGCCGTCGCGGTCGTTTCTCCGCTACGGGGAAATGCTAGGCTGCACCCCGCGACATCGAGGAGCCCCGCATGAAGCAGTACCCGAGCGCCCGTGAGATGACCCTCGCCGAACGGCCGGACGAGCCGGTCTACTGCTTCCGCCGCAAGGTGCTGGAACACGACACCCGACACTTCATGGCCAATTTTCCGGGCAAGACCGCCTATGCGGTCAAGACCAACGGCGAGGGATTCATCCTGAAGGCACTGGCCGAAATCGGCGTCGACTGCTTCGACGTCGCCTCGCCGGCCGAGTTCCGGGCCGTCCGCGAGGTCGCGCCGAAGGCCGAGATGCTCTACATGCACCCGGTCAAGGCCCAGTCCGACATCCGCCTCGCCCTTGAGACTTACGGCATCCGCACGCTCGCGGTCGATCACGAGGACGAGGTCGCCAAGATCCTGCGCATCGTGCGCGCCCTCGACATCGACCCTGGCACCATCGCACTGTTCGTGCGCATGCAGACCAAGGGCCACGCCGCCTACGAGCTCTCCAAGAAATTCGGCGCCGCGCCGGCCCACGCCGTGGAACTGCTCCAGCGCATCGACGGCATCGGTTTCCGCTGCGGCCTCTGCTTCCACGTCGGCAGTCAGATCGAGGATCCCGACACCTACGAGCGCGCCCTCGGCACGGCCCACTGGATCCGCTCGCGCGCCGGCGTCGACCTCGTCGGCCTCGACGTCGGCGGCGGCTTCCCGGCGGTCTACGGCGAAGACCCCAAGCGCAAGAAGACGCAGATGCCCGGGCTCGACGAGATCATGGCGCGCCTGCGCCACGACATCGACGACTGGGGCTTCTCCGACCTGCCGCTCGTCGCCGAGCCCGGCCGGGTCGTCGTCGCCCACTCGATCTCGCTCGTCGTCCGCGTGCTGCTCAAGAAGGGCCGCCGGCTCTACATCAACGACGGCATCTGGGCCTCGCTGTCGGATTCGTGGACCGGCAAGATCACGCTTCCCGCCCGCCACATCCCCGATCCGGCCCGGCGCCGGCGCACCGGCGATCCGCAGGCGATCGTGCCCTACAAGGTCTGCGGCGCCACCTGCGATTCGGTCGACATCCTCTCGCGCCCCTTCCTGCTGCCCGAGACGGTCGACACCGGCGACTGGATCGAGATCGGCCACATCGGCGCCTATTCGCTGTCGCTGCGCACCCGCTTCAACGGCTTCTATCCGGAGAAGGTGGTCGCCGTGGACACGCCCTTCGCCGAAGAGGCCGGCACCCTCGGCCTCGCCGCCCTCGAAACCATGAGCGACTGAAGCCGCGCGGCTCCATCCCTCGACGAGCGCGCCGCTGCCCCGCTACGGGATGGCCGCTGCGCGAAGGAACGTCTTTTTCCCGACGCCGAAGCATGCGAGAAGGCGGACCCGCCGTCCTCCGGCGGAGGCGAGGTCGTCTTCCATGTCCGTCACCGTCGGCGCCGAGATGGCGCTCTCCCCGTCGCAACGCCTTCTCGGCATCACCGCGGCCGTCGCCTCGATCTCGGCGGTCGGCCTCGCTCTCGGCCTCGGCCTGCCGCTGCTGTCGCTGGTGATGGAAGCGCGCGGCGACAGCGGCTGGGAGATCGGCCTCAACACGGCGATGGCCGGCATCTCGTCGATGGCGGTGACGCCGTTCGTCACCCCTCTCGCCCGCAGGGTCGGGGCGGCGCGGCTGCTGATCGTCTCGATCGTCGCGACCGCCCTCTCCTTCCCGCTGTTCCACCTCTTCCCGTCCCTCGCCGCCTGGTTCGCCCTGCGCGTCGTCTTCCACGCCGGTGCCGCGGCCGCCTTCGTCCTCTCCGAGTTCTGGATCAACACCTTCGCTCCGGCGGCGCGGCGCGGCCTCGTCATGGGCGTCTACGCGACCGTGCTGTCTGTCGGCTTCGGCGTCGGGCCGATCATCCTCTCCTTCACCGGCACCGAGGGTGCCGCACCCTTTCTCGTCGGCGCCGCCATCCTGCTCGTGGCCGTGGTGCCGGTGGTGATCGCCCGCAAGGTCGAGCCGCCGCTCGAGGGCGAGCCGGCCGGCGGCTTCATGCGCTTCGTCACCCTGGTGCCGATGGCCACCTTCGCCGCCCTCGTCTTCGGCGCGACCGAGAGCGGCCTGCTGTCGCTGCTGCCGGTCTACGGCCTGCGCATCGGCTACGACGAGCAGACCGCGGCGCTGCTCGTCACCGCGGTCGCCCTCGGCAACGTCGGCCTGCAGATCCCGATCGGGCTCGTCGCCGACAAGGTCGACCGCCGCCGGCTGCTGATCGGCCTCGCCGCGATCTGCTGCGCGCTGATGATGGCGACGCCCGTCCTCGCCGCCGACACGGTCGCGCTGTTCGCCGGTCTGCTGGTGTTCGGCGGCTTCTTCGCCGGCCTCTACACCGTGGGCCTCACCCATCTCGGCGCCCGCCTTTCCGGGGCCGACCTCGCCGCCGCCAACGCCGCCTTCGTCTTCATGTATTCGCTCGGCATGCTCGGCGGTCCGACGATCGCCGGCGCCGGTCTCGACCTCTGGAATCCCCACGGCCTTGTCGTCTGCTTCGGCCTGTTCCTCGGCGCCTACGTGTTGATGGGGATCGGCCGCGTCCGCCGCGAGCGGCGGCCGGAAAGCGGCTGAGGTCGGGGAAGAGTCCCGCAGGCCGACGACGGGCGCGGCGGCTTGCCTTCCGCCGGCACGGCGGGCAGGATCGCGCCACCGGGCGTTGCGGCGGGCCGAACCGCCGCGGACGCCGAATTTCCGCAGGACTTCGGCTCATTCTTCCGGGCCGGCGTCTTCACATCGTCGAAATTGCTTGCGCATAGATCGATTTGCGAACCGGAGACCCTCGTTCATGTTCATCGCCCGCCGACTTCTCGCTTCCGCCGCGCTCGCCGGCCTCCTCGTCTCGCCGGCCTATGCCGCATCCCAGCAGGAGATCACCGACGCCCTGATCGGCGCGCTGACCGCGGCGGGCGCCGAGAAGATCGCCTACGACGGCCCGGCCGTCGACGGCGACACCCTGACCTACGGCAAGATCTCCTTCACCTTCGACAAGCCGGCCGAGCCCGGTGAGGACCCCGCCGGTCCCTACGACGTCACCATCGACCAGCTCGTGCTGACCGGCGCCGACATTCCCGCCGACGCCGACTTCTCCGCCGCGAGCATCGCCCTGAACGGCCTCGTCGCCACCAGCACCGACGGCGTCGCCAGGCTCGCCGAGGCAGGCGTCGACAATCTCGTCGTCGTCGCCCCGACCGACGTTCGCGAGGCGGTGACGACGCTCGACAGCTTCTCCGCCTCCGACTTCCGCCTCGAAAGCGAGGGCAAGGCCGTCGTCACCGTCGATACGCTCGCCGGCACCGCGTCCGACTATGTCGGCACCCAGCCCAGGCACCAGGACGTCGCCGTCAAGCGGATCGTCTTCGATCCGGCCGCCCTGCCGGACCCGGCCGCCGGCCAGCAGCTTTCGGCGATCGGCTACGACAAGCTGATCTTCGACTTCTCCAGCAAGATGGACTGGAACGTCGAGGAGGAAGTGCTGGAGGTGGAGAACGTCACCATCGACGGCGTCGAGATCGGCACTCTCACGATGGCGATGTCCCTCGGCGGCATCACGCCCGAGGTGTTCGAGGCCTTCAACAAGCGCCCGGAACCGGATTTCGGCGCCCTCACCGGCACGACGCTCTCCGCCGCGACGATCGCCTTCACCGACAAGTCGGTGACCGGCCGCATCCTCGAGAAGCAGGCGCGCGAGGCTGGCACCGACGCGGCGAGCTTCGCCAACCAGCTCGCCGCCGTGCTGCCGCTGATGCTGTCCTCGCTCGGCAACCCGGCGTTCCAGACCGCCGTCGCCACCGCCCTCGGCGACTTCCTCAAGAACCCGCGTTCGCTCACCGTCACCGCTGCGCCGGCCCAGCCGGTGCCCTTCGTCGAGGTCATGGCCATCGGCCAGACCGCGCCGCAGACGCTGCCGGACCTCCTCAACGTCACCGTCGAATCCGGGCAGTGACGCCGGCGGCCGGCGGACGCCGGCGAAGGACTTGAAACGTCGAGAGCGCCGCCTCGCGGGAGACGGCGCTCTTTCTTTCGGGACTGGACGAAGCGGAAGGTGGCGCGGGGCGGGATCTCCCGCCCGCGTCAGGCCCGCAGCGCCGACGATTCGGCCGAGCGGAAGCGGGCGAGGAACTGCGGCTGGTGGCGCTCCGACACCCGCACGGTCAGCGCGATACCGTCGTCCGCGGGCTCGCCGCGGCGCAGGATCTCGGCGTTGCGGTGCAGCCAGGCGAAGCCCTCGCCGTCCGCGGGATCGAGCCTGACCTCGAACACCGGATGATCGCCGACGAGCCGCTTCTCGATGTCGGCGAGCAGGCCGTCGAGCCCCTCGCCGGTCAGCGCCGAGACCGCGACCGGGGCGCCCGGCCGGCCGGCGCGCTCCGCGGTCGTCTCCAGCAACCGCGCTCGCCGCTCCGGCGACACCGCGTCGATCTTGTTCCAGACCTCGATGATCCGTCCGCCCTCGCCGACCTCGACCTCGAGCAGGCGCAGCACCTCGGCGACGTCCTCGGCCTGGGCATCGCTGTCCTCGTGCGAGATGTCGCGCACGTGGAGGATGACGTCGGCCTCGGTGACCTCCTCGAGCGTCGCCCGGAAGGCGGCGACGAGATGGGTCGGCAGGTTCGAGATGAAGCCGACGGTGTCGGACAGGATCACCTCCGAACCGTGCGGCAGCTTGAGCCGGCGCAACGTCGGATCGAGGGTGGCGAACAGAAGGTCCTTGGCGAAAACTTCGGACGTCGTCAGCCGGTTGAAGAGGGTCGACTTGCCGGCGTTGGTGTAGCCGACGAGGGCGACCACCGGATGGGGCACCTTCTTGCGGTTCTTGCGGTGCAGGTCTCGCGTCTTGCGCACCTTCTCGAGATCACCCTCGAGCTTGGCGATCCGCTCCTGCAGCAGCCGGCGGTCGGCTTCGATCTGGGTCTCGCCGGGGCCGCCGAGGAAGCCGAAGCCGCCGCGCTGGCGCTCGAGGTGGGTCCAGCTGCGCACCAGCCGGCCCTTCTGGTAGTTGAGGTGGGCGAGTTCGACCTGCAGCGACCCTTCCCGGGTCCGGGCGCGGGCGCCGAAGATCTCCAGGATCAGGCCGGTGCGGTCCACGACCTTGGCGTTCCAAGCCTTTTCGAGATTGCGCTGCTGGATCGGCGTCAGGGCGTGGTCGACGACCACGAGGTCGACCTCGCCCGCCTCGACCGCGGCCTTGATCTCGTCGACCTTGCCGGTGCCCATCAGCGTCGCCGGCCGCACCGTGGTGACGCGGACCGCGACCGAGCCGATCACGTCCAGTTCGATGGCGAGGGCGAGACCGACAGCCTCGTCGACCCGGGCCTGCATCGAGCGCGACACCGGCGCCTCGGCGCCCTCGGCCGCCGCCCTGCCACGCGTGACGATCTCCGGCACGACGACGTAAGCCCGCGTCTTCCTGGCGAGGCGGGAGATGCTCTTGCTCTTGCCGGTGTCGATACCGATGTCGTCGTTGCGGTCGCGCTGTTCCAAACGTCGTCCTGTTCACTGCAGGTCCGCGGGCCGGGGCATGAGCGGCGGCGGGCGGGCGGGGAAATGAAGACGAAGGCCGCGCCGCGCGCGTCGCCTCCGCAATCCCCTAAGTAGGACCGGAACGGTGAAAGCACAATGGCAGAGGCCCGCGAGAGCCGGGCTCCCGCGGGTCGCTCAAGGGACGAATTTTCGATGTCCGGCGTCCGTTCCGCAGACCGCTCGGCTCAGCTGTTCTCTTCCGGCTCGAACAACTGCACCGGCTGGGCCGGCATGATGGTCGAGATCGCATGCTTGTAGACGAGCTGGGAATGCCCGTCGCGCCGCAGCAGGACGCAGAAGTTGTCGAACCAGGTGACGACGCCCTGCAACTTCACGCCATTGACCAGAAAGATCGTGAGGGAGGTCTTGTTCTTTCTGACGTGATTGAGAAAGGTATCCTGGAGGTTCTGGGCACGTTCCGCCATTTTTCTGGCCTTGTCGTTGTTTCGATCGTTATTGGTCGAACGGGTGGAGGACCCCGTCCGTTTTCTTGGTTCCGACGCCGATACCGCGCACCCCTGTCCTCGTCGACGAAACATCCGGATGCGTTCCTCAGAGGCGGATACGCGTCGTGGATGCCGAAGTCGCAAGTCGTAAGACGTGTTCGCGGCACGGCCGGCGTCGCCGTCCTCGATCGGGCGCGGTCACCCTACCCTTTCGCGAAGGCCGGCTCCACAAAAGAAGCATTTTCCAGGCCACATTTTTTGCGGGCCGAAAAATTGATCAGAAGAATTCGAGACTGACCCGGAACATCTGCTCGACGACGCGCACCCGGTTGGCGACCGCGAACAGGATCACGCGGTCTCTGGCCTGGATCCGGGTCTCGCCGTCGGGCGTGATCGCCTTGCCCTTGCGGAACACCGCGCCGACGCGCACGCCCGAGGGCAGGTCGATCTCGCGCAGCGGCCGGCCGACCATCGGCGATGTGTCGAGCGCCTCGGCTTCGATGATCTCCGCCGCGCCGTTATAGATGGTGTGCACGCCGCGGATGCGGCCGCGGCGGACGTGGCGCAGCACCTTCGACACGGTGACGCCGCGCGGGTTGATGTAGGCGTCGATGCCGAGCGCCTTGGCGAAGGCCGGATAATTCGGATTGTTGAGCAGGCTCAGCGTCCGCTTGGCCCCGAGTTGGCGGGCCATCACGCAGGAGAGGATGTTGACCTCGTCGTCGTTGGTGACCGCGACCATGGTGTCGGAGTTGTCGACGTCGGCTTCGGTGAGGATCGCCTGGTCGAGCGCCGAGCCCTGCAACACCACGGTGCGCTCGAAGTCGTCGGCGATCTCGACCGCGCGGGCCGGCGAACTCTCGATCACCTTCACCTTGGCGAACGGGTTCTGCTTCTCGATAGAGCGGGCGACGTAGGCGCCGATGTTGCCGCCGCCGGCGATGATGATCCGCTTCGCCTCCGGCTCGTCCTGGCCGAAGATCTTGAGCAGGCGACGGACCTGCTCCTTCTGCACCACGACGTGGACGACGTCGCCGACCAGCATGGCGTCACCGACCGTGGGTGCGAAGACGTGGCCGTTGCGGTCGATGCCGACGACGACGGCGCCGAGATTGGGGAAGAGTTCGGAGAGCTGGCGCAGCGGCGTGTCGACCACCGGGCAGTCCTCGCCGCAGCGCAGGCTGAGCACGATGACCTGGCCGTCTGCGAAGCGGACGATGTCGAGCGCGCTCGGGATCGACAGCCGGCGCATGACGAGTTCGCCGACCTCGATCTCGGGCGAGATGATGACATCGATCGGCATGTGGTCGCGCGAGAACAGGTCGCGCCAGTGGGTCTGCAGGTAGCTCTGCGCCCGCACGCGCGCCACTTTCGTCGGCACGTTGAACAGGGAATGGGCAACCTGGCAGGCGACCATGTTGACCTCGTCCGCCAGCGTGACGGCGATGATCATGTCGGCCTCCTCGGCGCCGGCCTGGGCCAGCACGTCGGGATGGGCGCCGTTGCCGACGACGCCGCGTACGTCGAGCGTGTCGCGGATCGCGGCGATCAGGCGCGAGGATGTGTCGATGACGGTGACGTCGTTCTCCTCTGCCGCCAGCCTCTCGGCGATGCCGTAACCGACCTGTCCGGCTCCGCAGATCACGACACGCATGGCACTCGCCCCCTCGTTTCCGCCCGGGAGCCGCGCGCCCTTCCGGCGGCCGGCGCCGGCCCGATCAGTGCTCTATCCGAAAATGCGGCCGACGGCATCCCCCTGCCCGGCCGGCTCCACGGAGCGGGCCGCGCCGCATCAGGCGATGCCGAGCGACTTCAGCTTGCGGTGCAGGGCGGAGCGTTCCATTCCGACGAACTCCGCGGTGCGCGAGATGTTGCCGCCGAAGCGGTTGATCTGGGCCGTGAGATACTCGCGCTCGAAGATCTCGCGGGCGTCGCGCAGCGGCAGTGCCATCAGATGCTCGCCGCGCGCCGACGTCGGCAGCGAGGGCAGCATCGTGCCGACTTCGGAGGGCAGCATGTCGGCGCTGATCTCGGTTTCGGCGTCGCCGCGGGCGAGGATCAGCAGCCGCTCGATGTTGTTGCGCAGCTGGCGCAGGTTGCCCGGCCAGTCGTGGGCCTGCAGCACCGCCATGGCGTCGTCGCCGATCCTGCGCAGCGGCAGGCCGCCGGCCGTCGAGATCTGCTCCATGAAGTGGGCGACGAGCATGGGAATGTCCTCGCGCCGCTCCGACAGGCCGGGCACCCGGATCGGCACCACGCTGAGCCGGTGGAACAGATCCTCGCGGAAGCGGCCCTCGGCGATCTCCTGTTCGAGGTCGCGGGCGGTCGAGGAGATGATGCGGACGTCGACCTGCACCTTCCGGCTGCCGCCGACCCGGGCGAAGCTCTGTTCGACCAGAACCCTGAGGATGCGGTTCTGGGTCTCGCGCGGCATGTCGCCGATCTCGTCGAGATAGAGCGTGCCGCCGTGGGCTTCCTCGAGCGCGCCGACCGCCTCGACCTCGCCGTCGGCGCGTTCGACGCCGAACAGCGCCTGTTCCATGCTCTCGGGGGTGATGGTCGCGGCGTTGACGACGACGAAGCGGGCGTCGGCCCGGGCCGAGCGGGCGTGGATGGTGCGCGCCACCACCTCCTTGCCGGATCCGGAAGGTCCGGAGATCAGGATGCGGCTGTTGGTCGGCGCCACACGCTCCACCGTCGTCTTCAGCTGGTTGACGACCGAGGAGGTACCGACGAGGAACTCGCTGTCGCCGGAGCGGATCTTCAGTTCCTTGACGGTCTGCTTGAGCCGCGAGGCCTCGAGCGCCCGGTCGGCGATCAGCAGCAGCCGGTCGGCCTTGAACGGCTTTTCGATATAGTCGTAGGCGCCGCGCTTGATCGCGGCGACCGCGGTCTCGACGTTGCCGTGGCCGGAGATCATCACGACCGGCAGGTCGGGGTGCCGGCCCTTGATCTCCTCGAGCAGGGCGAGCCCGTCGAGCCGGCTGCCCTGCAGCCAGATGTCGAGAAAGACGAGGGAAGGGCGCCGTTCGCCGACGAGTCGCAGAGCGTCGTCGGCGTTGCCGGCCATGCGGGTGCCGTGGCCCTCGTCTTCGAGGATGCCGGCCACCAGCTCGCGAATGTCTTCTTCGTCGTCGACGATCAGGATGTCGGAAGCCATCTGCCTCGGATTCTCATTGTTCGGCCGATCCGCCGTCGTTCGATTCCCCGGCGGGGAGGATGACACGAATCATCGCGCCGCGTCCGCCCTCGCGCACCGCCGGTGCGTCGTGGAGTTCGAGGCGCCCGTCGTGCTCCTCGATCACCTTGCGCACGATGGCGAGCCCGAGCCCGGTGCCCTTCTCCCGCGTCGTCATGTAGGGCTCGAGCAGGCGGTGGCGGTCGGTGACCGGCAGCCCGATGCCGTTGTCGATGACGTCGATCACGTAGTTGCCCTCTTCGAGTCGCCCCCGTACCTCGATCCGAGGCTCGCCCCGGTCCTCGGCCGGCACCGCCTCGATCGCCTCGGTGGCGTTCTTGACGAGGTTGGTGACGGCCTGGGAGACGAGACGGTCGTCGAAACGCGCGAACATGCCTTCTTCCGGCAGGTCGGTGACGAAGGTGATCTCCGGATGGCCGACGCCGATCAGGAATACGGATTCGCGGATGGATTCGGCCAAATCGTGGCGGGACTTGGCCGGCTTCGGCATGCGGGCGAAGCCGGAGAACTCGTCGACCATCCGCCCGATGTCTCCGACCTGGCGGATGATGGTGTCGACGCAGCGGTTGAACACCGTGTCGCCCTCCTCCACCAGCTTGCCGTAGCGCCGGCGGATGCGCTCGGCCGAGAGCTGGATCGGCGTCAGCGGGTTCTTGATCTCGTGGGCGATGCGCCGGGCGACGTCGGCCCAGGCCGAGGTCCGCTGGGCGGTGATGAGGTCGGTGATGTCGTCGAGGGTGACGACGTAGCCGTGGGAGGAATCCGGCGAGCGATCGCTCGCGACCCGCGCCGAGACGACGCGCTCGACGCCCGGCCGCACCAGCGTGAAGGTGCCTTGGTAGATCCGGCTGTCGTCGCGCATCGCCGCCTCGAGCAGCGGGGCGACGCCGGGGATGTCATCGACGAGGCGGCGGCCGATCAGGTCGGTCTCCTCGGAGCCGAGAAGGTCGACCGCCGAGCGGTTGGCGAGCGAGATCCGGCCCTCGCTGGTGACGCCGACCACGGCGGCGGTGACGCCCGACAGCACCGCCTCGGTGAAGCGGCGGCGGCGCACCGCCTGATCGTTGAGGGCGAGCAGGTCCTCGCGCTGGGTGCGCAGCTGTATCGTCATGGTGTTGAAGGTCGAGGCGAGGCTGCCGAGGTCGTCGGAGCGGCCGGCGACCGGCACCTCGACCATCAGGTTGCCGGCGGCCACCTCGCCCGCCGCCCCGATCAGCCGGCGGATCGGCGCGACGAGACCGTTGGCGAAGGCGAGACCGAGCCAGGAGGCGCAGAGCAGCAGCACCAGCGTCAGCCCGCCGAACACCAGCACGAAACCGGTCTGGACCTGCGAACGGTTGCTCTCGAGTTCGCGATACTCGACGGCGCTCTCCCGGGCGAGACGCAGGTTGTCGAGAACCTCGGCGTTGAGCTCGCGGGCGATGTAGAGATAGACGTCGTCGTAAGCCCTGAGCTTGAGCAGGCCGCCGACCTGGCTCGACGTCGGCCCCGGCGAGATCAGCACCGGCGCCCCCTTGGTCGCCTCGTCGAGCGCGCGTTTCGGCGGCATGATCACGTCGAAGCCCGGCGTCAGGATGCTGCGCACGATCACCTTTCCCGTCGGGTCGAGCAGGAAGGCCGCCTGCACGCCGCGCAGCGACGCCTGGGCCTCGAAGCCGGCTTCGAAGCGGATCGGCTCGTAGTCGTAGAGCGGCTTTGAGGCGTCGACCGCGGAGGCGATGCCGACGAGATCGCCGCGCAGCACCCGCGAATGCTCCTCCATGTAGGCGCTCGCCACCATGAGCACGTTGTCGACGATCGTGCGGGTGCGGGTCTCGAACCAGCGGTCGAAGCCCTGGTCGAGGGTCATCGCGAAGGCGGCGGCGACGAGGGCGGCGGGCAGAGCGGCGATCAGCGAGAACAACGCGACGATGCGGCCGTGGAGCCGGGCGCCCGCCCGCCCCTCCCGCCAGGCCGTCCACAGCTTCCAGATCTCGATGCCGATCACGACGACGACGCCGGCGACCAGGATGCCGTTGAGCGTGAGCGTCGCCTTCACGAAGTCGGCCGACGGCTCCCAGGGTCCGAGGCCTGCGAGCAGAACGAAGCTCGCGACCGAGGCGAGGAAGGTCGCGGTGACGACGACGAAGCCGATCAGCCGGCGTCTGCCACCCTCCCCGTTGCTCCGGGCGACGCCCCGGCGGGCGTCGGTCGTCACGTCTGCGGTCACCGTCACGGACACTCCCGCGATCCTGTCCACGCCGGAGAAGCCGGTCGCGGTTCCGCCGGAGGGATTAGCATGAAAGGGCGGAGCGAAAAACGAGGGGAATGGAAGCGGACGGATGGACCTGCACCGGCCTTTTGCCTCGACGGCGGTGCGGGCGAGCCGTCGCAGACGGAAACGGATCACCAGGCGGGCAGACCGACCGGACGTCGAACCGCATTGGATTCTAGGAGTTCTGCGACTCGGCGAAATACTCCAATCCGAGATCGAGGCCGATATCCGTCATCCGCGCCTGTGTCTCGATCGGGATATCGAAACCGAAGTAGCCACGACCGGAGAGGGACACCACAAGGCAGCATTTCCCTCCCGAACCACGCAGATCCAGCAGGATATCCCGCCGACGGGCCAGTTCCTCGACGAAGTCGGCGATCAGCGGACCGACCGTCGTCCCGCCACCGAGACTGCACTTCCGGCGATGCCGCCATCGTGTATCCGGATGGATGCGGCCATGGATGCGGTCGATGCCGTTTCGTCGCCGCGTGCCGACCTCGTGGGTGAAATGACCGTCGAGCCCGAGGCGCAGGCCGATCTCGTCGGGCATCAGGGTCGGATGAATGATGAAGAGCGCCAGTGACATTGCCCCGGGCTCGTCGTCGTCCTCGCTCACGTCACCCCCGTCCCCTCAACGCTCGATCGTCACCACCTTCTTGCCGTCGAAGCTGAGGCCGAGGGCGCCGCGCTTGAGCTTCAGGGCCTTTTCTCCGAAGAGCTCGCGCCGCCAGCCCTTCAGCGCCTCGACGTCGGCGTCGTCGTCGGCGGCGATCTGCTCGAGGTCGTCGACGGTGGCGATCACCTTGGCGGCGACGCCTTCCGTTTCGGCGACCATCTTGAGCAGCACCTTGAGGAGGTCGACGGCCGCGCCGATGCCCTCGGGCGAAGGCTTGCCGCGTGGGATCTGGGGCCAGCTGTCGCGCGGCGTGGCCAGCGCCGCCTGGACGACGGCGACGAGTTCGCCGCCGGCGCGCGACCGCTCGAAGCCGTTGGGAATGGTGCGAAGTCGGCCAAGCGCCTGTTGGCTCGCCGGGGCCTGGGTCGCGATCTCGTAGATGGTGTCGTCCTTGAGCACACGGCTGCGCGGCACGTCGCGGCTCTGGGCCTCGCGCTCGCGCCAAGCCGCCACCGCCTGCAGCACCAGAAGCTCCTGCGGCTTGCGAGCCCGCATCTTGAGCCGCTTCCAGGCGTCCTCCGGCTCGACCCGGTAGGTGCCGACGGAGGTCAGGACCTCCATCTCGCCGTCCATCCAGTCGGCGCGGTTCTTCTTCTCGAGGTCCTTGCGCAACGCCTTGTAGACGTCGCGCAGGTGGGTGACGTCGGCGACGGCGTAGTCGACCTGATCCTCCGACAACGGGCGTCGCGACCAGTCGGTGAAGCGGTGGGTCTTGTCGATCTGGGCGCCGGTGATGCGGCCGACGAGTTGGTCGTAGGAAATGGAATCACCGTGGCCGCAGACCATCGCCGCCACCTGGGTGTCGAACACCGGATGGGGCAGGAAGCCGCCGAGATGCCAGATGATCTCGATGTCCTGCCGGGCGGCGTGGAACACCTTCAGCACGCTCTCGTCGCGCATCAGGGCGAAGAACGGTTCGAGGTCGACACCCTCCGCGATGGCATCGATGACGTAGGCCGTCGTCTCGCTCGCCATCTGGATGACGCAGAGCTTGGGCCAGAAGGTCGTCTCCCGCAGAAATTCGGTGTCGACGGTGATGAAATCGTGGCCGGCGAGTTCCGCACAAGCGTCCGCAAGGCCTTGAGTGGTCGTGATCAATTGCATGGCGGCGTCAATCTAGACACTCTCGCCGCCGCTGTCTGCGACAAACAGCGAAGGAGCCGCAACTTCGCCGCAATTGCGGCAGTCCTGCCACGGTCGCCCCGTCACCGGGCCCGCGCCGGGCCTCGCCGAGCCGCATCAGTCGTGGATCGCGGCGACCCGCAGCCGGCGCCACCGCGCCTGCGCGAGAGAATAGAGTGCGAAGGCGATCAGGCCGACGCCGAGACCGGCGAGCAGCCAGCGCCCGCCCGGCAACTCCTCGAAGTAGTCCATCACGTCCATGAGGTCGGGTGGCGAGACGTCCTGCCCGGCTATGCGGACGAAGCGCGCCGCGAGCAGCCAGGCCACCACGGCGAAGACGAGGCCGCGCGCGGCGAGGCCGACGGTGCAGACCGGATCGAGGATCTTCATCGTTCCCTCGTCCGCTTCGAGATACTCCGCATAGCCGCCGCCGAACGCCTTGATCCAGTGCGCGATCGCGGCCCCGGCGAAAACGATGGCGAGCAGCGCCGCCGCGATCTCGCCGCCGAGGACCCTCGATGCGAGCGAGGCGAAACCGCCATCGCCGCCCTCCCCGCCGGAAAACACCACCCCGAGCAGTGACAGGGCATAGACGGCGAGGGCGGTGTGGGTGGCCGCCGAGACGAGCAGCGCCGCCCGGATGAGCAGTCCCTTCGGCCCGGTGCCCTGCTCGTCCGGGTCGAACAGGGCCTGGACGATACGCCAGACCACGTGCCCGGCGAGGCCGGCGACCAGCAGCCAGACGAGAACCGTCCCCATCGGCTGGTCGAACAGGGTGCGGACGGCTCCCTTGGTGTCGGTCTTCTGTGCCATGCCGAAGGCGGCGAGCAGCGTGAGGCCGCCGACGATCACGTAGACGGCGCCGCGGGCGGCGTAGCCGGCGCGGGCGGTGCGGTCGAGGGCGAGGAGATGTCGGCGGGGCTGTGGCAAGGGCGGTGGCCTTCGATCGTGCGACGGGCGGGCGAACGGAACATGGCGCGACGGCCCGGCTGGTCGCGGATCCGCCGCGATCGCCGCGTCTCCTCCGTCGGCGGCCGCACCGCGTCCATCGTCAACGTCATGGCGACGATCCGGTTCCGGTGCCGCGCCGGCCGCGCCGCCCTGTTCGCCTCTCGTCGGGCTCACCCCGTAAGATCCGCCCCCGCCCCCGTCCCGCCCTCGCACCCTCGCTCCCTCCGGCGTCCGATCTTGACAAAGGCGGACCTGCATGCGCTTTTCCGCCGGCGTCGCGCCGGCCGCTTCCGCGCGATTTCCTCATCAGACCACCGACCGGATCAGACGCCATGCATCGCTATCGGAGCCACACCTGCGGAGAACTCGGGGAGGCCCACGCCGGGTCGACGGCGCGGCTTTCCGGCTGGGTCCACCGGGTGCGTGACCACGGCGGCCTGCTGTTCATCGACCTGCGCGACCACTACGGCATCACCCAGTGCGTGATCGATCCGGATTCGCCGGCCTTCGCGCTGGCCGAAACCGTACGCTCGGAGTGGGTGATCCGCCTCGACGGTGAGGTCAAGGTCCGCTCGCCCGAGACGGTCAACCCGAACCTTTCGACCGGCGCCATCGAGGTCTTCATCCGCGAAATCGAGGTGCTGGGCCAGGCGAAGGAATTGCCGCTGCCGGTGTTCGGCGAGCCGGACTATCCCGAGGACACCCGCCTCAAGTTCCGCTTCCTCGACCTGCGCCGCGAGACGCTGCACGCCAACATCGTCAAGCGCACGAAGATCATCGCCTCGATGCGCCGGCGCATGGACGCGATCGGCTTCACCGAATATTCGACGCCGATCCTGACCGCCTCGTCGCCGGAAGGCGCGCGCGATTTCCTGGTGCCGAGCCGCATCCACCCCGGCAGCTTCTACGCCCTGCCCCAGGCGCCGCAACAGTACAAGCAGCTGCTGATGGTCGCCGGCTTCGACCGCTATTTCCAGATCGCGCCCTGCTTCCGCGACGAGGACCCGCGCGCCGACCGCCTGCCGGGTGAATTCTACCAGCTCGACCTCGAGATGAGCTTCGTCACCCAGGAAGACGTCTGGACCACGATGGAGCCGGTGATCCGCGGCATCTTCGAGGAGTTCGGCGAGGGCAAGCCGGTCACGCAGACCTTCCCGCGCATCCCCTATGCCGAGGCGATCCGCAAATACGGCTCCGACAAGCCCGACCTGCGCAACCCGATCGAGATGCAGGCCGTCACCGAGCATTTCGCCGGCTCCGGCTTCAAGGTCTTCGCCCGGATGATCGAGACCGACCCGAAGACCGAGGTCTGGGCGATTCCGGCCAAGGGCGGCGGCTCCCGGGCTTTCTGCGACCGGATGAACTCGTGGGCGCAGGCGCAGGGCCAGCCGGGTCTCGGCTACATCTTCTGGCGCAGCGAGAACGGCACGCTCGACGCCGCCGGCCCGATCGCCAAGAACATCGGCCCGGAGCGCACCGAGGCGATCCGCACCCAGCTCGGCCTCGAGGAGGGCGACGCCTGCTTCTTCGCGGCCGGCGATCCGGCGAAGTTCTACAAGTTCGCCGGCGAGGCGCGCACCCGCGCCGGCACCGAACTCGGCCTCGTCGACACCGACCGCTTCGCCCTCTGCTGGATCGTCGACTTCCCCTTCTACGAGTGGGACGAGGAGGAGAAGAAGCTCGACTTCGCCCACAATCCCTTCTCGATGCCGCAGGGCGGCATGGAGGCGCTTCAGGGAAGCGATCCGCTGTCGATCAAGGCTTTCCAGTACGACGCCGTCTGCAACGGCTACGAGATCGCCTCGGGCTCGATCCGTAACCAGTCGCCGGAGACCATGGTCAAGGCCTTCGAACTGGTCGGGCTGTCGAAGGCCGACGTCGAGGAGCGGTTCGGCGGCCTCTACCGGGCCTTCCAGTACGGCGCCCCGCCCCACGGCGGAATGGCGGCGGGCGTCGACCGCATCGTCATGCTCTGCTGCGGGGCGCAGAACCTGCGCGAGATCACGCTGTTCCCGATGAACCAGCGCGCCGAGGACATCCTGATGGGCGCGCCCTCCGAGGCGAGCCCCAAGCAGCTGCGCGAACTGCACATCCGCGTCCAGAAGCCGGCCTGACCGGAGCGGCACAGCTCGGCCGGATCAGCCGCGAAGGCGACACCACAAAGACGAAGGCCCTGCCGGAGCGCTCCGGCAGGGCCTTTCCGTTTCCAGCGCCGCCCTTCGGGATACCGAGGGCGGCGAAGAGCAGTCTCCGGCGGAGGTCGTCAGCCCTCCGCCTTCTCCCGGTTCTTCTTCGCGAGGATGTTGATGATCTCGACGCCGCCGGCGAAGGCCATGGCGAAGTAGATGAAGCCGCGCGGGATGTGGAAACCGATGCCATCGGCGAGGAGAGCGACGCCGATCAGCAGCAGGAAGGCGAGCGCCAGCATCTTCGTGGTCGGATGTTTCTGGATGAAGGTCGAGATAGCGCCGGAGGCGACGTACATCACGCCGACGGCGATGATCACCGCCGCGATCATGATCTCGACGTGTTCGGCCATGCCGATCGCGGTGATGATCGAATCGACCGAGAAGACGAGGTCGATGGCGATGATCTGGGCGATGATCGCGGTGAAGGCGGTGCCGGACGCACTCGCCGCGCGCTCCTCCTCGCCCTCGATGCCCTTGTGGATCTCCAGCGTCGCCTTGACCAGCAGGAACAGGCCGCCGGCGAGCAGGATGATGTCGCGCCAGGACACCGGGTGATCGGCGACCGAGAACACCGGCGCCGTCATTCCGATCAGCACCGAGAGCAGCATCAGCAGGACGATGCGGAAGATCAGCGCGAGGCCGAGACCGACCTTGCGGGCCCGCTCCGCTTCCGCGGCCGGAAGCCGGCTGGTCAGCAGCGAGATGAAGACGACGTTGTCGATGCCGAGCACGATCTCCATGACGGTCAGCGTCAGGAGACTGGCCCAGGCGGCGGGATCGAGGAAGAGATCGAACATGGCTGGCGGGAACTCCCCCGGCGAGCCGGATGTTCCGCCCGCCGCGGCGCCACGGTGCCGGGATCAGCGCAGAAGTTCAAGCACCTGCTGCACTGCGGCGACGAGCGCCAGATAGAGCGTCGTCACCAGCAGCAGGGCGCCGACCGCGAAGGACGGCTCGAGGCCCGAGATCAGCGCCAGAACGGCCGCCACCGACCAGACCGCGGCGACGGTCAGCGTCAGCGGCCGCCACTTCACGACTCGCACCGGGTGGACGAAGGCGACGGGCAGGAAGGTGAGCACGGAGAGCAGCACCGTCACGCCGACCAGCACCTCGACCGGCGGATCGAACACGAAGAACAGGAAGACGACGCCGTTCCACACCGCCGGAAAGCCGCGGAAGGCGTTGTTCTTCATCTTCATGCGCGTGTCGGCGAAGTAGAGCGCGCTGGTGAACACGATCAAGCCGGCGAGCGCCAGCGACACCGTGTTCGAGGCGAAGCCCCCGGTCGCCAGCGCCATTGCCGGCAGGAAGACGTAGGTGACGTAGTCGACGACGAAGTCGAGAGCCGCACCCGAGAAGGTCGGCAACCGGCGCTCCACGGCGAAGCGACGGGCGATCGGCCCGTCGACGCCGTCGATCAGCAGCGTGAAGCCGAGCAGGGCGAAGAACTTCGGCCAGTCCTGGGCGTAGGCGGCGATCGCCGCGAGCATCGCCACAACGATGCCGCTCGCGGTGAAGGCGTGGACGGCGAGGGCGATGAGGGCGTTCTGGTGTTTCGTCACGATGGCCGCTGGTGTCAACGTCGCACTCCCGAAGTGCCATTCCACAACCGGGTCGGCAAGATGGCGCAAGTTCTCCGGCTATATGAACCTTCGATGACGCAAACGCCAGCTTTCTTTGCGTGCGCCGCAGTGAAGACGGGGGAAATCAAGTATTTCCAGAACCGGACGATCCGGTCGGGGCCGGCAATTCGCGTTTCGGAAGGTTCATTCCAGCGCAATGTTCGACCGGAGCGACGGGGTCCGGCCGGCGCCCGATCCCCCGCCGACAGCTCCGTTCCGGCCACGGATGCGACACTCTTGCCGGGTGCCGCCGAGCGGAAAAAGTCGCATCATCGGGGCCGGGCGCCGACGTCGGCGTCCTCGACGTTTCCGGATGACCGACGATGACCGCGCTGCCGATCGACCAACTTCCCCTGCTCGGCGCGATCGGCGGTGCCCTGCTCGGCCTGTCGGCGGCTCTGCTCTGGGTCGTCTTCGGGCGCGCCGTCGCCATGTCCGAGGCGATCGCCGAGTTGCCGTCCGGGCGCGTCGAGCCATGGATCGTGGTCTTTCTCGGCGCCGTCGCCGTCGGCGGCGCGCTCGCCAGCCTCTCCCTTCGCGGCCTCCTCGGCATCGAGCCGGTCTCGACGATGCTGTCCGAGGGACCGATGCTCGCTCTCGCCGGCGCCTTCCTCGCCGGTCTCGGCGGCCGCATCGCCTACGAGTGCAGCATCGGCCATGCGCTGGAGGCGATCACCCGGCTCTATCCGGCCGCCCTCGTCGCCATCCTCGTCTTTTTCGGTGCCGCCGTCTCGACGGCGATGCTCGTCGGGGTGCTCGGCTGATGAGCGCCGCAAGATCCCGATATGGCCTCGCTGCCCTCGCCGGCGCCGCCGCCGGCGCCGGCCTCGTCCTCTCGGGTCTCTCGGACGCCGACCACGTCCGCCGTCTGCTCGACCTCGACCGAACCGACAGCCTGCGCTCGGTCGCCGTGCTCGGCTTCGTCACGGTCGCCGGCGTCCTCGTCGCCATGGTCGGCATCCGCGTCGCCCAGCGTCTCGGCCGCCCGCTGCTTTCCGGCCTGTTCCGGCCGCCGCGTCACAGCCGGCTCGACGCCCGCCTGGTGGTCGGCGCCCTCGTTCTCGGCATCGGCTGGGGCCTTTCGGGATTGCTGCCCGGCCCGGTCCTCGCCACCCTGCTCGTCTCGCCCGTCGAAGCGGCCGTCCTGCTCCTCGCAATGTCCCTTGGTATGCGCGCCGCCGATGTCGTGCTAACACCGCGCCAACGCCCGGGATCGACCGACCGCGTCGCCGGCGGCCCGCTCGATGGCCGCCTCGACGGGGCCGCGCGTCCCCCGGCCCCCGCGGACCGTCGTCCAGGCTGACGCGCGGCGACGACCGCCGCCCGGCTGGTCCGGCACCGGTTCCCGGTCGTATCGGCTGGTGGCCGAAGCGTCGCAGTCTGCGCAGGATCGAGGACGAGGAAACATGTCCAGCGAATCGGATGTCATCGTCGTCGGCGGCGGCCCGTCCGGCCTCGTCGCCGCGCTCGCCCTCGCCGATGCGGGGGTCACCGTCGCGCTCGTGGCGCCGCCGCCGGCCCACGACGACCGCACCACCGCCCTGCTCGGCTCGTCGATCGACCTGCTGGAGCGGATCGGGGCCTGGGAGGCGCTCCACCCCCATGCAGCGGCATTGAAGACCATGCGGCTGATCGACGGCACCCGGCGCCTGATCCGCGCGCCGGAAACCGCATTCGAGGCGGCCGAACTCGGCCTGCCCGCCTTCGGCTACAACATCGCCAACGAAGCGCTCAACCGCGGGCTCGCCGCCCTCGTCGAAGCCGCCAGCGGCATCGTCCGCCACGAAACCACCGCGACGGCGATCTCCGCCACCATCGCAGGCGCCGTCGTCTCGACCGAAGACGGCGGCGAGATCGCCGGCCGTCTCGTCGTCGGCGCCGACGGCCGGCGCTCGCTCGTTCGCGAGAGCGCGGGGATTTCGGTCCGGCAGTGGTCCTATCCGCAGGTCGCTCTGGTGCTCAACGTCGCCCACGACGGCGACCACGGCGACACGTCGACCGAATTCCACACCGAGACCGGCCCCTTCACCCTCGTCCCGCTGGCGCCGAACCGCTCCGCCATCGTCTGCGTCGTCGCCCCGGAGGAGGCCGGACGCCTCGCCGCCCTTGCCGACGACGCCCTCGCCCGCGAACTGGAGCGGCGCTCGCAGCGCCTGCTCGGCCGGCTCACGGTCGACGGGCCGCGCCAGACCTGGCCTATGTCGAGCCTTCTCGCAGAGCGGCTGACCGCCGAGCGCGTCGCCCTCGTCGGCGAGGCGGCCCACGCCTTCCCGCCGATCGGGGCGCAGGGCCTCAACCTCGGCCTGCGCGACATCGCCGATCTCGCCCGCATCGCCGGCCGCGCCCTCTCCCGCCATGAGGACCCGGGCTCGGCGCCGGTGCTCGCGGCCTATGAAAAGGCCCGCCGGGTCGACGTCGCGACCCGCACCTTCGGCGTCGACCTCCTCAACCGGTCGCTGCTGACCGGCTTCCTGCCGGTGCAGATCGCCCGCAGCGTCGGGCTGGAGGCCGCGCGCAGCATCGCGCCGCTGCGCCGGCTGCTGATGCGCCAGGGCCTCGCCAAGGGCCTCGCCACCGCCCTGCCCCGACCGTCCTGAGCGGTCGTCGCGCCGCCGGCGGACGACCATGGTCGGATGCGACCATTTCGGCAGTGCACAAGGGCGGCGTTCGGCGGCATAACCCATGGCGATGCCGGCCGTTGCGGCCCGTTCGAACCGACTGATCGAGTATCGCCATGACCACAAAGACGCCCCGCGCCTTCTGGAAGCCGCTCGCCATCGGCGCGCCCGAGCCCTACCGCGAACTGCCGGTCCGGCTCGAGCGGATGATCCACTTCGTGCCGCCGCACAACGAGAAGGTCCGCGCCAAGCTGCCCGAGCTGGTGAAGACCGTCGACGTCATCCTCGGCAATCTCGAGGACGCGATCCCGGCCGACCAGAAAGACCTCGCCCGCCGCGGCTTCATCGAGATGGCCAAGAGCGTCGATTTCGGCAGCGCCTCGCTGTGGACCCGCATCAACTGCCTCAACAGCCCGTGGTTGCTCGACGACGTCGGCGAGATCGTCGGCGAGGTGGGCGACAAGCTCGACGTCATCATGCTGCCGAAGGTCGAAGGTCCGTGGGACATCCACTACATGGACCAGTTGCTCGCGCAGCTCGAAGCCCGCTACGGCCTTCGCAAGCCGATCCTGATCCACGCGATTCTCGAAACCGCCGAGGGTGTCAAGAACGTCGAGGCCATCGCCACCGCCAGCCCGCGCATGCACGGCATGAGCCTCGGCCCGGCCGACCTCGCCGCCTCGCGCGGCATGAAGACGACCCGCGTCGGCGGCGGTCATCCCGACTACGGCGTGCTGCCGGACGCGGCGGGCGAGTCCCCCCGCGTGCTCGTCCAGCAGGACCTCTGGCACTACACCGTCGCCAAGATGGTCGACGCCTGCCTCTCGGCCGGCATCAAGCCGTTCTACGGCCCGTTCGGCGACTTCTCCGATCCGGCGGCCTGCGAGGCCCAGTTCCGCAACGCCTTCCTGATGGGCTGCGTCGGCGCCTGGTCGCTGCATCCGACCCAGATCGAGATCGCCAAGAAGGTGTTCAGCCCCGACCCGGCCGAAGTGAAATTCGCCATGCGCATCCTCGAGGCGATGCCCGACGGCACCGGCGCCGTGATGATCGACGGCAAGATGCAGGACGACGCCACTTGGAAGCAGGCCAAGGTGATCGTCGACGTCGCCCGTCAGGTCGCCGCCGGCGATGCCGAGCGCGCCGCGCTCTACGGCTTCGCCGACTGATCGTCGGCGAAAGCCGCCGACACCGCGCGCAGGAAGGCGTCCCGCGACGGGCTGAGCGGGCGCCCGCGCGGCCCGGCGACGTGGCGGTCGAGAAAATGGCCGGTGAGCGCGAAGGCGGCGGCGACGTCGCCGGGCGCAACCGGGGCCTCGCCCCGGGTCAGGAAGGCCGGCAGCGCCAGCAGGCGGCCGGCCCACGGTGCGGCCGCCTCCCGCCCGACCGCCCGGCCGGTTTTCGGCGACACGAAGGCGAGGTCGTCGCGCCCGCCGGTCAGGGCGCAGGCCGAAAGGTCGAGGCCGAAGCCGAGTTCGTCGAGCAGCGCGATCTCGAAGCGCACCAGCAGCCGAGCCGCCGTCCCGCCCTCGCCGAGATGGTCGAGCAGCACGACGAGGCCGTCGTAGAGGGCGGGATGGGGATCGCGTTCTGCGAGATAGCGCAGATGGCCGGCGAGCGTCTGGATGCCGTGGAGCCCGCTCGGCGTCTCGATCAGCCGCGCCGCCCGCGAGACCACCGGCTCGGCGGTGAAGGTGCCGAGCTGGTCCTCGATCCGCGCCCGCCAGGTCAGCGCCAGCGTGTTGCCGGGCTGGAGCACGCTCTGCAGCCGCCGCGACCGGCCGCCGCGGACGAGGCCGAGATGGCGGCCGAACGCCCGCGTCATCACTTCGAGGATGACGCTGGTCTCGCCGTGCGAGCGGGTGCCGAGCACCACGCCTTCGCCGCTCCACTCCATGGCGGCGGCCTCCGGCTCAGGAGCGCGGGAACTCGAGCCCCATCTCGCGGTAGCGTTCCGGATCGTCGGCCCAGTTCTCGCGGACCTTGACGAAAAGGAAGAGGTGGACCGGACGCTCGACGATCTCCGCGATCTCCTGCCGCGCGGCCATCGAGATCGCCTTGATGGTCGCCCCGCCCTTGCCGAGCGCGATCTTGCGCTGGCTCTCGCGCTCCACGAAGATCGTCTGCTCGATCCGCACGCCGTTCTTCTGCTCGGTCCACTGGTCGGTCTCGACCGTGGCCGAATAGGGCAGCTCGTCGTGAAGGCGCAGGAACACCTTCTCGCGGGTGATCTCGGCGGCGAGCATGCGCATCGGCAGGTCCGAGATCTGGTCTTCGGGATAGAGCCACGGCCCCTCGCGCATGGCGCCGGCGAAATGGTCGAGCAGATCGTCGACGCCGTCGCCGGTGAGGGCCGAGACCATGAAGGTCGCGTCGAAGCCGACCCGGGCGTTGGCGTCGGCGGCCAGCGCCAGCAGCGCGTCGCGCTTCATCGTGTCGATCTTGTTGAGGATCAGCACCTTCGGCCGGCGGATGTCGGCGAGCTTGTCGAGGATCACCGCGATCTCGGGATCGATGCCCTTCTTGGCGTCGATCAGCAGCGCGATCATGTCGGCGTCCATCGCCCCGCCCCAGGCGGTGTCGACCATCGCCCGGTCGAGCCGGCGCTTGGGCGCGAAGATGCCGGGCGTGTCGACGAACACCACCTGCGACGCGCCGCGGATCGCGATGCCGCGCATGATCGCCCGGGTCGTCTGCACCTTGTGGGAGACGATCGACACCTTGGCGCCGACCAGCTGGTTGACGAGGGTCGACTTGCCGGCGTTGGGCGCGCCGATCAGCGCGACGAACCCCGCCCGCGTCTTCGCCTCGCCGCCCTCGATGATCTCTTCACTCGCCTCGGTCATGTCCCGTCCGTCCAGATGTTCTCGCGCCGCAGCACCACTGCGGCGGCGGCCTGCTCGGCCTCGCGCTTGTTGCGTCCCCGGGCATCGGCCGACTCTACACCTTCGATCTCGACCCGTACCGTGAATTCGGGCGCGTGGTCCGGCCCGCTGCGCCCGGTCATCTCGTAGCGCGGCGCCGGCAGCCCGCGCCCCTGCGCCCATTCCTGCAGCGTCGTCTTGGCGTCGCGCAGCGGCCCCTCGGCGGCGTCGATCCGCCGGCCCCAGTGCGCCTCGACGAAGCGCCGCGCCGGCTCGAAGCCGGCATCGCGCCAGATCGCGGCGATCACCGCCTCGGCGACGTCGGCGAGGATCGCCTCCTTGCGCCGCCCCCCGGTCTGCCGTTCGCCCGGCCCGAGCCGGACGGCGGCGCCGAGGTCGAGGTCACGGGCGACGTCGGCGCAGGTCTCACGGCGCACCAGCATGTTGAACCGGCGGGCGAGGTCGCCCTCGTCGGCCTTCGGAAAGCGGCGGAACAGCAGGTCGGCGACGACGAGCCCGAGCACCCGGTCGCCGAGGAACTCGTGGCGCTGATAGCTCTCGGTCCCCTGGGTGTCGGAGCCGAGGAAACTGCGGTGGGTCAGGGCCCGCACCAGTTCGTCGCGGTCGGCGAAGCGATGGCCGATCCGCTCCTCCACCGCCTCCAGCGCCTTCCTGAAGCCCGGGGTCATCGCGTCGTCACGACAGCATGTCGAAGATCCGGCCGAAGCGCAGATCCTGCGGCCAGCGCCAGAACTCCCACGGCGCGGTGCCTTCCTCGAGCGAGAAGAAGATCACCTGGGCCTTGCCGACGAGATTCTCGGCCGGAACGTAGCCGACGCCGCTGCCGGCGACCCGGCTGTCGGCGGAGTTGTCGCGGTTGTCGCCCATCATGAAGTAGTGGCCGGGCGGCACCAGGAATTCCTGGGTGTTGTCAGCGGTCGAGTTGGTGCGCTGGTCGAGGGTGACGTAGCTGACGCCGTTCGGCAGCGTCTCGCGGTAGGCCGGCACTCGCACCTCGCGGCCAAAGGAGGTGCTTTCGACGAAATCGTCGATCCGCTCGCGCGGCACCGCGACGTCGTTGATGTAGAGCACGTCGTCGCGCATCTGAATGCGGTCGCCCGGCAGGCCGATGACGCGCTTGATGTAGTCCTGCGAGGGATCGGATGGCAGCGCGAACACGGCGATGTCGCCGCGGCGCGGCGCGCCTTCCCAGATCCGGCCCTCGATCGGCACGATGCCGAAGGGGAAGGAATAGCGGCTGTAGCCGTAGGTGTACTTGGAGACGAAGAGATAGTCGCCCACCAGCAGCGTCGGCATCATCGACCCGGAGGGGATCGAGAAGGGCTGGAACAGGAAGGACCGCACGACCAGCGCCAGCAGAAGGGCCTGGAGGATCACCTTGATGGTCTCGCCGAGGCCACCCTCGTCGCTTCTCTTGTCGCTGCTCACGCTCATTTCGTCCTTCGTCCTGTCGAACGCGGTCGGCCGGACGCCGGATGCAGAGGCGATCCGTCCCGGAAAAGCGGCGTTATCGCGCCGGGCGCCGCGGCCGCGCGGGAACCTGCGCGTAGATAGCGGCTCCACGAAGGCAGCGCAACAAAGCTCCCGGATTTCGCCGCACGCGGCCTGCAGAACCGTCCCGCGGGACGATCCTGTCCGCCGCCCCGCCCGCCGGCTCCGCGCCGCGACTTCCGAACGACGGCCGGCGAGGGTCAGTCCCGGCGCGGCCAGTCGGCCGGCCAGGCCGAGATCACCACGAAGGCCTGGGCGAGCGGATGGTCGTCGGTGATGGTGACGTCGATCCGGGGAACGAGGCCGGGCGGTGTCAGGCTCTCGAGCCGTTCGAGCGCCGAGCCGGTCAGCACGATCGTCGGCTTGCCCGACGGCAGGTTGACGACGCCGAGTTCGCGCCAAGCCACTCCCATGCTGATGCCGCTGCCGAGGGCCTTGGAACAGGCTTCCTTGGCGGCAAAGCGCTTGGCGTAGGAGGCGGCGCGTTCCTTGCGCCGGTCGGAGCGGGCGCGCTCGACCTCGGTGAAGACGCGATGCGTGAAACGCTCGCCGAAGCGCTCCAGCGTCTTTTCCACCCGGCGGATGTCGATGAGGTCGCTGCCGATGCCGATGATCATGCCACTTCCTCGACTTTGCTCCGTTCGCCCTGCACGCTCGCCTGGCCAGCGGTGAGACGCTTCGCCCGCCGCCGGGCCTGATGCGCCGCGGCGGCCTTATAGGAGACGACGTAGAGCAGCACGGCGGCGGTCGCCCCGAGCGGTACCGAACCGATGATCATCGGCTTCAGCGTCGGCCACAGCTGGGAGATGCCGTTCTCGAACAGGCCCTGCGACAGCATCGCCGCGTCCGGCGCCTCCGGCCCGTGGCCGTGCGTCGCGGTCTGCCCGCCGGCCAGGATGAACCGGCCGACCTCGAAGGTCGCGAGCCAGATGAAGGGAAAGGTCAGCGGATTGCCGACCGCGGTGCCGAGCGCGGCGGCGAGCATCGATCCGCGCAGCAGGAAGGCGACCGCGAAGCCGAGCAGGATGTGGAAGCCGATGAAGGGCGTGAACGAGGAGAAGGTCCCCGCCGCCACGCCGGCGGCGATGGCGTGCGGCGACGCCTTGAGGCGGACGACCCGCTTGCGGAAATAGGCGGCCGTGCGGGAGAATCCCCGCCTCGGCAGGAAGAAGCTGCGCAGGCGCTCCATCCACGTCAGCGGAACGCGGCGGCGAAACATCATCGGTCGGCGTCTCCTGCCCGGCCCGCGACCTCGCGGCCGTGCATCCTCTCGTCCCGGCTCGGTCGGGGCGCATGTCGAGCCGGCACTATATCCACCACGCCCGGATTGACAAAACCCTCACCGCCGCCCCGCCCCGGTCAGGCGAGCCCGCGGCTGCCGGGCTTGACCGCCGGGATCGCGGCGAGTTCGGGCGGCAGGTCGTCCGGATCGTAGGACGGCACCTCGTAGTCGGCGAGCGCGATCAGCCGGCGGCCGACGTCGGCTCTGCCGGCCGAGCGGTCGATTAGACAGGCGACCGCGACGACCTCCGCCCCGATCTTCTCCAGCGCCGCCACGGTCTCGCGCACCGAGAGCCCGGTGGTGACGATGTCCTCGACGATCACCACCCGCGTGCCGGGCGCCATCTCGAAGCGGCGCAGGCGGAACTCGCCGCCCTCGCGCTCGACCCAGACCGCCGGCACGCCGAGGTGGCGGGCGGTCTCGTAGGCCGGGATGATGCCGCCGACCGCCGGCCCGACCACCATGTCGATGGCGCCGAGCCCGGCGGCGCGGATCTTCTCCGCCAGCCCCTTGCAGAGCGTGCCGGTCCGCTCGGGCGACATGAACACCCGCGCCTTCTGCAGGAAGACGGCGCTGCGCCGGCCCGAACTCAGGATGAAGTGCCCCTCGAGGATCGCCCCCGCCGCACGGAACACGTCCAGTACCTCGTCCCTCGTCATCGCCTTCTCCCCGGCTCCGTCCGCCGCCCCGCGATCTCCGGCCTCAGCCGTTGACGCGCTCGACGGCCGAGACGTTCACCTGCGTCTTCAACTGGTTGATGATCCGCGTCAGGTGCATGAGATCGTAGACTTCCAGATCGATGATCAGGTCGTGGAAATCCGACGTCCGCGCCACCATGCGCACGTTGTCGATGTTGCCGTCGTTGTCGCTGATCACCTGAGCGATGCGGGCGAGCGAGCCCGGTGCGTTGAGCGAGGACACCACGATCTGCGCCGGAAAGCGCACCGGCTTGTTGCGGTCGATGTCCCAGCGCACGTCGAGCCAGCGTTCCGGCTGGTCGTCGAACTGCTTCAGCGCCGGCGACTGGATCGGATAGATGGTGATGCCCTCGCCCCGCGTCAGGATACCGACGATGCGGTCGCCCGGCACGGCGCCGCCGTCGGGCGCGAAGCGCACCGGCAGGTCGCCGGCGATCGAGCGCACCGGATAGTCCGGCTCGCCGGAGGCGAGGTCGGGCACGCGGAACTTCATGGTCTCGGCGCGGGCGAAGGTGTACCAGCCCTCGCCCGGCGTCATGGTCTGCACCACCAGCGGCGGGATCATGTAGTCCGGGTAGACCGCCTTGATGACGTCGGACGACGGCAGTTCGGATCGTCCGACCGCGGCCAGCACGTCGACCGCGCTCGGCAGGCCGAGCCGGGCCGGCGCCTTCTCCAGCAGAGCGTCGTTGAAGTCGCGCCCCGCCCGGCTGAAAGCGACCTCGAGCACCTGCCGGCCGACAGCCGCATACTGCTTTCGCAACTGGTCGCGGGTCGCCCGGCGGATCGCGGCGCGCGCCTTGCCCGTGATCGCGATCGTCTCCCACGTCGGCGGCGGCACCTGGGACGGTGAGCGGATGATTTCGACCTCGGCGCCGTTCTGCAGCGGCGTCACCAGCGGGCTGATCGTGCCGTTGATCTTGCAGCCGACGCAGGTGTTGCCGACGTCGGTGTGGACGGCGTAGGCGAAGTCGATCGGCGTCGCCCCGCGCGGCAGCGTGATCAGCATGCCTTTCGGGGTAAAACAGAACACCTGGTCCTGGAACAGTTCGAGCTTGGTGTTCTCGAGAAATTCCTCGGGGTTCGCCCCTTCCGAGAGCGAGGAGATGGTGCGCCGCAGCCAGGCGTAGGCCTGGCTCTCCTCGGAGAGCTGCGGCAACCGACCCTCGCCGCCGGTGCCCGGCCGCTCCTTGTAGTTCCAGTGGGCGGCGATGCCGTATTCGGCGATCTCGTGCATCTCGCGCGTGCGGATCTGCAGTTCGACGCGCTGGCGATGCGGGCCGACGACGGTGGTGTGGAGCGAGCGGTAGTCGTTCTGCTTCGGCGTCGAGATGTAGTCCTTGAAGCGGCCCATCACAGAGGACCACAACGTGTGGACGACCCCGAGGCAGCGGTAGCAGCTGTCGATGTCGTCGACGAGAACGCGGAAACCGTAGATGTCGGAGAGCTGCTCGAAGCCGATCCGCTTGGAGAGCATCTTGTTGAAGATCGAATAGGGCCACTTCTCGCGGCCCTTGACCTCGGCCTTGATGCCGCGGGCCTCGAAGGCTTCGGCGAGCTCGGTCTCGATGTCGGCGATGAGGCCGCTGTTCTTGCGGCGCAGGTCCTCTAGATTGGCGGAGATGCGGCTGTAGGATTCCGGATTGAGCGTCTTGAAGGACAGGTGCTCGAGCTCCTGCCGCATGTCCTGCATGCCCATGCGCCCGGCCAGCGGCGCATAGATGTCCATCGTCTCCTCGGCGATGCGGCCGCGCTTGTGCTCGGGCATGTGCTCGAGCGTGCGCATGTTGTGGAGCCGGTCGGCGAGCTTGACGAGGAGGACGCGCAGGTCCGCCGCGATCGCCAGCAGCAGCTTGCGCAGGTTTTCGGCCTGCTCGGTGCGCTTGGAAACGAGGTCGAGACGCTTGAGCTTGGTCAGTCCCTCGACGAGGCGCCCGATCTCCTCGCCGAAGATCTGGTCGATCTCGGCGCGCGTCGCGTCGGTGTCCTCGATGGTGTCGTGCAGCAGGGCGATGACGATGGTCGCGTCGTCGACCTTGAGGTCGGTCAGGATCGCCGCGACTTCGAGCGGATGGGAGAAATAGGGATCGCCCGAGGCGCGCTTCTGCGTGCCGTGCTTGCGCATGGCATAAACATAGGCCTTGTTGAGGAGGGCTTCGTCGCAATCGGGATTGTAGCGGTGAACTCGCTCGACGAGTTCGTACTGACGCATCATGAGCGCACGATCCGACCAAAAGAACGGCCCGCCCGGTCGTCGCGGGCGAGCCGTCCACCAAAACCGATCGATCCCGGCTCCGCCCACGGGTCCGGGGCGGACGCGGCCGTGCCGGCCATCCGGGCTCTGCGCGCCGACGGGGCGGAAGCCGGCCGCAACCTCAGATCTCTTCGACCTTCTCCGGCGGCACCAGGCCTTCGAGGCCCTTCAGAAGTTCCTCTTCCGACATCCGGTCGAAAGCGATCTCGGCGTCGTCCTCGCCGCTCTCGGAGGTGCCGATCAGAGCCACCGGCTCCTGTTCGGGCTCGTCAACCTCGACGTATTTCTGCAGCGAGTGGATCAGGTCTTCCTTGAGATCCTGAGGCGAAATCGTCGAATCGGCGATCTCGCGCAGCGCCACGACGGGAAACTTGTCGTTGTCGCGCTCGACCGTGAGCGGTGAGCCGGACGAGATCATCCGGGCCCGGTGGCCGGCGAGCAGAACCAGCTCGAACCGATTGTTGACCTTGTCGATGCAGTCTTCGACCGTAACGCGCGCCATCGCTCTTCAACTCCTTCGACCCGCCGTCGTCTCGGCGCCGGCCGCACGATACGTGCGGGCGCCGGATTCGCGGGTCAGTCCAGTCCATCTCGTCGGGGAGGCATGAGACGACAGTCTAGCGCAGGCGCCGACCATCCGCCACCTCGAACCCGATTTTGAGTGGAACGTTTCGAACCGTCACATAAATCGACCTCGACAAACATGCAAGACTGCCCTAATCACGAAGAACTTTCCGGGACGATCGTTTTCCGGGCCATTCCCGTCATCGCCGTGTTGTGAGGCCGCTTGTTCAGGGGTACGATCGACGCATGTCGGATCGTCCCCGTCGATTGTCCGGCCCGATCATCCGCATCGGTTCCTGTTGGAGGGGTCACGCCGATTTGACCACGCGCGCATTCAAGGCGGCGTTCTCCGCACCATCTGTGTGGAGACGCGGTGTCGACCGCTCGCACCGGGTCGACGCAGAAGGCAATCGGGGCCGAAATATTGCCATCACCGTCGCCAGGCCGGTCCCCGGGACCGGCGGCGCCACGGACGCCGATCACCGGTTTCGGTGACGGCTCGCGACGGACGATGCGGAAAATCCCGAGACGCGCGGCCATCCCTGCACGCGCTCGTTGCTGCTGAGATTTGACGAAGGTAGAGAGATGTTCGACGAACGAGAGAAGATTGCCCTGTTCATCGATGGTGCGAACCTTTATGCGACCGCCAAGGCGCTGGGTTTCGACATCGACTACAGGCGCCTTCTGAAGGAATTCGGCTCGAAGGGCTATTTGCTTCGGGCTCTTTATTATACGGCCCTTGCGGAAGATCAGGAATATTCTTCGATCCGCCCGCTGATCGACTGGCTCGACTACAACGGCTACAAGGTCGTCACCAAGCCGACCAAGGAGTTTTACGACGCAAGCGGCCGCCGCAAGATCAAAGGTTCGATGGACATCGAACTGGCCGTCGATGCGATGCTGCTGTGCGAATACGTCGACCACCTCGTTCTGTTCTCGGGCGACGGTGACTTCCGCTATCTGGTCGAGGCGATCCAGCGCAAGGGCCGCAAGGTCTCGGTCGTCTCCACGCTCCAGACCCAGCCGTCCATGGTCGCCGACGAACTGCGCCGCCAGGCCGACCACTTCATCGACCTCGCCACCCTGCTGCCGAAGATCGGTCGTGACCCGTCCGAGCGGGTCCAGCGGACGGTCGAGCGCAACGTCGAGGAGTGAGCGCCGCCTCGACGGCGTCCGAGGGCGGCGCCTCCGCCGCCTTTCCGGCCGAACCGGACCGCGATTGTCCGCGCTGCCCGCGGCTCGTCGCCTTTCGCGAAGCGGCCAGGGCCGCCGAGCCGACGTGGCACAACGCCCCGGTGGCGAGTTTCCTGCCATCGGGCGGGGAGGAACGGGTGCGCCTGCTCGTCGTCGGGCTGGCACCGGGCCTGCGCGGCGCCAACCGCACCGGACGGCCCTTCACCGGCGACTACGCCGGCGATCTTCTTTATGAAACCCTCGTCGAATTCGGCTTCGCCGCCGGCCGCTTCGAAGCGCGGCCCGACGACGGCCTGAGCCTCGTCGACGCGGCGGTGACCAACGCGGTGCGCTGCGTGCCGCCGGAGAACAAGCCGGTCGGCGCCGAGATCGCCGCCTGCCGCCCCTTCCTCGCCGCGACGGTCGGACGATTCGCGAAGCTGCAGGCGATCGTCGCCCTCGGCCGGATCGCCCACGATTCGGCCCTGCGGGCCCTCGCCCCGCATCTCGATCGCCCGCCGACCCGCTTCGCCTTCGCCCACGGCACGATGCACGCGGCGGCGGGACCGGCCGGTCCGCTGCTCTTCGCCGACAGCTACCACTGCTCGCGCTACAACACGAACACCGGCCGCCTCACGCCGGAGATGTTCCGCACGGTCTTCGCCGCGGTGCGCGAGCGCATCGGCTGAGAGGCCGGGCGTCGGCTCAAGACGAGGGAACTATCCGTTTCGGCAGGCGCAGGCGCCGCCCCTCCGGGCCCTCCCGGCCTCGGGCCGCCCGTCATCTCCGCGGGGCGCCCGTCGGAGAGGAAAGCGACGCCGGCCCGGTCAGCCGATGGCGTCGATGCAATAGGCCATCCAGCCGCCGGCGGGGGCGTAGAGCGTGGCGGCGGCCACCGCGATCAGCGCCCCGCCCATGGCGATTCGGAGCCGCGGCTTGCGGGCGAGGCCGCGCAAGCCGCCGATGCCGAGCGCGGCCGCGGTGACCGACGGCATCGTGCCGAGGGCGAAGCCGGCCATCACCCCCGCCCCGCCGGCGGCGCTTCCCGTCAGCATGGCGTAGAACAGTCCGCCGTAGACCATGCCGCAGGGCAGAAAGCCCCAGGCGAGGCCCGAAGCGAAGGAGGCAGGCCCGGCGTAGCCGGCGAGCGCCGGCGCGGCGCGGCCGATCCGCAGCGTGATCGGTCGCGTCACCCGGTCGATCAGGGCGAGCGAAGGGGCAAGGCCGGTCAGCGTCAGGCCGATCCAGGCGAGCGTGACCGCGGCGCCCCACTGCAGCAGCCGGTAGGCCAGCGCCTGGTCGAAGAGCCCGTAGACCGAGGATCCGGCGAGCCCCACCGCAGCGCCGGCGGTGACGTAAGCCGTCGCCTTGCCCGCCTGGGCCAGCAACAGCACCTCGAGCCGCTTGCCGACGCTCTCCTCGCCGGAGAAGGCGAACATGATGGTCGAGGCGACGGCCCCGCACATGCCGGCGCAGTGCAGGCTGCTGGCGAGGCCGAGCAGCAGACCGCCGATCAGGGTGAGTTCGCTCGCGTCCATGACGTCTCCGCGGCGGCGGCGCCACCGCCCGTTTGCGCCAGACCAACCACGGATCACCCGGCGGCGCCATGAGCGAGATCAAACACGGGAAGGAAAGAGGGGCATTCGTCCCCGGCTCGGCCCCTGTCGACCGGTCGGGAGGTTCTTCGCACCGTCCCGGCCGATCGCAGGCGCCGCGGTGTCATATGGTCGTGCTCTTGAACCGACCGCCTTTCGCCCTCACCCGTGCGCCGACGGGCCGAGCTCACGACGGCTCCGGATCTCGATGGAACCAGCGCGCCGGGCACCCTTCCAAAGAGCTCTCCTCCGTCATTCACGCGCACGCGGGACCTCAGCCCTCCGCGTGGGCGACGCTTGAGAATCGCGCGGGCCCCCGACGCTCCCGCACCATCGAAATCGCCGGCCGTTCCCCCGTCGCCCGCTGGATTCTCGCGTGCGCGGGAATGGCGATGGAGAGGCCTTCCGGCAACGACGACGGGAAGGTCGCAGTGGGGGCGCTTCGAACCAACGCGGCGTCAGAACCGGTCGGAGACGAGATGGACGAGGCCGGCGCCGACCCGGTAGCCGGCTTCCTTCACCGCCCGCAGCGGCGCCGCTTCGGCCTTCGCCACCGGCAGCGGCATCGCCTCGAGCGGGCGTTCGCCGAGGAGATGTTCGGCAAGCGCCCGCCCGAACACGGTCCCCGGCGCGATGCCGCGGCCGTTGTAGCCGGCGACGGCGAGGATGCCCTCCCCGAGCACGTGGAGCCGCGGCAGGTTGTCGGCGGTCATCCCGATCTTGCCGTACCAGGCGCTCTCGAACGGGATGCCGGCGAGTTGCGGGAACACCCGCGTCATCGCCCGCTCGGCCCAGGCGCGGTGGACGGCGGCGTCCGGCGCTTCGAGCGCCCCGACGCTGCCGAAGACGAGCCGCCCGGCGGCATCGAGGCGGAACGAGCTCAGCACCTCGCGGGTGTCCCAGCAGCCCTCGCCGCCGGCGAGGATCCCGGCGCGGAGGACCGCCGGCAGCGGCGCGGTGGCGAAGTTGAAATAGGGCAGATGGACCTGCTGGCCGCGAAGCTCGGGAAAGACCCGGCTGGCGTAGGCGTCTCCCGCGGCGACGACACGCCGGGCGAGAAGCGCGCCCGTTGGCGTCGTCAGCCGCCAGCCCGCTCCGGCCCGCTCCACGCCGCCGACCGGCGAGCCGGTGTGGATGCGTGCACCCGCCCGCAGCGCCGCGCCGGCGAGGCCGCGCGCGTAGGCGAGCGGCTGAATCGTTCCGGCACGGCGATCGAGCAGCGCCCCGGCGTAGCGGCCACCGCCGATCCGCCAGCGGGTCTCTTCGGCATCGAGCAGTTCGACCGGCGCCTGATAGGCCCGCCACTGCCGGGCGCGATCCTCGACGTCGGCGAGCCCTTCGGCCCCGACCGCGCAATGCAGCGTGCCGGCGTGGACCGCCTCGCAGGCGATGCCGTGGCGGGCGACGAGATCGAACACCACCTGCGGCGCGCCGCCGAGGAAGCGCAGCAGCCGGTCGCCATAGTCCGGGCCGAGGGTGGCGAGCAGCGCCTCGGGCTTCACCCACATGCCGGCGTTGACGAGGCCGACGTTGCGGCCGGCCCCGCCGAAGCCGATCGCCTCGGCCTCCAGCACGGTGACGGCGACGCCGGCTTCGGCGAGATGCAGAGCCGTCGAAAGACCGGTGTAGCCGGCGCCGATCACGGCGACGTCGGTTTCCGCGGGGCCGAGCAGGGCGTCGGTCGGGGGAGCCGGCGGCGCGGAGGCGCCCCAGAGGCCGTGGCTGTTCGCGTCGAGGGACATGGGGCGGGACCCGGATCTGCGGCGGGCGGCGGACGACGCCCGATTCGACCCGGAGCATGTCCGATGGCGCGGGCGCCGTGAAGAGGCGCAGGGGTCAGTCGTTCCCCTGCCCCCGCTTCGCGCCGGGACATCGGCCGGACAGGACGGCGCTCTCGATGGCGGCGAGGAACGACGCCTCGGCGTCGGCGAGGGCACCGCTGTTGTCGACGACGTGGACGGGAAGGTCCCCGGTCTCGATTTCGACGACGCGCTCCAGCCGGCCGGCGATCTCCCCGGCGCTCTCGCGCCCGCGCCGGGCCAACCGCTCGCGGCGCGCTTCGAGCGAGGCGGTGACCGTGAGGACGAGAACGCGGGGGAAACGCGCGGCGATCGCCGGGAGGGCGTGGCGCGACACGTTGGCGACGACCGTGCGCCCGCGGGCGATCTCCTCGTCGAGGCCGGCAGGAAGTCCGTAGTAGAGGCCGTGGGCGCCCCAGGTCACGGCGAAGGCGCCGGCCCGCGCGGCGTCGGCGAAGGCTTCGGCGCTGAGGCTGTCGTGGTCTTCGGCGGCCGGATCGCATTCCCGGGTGATGCAGCGGCGCACGAAGACGACGGCGGGATCGACCGCGAGTGCGCAGCGGGCAGAGGCGAGCAGCGTGTCCTTGCCGACGCCGCTCGGCCCGACGACGGCGACGAAGGTGCCGGGCGCGCCGGCCCCCGCCTCGTCCTCCGCGGCAAGATCCTGCGGCGCCCCGCTGCCGGTCGTCATGCCACCCGCGCCCCCTCGCGCCAGACCTCGCGCACCACCGGCACGGCCTCGTCGCGCAGGACCCGGACGAGATCGGCGCGCCGGCCGACCTCGATGGCACCGCGGTCGAACAGACCCACCGCCTCGGCCGGACGCTTCGACACCATGCCGACGGCCCGCGGCAGCGAGATCGCCGGCTCGACATCGGCGAGGAAGAAGGCCGACTGGATCAGGCTGAAAGGAATATAGTCCGACGACAGGATGTCGAGGAGACCATCCGCCGCAAGGTCGCGGGCCGAAACGTTGCCCGAGTGCGAGCCGCCGCGGATGACGTTGGGCGCTCCCATCAGCACCGAAAGGCCGGCCTGCGACGAGGCCCGCGCCGCCATTCGGGTCGTCGGAAACTCCGCGATCCGCACGTCGAAGGCGACCGACTCGGCGACGTGCTCCTCGGTCGCGTCGTCGTGGCTCGCCAGCATGACGCCGCGCGCCCGGCAGGCCTCGGCGATCGCCCGCCGGTTGGCCGGCGCGTTGACCCGGGACTGCTCGATGCGGTCCTCGACGAACCTGCGAAAATCCGGGTCGTTCAGGTTGAGCTTCGGCTGGTAGTAGATCGAATAGGCCTCGAGGCTGACGAACTGGCGCTGACCCGGGGCGTGGTCCATCAGCGAGGCGAGGCGCACGCGCGGATCCTCGGCGAAATAGCCGTAGTCCTCGAAGCAGTTCGGCGCCGAGACCTCGCAGCGCAGGTGGATGAAGTGGTCGGCCCGCAGCCGGCCGCGAGCGCCGGCCTGCTCGATCACGTCGGCGACCTCGCGCATGTCGCGGCCGGTGAGGAACTGGTTCTCGTCGGAGCCGAGCCGGATGGCGTCGAGCACCGTCGTCACCCCGGCGGTGGCGAGCTGGGCGTCGTGGGCCTGCACGGCGGCATGCGGATTCCAGCGAACCTTCGGCCGCGGCTGGATGTGGCTTTCCAGATGGTCGGTGTGAAGCTCGACGAGGCCGGGAACGAGGAACTCGCCGCCAAGGTCGTGGCCGACACGCGATGGTCCCTCGCCGATCTCCGCGATCACGCCGTCGCGCACGACGACCGACCCGTGGATCACCGCGTCGGGCGTGACGATCCCGGCGTTGCTGAAGACGGTTTCCCTCACCATCGGATACTGAACTCCCCTTCGTGTTCCGCCGTCCTCACGCCGCCGTCCGCGCGGCGGCGAAGCCCGAGACGTCGATGACGACGTCGGCCACCGCCTCGCGGACGTCGCGATCATGGAAGATGCCGAGCAGCGCGACCCCCTGCCGCTTCTTCTCGGCGACGAGATCGACCACCACGGCCCGGTTGACCGCGTCGAGCGACGCGGTCGGCTCGTCGAGCAGCAGGATCGGGTGGTCGGTGATGAAGCCACGGGCGATGTTGACCCGCTGCTGCTCGCCGCCGGAGAAGGTGGCGGGCGGCAGGCCCCACAGCGCCTCCGGCAGGTTGAGGCGATGCAGCAGCATAGCCGCCTTCTCCCGTGCCGACTGCCGGCTCTCGCCGCGCTCGACCAGCGGCTCGGCGGCGACGTCGAGGGCGGAAACCCGCGGCACGGCGCGCAGGAACTGCGAGACGTAGCCGATGGTCCGGCGCCGGACGTCGAGGACGGTGCGCGGATCGGCGCTCGCGACGTCGACGAGACGGCCGTCGTGGCGGACGATGATCTGGCCGCTATCGACGCCGTAGTTGCCGTAGACCATTTTCAGGATCGAGCTCTTGCCGACGCCGGAGGGGCCGCCGAGCACGGCGCAGCGGCCGGCCTCGATCGAAAAGGACGCGCCGGAGATCACCGGCAGCCTCATGCCGCCGCGCAGGTGCATCACGAAGCTCTTGGAAATCTCGGAGACGACGAGAGGGACGGGCATCGGTCAGACCGCCAGGACGGAGGAGACGAGAAGTTGGGTATAGGGCGCGCGCGGGTCATCGAGAACCCGGTCGGTGAGCCCGGCCTCGATGACGTGGCCGTCCTTCATCACCATCATCCGCCGCGACAGCAGCCGTGCGACCGCGAGGTCGTGGGTGACGACGATGGCGGCGAGACCGAGGTCGTTGACGAGGCCGCGGAGCAGGTCGAGCAGGCGCGCCTGCACCGAGACGTCGAGGCCGCCGGTCGGCTCGTCCATGAAGACGAGGCGGGGCGCGGTGACGAGGTTGCGGGCGATCTGCAGGCGCTGGCGCATGCCGCCGGAGAAGGCGCGGGGCTGGTCGTCGATGCGGTCCGCGCCGATCTCGACCCGGCCGAGCCATTCTGTCGCCGTGTCGCGGATGCGGCCGTAGTGCCGCTCGCCGACCGCCATCAGCCGCTCGCCGACGTTGGCGCCGGCCGACACCGTCATGCGCAGTCCGTCGGCCGGGTTCTGGTGGACGAAACCCCAGTCGGTGCGCATCAGCAGCCGCCGCTCGGCCTCGCTCATCCGGTAGAGGTCGCGCCATTCGCCGTCGCGCATCCGGTAGGAGACGCAGCCGGCGCTCGGCGTCAGCCGGGTCGACAGGCAGTTGAGCAGCGTCGTCTTGCCCGAGCCGGATTCGCCGACGACCGCCAGCACCTCCCCCGGCCACAGCTCGAAGGTGACGTCCTCGCAGCCGGTGCGGGCGCCGTAGTATTTCGACAGCGCGGAGACGCGCAGCAGCGGTTCGTCGCTCATTCCGCGGCCTCCCCGGCCGGTGCGCCGAGTTCGCCATGATGGCCGTCGGCCCGCCGCGTCTCGCAATGGTCGGTGTCGGAGCAGACGAACATGCGCCCGCCGCGGTCGTCGAGGATCACCTCGTCGAGATAGACGCCCTCGGCGCCGCAGAGGGCGCAGGGCCGGCCGAAGCTCTGGATTTCGAAGGGATGGTCCTCGAAATCGAGGCTCACCACCTCGGTGAACGGCGGCAGGGCGTAGATCCGCTTCTCGCGCCCGGCCCCGAAGAGCTGCAGCGCCCGCGAGCGGTGCATCTTCGGATTGTCGAATTTCGGCGTCGGCGAGGGATCCATCACGTAACGGCCCTCGACCTTGACCGGATAGGCGTAGGTGGTGGCGATGCGGCCGTTGCGGGCGATGTCCTCGTAGAGCTTGACGTGCATCAGCCCGTATTCCTCGAGCGCGTGCATCTTGCGGGTTTCCGTCTCGCGCGGCTCGAGGAAGCGCAGCGGTTCGGGGATCGGCACCTGGTAGACGAGGATCTGCCCGTCGGCGAGCGGCTGCTCGGGAATGCGGTGGCGGGTCTGGATGATGGTCGCCTCCGCCGTCCGCGTCGTCACCGCGACCCGGGCGACCTTCTTGAAGAAGGCGCGGATCGAGACGGCGTTGGTGGTGTCGTCGGCGCCCTGGTCGATGACCTTCAGCACGTCGTCCGGCCCGATCACCGCCGCCGTCACCTGCACGCCGCCGGTGCCCCAGCCGTAGGGCATCGGCATCTCGCGGCTGGCGAAGGGCACCTGGTAGCCGGGGATGGCGATCGCCTTCAGGATGGCCCGGCGGATCATCCGCTTGGTCTGCTCGTCGAGATAGGCGAAGTTGTAGGTGGCAAGGCTGCGGGCAGCCTCGGAGGAGCGGGTGCCTGTTGCCTCGGTCATGCGGCGGCGTCCTTCGATCCTTCTTGCCCAACGGCGGATGATCTGCCGTGCCGCCCACCCCTCTCCCTGTCCCTCCCCCACAAGGGGGGAGGGAACGATGAAGGTGAAGGCGACGTCCCACTCTGCCTTTCACCGAGCCGCAGTCTTTCGATATGAACGTCCTCCGAATCCTGCGTCCCCTCCCCCCTTGTGGGGGAGGGACAGGGAGAGGGGTGAGCCCTACGACGGACCCCGCACGAGATCATCCCCATCATTCCGCCGCCTCCCGCTCGCCCGTGTCCATCCCCTCGCCCGCCGCCGCCATATGGTCCGCGCGCATCCGGCGCACCAGATCGAGTTCCGCCTGGAAGTCGACGTAGTGCGGCAGCTTCAGGTGCTCCACGAAGCCGGTCGCCTGGACGTTGTCGCAGTGGGACAGCACGAACTCCTCGTCCTGCGCCGGCGCCACGACGTCCTCGCCGAATTCTCCGGCCCGCAGCGCGCGGTCGCAGAGCGCCATCGCCATCGCCTTGCGCTCCGACTGGCCGAAGACGAGGCCGTAGCCGCGGGTGAACTGCGGCGGCGTCGTCGCCGAGCCCTTGAACTGGTTGACCATCTGGCACTCGGTGAGACGCACCGAGCCGAGCGGGGCGGCGAAGGGCAGTTCCGGCACGTCGAGCTCCAGTTCGACCTCGCCGATCCGGATCTCGCCGACGAAGGGATGGCTGCGGGCGTAGCCGCGCTGGGTCGAGTAGCCGAGCGCCAGCAGGAAGCCCTCGTCGCCGCGGGCGAGCGCCTGCAGGCGCAGATCGCGCGTCATCGGGTAGGACGGCGCCTCACGCGTGAGATCGCCGGTGACATGGCCCTCGGGCATCGCGCCGTCCGGCTCGACCAGCCCCTCGGCGGCGAGCAGCGACGTGACGCGCGGCGCCGGCTGCGGCTCGCCCTCGCGCCGGGCCGGCGCCTCCACCGC
>Ga0065721_10049103_pt1 | contig 46188 bp, 42 predicted proteins | sample Mesricmetagenome_FD_59108 | JGI IMG/M metagenome (GOLD analysis project Ga0065721, IMG submission 59108) | Mesophilic microbial community from rice straw/compost enrichment Sample: eDNA_1 v2 (version 2) | ecosystem: Engineered > Solid waste > Grass > Composting > Bioreactor | place: USA: Davis...
CCTGGCAACGGTGGTTCTGCTTGGGGTTGCGCAAAAACATGGACATGGCCGCTCGTCCACAGGTTCGTTCAATTTCCAGCGCTTTTAAGCTATGAACCGGGGAGGCGTCACGGATTCAGGTGAAAATTACGGAACGTCCTATATACATGGTTAAATTCAATCAGGTTTTCCATTATTATTCACCTCTGTACAGCATGGTAAGCAGTTCTTTTAATTCCGTAAGCCCCATTCCAATCTCCTTGCTATTATGAATGGCCGTCAGCAATTGCTCCTCGATGACCTTCATTTTTCTTTCTTTCACGAATTCATGATTTTGCTCTGATACGAAGGACCCTTTCCCAACAATCGAATAAATAAACCCCCTTTTTTCCAGTTCTTCATAGGCGCGCTTGGTGGTAATGACGCTTAGATCCAGATCCTTGGCTAACGCTCGCATCGATGGCAGCGGATCGCCGGCCTTTAATTCATTGGTCAAAATATGTTTTTTAATTTGAGCATAAATCTGCTCATAAATCGGTTCCTTGGAATGATTGGAGATAATAATTTGCATGCAATAACCTCTCTCGCGGAACATTGTATATATACTTTATATACAATATACACAAGTTATGCTGGTTTTACAATACTTTTTAAAAGTCCAATCGCCGAAGCCTGCCGCACTTGCGCAAAATCCCCGAAACCCAGTCTGCATGACTGGGCTTCGGGGATTTTTTTGTTGTTCTCGGTTGCGGCGGCTCCTCTTGCTCGCGTCCACCGTGCACTGCCTCGTCCATTGCCGGTAGACGGTACGGTTCGCGCTCTAAGGTCGTTTATGAACTTGCAGGGTCATCTCTCCCGCCCAAACCTCGCTCTAAGGTCGTTCGTGAACTTGCAGCACTCTCTGGACGGTTCGGCCCGCGCTCTAAGGTCGTTTACGAACTTGCAGGGTCCATCTCTCCCGCTCAAACCTCGCTCTAAGGCCGTTCGTGAACTTGCAGCACCCTCTGGACGGTTCGGCCCGCGCTCTAAGGTCGTTTACGAACTTGCAGGGTCATCTCTCCCGCTCAAACCTCGCTCTAAGGTCGTTCGTGAACTTGCAGCACCCTCTGGACGGTTCGGCCCGCGCTCTAAGGTCGTTTATGAACTTGCAGGGTCATCTCTCCCGCTCAAACCTCGCTCTAAGGCCGTTCGTGAACTTGCAGCACCCTTTGGACAGCTCTGCCGCATAAATTTCTAACTTTGCCGATAAACTTCACGTTTTACCGCATAAAACATTGCCTTTTTCCCGCGGCATGGACATTACCACCGGTTATCTCGGCCGCTGGAACAGCAGCAGGACAATGGGCTCGGTCGTCGGATAGCTGCTGCCGCCTTTGGGCTCGGCGCTCAAGGACAGCAGGTCGGCCCGCCCGAGCAACCCCGTTCGGATATGCAAATATCCGCGCGTGCCCGCCAGCTTGACCAGCCCCAGGCTGCTTTGGCTTTCTCCGGTTAACGCCCACGCCTGGTAATCGGAGCCGACGATGTCCGGCAAGCCGTCCAGCAATAGAAATGCCTCGCTGCTGTCGCCGCTCAGCCATATATAACCGTTGCCCGGCGTTGCGCCCAGCGACTCGATGCGGTATTCCGACGTGTCGGACGCCTGCAGCACGCGCAGCGCATCCGGCTCCTCGCTCATCATATAGGCGTCGATCGGAAAGCGGGGCACAGGGCCGGCGTCCAACGGCTGGTCCGGGCGGTTGGCGATGAGCAGCGTGAGCCCGAACGCGACGGCCGCGGCGGCAACCCCTCCGCCGAGCGACCATCTCCGAAGCATCCGGGCCGCCCTTCTCCGCCGCACCTCCCGGCGAAGCGAACGATACACTCGTTCGGACGGAAACACCGTTTCTGACCGGACGTCGCCAGCCTCTGTCGCCGCACCCATCGTCTGCTCCTTCTCGTCTGCTGCCTGCTTGACAACCTCCCGTCCTTGCGCAGCATAGATCGCAACGTCCCGCTCCTGCATGTATTCATTCACAGCCAGCTTACCGCGGCCCGCCGCAAACCTGCCTCCGTTTGCTCCTTGCACGCCATGGTCCGCCGCACCCCCGCCTTCGCCTGCCGCTTCCCCGCCGCGATCCGCCGCTTGCCCGGCATCTTTCCTGGCCGGCTTCCCGCCGTCCGCCAGCAGCCGCGACCACTCCCGGTGCTGAGCGGCGCATGCCCGGCAGCCCGCCAGATGGCGTTCCAGCCGGCTGCGCATCCCGGGAGCGAGAGAGCCAAGCGCATAGTCCGCCCATTCCGTCTCGCCGATGCCTTCCTTGCAAGCTTCATAATCCCTTCCGACATGCTCATTGGCTCTCATAGCGCTCCTCCTTTCCGTAATCGTCCAGCCAGCCCCGCTTGCGCAGCTGCTTCCGGATCGCTTTAATCCCGTACCGCATCCACGATTTGACCGTCCCCAGCGGCACTTCCCACTCCTCCGCCATTTCCCGCTGCGACATGTCTCCGTAATAGGCGCCGACAACGGCGTTGCGCTGCGGCCGGGGCAGCTGCGACAGCGCCTCCCGAACGGCTTGCCGCTGCAGGCCGCGAACGGCCTCCTCCTCCGGCAGTCCTTCGGCCGCCTCCCGAACGGTTCGATCCAGCATATCGGCGGCGGCGAAATCTTTGACGACGAGCTTCTGTTTTTTTCTGATCCGGTCGATGCAGCGGCTGCGGGTCATAACCGCCAGCCACGCTTCTACCGTGCCTTTGGAGGATTGGTATCGTCCGCCCTTCTGCAACGCCTCCAGCATCACATCGTGGCACAGATCTTCCGCTTCCATCCGGTCGCCGAGCATGCGCATGGCGATCCGCATGACCAGCGGGGCGCAGCGGGCGTAAAAGCGGTCGAAAGCCTCGACGGAGCCTTCCGACGCCAAGCGAAGCTGCTCCTCCAACTCCTTATTATCCGACAAGCCGATCCCTCCCGGCCGAATGTCCGGCGCGATTCGTTTCGTACTCCGAACAGCAGTTTATTTATTTTTTATCAAAAAAAAGACCGGTTGAAAATATGCAAAAAAATATTTTTTACGGCGTAAATCCGATTGAAGTTTCCGAACGTAATCCCAGTGTACGGCCATTGAAGGCCATCGGAGCCGGGCGGCCGTAACCATAGAAATTATACAAATACAGGAGGGTGATTTGCATGCTTAATAAAGCATGCCGCCGGGCGTTGTGCCTGGCACTTGCGGTAATCTTGGCGTGGACGGGGGCGGCCGGCATACATCCGGAAAACGTACACGCGGCGGGAGCGTTGGAGCTGTATACGCCGTATACGGAACAGGACGCCGCGCCGGGAGATTCGATTTCCTATTCGATCGAGCTGATCAACAGCGGCTCGGAAACGAGCAAAGCGGGCATCCAATTTGCCGGCGGGAGCGGCTGGGATTACGAGCTGACCGCCGGCGGGCGCAACGTCCGGCAAATCGCGGTCCGTGCGGGCGAGTCCCAGACGCTCAATCTGCGGCTCGAAGTTCCGCTCGAAATCGAGAAGGGCGAATATTCGTTTACCGTCCGAGCCGGGGACGCCTCCCTGCCCTTAAAGGTGCACGTCACTGAAAAAGGCATCTTCTCTTCGAGCCTGAACGTGGAACAAGCGAATATCGAAGGCCACTCGGGGTCCAGCTTCACCTTCTCGGCCGAGCTGCGCAACCAGACTGCCGAGGAGCAGACGTACGCGCTGGCCGCGCAGCCAGAAGCGGGCTGGGAGGTGCGGTTCAAGTCGGGCGGCAACAGCGTGACGTCGGTCACGATCGATCCCAACTCCTCGCAGACGCTGTCCGTCGAAGCGATTCCGCCGGACGGCGTTCAAGCCGGCACCTATTCGATTCCGATCGCGGCGATGAATAACAATACGCAAGCGGAAGCCAAGCTGGAGGCCGTCATTACCGGTACGTACGGCATCGAGCTGACGACGGCGGACGAGAGGCTGAACGCGACCGTGAGGGCCGGCTCTTCCACGACGATGGAGCTCATCGTCAAAAACAGCGGCACCGCCAAGCTCGAGGACGTCAGCCTGTCCGCCCAAACGCCGAGCGGTTGGGAAGTCACGTTCGAGCCGAAGACGATCTCCTCGATCGAACCCGGCCAAACGGCCGCCGTCCAGGCGATCGTCGCCTCTTCGGAGAAGTCGCTTCCCGGCGACTACGCCTTGAACCTCTCGGCCCAGACCGCGCAAAAATCAGCGTCCGCGGCGATCCGCGTCGCCGTCAAATCGTCCGTCCTGTGGGGCTGGATCGGCGTCCTTATCATCGCGGCAGTGATCGGCGGCGTATACGTGCTGTTCCGCCGCTACGGGAGGCGATAACCCGTGGAAGCGTTGCAGGACATTCGGCAGCCGCAATCCGGCGAAGCGATCGTTTTGAGCGGGCTGACCAAAACGTACGGCGACTTCGTCGCCGTTAACCGGCTCGATCTGACGGTGGCGAAAGGCGAAATATTCGGCCTGCTGGGCCCGAACGGCGCGGGCAAAACGACGACGATTCTAATGATGCTCGGCTTGACGGAGCCGACCGGCGGCGATGTGCGGGTACTCGGGCTCGATCCGCGCCGCAGCTCGCTCCAGGTGAAGCGAAGAATCGGCTATATGCCGGACGACATCGGCTTTTACGAGGACCGGACCGCGCTGGACAATTTAATCTATACCGCCCGGCTGAACGGCATTTCCTTGCCGGAAGCGACGGCCAGGGCCAAGGAGCTGCTGAACAGGGTCGGCCTGGCGGAAGCGGCGCGCAAAAAAACCGGGCAGTTCTCGCGCGGCATGCGTCAGCGGCTCGGCCTGGCGGACGTGCTTATCAAGCGGCCCGACATCATTATATTGGACGAACCGACGCTCGGCATCGATCCCGAAGGAGTGCGGGAGCTGCTTGAGCTTATCCGCTCGCTCAGCCGGGAGGAAGGCTTGACGGTGCTGCTTTCCTCGCATCATCTGCATCAAGTGCAGCAGGTTTGCGACCGAGTGGGGTTGTTCGTCAAGGGCCGTCTGGTGGCATGCGGCAATCTGGAGCAGCTGTCGCAAGCGCTGGACGAAGACCGCACCGTGACGGTCGACCTCGAAATCGCAGCGTGGAACGACGGCCTTCAAGAAGCCGTCGGCCGTTTGGAGGAGGTGCTGTCCATCGACAGCCGTCAAGCCTCGTCCATCGGCGGCGAAGGACGCCATGCGGTAACGGTCGTATGCAGCCGCGACATTACGCCGCAAATTGCGCGGCTGGTGTCGGAGAAAGGCGAGCTGTACGCCATCAGCCGGCGCCAGTACGGACTGGACGATATTTATCACAAATATTTCGAGGGAGGCGAACACCATGGAAGCCGTTAACAAGCTGCAAGACGCATGGCGGCGCATGGCGGCCAGGCTGAACGTCCGCACGGACGCCCCGCCGCGCCCGAAAGCGGAATCTTCCGCCTTCTGGGTCATGGTTGCCAAGGAATTCGGCGACCATATCCGCAGCTGGCGGTTTGCCATTCTGCTCGGCATTATCGCGCTTGCCTGCATCGGCTCCATCTATACCGCGTTGACCGCCCTAAGCGGAAACGCCCAATCCGCCGAAGCGGATCATTCGTTTCTTTTTTTGCAAATCTTTACGATAACGGACGGCACGCTTCCCCAATTTACTCAGTTCGTCTCGTTTTTGGGGCCGCTGATGGGCATAGCGCTCGGGTTTGACGCCGTCAATGCGGAACGGAGCAAGGGCACGCTCAGCCGGCTCATTTCCCAGCCCATCTACCGCGACGATTTTTTGAAAGCCAAGTTCGTCTCGTCGCTGCTGCTCATATCCGCCGTCATCTTTGCGCTCGGGCTGCTCGTTATGGGAGCCGGACTGGTCGTCATCGGGTTCCCCCCGACACCGGAAGAGTTTTGGCGGGTCGTCTTCTTTTTGCTGTCCGCGGTCGTATACGTCGGGTTTTGGCTAAACCTGTCGATTTTGCTGTCCGTCCGCTTCCGGCAGGCGGCGACGTCGGCGCTTGCCGGCATATCGCTGTGGATCTTTTTTACCGTCTTCTACAGCATGATCCTGAACCTGATTGCCAAAGGAGCCGCTCCGGGGGGCAATGCGGGGACGGAGGAAATATTGGGCTACCAGAACCTGATGCTGACGCTCGGCAGACTGTCGCCCGCGGAGCTGTTCAGCGACGTGACGACGACGCTGCTTATGCCGAACGTCCGGTCGCTTGGCCCGCTGACGATGGAGCAGGTCGTAGGCGCCGTGTCCAGTCCGCTGCCGCTCGGCCAAAGCTTGCTGCTCGTATGGCCGCAGCTGACGGGGCTCGTTGCCGCGACGCTTGTCTGCTTCGGGCTCGCTTATTATATCTTCATGCGGCAGGAAATTCGTTCGCGCGCCTGATGCCGTTCGCCAAGCGGCCGCATCGGCAGACGGCTTGTCGCAAGCAAAAAAGGCTGGACCGCCGGCAGGTTCGACCCTGCCGCGGAACAGCCTTCATTTTATGCCGCCCTGTGCGGTTTGCGTTATGGAAAGAACCAAACCGTCCGCGACGCGGTCAGCCTTCCCGCTTCACGAAATCGATCAGGCCCGCTACCTTCTCGTCGGTCAGCTCCCCGCTGTTGTCGAAGACGGTAATGGAAGCCGGCGGAATGTCCCAATGGATCGCCGGCACGAAATCGACGCGTTTCTCGAAATCTCCCCAATGCTCAAGCTTCCATCTGTCGCGCTCGGTTTGCCTGTCGATAATCCGCTCCTTCTGCAGCGAAATGTCCTGAAGCGTCACGACGATGACCTTCACGTCGACCTGCTCCTTCGTCAAGCCTGCGGCCGCAATGACGTCCTCGATCCAGGCTTTGTTTTTCAATTCGGCCGTAAACGGCGAAATCATAAATACGTTTTGGCCGGCGGCCAAATTTTCGATGCATACGTCCTTGGCCGTGTCGTATTCCAAATCTCGCAGGTTGGCTTTATAGAAATCGGAATCCCGATCATTTTTGTCCAAACCTTTCATCTCCAATATCGCTTCCACGAAGCGGCCGCCGATCGTATCGCGATCGAGAAACGCCGCCGGAATGACGGCGCTCAGCTTCCGGGCGACCGTCGTCTTGCCGGTGCCGGCCACGCCTACGAAAAATACGAGCTTTTGCAACATTGACGCCTCCACTTGTTTTTGAAGAGAATTATACCATTTATGGTGCGGCGAGAATACCGGTTCCTCTTCCAACATGCCGGCGGAGGCTATTAAATTTACGGCTATCGGCCATAAAAGCCGTCCGCCGCAGCCCGCAAGCGGATTTATTCGAGAATTTGCATCGACTCGATATGCCGCCGCGTCTCTTCCGTGCCGCAATCGTACAGCAGCTTGTAAATTTGAATCAGCAGCTCGTCGCTGGCGCCGTTAAGCTCCTTGTCTTCGTACGTCTCCAAGTAATGACGGGAAAAATGGAACATTGCCGCCTCCTCCATCGTGGACAGCTCCTCCATCAGTTCCCTGAGCTTGTTCGCCTCCTCCCGGGTGGCGTCAATTTCGAGTTCGTAAGCCGCCGCTCCCCGATCCTCCAATATTTGTCCGGCTTGCACCGATACGTAAAACCGTCTGCGTTCGCCGTGCGAACCTTGGTGACCCTCCATCGTTCGTCGCTCCTTTTCTGCGCGTATGCCTTCCCGTAGCATCCCCGGCGGACAGACATTATATCCCTTTTTTCAGCATATAACGTTATTATCGCTACTGGAGTCCAGCATAGAGAGGAATGAGAAAAATGTGCGGAATTACCGGCTGGATCGATTGGAACAGTGATCTGACGAGAGAAAGCGACAACCTGGAACGAATGACGGACACGCTTGCGCCGCGCGGACCCGACGCAGCCGGTACCTGGATATCGGCGCATTGCGCGCTCGGACACCGGCGGCTGGCGGTCATCGACCCCGACAACGGGGCTCAGCCGATGATCCGCTTTACGGGCGAAGACAAATACGTCATCGTGTACAACGGCGAGCTGTACAACGCTATGGAACTGAAACGGGAGCTGGAAAGCAGGGGCAGAACGTTTACGACGACATGCGATACCGAAGTATTGCTGGTCGCTTATATGGAATGGGGCAAAGGATGCGTGGAACGGCTGAACGGCATATTCGCCTTCGCCGTGTGGGACGTCGAACGGCAGGAGCTGTTTTTGGCCCGGGACCGGCTCGGCGTCAAACCTCTATTTTACAGCGATGAGAACGGCTTGTTCATCTTCGGGTCCGAGCACAAATGCATTCTGGAGCATTCCTCGGTGAAGGCCGCCGTCGGGCCGGAAGGATTGGCCGAAATTTTTATTATGGGCCCGGCGCGGACGCCCGGCCACGGCGTTTACAAAGGCATACGCGAGCTGCGTCCGGGGCAATGCATGAGCGTAAGCCGGGACGGCGTTCGCTTGACCACGTATTGGGCTCTCGAAAGCAAGCCTCACGAGGAGGACGCGGAGCAAACCGCCGAACGCGTAAGAGAGCTGCTGAAGGATATCGTGGAGCGGCAGCTCGTATCCGACGTTCCCGTTTGCACGCTGCTCTCTGGAGGCCTCGACTCCAGCGCGCTGACGACGCTGGCGGTCCGTTATTACGAAGCGGGCGGCCAAGGCCGCGTCCATACTTATTCGGTCGATTACCGGGACAACGACAAGCATTTTCAGGCGCACGCGTTCCAGCCGAACAGCGACGCTCCATGGATCGAACGAATGACCTCCCATCTCGGGACGGTCCATCATGCGATCCAGTTCGATACGCCCGAGCTGGTCGCCGCTCTTCGCGACGCGACGCTGGCCCGCGATTTGCCGGGCATGGCGGATGTCGACGCTTCTCTGCTGCTGTTTTGCCGGGAAATCAAAAAGGGCGCGACCGTCGCCATTTCCGGCGAAGCCGCGGACGAAATATTCGGCGGATACCCGTGGTTTCATCGGGAGGAAGCGCTCAGCTCCGGCACGTTCCCGTGGTCGCTCGCGACGGCGATGAGAGCCGGTCTCTTGTCGCCGGAGGTTGCGAGCCTGATCCGGCCGGAGCAATATATTGGCGACCGCTATGCCGAAGCGGCGGCCGAAGTGCCCCATTTGGAAGGCGAAAACGAAGAACAGCGGCGCATGCGGCAAATGTCTTACCTGAACATTACCCGCTTCATGCCTACGCTGCTCGACCGGAAGGACCGGATGAGCATGGCGGCCGGACTGGAAGTTCGCGTCCCGTTTTGCGACCATCGGCTTGTAGAATACGTCTGGAATATACCGTGGGACATCAAGTCCGCCGGAGACCGGGAAAAAGGCATTCTGCGCAAAGCGCTGAAGGGCGTGCTGCCCGACGATGTGCTGGCGCGCAAAAAAAGCCCGTATCCGAAAACGCATAATCCCGCTTATTTGGCCGCCGTGCGCGGCTTGGCTCTGGATATGCTGAACGACCCGTCCTCGCCGATCCTGCCGCTGATTAACGCAGCCAAGGTGCGCGAGCTGGCCGAATCCGGCGACGCCGCCTCCAACCTGCCCTGGTTCGGCCAGCTTATGTCCGGTCCTCAGCTGTTCGCTTATCTTTACCAGGTCAACGTGTGGCTGAAGGAATATAAAGTGAGCGTCGGTTAGCTTCTTCTGACATCCGAATATACGCAGCCAAAACGGCCGGACGGGAATGCATCCCCGACCGGCCGTTCGACGTCACGCGTCTCCATACGATGGACGCCGATCCGTCCCGCCGCGCGGCCGGTTTACGGCCGCGCTTCGAGCAGCGGCAGCAGCTTCCGGAGCGCTTCGCCGCGATGGCTGACAGCGCCTTTCTCCTCCTTGCTCAGCTCCGCCATGCCGCGCCCCGGCCCGGGCAGCCAGAACAGCGGATCGTACCCGAATCCGCCGCTGCCGTGCGGCTTGTCCGTAATGCAGCCTTCTACAAAGCCTTCCGCCTCCGTAAACTCGCCGGTCGCCGGATCGTACAGCGCCAAGGCGCAGACGAACCTCGCCTTGCTCAGCATTCGCGAGCCGTCCGTCAGCCGTTCGCCGGAAGCGGCGGCGCCAATCGCGGCCAGCTCCCGCAGCAGCTTCGCGTTGTTGTCCGCATCCGAAGCGCCTTCTCCGGCATAGCGGGCGGAATAGACGCCGGGCGCTCCTCCGAGGGCGTCCACCTCCAGGCCGGAATCGTCGGCCAGCGCCGGCACCCCGAGCGCGTCTCCCGTCGTCTTTGCCTTGATGCGGGCATTGGCCGCAAACGTAGCCCCGTCCTCGACGATGTCCGGGATGTCCGGATAATCGTGCAGGCTGGCGATTTCCATCCCTAGCTTGCCCAGCTCATGGGCGAACTCCTTCGCCTTGCCTTTATTTTTGGTCGCCACGACGATAACGTTCCGTCTCTCTCCTCCGCTCATGCCCGGCCGCCTATCCGCCCGGCCGCCTCGCCGAGCGTTTCCTTCTGCAAGGCGATCAGTTCGGCGATGCCCGTTTCCGCGAGCGCCAGCAGCCCGTTCAGCTCCTCGCGCGAGAACGGAGCTTCCTCGCCCGTCCCCTGCACTTCGACGAATTTGCCGCCCCCCGTCATGACGACGTTCATATCCACCTTGGCTCCGGAATCTTCCCCGTAGTTCAGATCGAGCACCGGCGTTTCGCCGACGATGCCTACGCTGACCGATGCGAGAAAATCGGTGATCGGATATTTCGCAAACGGATGCGTCTTCGCTATATGCTCCACCGCCAGCGCCAGCGCGACGAAGGCGCCGGTAATCGAAGTCGTCCGCGTGCCGCCGTCGGCTTGAAGGACGTCGCAATCGAGCGTAACGGTCCGCTCGCCGAGCGACTGCAGGTCGACGACCGAACGAAGCGCTCGGCCGATCAGCCGCTGAATTTCCATCGTGCGGCCGGTCAGCTTTCCTTTGGCCGATTCGCGCTGATTGCGGGAATGCGTTGCCCGCGGCAGCATCGCGTATTCCGCCGTAATCCATCCTTTGCCCTGACCTTTCATGAACGGAGGAACCCGCTCCTCTACCGATGCGGTGCAAATTACTTTCGTATCCCCCACTTCGATCAGCACCGAACCTTCCGCGTGCTTGTTGACGTTTGTCGCGATCTTGACCGGCCGAAGCTGGTTCGGGAGCCGACTGTCTTGTCTCATCTATGTATGCCTCCTGAGTCTGTTTGGTCAACGATGTATATTATTGTAACAAAGCGCCCGGCGAAATGCACACCGCCTCATGAAAAATACGCCGCCGGAGCGGGCATGGACGGAAAAACGGCGGCCCGGGAAACGATCTTCCCGGGCCGCCTTGCAGGTCCGCCCTTCGCGGGCGTGCCGGCGGCTTTCCCGCCGGCTTACGACTCGAAAGCGTTGACGTGATGCGGTCTGCCGACCGGCTCGTTATAGGCTTTGTTGTTGTCCGCCAATATGTCCGTATGTCCGTTCAGGCTGATCTGCACCTCCGAGGCGCTTGTGCTTTCCGTCAGCGACAGCACGACCGCTTCGAGCATTTCCGCCGGCACCTGAACGCCCGGCTCATAAGCTTCGTCCTGCAGGTCGACGGTCAGCACGCCTTCCTTCTCCTCGATGCCGGCCACTTCGACGTTCGGCAAAATGACGCTCGACAGCGCTTTTTGATTCAGCGGTCCCGCGATCAGCTCTTCCATGGCGGCCAAGGCCGGAGAATCGGAACGAGACACTAGCCGCGTCACCGGAACGTAATATTGCTCGTCGTTCATCGTTTGCGCCGAGAAATAAAGCGTAACCGGCGAGGAATTCGTCACCTCTACGCCGTCGGCGGTCTCGACATTGATCCCCATCGCCCTTGTCAGCGCCGCGTCCATAGGATAACCCGCAAGCGGCATTTCCGTCAGCCTTTCTCCATCCAGGTACAGCTCGACGCCCTTGACGCCCGTAGCCGTCAGCGTCCAGGTGATCGCCTCGAGCATCGCCCTCTCGTCCATCTCGTTATATTGGGCGAATTCGCCCGAGAAATTAACCTTGGCCAGCTTCTGCGGCTCGTCGATGTCGTACGACAGCACCCGCGTTCCTTGCGGAATCATGGCGCGGAAGTCGGCCGGCAGCACGGACGAATAGCTTCCGCCCTCGACCATCATTTCCAGCGCCCGCTTGCCGGGCTTCTCGCCTTCTCCAAGCGTGACCGGCACCGCCACCGGCGCCAAATAACCGTTGCCGTCCTGCAAATAAACGGTAATGGTGGCCGACTCGCCGGTCGGGTCGGCCAAGCCGGTCGGCTCGCTTCCTTCCCCGTCGGTCATTTCCACTTGCGGGGGATCGATCGGCTGGCTCGTTTGCTTGGAAAATAAGCTGCAGCCCGCGGTGACGACGGGCAATACGAGAACGGCTGCCAGTAAGGCATGTCTCTTCCATCTTTTGTGCATCATGATTGAATTTCCTCCCCAATCGATTTTGGCCTGTCAGGCTTTGTACAACTGTTCATTTGTAGTAATATGTATACGAGCCCTTCCCTGATTTAGACCAGTTTTGTCCACAAAATGACGAGGGGGAAACCTGATGATCGACCGTTCCGACAGATACAGCTTGAACAGCGGCAAAGTCGCCCAAGCTACTTACGAATGGCTGGAAAAACGCGGCATCACGACGATGGCCGTGGCCGAGCTTGTTCACTTTTTGCAAAAGGACTACTTTCCGGAGCTTACGCCGGAGGATTGCGTGGAGCATGTCGAAGCGGTATTGTCCAAGCGGGAGGTGCAAAATGCGGTTCTGACCGGCATTCAGCTCGATATTCTCGCCGAAGAAGGCAAGCTGTTTCCTCCGCTCCAGGACATGATCAAGCACGACGAAGGGCTGTACGGCTGCGATGAGATTCTCGCGCTGTCCATCGTCAACGTGTACGGCAGCATCGGATTAACGAATTTCGGTTATATCGACAAGGTGAAGCCGGGCATCCTCGTCCGTCTGAACAGCAAGAGCGACGGCGAAATTCACACGTTTCTGGACGATATCGTCGGCGCGATCGCCGCATCGGCCGCGAGCCGGATCGCCCATCGGAAGCAAGCGGAAAAGGAAGGCGTCGCGGTGCCGCCGCTCGACTGACGAAGCATCACCTCTCTATAGCAGCAAAAAACCGGGTATCTATGCGCCGAACGCGCATGGATACCCGGTTTTTCGTTGAGGGATTTCCTCATTCCGCCGACGCAGGTGCATTTCAACTCATCCGTTCTGCACCTAGGCCAAACTGCATGAGGAATCGGCTTCCGATCGCTCTCGCAGAGGGATACTTGGAGGCTCCGCATTCAGCAGCGGCTTGTTCGGCAAATAGTGGAGCGAGCGGACGAACCGGATCGTTTTCGTCTTGGCTCGCATGACGATGGAATGCGTCTCCGCCCGCTCATCGGGGAAATAACGAACGCCTCCCAAAAACTCGCCCGGCGTGACGCCCGTCGCCGCAAAGATCACGTCTTCCGTGCCGACCATATCGTCCATTGTCAAGATCCGGTACGGCTCCTCGATGCCCATGGCGAGACACCGTTCGAATTCCGCCGCGTCCGCGGGCATGAGCCTGCCCTGCAGCTCGCCGCCCAAACATTTCAGAGCCGCGGCGGCCAGCACGCCTTCCGGAGCGCCGCCCGAGCCGACGTACAAATCGATGCCCGCTTCCGGGAAAGCGGGAGCCATCGCTCCGGCCACGTCGCCGTCGGACAAAAATTTAATCCGCACGCCCACCTTGCGCAGCACTTTGACGAGCGCTTCGTGGCGGGTGCGGTCCAAAATCATGACCGTCAGATCGGACACCTTTTTGTTCAGCGCGTCCGCCGCCTTTTGAAGCGTCGTCTCCATCGGGTCGGCGATGCTCAGCTTTCCTTTCAGCGCCGGACCGTACGCCAGCTTCTCCATGTACATGTCGGGAGCATGCAGCAGCTGGCCCTTCCCCGCCACCGCAATGACCGACACGGCATTGTTCAAGCCTTTGGCCACAATTTCGGTCCCTTCCAACGGATCGACCGCCACGTCCACCTCGGGACCGTTCATGCTGCCGACTTCTTCTCCGATATACAGCATCGGAGCTTCGTCCATTTCACCTTCTCCGATTACGACCGTTCCTTTGATCGACACGGAATCGAACATCGCCCGCATCGCCGAGGTCGCCGCTCCGTCCGCGCTGTTCTTGTCTCCTCTTCCCATCCAGGGCGCCGACGCCAAAGCCGCCAGCTCCGTTACGCGCACAATTTCCAGTGCCAATTCTCTCTCCATGCCAATCCCTCCGCATATATTCGATATTTAATATGTATCATATATTTTATTATGACGCAATATATATTCATTCATCTTCATCGAATCATCATATAAAACAAAAAAAGAACGTCCTTCTTTCCCCTATCTGGGAGAAGGACGTTCTATTTCGCCGTTATAGCAGACACCTTTTCTATCGCTTACGTCTCATATACGATTATGCCGTTCGAGCGCCTGCCGTTCAGCAACCCCCGCTCTTCCAAATGAAACAAATGAGCGAGCGTTTCGGCCATCGCAAACCTGAGATTATGCGGATTGCTTCTCAAATGGCTCCCGAATAGCGCTTCGCAAAGCGCAAACGCGCTCATGGGCGCAGCCGCTAAGCGGCCGCGAATCGCATCCAGCCGCCGCGCATGATGCGCCAGCAGCTCGTCCAGCCTGCCGCGGAAATCGGCAAACGGATCGCGATGCCCGGGCAGCGCCAGCGAAACCTCATAACGCTTCAACCGCTCCAGACTGTCGAGAAACGCCGCCAGCGGGTCTCTTTCCTCGCCCGGAACGACGCTTACGTTGGGCGTAATATGAGGCAGCACCTGGTCGCCGCATACCATCCAGCCGTTGTCCCCGCAATAAAATATCAAGCTTCCGTATGCATGTCCCGGCGCATCGATCAGCTCCCAGCGGAGCCCGCCCATCGTCCAGCGTTCTCCCGCTTCTATATAAGAGACGCGCGGCTGCGGCGACACTTTCTCCACGAACGTTGCCAGGTTGCGTCCGATGTCCGCCGTTAACGATTCGGGCATTCCATGTTCGATGAACAGGCTTTGCAGCGCCGCCGGATAATCGCTGCCTTCGCTCCATAACCGGACGGCGTAAGCATGCGCCCTTCTCGACATGAATACCGGAGCCCCGCTTCGCTCCTGCATATAACCGGCCAGCCCGTAGTGGTCGGGATGCTGGTGCGTCAGCACGATCCGGACGATGCGGCTCCATTCGAGCCCATTCTGCCGCATGACGCGATCCCACGTTTCGAGCGCTTCCGGGGTGCGCAAGCCCGGATCGATGATCGTAACGCCCGACGGCTCCGGCACGATGTAGCTGTTTACCCATTTCAGCGCAAAAGGAAGCGGGATTTTCACCTGCAGCCAGCCGTTCTCCAGCTCCGTCGCCGCCCCGGCGGCTTCCGCTTCCGATTTTCGATTCCGCATCATCCCTGTCGTCTCCTCCTGGCGTTGTTTGGTTTACTTTCCATCTTAGCATATTCCGGGGCGCGCGGCGCAAACAATAATGGCCCGGCCGTCTCCGGCTGCCCGAAAGCGCCGATCGCGTTCCATTATTTTGAAGGGGGGGGTCCGGTTATGATCGATCGCATTCAATTGTTGTTCGCCGATTCCGCAGACCTCATGACGTATCGCATGCACAACGGCGAAATGTCGATCGAGGTCGCTTACATCGTAAGGATTACGAAAAGGCGGGAGAAAAGCTGCTGACGAAGCTGCAAAAGGCCGGAGTCGATCCGCACGGCTTCGGACTGCGCTTCCGGGCGATGCACCCCGGCCCGGACAGCTGGCAAAAGTGGCAGGAAATTTATCCGACCGTCCAAATGAAGCTGAATGCGGACATCAAAATCGAAGGCACCGGTCTGATTAAATAATCAGGCCGGTGCGCGGCGGCTCAGCGCCGGACCAGTCTGGCGCTGCCGCGAAGCTGCCGCAAATTGGCGGCGCCGATGCCGAACATGGCCGTACGGAGCTCGAATTCGATCCGCTCGAACTGGTCGAGCAGCCGCTCCGTCGACCGCTCGGCGTCCTCCCCCGCCGCCTGCGGAAGCAGAGAGCGGCCGAAGCCCGCCATATCGGCGCCGAGCGCAATCGCTTTGGCCGCATCGACGCCGGTATGCAGCCCTCCGCTTGCAATAAGAAACGCGTCGGGCAGCCGTTCGCGTATTTCGATGACGCATTCGGCGGTAGAATTGCCCCAGCCGGCAAACGCCTCGGCCGCCTGGCGCCGGACCGGCGAGTTGGTCCGATATTTCTCGACCTGGCTCCAGGACGTGCCTCCCGCTCCCGCGCAATCGATAAACGCGACCCCTGCTTCCTGGAGCCTTGCCGCCGTCTCGCCGTCGATGCCCCATCCCACTTCCTTCACTCCGACCGGTACGGGCAGCGAACGGCAGATGCCGCCGATCCGCTGCAGCAAGCCGCGAAAGTCGGTGTCCCCTTCCGGCTGGAACACCTCTTGCAAGCTGTTCAGATGAAGCACGAGCGCGCTCGCTTCGGCCATATCGACAGCTCTCTTGCAGGCGTCGGCCCCAAAGCCGTAATTAAGCTGCACGGCGCCAATATTGGCGATAACCGGCACGGTAGGCGCCTCCTTGCGCACCGCAAAGGTTGCGGCAAGCTCCTCGCTCTCAATCGCGGCGCGCATCGACCCGAGGCCGATCGCCCAGCCTTTCGCTTCCGCCGCCGCCGCAAGCCGCCGGTTGATCGCTCCGGCGGCGTCCGTCCCGCCGGTCATCGAGCTGACTAGAAACGGCGTGCTTAGCGGCGTGCCGAACCAGTCCGCCTCCAGGCTTACCTCTTCGAACGACAGCTCCGGCAATGCGTTATGCCTGAAGCCGTAACGCTCGAAGCCGGAGGACACGTTCACGCCTTCCACTTGCTCCTCCAGACAGATGCGAATATGCTCTCCCTTGCGCCTTGACGTCGCTTCGCTTGCGTCTTTCCGGGTATCCGTCATTTCCCGCCAACTCTCCTTCCGCTGTTCAGCCGAACCGCCCGCTAGAGATCCGGCCATTCTATGGACTAGCATATCATAATTATCCAATTCCCGCTTCCATCCCGTTCCGCAATCCGCAATCCGATCCGCTTCTTGCTCCGATTGGCCTCGATTTCGCATATTGATTTATACGATCATTTATTTGAAATTTACAATCATAATGATTGTCATTTTGACAGTAATCCATTACACTTAAATGAGAAAATCCGATCGCTGCACACAGCGTTGCTGCGCGAACCGACATTTTAGACACTGAAGGAGCAAAGAGCCATGGACATCAAAATTTTCGACCAATCCGAACAGCTCGACGCTTATGCGGCCCAGCTCTATTTCGACCTGGTAAACGGGAAGCCCGATGCCGTGCTCGGACTGGCAACGGGATCGACACCCGTCGGCATTTATGACAAAATAATTGAAGGCGTTAAAGCCAACAAAGCGAGCTTTCGCGAGGCGACCACCTACAATCTGGACGAATATGTAGGGCTGCCGCCGGAAAACGAACAGAGCTACGCTTATTACATGAACAAGCATCTGTTTGCGCATATCGACATTCCGAAGAACCAAACGCATTTGCCCGACGGAATGGCGAAAGATTTGCAGCTGGAATGCAAGCGTTACGACGCCATGCTCGAAGCCCGGCCGATTGACTTGCAGCTGCTTGGGCTCGGCCATAACGGGCATATCGGCTTCAACGAACCCGACGACCGCCTGTCCGGCGGCACTCATGTCGTGGAGCTGAAGGCGGAGACGAGAGTAGCGAACGCGCGATTCTTCGCTTCGTTGGAAGAGGTGCCCGTTCAGGCGCTGACGATGGGCGTAGGGTCCATATTGAAAGCGAAACGGATATTGCTCGTCGTGCGCGGTTCGGACAAGGCCGGCATCGTGAAGGAAGCGCTGACCGGGCCGATTACGACCCAAGTGCCCGCCTCCCTGCTGCAAACCCATCCGCGCGTAACAGTGCTGCTAGATCGAGAAGCGGGAGGAATGTTGACAAATGAACGCTGATAAACGATGGCTTATTTACAACGTAAATATTGTATTGGAAGATCGGACAATCGCAGGCGGGCTCCTCGTCCGCAACGGGAACATCGAACGGGTAGTCGCGGAGTCGGAGCTGGATTCGGCGGGGCGCATCGAAGGAGAGCCGGTCGAACGAATCGACGGGGGCGGCGGCTGGCTGCTTCCCGGATTTATCGACCTGCACGTACACGGCGGTTACGGCGGGGACTTTATGAATGCGGACCGCGCCAGCTACGACCGGATTACGAAATTTCATGCTTCGCAAGGTACGACGGGCATGTTGGCCACGACGATGACCGCTTCGAAAGAAGCGCTCGAAGCCGTGCTGGAGGCGGTTTGGCAATATCGGGACGGACAAATGCCTTATGCGGCGCTGCTGGGCGTCCACCTTGAAGGCCCGTTCATCAGCGAGCGGTGGCCCGGCGCGCAAAATCCCGCCTATATTAGCGACCCGCAGCCGGCTTGGCTGCAGCAATGGAGCAGGTCCTATCCTCAGCTGATCCGCCTTCTGACGCTTGCGCCCGAGAAGGACGGCGCGGCCGAAACGATCGCTTGGCTGGCTTCCGAGGGCATCGTTGCCGCGGCCGGGCATACGGATGCCCGCTATGACGACATACTGGCCGCCGCGGATGCCGGCTTGACGCACGCCGTCCACACCTGCAACGCGATGCGCGGCCTGCATCACCGCGAGCCGGGAACGCTCGGCGCCGTGCTGACCGACGACCGCATTTACGCCGAAATTATCGCCGACGGGGAACATGTCCATCCCGCCGTCATCCGTCTGATCCTGAAATCGAAGCCAGCGGACAAGGTCGTCCTTGTGACCGACGCGATCGAAGCGGCGGGCATGCCGGACGGCGATTACGAGCTGGGCGGCCTGCCCGTCGTCGTCCGCAACGGCACGGCTCGGCTGAAGGAGGGCAACGCGCTGGCGGGGAGCAGCCTCTCCATGATCCGCGCCGTTCGCTACGTGCTGGAGCATACGGACCTGTCCATCGCCGAGGTCAGCCGGATGGCCAGCGGCAACCCTGCGCGGGAGCTCGGCCTGTACGGCGTTACCGGCTCGATCGCGGCAGGCAAGCAGGCCGACCTCGTCTGGACGGACGCTTCGTTGAACGTCAAACGCACCTGGGTCGGCGGCCGGACCGTCTTCGACGCCGAAGCGCCGGCTTCAACCTAGCGGGCGCGTGATTCGCGCCATTGCGGGTCTACAGGCCGCCGATTCTGGCGGCCGGACGCCCGCGGACGTGCTTTACGGATCTGAGCGACTTTAGATACAAAAAAAGACGCTTTTTAATTTTTTTTACGGAACTGAGCGACGCTTAATACGGCAGACCGCATTTTTTATCCCGTTTATCCCCCAATAAGAGCGCTCAGTACCGTAAGATTTCAATCGCAGGCGATTTCCCTCGAATGAGGTCTCCTGCTTCCGTTAGGCCTCGCCTCCTCAGCACTTCGTTCCCCCTCCCGCTCTTTCACTACTACTCTGCGCGGCTCCGAGCTTAAACTTCTTCAGCATTGCAGCAGTGCGGGCGATCCGGGCAGAGTGCTCCAAGTAACAAAATCAGCATTGCAGCAGCGAAGAGGGTCAGCTCCGATAACTCACCTCCTGCTGCCCGCAGCCCATGCCTTTTTCCGTCCAGGCCTCCCAAGCACGTATACATCCTGGCGGCGGACTTGTCCGGCCGTAAACAAGAAAAGGCTTCCCGATTCGCGGCCAAGCGAATCAGGAAGCCTTCTCATGCATAGGAGTATTCAAACCGGCGTAAAATGCAGCGGCCGTTGAAAAGGTAAACGTTATTTCGTCACGTAAACGGAAACTTGATGACGCTCCAGTTGTTCGGCCAGCTCGCCCGTCAGCTCGGCGTCGGTAATAACCGCTTTCAGCTCGGACAAGGCCGCGATCGAGAACAGGGACGTTCGGTTAATTTTGGTATGATCGAATACGGCATACGTTTCCTGCGACCGGCTGATCATCGCTTTGGCCGTTTGCGCCTCCTGTTCGGAGTAGCTCGTAATGCCGCCGGCGGCGGAGATGCCGTCGATGCCGATAAACATTTTGTTGATGTGCAGCTGGCTAACCGTCCCTTCCCCGAGCGGACCGCACAGTTCAAAGCTGTTATGACGCATAATGCCGCCCGTCACCACAACTTGAATCCGGCTTCCGGCCAGCTCCATCGCGACATTGACGGCGTTGGTCACCACAGTGATGCCTTTGCGCGGCTTCAGCAGCTTGGCCAGCAAAAAGTTGGTCGTTCCCCCGGACAGCGCTACGACGTCGCCTTCCGCAATTTGCGATTCGGCTAGCCGCGCGATCTTCTCCTTTTCGAGAATCGACAGTCCTTCCTTTTCCGAAAAATGAAGCTCCCGCATCGTGCCCATGCCGTCGTACATCGCTCCGCCGATCGTGCGAATGACGGGATAGACGCCTTCCATTTGCTCCAAATCTCTGCGCGCAGTCGCTTCCGAACAACCGAAACGCTCCACGATTTCGCCAATTGTGACCCGGCCTTGCTGCTTCAGCAGCTGGAGGATGGATTCGCGGCGGCGTTGACCCTTCGTTCCTGTCATATCCGCCATTTATCTCTCCACCCACGCTTTGTCCGACATCCGCTGCTCCACCGTGCTCCATTCCGGAAGCGCCTCCCAGTCGCCGCGCATTTGCACGACCAACGACCCGTTAATGCTTGCGAGCCTTACCGCTTCCGTCGGCGTCATCCCTTTCATCAGACCGGCCAAAAAACCCGCGCAGAAGCCGTCTCCCGCGCCGACCGTATCCACAACCTGCTCGGCCGGATAAAACGGGATGCTCGTTTCGACGCCCTGATCCAGAACGACCGTAGCGTCTCCCTTGCCTTTGATAACGGTTACGGCATTCAGCGCTTTCAGGCGCTCCTTCACTGCTTCGTAATCGTCCGTATCATAAAGCAGCTTCAGCTCGTCCCATCCCGGTAGAAAATAATCCGCGTCCGCCGCAAGCGACAGCAGCGTATCCCGCGCTTCTTCGATCGTCCATAGCTTCAGACGGAGATTCGGATCGAAGCTGACGAGAACGCCGGCTTCCTTGGCAACGTCGACGGCGCGCCGCACCGTCTTGCGGGCGCTCTCGCTGATTGCCGCCGTAATGCCCGTCACATGCAGCAGTTTGGCCCCGCGGATATATTGTTCGTCCAGATCGTCCGGCGTCATCCGGCTTGCCGCCGAATGTTTGCGGAAATAATGGACCGCCAGCCGTCCCGCTACATGCTCCCGGAACATCATGCCCGTCGGCGCTTCGGCGGACAGCTTGGCGCGGGAAATATCGACGCCTTCCCCGCGCAGCGACTTGAGAATCAGCTTGCCGAACGGATCGTCGCCCAAGGCGCCGAACCAGCCGACGGAGGCGCCCAGGCGCGCCAAGCCGATGGCGACGTTGCTCTCGGCCCCTCCGAAGCTCTGTTCCAGCACCGCGGCCCGTTCGATCGATTTATGTTCTTGCGGCATAAACAATGCCATTGATTCGCCAAATGTGACGATCTGAGGTGATACTTCGTGCACGGCAGCTCCTCCCTATCGCTCTCTTCAACTAAAATGTAAATCTCATCGTGACGATAATCGCGACATACAGCAGCAGCAAAACGAAGCTGAGCGTTCTCGCTTTGCCGATATGGGCCGTTGCGCTTTGCCCGCCTTGAATCGCTGGAGCGATCTGCTTCAGCGGCTTCGACATAATGCCTCCGATAGCGGCAATGCCAAGGAACAACAGCGTAATGACGACCGTCCATGCAACGGAATATTCCCCTTGAGACATAATGTAGCCGCCCGTCAGCAATTGTACAATAAGGAAATATTGCGCGATCCGGTTGGCGGACACCAGGCCTTCGGACAAGCCGGCTTGTCCGGTCCCGGCCAGCTTGGAAGCTTTGCCGATAATAAACGGCAACACGATATAGAAGCCCATGCCAATCGCGCCAAGCAGATGCAAAAACAACATAATGTCGTACATTTTGATTCCTCCATATTCATATAATTGCCTATATCCAACAGTTTATCAGAATCGCCCTTATTGTCAAAGCCGCGCGGTTCGGCCGAAAGCCGGGGCGTTCCTCCTGCATCCTCAATCCGGCTTCGATCATGACTCGGCCGCGCAAACGAGCCGAATCTATGAAACCGTCCACCCACGGAACGGATTTAGAAGCCGTGTTTGCATATCGCTCCTTTGATTGCAAAATAGGAGACGTCCTCCGGCAGCTCGTCCTTGATCGGCCTCAGCTTATCCGCGCCGACCCGGCGGACGGCCGACAAAATCGCTTCCTCCTGCGCCGGAGGAACGATGCGTTCCCAGTCGACCTCCAGCCCCTCTTCCGCGCAGCGGATAATGTGGCCTTCAACCGTTACCTGGCTCATCCCCCGCCGTTCGGCGATTTCCGCCGGATCCAGCCCCTCGCGGAACAGCTGCAGCGAGATCTGATGGCTGGGCAGCTCATCGCTTTCCGCGCCGATGTCGGGGGAATCCGACGATTGACGGGACGCGTGGCTTCCTCTTCGTTCCGGCAGGCTTGAAGGCGGCAAATCGTTCATGCCGTCAGCCCCGGCGGAAGCGACAATGGCCAGAATCGCATCGCCGTATTTATCCGCCTTGGCACCGCCGATGCCTTTCGTATCCAGCAGCTCGTTCATGGAAGCCGGCCGAGTGACGGCGATTTCCCGCAGCGCCGCGTCGAACAAAACCATAAACGGCGGCACCCCCTCAGCCGCAGCCGTTTCCCTGCGCCATGCCTTCAACGCCTCGAACAGCGGAGAAGATACGGCCGCATGCTGCGAAACGGCTTTGCGAACGGAAGTCCGTCTGCGCTGAAGCACCGGCTCCTTGCCCTCCAGCACGGGAAGGGCCTTGGCCGTCAACGATACGGTCGGGTATTGGCCTTCGCTCAGCTTCAAGTATCCTTCCGCCGTCAGCCAATACAGCCAGTCCGCGATTTCCTTCTCCGGGCTGTTTCGAAGCAAGCCGTATGTCGACAACCGATCCAAGCCGAATTCCAGCAGCCTTTTGTCGCGGGAGCCTTTGAGCACCTTGGCCGCCATCGTGACGCCGAAACGTCCTTTCATGCGGCCGACGCAGGACAGCGCCATGCGCGCTTCCTCCGTCCGATCCTGCGGCGCGCTCGTATCCTGGCAGCTGCTGCATTTGCCGCACGGCTCCGATCCGCGGTCGCCGAAATAATCGACGATAAACTGCTGCAGACACCGTTCCGTGCGGCAATAATTCATCATCGTATGAAGCTTTGCCAGTTGAATCGATTTGCGCTCTTCGTCCCCCGTACCTTGCTGGATAAGAAAACGCTGAACGTTCATATCCGCAGGGTCAAACAGCAGCACGCATTCGCTCTCCTCGCCGTCCCTGCCTGCGCGGCCCGCTTCCTGATAATAGGACTCGAGATCGCCGGGCAGCTGCCAATGCAGCACGTAGCGCACATTCGGCTTGTCGATGCCCATGCCGAAAGCATTCGTCGCCGCCATGACCCGGATGCGGTCATAGCGGAAGTTTTCCTGCGTCGCGGCCCGTTCGGCGTCCGGCAAGCCGCCATGATATACGCCCGCCTCGATGCCCCGGCCGGCCAGAAGCGAGCATACCTCCTCCGCCTCCTTGCGCGTCGCGGTGTAAATAATTCCGGTCTGCTCCTTCCGCTCTTCCACGTACTGAAGCAAAAAGCGCCGCTTGTCCGCGCCGGTAACAACGGACAACGCCAGATTCGGCCTGGCGAATCCGGTCACGAACTTGCGCGGCTGCCGCAGCTGGAGCATCCGGGCAATATCCTCGGCAACCTCCTCGGTGGCCGTCGCCGTAAAAGCCGCCACAAGCGGGCGGCTGGCCATCCGGCCGATCCAATCCGCGAGCTGGCGGTAGCTTGGCCTGAAGTCATGACCCCATTGAGAGACGCAGTGCGCTTCATCGATCGCGATCAAAGGAATATGAAGCCGTTCGGACAACGTTTGAAATAGAGGCGCGTCGAACCGCTCCGGCGCAATATAAAGCAGCTTGAATTCGCCGTCCATGACGCTGCGCATCGTATCCCGGTATTCCGCCGCGCCCATGGAACTGTTCAAATATGCCGCCGACACGCCAAGCCTGCGCAGCGTGTCGACCTGATCTTTCATCAGCGAGATGAGCGGCGAAACGACCAGCGTCGTTCCCGGAAGCAGCATTGCAGGGATTTGATAACATACCGACTTACCGCCGCCCGTCGGCAAAATCGCCAGCGTATCGCTGCCGTCCAAAATGCCGCCGATAATTTGCTCCTGGCCTGCACGGAACGAATCGTAGCCATATACCCGCTTCAAAGCCCGGCGCGCTTCCTCCATATTCGAATGTACCGATTGACCGTTCATCTGTTCTCCCCCCTTCTGTTGTTCGATAAGCCGTCATATCCGTGTAATATCGTTCATTATCACACTGCTGGACGGCCCAACCTGCGATTTTGAACGAAATATCGTTCATTATCACACAGCGGACGGCCCAATCTGCGATTTTAAACGAAATATCGTTCATTACCGCCTGCGGGACGGTCCACCCATGCAAAGCGTAAAATAAACTCCGCCAATATCCGTTCCATCGTGGTCGGCCGTTAACGGATCCTCTAACGGAAAATAAGAGAACCCTGGCAGTCATCTGTCAGGGTCCTCCCGTACATCTATATGCCTGTCTAGCCGCCGGTTACGATCCGGACTGAACGATCCGGATGACGTTCCGCACCGATTGGGCGGACTTGTCGAGCGCCGCTTTTTCTTCCTCCGTCAGCTCAAGCTCAACGACCTTCTCGATGCCGTCCCCTCCCAGGATAGCCGGCACGCCCATAAACAGGTTGTCGTAGCCGTATTCTCCCTCAAGGTAGGCGATCACCGGAATGATCCGTTTTTTGTCTTTCACAATCGCTTCCGTCATTTGCACCAGAGAAGCGGCAGGAGCGTAATAAGCACTGCCGTTGCCCAGCAAATTGACGATTTCGCCGCCGCCTACGCGGGCGCGCTGCACAATCGCTTCAATGCGGTCCGCGGGAATCAGCTTATCGATCGGAATGCCCGCCACATTCGAATAACGGACAAGAGGCACCATATCGTCGCCGTGTCCGCCAAGCACGAACCCGCGCACATCCTCGACGGAAACGTTCAGCTCTTGCGCGATAAACGTGCAATAGCGGGCCGTGTCGAGAACCCCGGATTGGCCGATCACGCGGTTTTTGGGAAAGCCGAGAGCGTTGTACGCGACATAAGTCATCGCGTCGACGGGGTTGCTGAGAATGATGACATAGGCGTCCGGGCTGAACGTCTTGACATTGTCGCAAACCGACCGGACGATGCCGGCATTCGTGTTGACGAGATCGTCGCGGCTCATTCCCGGCTTGCGCGCAACGCCTGCCGTAATGATGACGACATCGGAGCCTTTCGTATCCTCATAGCTTGAAGTGCCCGTAATGTTGGCGTCGACGCCCATAACCGGGGTCGCCTCCAGCATGTCGAGCGCTTTGCCTTTTGTCGGATTTTCAAGCGGCGCGATATCGACCAGCACGACGTCGCCCAGCTCTTTCTGCGCCAGCATCAGCGCGGTAGTCGCTCCGGTGAAGCCTGCGCCGACTACCGTAATTTTTTTGCGTTTGATCGCCATATCGTACCAACCTCCATAAAGTTGAGTCGTACCGAAGACGTCCCGCTCAAGACTTTGCTGCTCGTTCCCCCATTTGGAGAACCGACCTGCCGTCCTGTTCCGCTCTATGTATAGGCATCCCATAATTCGGAATGGAGAAAATAGGTCCCGATTTCCCTACTCTCACACGCTATCCATTGCAAGGCCGCCCCGCAGCTCTCACCCGATGCACCCGCAACAATTCATGCTTTCGTCCAGGTCCTCTTGTAGGGATGGTCGTCACTGCCCGGCTCCTAATCGCACGATGGTTGTCACTACCGGCTCCTAATCGCACGATGTCATCCCTACCCTGCACTTATTCGCGATAGTTGTCCCTACCCTGCGCTTATTCGCACGGATGCAGCCTGTCCCCGGCAGGGGACAAGCGGTTCCGTAAGCATGCATTGCAGCAGCGCGTCTCTGGCGCTCCAACGTTATTCCGTGGGGTGTCCAGAGGGCGCAGCCCTCGGGGCCCTCCCTTGGAAGGGAGGGTTTGGGAGGGTTCGATAAAACTACATATTTTTAATAATCTCGTTCGCGAACTCCGAGCATTTCACTTCGGTCGCGCCTTCCATCAGGCGAGCGAAGTCGTACGTAACCGTTTTGTTGTTGATGGACGTTTCCATGCCTTTGTAGATCAGGTCGGCCGCTTCCAGCCAGCCCAGATGCTCGAGCATCATAACGCCGGACAGAATTACGGATCCAGGGTTGACGACGTCTTTGTCGGCGTATTTAGGCGCCGTGCCGTGCGTCGCTTCGAAGATCGCGTGGCCCGTCAAGTAGTTGATGTTGGCGCCCGGAGCGATGCCGATGCCGCCGACTTGAGCCGCCAGAGCGTCGGACAGGTAGTCGCCGTTCAGGTTCAGCGTCGCGATGACGTCGAAGTCCGTCGGACGAGTCAGCACTTGCTGCAGCGCGATGTCCGCAATAGCGTCCTTCACGATGATTTTGCCGGCCGCTTCCGCATCCGCTTGCGCTTTGTTCGCCGCGTCGACGCCTTCGGCTTCCTTGATGCGGTCGTATTGGCCCCAAGTGAACGTTTGCTCAGGGAATTCCTGCTCGGCCACTTCGTAACCCCAGTTTTTGAACGCGCCTTCCGTGAACTTCATGATGTTGCCTTTATGGACAAGCGTAACCGATTTGCGGCCGTGCTTGATGGCGTATTCGATCGCCGCGCGGACGAGACGTTTCGAGCCTTCGGACGAAACGGGCTTGATGCCGATGCCGGACGTTTCCGGGAAGCGGATTTTTTTGACGCCCATTTCTTTTTGCAGAAACTCGATTACTTTTTTCACTTCATCCGAGCCGGATTGATATTCGATGCCCGCGTAGATGTCTTCCGTGTTTTCGCGGAAAATGACCATGTTGACGAGATCCGGACGTTTGACCGGGGAAGGCACGCCGTTGAAGTAACGAACCGGACGCAGGCAAGTGTACAGGTCCAGCTCCTGGCGCAGCGCCACGTTCAGGGAACGGATGCCGCCGCCGATCGGCGTCGTCAGAGGGCCTTTGATCGCTACGATATATTCGCGGATCGCCGTAAGCGTGTCGTTAGGCAGCCATTCGCCGTACTCGTTAAACGCTTTTTCGCCGGCAAACACTTCGTACCAGGCAATTTTTTTGGAACCGTTGTATGCTTTCTCGACCGCTGCGTCCAGTACGCGCTTCGATGCGCGCCAAATGTCGCGTCCCGTGCCGTCGCCCTCGATGAACGGGATGATCGGTTGGTTCGGCACCTGCAGCTTGCCGTTGTCGATGGTAATTTTCTCGCCTTCCGTCGGAAGGGCGTACTTTTCAAATTGAGCCATTAATAATTTCCTCCTTCGATTGGTTGTGAAGCGTCATGCTCGCCGCTTCGGATATATGACCCTATGTAAGGGATAAGCATTGAAAAGGAGAACAGGCATGGCCGCCCGCCCTCGCTCTCCAACGGTTATTCATCATGCCGTTAGCGCTGATCGATCGGCACGTATTTCGCGTTGACCGGACCGACATAGTCGGCGCGCGGACGAATCAGGCGATTGTCTTGATATTGCTCCAAAATGTGCGCGGTCCATCCGGATACGCGGCTGATCGCAAAGATCGGCGTAAACAGGTCGCGCGGAATGCCCAGCGTCGTATAGACGGATGCGGAGTAGAAGTCCACGTTCGGCTTCAGCCCTTTTTGGCCCGTTACCAGCTCCTCGATCTTCACGGACATTTCATACAGCTCCATGTTGCCCGTCAGCTTGCCCAGCTCGCGGGACATCTTTTGAAGATGCTTCGCGCGCGGATCGCCGTTTTTGTAAACGCGGTGGCCGAAGCCCATAATTTTTTGCTTGTTGGCCAGGGCGTTGCTGATATAGCTTTCCACGTTCGCCATCGAGCCGATTTCCTCGAGCATCACCATAACGGCTTCGTTCGCGCCGCCGTGCAGAGGACCTTTCAGGGCGCCGATCGCCGAAGTGACGCCGGAATAAATGTCGGACAGCGTCGCCACCGTTACGCGGGAAGCGAAGGTCGAAGCGTTCAGCTCATGATCGGCATGCAGCACCAGCGCTTGGTCGAGCGCCTTGACCGCCACGTCGGAAGGCTCTTCGCCCGTCAGCATGTACAGGAAATTGTAAGCGACCGATACGCCTTGCTTCGGTGCGACGGGGTCTTTGCCTTCGCGGATGCGCGCGAACGCCGCCACGACCGTCGGCAGCTGCGCCTGCAGCCGAATCGCCTTGCGAAGATTCGATTCCGGCGTCATGTCGTTGCTTTCGGCGTCGTACAGCGCCAGCGACGAGACCGCCGTGCGGAGAGCCGCCATGGAATTGGCGTCCTTCGGATACAGCTTCAAGCCTGCAATAACAGCGTCAGGTATGGCCGCATATTCGTCGAGCTGCTTCTGCAGTCCGGCCAGCTCGGAGCGGTTAGGCAGCTTGCCGTACCAAAGCAAATATGCAACCTCTTCGAATGAAGCGTTTTCTGCAAGATCGTCAATATTGATTCCGCGGTATGTCAGCACTCCGTCGATAATCGAGCTGATGGAGGAAGCAGCCGCTACAATTCCTTCCAGACCTTTCGTTGCTGTCATCGTTCTCTCTCCTTTTATGCTTTGAAATGGTACATCCGGGATTCGATGCGTTATCGTCAATATTTAATGATAAATGATTTTGTCGCCCAAGTGAACAAAATCGGACATAAAAATGCTTTATCGGCATCATTGATAATTTGAATCGCACGAACGGCGCCATTCGCTGCCCCGGCTCGACAACCCATTATTCCACTGGACAACCTTTCCTATACTTCGAAAAGAAGCGTCCGGTATGTTACAATGTGAGCATACGACGGCATCATTTCGCATGCCCGCACCGGAGGATACGATGACTTCTCAACGAATCGGAATAATCGATATCGGGTCTAACTCGGTTAGGCTCGTTGTTTATGAAAGAACGGCCAACGGCGCCCATCGCGTCGTGGACGGCAGCAAGCGCTCGGCCAGACTGAGCGGCCAGATCGACGAAGGCGGCGCCTTAAGGGAGGAAGCGGTCGGCGACTTGATCGACACGCTCCTTCTGTTCGCCCGCATTTGCTCGCATCACGGCACGGGCAGCATACGCGCGGTGGCGACGGCCGCGATCCGCAACGCGTCCAACCGCGACGCCATTCTCGGCCGCATTCAGGCGGAAACCGGCCTGACGATCGAGCTGCTCTCCGGAGAGGAGGAAGCCGCCTACGGCTTTCTCGGCATGATCAACTCGCTGAACGTCCGGGACGGTTATTTGATCGACATCGGCGGAGGCAGCACGGAGCTGTCGCTGTTCCGGGACCGCAAGCTGATCCATTCGGTTTCGTTCCCGTTCGGCTGCGTCAACCTGGATGGCAAATACGGCGGCAAACAGGGCATGGACGACGCGCAGCTCAAGGCGCTGGAAGCAGAGGTGTCGGAAGCGGTCATGGCGGTCCCATGGGTCCGCGAGACGCCCGGCCTGCCGCTAGTCGGGCTGGGCGGCACCGTCCGCGCGCTGGGCAAGCTGCATCAGGAAACGCATCATTATCCTTTTACGCAAACGCATAATTACGAGATGGACAGCGGCAGCGTGGACGACCTGTTTCAGTCGCTGCGCTTGCTGCCCCTGGACAAAAGACGCAAGCTCCCCCGGCTGTCCAAGGACCGGGCGGACGTTATCGTTCCGGGCATTGCCATTCTGCGCACGGTGTTTCGGGCCGTGGAAGCGCAGCGCTATCTGATCTGCGGAGCCGGTCTGAGAGACGGGCTGTTCCATGCCGCGAGATATCCGAGCCGTCCGCAGCTGGACGACCCGCTGGCATACAGCCTGCAGAACATCAGCTCGCTGCATACCGAAGCGCCCCGGCAGCATGTGCTGCAGGTGAACCGGCTCGCCCTGGAGCTGTTCGACGCGCTGGCGGCTTCGTCCGGGCTCGGAACGCCCGAAAGGCAGCTGCTGGACAGCGCGTCGCGGCTGTACCGGATCGGAGCCTCGATCGACTATTACGATTATGCCAAACATTCGTTTTATTTGATCGTGCACTCGCACATCAACGGCTTGTCCCACCGGGACATTATCCTGGTCGCCGCCGTCGCCTCCTATCGGAGCAAGGGCAAGGCCAAAAGCCAAACCGCGCCTTACAAGCCGCTGATTGGGGAAGAGGATCTCGGCCTCATCGGAAAGCTGGGCACGCTGCTGCAATTGGCGGCGGCGCTCGACCGGAGCGAGACGCAGGCGATCGGCCGTCTGACGGTCCGCGTCGCGGACAGCGAGCTGCTGTTGCGCCCGCTGAACCCGCGTGGCTCGCTCAGCGTCGAGCGGCGGGAGGTCGGCGATCTGGCGCCCGATTTCAAGAAGCAGTGGGGGCTTCTGCCCGTGCTGGACTGCTACGCGGCAAGCCGCTAAGCGCGGCCTTTCCACAGCCGGATGTGCTTCGCTTCGAACTGGCTGCGGAAAGGCTTGCCGCTCTTGGCCGCTACGTGCTCGTACAAGCCGTTCGCCTTCAGCTCCCGCGCCTTGACGTTGTCGTCCAAATTCAGCTTCAGCATATTGATTAATATGCTGCGGAGCTCCGGATCGAAGACGGGGCACATCAGCTCGATCCGCTTCAACAGGTTGCGGCTCATCCAATCCGCGCTGGACAGATAGACCTCCTCTTCTCCCCCGTTGTAAAAGTAAGCCATCCGCGCATGCTCCAGAAACCGGTCGACGATGCTGATCACCTTAATATTATCGCTTCTTCCCGGAATGCCGGGTCTCAGGCAGCAGACGCCCCGCACGATCAGCTCGATGCTGACGCCCGCTTGGGACGCCTCGTACAGCTTGTCGATCATTTCCTGGTTGGACAGCGAATTCATCTTGGCGATAATTTTTGCGGGCCGTCCGGCAAGCGCGTTGTCCCGCTCGCGGTCGATCAGCTCGTGCAGCTTGCTCATCAGCCCGGTAGGCGCGACCGCGAACGCCTTCCACTCGTAAGGGGAGGAATAGCCGGTCACCTCGTTGAACAGCGCCGACGCGTCGCTGCCGATGACCGGATGGGACGTAAACAGGCCAATGTCGGTATACAGCGTCGCGGTGCTGTCGTTGTAATTGCCCGTGCCGACGTGGACGTACCGGCGCAGCATCCCTTGCTCCCGCCGAACGACCAGCAATATTTTGGCATGCGTCTTCAGTCCGATCAAGCCGTACACGACATGGCAGCCGGCCTTCTCCAGCTGTCTGGCCCAGGCGATATTCCGCTCCTCGTCGAATCTCGCCTTCAGCTCCACGACGACCGTCACCTGCTTGCCGTACTCCGCCGCCTTGGCCAGCGCCTGCACGAGCACCGACTGTCCGCTGACGCGGTACAGGGTCATCTTGATCGCCAGCACATCCGGGTCGTATGCCGCTTGCAGGACGAAATCGTTGACCGCCTCGAACGACTCGTACGGATGGTACAACAGCACGTCCCGCTGGCGCACGACGTCGAACAAATCGTCCGTCCCCTCAAATTCCCGCGGATACACCGGCTCGATCCGCTCATAACGCAAATTGTCGTAGCCCGGCAGACTGTTCGCGAACTTCATCAGGAAGCTCAAGTCAAGCGGGCCGTTAATTTCAAACAAATTGTCCACGATTTCCAGCTCGTCGCACAGCATCTCCAACGCATAGGGGTGTATCCCTTTCGCCACCTCCAGACGAACCGGAATGCCCCAGCGGCGACGGCGCAGCTCCTTCTCGATTTCCTCCAGCAAATCTTCCGCGCCTTCTTCGTTCAGCGTCAAATCCGCGTTACGCGTCAGGCGGAACGGGTTGACGGAAAACGGGATATAACCGTTGAACAACGTATGGATATACTTTTCGATCAAGTCCTCCAGCAAAATAAACTCCAGCTTCTTGCTGTTGATTCTGCCGGGCACCGCAACGAACCGGGACAGGATCGACGGAACCTGTACGATCGCAAACAGCGGTTCTTCGTGGTCGGGCGCGCCTTCCCGCTTCAACAGAACGGCCAAATAAAGCTCTTTCGTATGAACGAGCGGAAACGGCCGGCTCTGATCGACCGCCATCGGCGTCAGCACCGGGAAGACGATGTCGTGAAAATATTCCGAGAGCGCCTTCGACTGCGTCGCGTTCAGCTCATCGATCGAACGAATCCAGATCCCTTCTTTGCCCAAGGCGCGCAGCACTTCCCTGTAGGTCCGGTATTGCTCGTCGACCATGGAGGTCGCCCGTTTAATCAACCGCTTCCACAGTCCCGCAGGCGTATACCCGGTAAAGTCCGTTTTCGTCAGCCCCGCCCTCATCTGGTCCTGAATGCCCGCGACGCGCACGCTCATAAATTCATCCAGGTTGGTAGAGACGATAGACAGAAACTTCGCTCTCTCCAGCAGCGGATTGTTCGCGTCCTGCGCCTCCTGCAGCACCCTCCGGTTAAATTCGATCCAGCTTAAATCCCGATTGACATACTGAGACATATGCTTATTCATCTGATCTCTCCTAACCCGACTTCGAACATCCGTTTAGGGTTTGTGCATGAACCCGGGCTGCGCATGCAGCCCGGTTCGTCCCATTATGCGCCATAAATATCATTGGTATATTAAAGATATGTAAAGCGGAGGTAAAAGTTAGAACCTGCGAACCGTAAATTGACCGTTTCGCATTCTTTTTTCCAGCCATTGCAAAATCATTCCCCGAAACAGCACCCTCGTCAAAGGAACGATTAGCAGCAGACCGAGCACGTCCGATACAAAACCGGGAACGATCAGCAGCAAGCCTCCAGCAGCACGCAAATGCCGTCGATCAGCTGGCGTCCGGGCATCTGTCCCGATTGGAGCTGCCGCTGCGCTTCCGTCCATACTTTGCGGCCTTCCGACTTGGCGAAATAAGCGCCTGCCGCGCTTATCGCAATAATGATGGCAAACGTATTCCAGCCGCCCAGCAGGCTCCCCACCTGCATGATGACCCAAAGCTCAACGGCCGGCACGATAAGAAGTGCGGCCAGCAGCCATTTGTACATTCCCGAACCCGCCCCCTTCGTTCGTTCATTCACTATGCCTTACCGCCTCGAGGCTGCGGCTGCAGCAGCGCGTACAGCTCCGGCATCGCCGTGCTGAGCCTGGCCGGCTTCCAGCTTGCATTGACCCACACATGCTTGGTGCCGCCTTCGACAAGAAGCTCGCCGGGCAATTCGTTCCCGTAAGGCGCGACGCCCGCTTTCCATTGTTCCTCCTCCACCCGCCTCACTTGAGATTGAAAGGTCAGCCGAAGCGGCGAGCTTTCGGCCAGACGCGTGCAAATCAGCACCGTATCGTCGTATTTGGCCGGAAGCGCGTAGCGGCATTGCAAATCGACGACCGGGAGCAGCAGCCCGCCGGCTTCGATCGTCTTGTAATCGTATCCGGCGCTTCGGATCCATTCCGTGCGGCCGATCTCGAACCAGGTGACGTAGTTGCCGTGAAACACGACGCCCATCTGATCCGTTTCCTGGTACCGCACCCGCAGCGGATGCAAGCGCCAAGCATCCCCAATCGACATTCGTTCATCTCCCTTCCTGCGGGACCGGCTTTTGGCGGCGAGTCCCGGCATATAGTTCAAAAAGCGACGGTGTATACACCATCGCTTCGGTTGTTGACGATATGGCCGGCCGTGCCGATTACAGCACTTTCGATTGTCCGGAGTAGATCACGCCCGTCTCCGCGTAAACCGTAACTTCCGTGCCGTCCGTCAGCTTGTCCGTCGCTTCCGCGACGCCCAAAATGACCGGAATGCCTAGGTTGAGACCGCAAACGGCCGCATGGCTCGTAATGCCGCCCTGCTCCGTAATGACGGCTCCCGCTTTTTCAAAGGCCGGCATATAATCCTTGTCCGTCGAAACGGCAACGAGAATATCGCCTTTGCTCACTTTCGCGACCGCTTCCTGCGCCGTGCGGGCGATGACAAGCTTGCCCGTGGCGGTCTGGCTTCCGATGCCCTGACCTTGCGCCAGCAGCTCGCCGATATGATGAATTTTGATCAGGTTGGTCGTGCCGGCGCGTCCGACAGGAACGCCCGCCGTAATGACGATCGTATCGCCGAGCGACAGCAATCCCGTATTCATGGCGCCTTTTACGGCGTTTTCGAACATTTCGTCGGTCGTATCCGCGTTGTCTCCCTTCACCGGAAGCACGCCCCAGCCGAGCGCAAGACGGCGCATCACTTTCTCGTCGGTCGTCACCGCAATGATCGGCGATTTCGGACGGTACTTGGATACCATGCGCGCCGTAAAGCCGCTTTGCGTCGACGTAACGATCGCTTTGGCGTTCAGCTCGAGCGCGGAGTTGGCCACCGCCTGGCTGATCGCTTCCGTGACGGAATTTTGCTGGGCGTTCGCCTGCTTCGTGAAAATTTCGCGATATTCCAGCGCTTCTTCGGCGCGCTCGGCGATGCGGGACATCGTCTGCACCGATTCCACCGGATATTTGCCCGCAGCCGTTTCGCCGGACAGCATGATCGCGTCGGTGCCGTCGAAGATCGCGTTGGCCACGTCGCTCGCTTCGGCGCGCGTCGGACGCGGATTGCGCTGCATCGAATCCAGCATCTGCGTTGCCGTAATGACCGGCTTGCCTGCGAGGTTGCATTTTTTGATCATCATTTTTTGAACGAGCGGAACCTCCTCCGCCGGGATTTCCACGCCGAGATCGCCGCGAGCGACCATCAAGCCGTCCGACACTTCCAAAATTTCGTCCAGGTTGTCGACGCCTTCCTGGTTTTCGATCTTGGAAATGATCTGGATATGGCTGGCGTTATGCTTTTCCAGCAGCTCGCGGATTTCAAGCACGTCGCTGGCTTTGCGCACGAAGGACGCCGCGATGAAATCGATGCCCTGCTCGATGCCGAAAATAATATCGTTGGCATCTTTTTCCGTAATGCCCGGAAGCGAAATTTTGACGCCGGGCACATTGACGCCCTTTTTGCTTTTGATCGGACCGCTGTTCACGATGCGGCAATGAATTTCCGTTCCTTCGATCGCTTCGACCTTCAGTCCGATCAGACCGTCGTCGATCAGCACCGTCGACCCGATCGACAAATCGTTCGGCAGGTTGGCGTATGTAACCGGAATGCGGCTGCGGTCGCCCAGAATGTCTTCGGTCGTCAGCGTAATCGCATCGCCCTGCACCAATTCGATCGGCTCTTCCTTCAGCTTGCCGAGGCGGATTTCCGGACCTTTCGTATCCAGCAAAATCGCGACCGACGTGCCCAGCTCCTTGTTAGCCTGGCCAATGTTTTTGATCCGGTTGCCATGCTCCTCGAAGTCGCCGTGCGAAAAGTTAAGTCGGGCGACGTTCATGCCGGCCTGGATCAGTTTTTTCGTATTTTCCAGCGACTCGCTGGAAGGACCGATGGTACAGACGATCTTTGTTTTGCGCATTTTTGATTTCCTCCGTTTAGTGCCTGGGATTGTTTCATTGGGTTTTGTATAAAATACACGCCTCCCGGCTGCTGGCGCAGCCGGGTCAGCGAATGTATTCCGTAGGATGGTCGGTTACGGGAGAAGCTGGGCCGTTTCCTGATCGCGCTCCCGCGCCGCCGCAGTCGGCTCGGCGTCTTCCCGTTCCGCGCCTCGGTCCGCGTCCGGCAAATCCGCCGTCGTCGCAAAATAACCGACCTTGCGAAATTTGTCGTAGCGGTCCTCGATCAGCTGCCCCGGCGACATCGGCAGAAGTTCCTTCAAATGCCGGACAAGCGCGTCTTTGATGTCTTCGGCCTGACGCTCCAAGTCTCGGTGCGCGCCGCCCTTCGGCTCCTTGATAATTTCTTCGATGATGCCGAATTCAAGCAGATCCTTGGCCGTAATCTTCATCGCTTCCGCCGCCTGATCGGCCCTGGAAGCGTCCTTCCACAAAATCGACGCCGCGCCGTTCGGCGAAATGGCCGAATAGATCGCGTTTTCGAGCATCAGCACGCGGTTGCCCACGCCGAGCGCCAGCGCGCCGCCGCTGCCGCCTTCGCCGATGACGACGCAAACGATGGGCACGCCAAAGCCGGCCATCTCCCTCAGGTTGCGCGCAATCGCCTCCGATTGGCCGCGCTCCTCCGCCGTATTGCCGGGATATGCGCCTTTCGTATCGATGAATGTAATAATCGGACGCTTGAATTTATTGGCTTGCTGCATCAGGCGAAGCGCCTTGCGGAATCCTTCGGGATGCGGACTTCCAAAAAAACGGGCGATATTGTCGCGCGTATCCTTGCCCCGCTGATGGCCGATTACCGTAACGGGAAGGCCGTTCAGCTTGGCGAGCCCGCCCACGACGGCAAGGTCGTCGGCAAACAGCCGGTCGCCGTGCAGCTCCATAAAGTCGGTAAAGATGGCTCCAATGAAATCGAGCGAGGTCGGACGCTGGTGATGGCGCGCCAGATGCATCTTCTGGGCGGCCGTCAATTCATTGTACAGCTCGTCCTCAAGCTGCTTGCAGCGCTCTTCCAGCCTTGCGATTTCCTCGGAAAAGTCGATGCCCTTGCCTACGCTCAAGCTTTTCAATTCCTTGATCTTCTGGCGAAGATCATTAATCGGCTTCTCGAAAGGAAGCTCACTCATGGAACGATACCTCCTTTGCGCAGTGCATGTCCAGCAGCTTCGCAAGCGTCGCCTTCATATCCTTGCGGGGCACGACTTTATCCAGCTGTCCGTGCTGCAGGTTGAATTCGGCCGTCTGGAAGTTGTCCGGCAGCTTCTGGCGTATCGTCTGTTCGATAACGATTCGTCCCGCGAAGCCGATCAGCGCGCCGGGCTCGGCCAAATTGTAGTCGCCAAGGCTCGCGAAGCTCGCCGAGACGCCGCCGGTCGTCGGATCCGTAAAGACGGAAATATAAAGCCCGCCGTCGCCTTGAAACTTGGCCAGCGCCGCGCTTGTCTTCGCCATTTGCATCAGGCTCAGAATGCTCTCCTGCATGCGGGCGCCGCTCGACGTGGAAAAAATAATAAGCGGAAGCTTCTTCTCATGCGCGGCTTCGATCGCTCTCGTAATTTTCTCGCCTGCGACGGAACCCATGCTGCCCGTAAAAAAGTCGAAGCTCATGACGGCAACGACCACGGGAAATCCGCCGATGGCGCCTTCGCCGGTGACGACGGAGTCCTTCAGGCCGGATTTTTTCTTTTGCGCTTCCAGCTTGGCGGCGTAGCCCGGAAAGGAAAGCGGGTCGACGGATTCCATGCCGGCGTCGTATTCCTCCAGCCGTCCGTCGTCCAGCGTCATGGCGATCCGCTCCCAGGCGTTCAGCCGGTAATGGTAGCCGCAAGCGGAGCAAACCTTCAAGTTTTTCTCCAGCTCCTTGCTGTACTGGATCGTGCCGCACTTGGAGCACTTATTCATTAAACCTTCCGGAATGTCGCGCTTTGGGCGCTCGGAAGGAATGGTCGCGTATTTCTTTTTGGAAAATAAGTCCTTTATTTGCACGAATGACACCTCTCAAGGCGCAATAGGTCGACCCCGGTCGGGCCGTCAAGGCTGCATGATGGAATTGAATACTTCTTGCACTTCCTCCAGCTCGCCGGACGGAACCAGGATTTCGTATTGCTGTTTGGACAGATTGACAGGGCGGATCTTCACGAGAAACCCTTCTTCCGTTAGCCGCTTCTTGATGTTCTCTGCAATCTTAGCTGTTGGTGCAATGTAGATAACCGTCCACATCTTTGAACCTCCCGATAGCTTTGCGCGGCAAAGCTAACCTAACAAATCAAGCGATAACGGCCAATCGGCGGACGCGCGGCAAACGAAGACGTTTCCCGGCGCTCGGCGCCCGATGCCGTCTGAAGTTGGCGGCCCCCGCCAAAGGCCGCATGATGTCACAATGATAACACAGCTAGGTCTATTCGGGCAAATGATATTGGACGGCTTTCGGGTCGGAATGGGCGATCCTGGCCGATGCCGCGGCGGCCAGCCCGGCCACCAGATCGTCGAGAAAAACGTGAATCCGGTCGCCCTTGGCATTGAGCCGGCTTATGATGCCGGGCTTCTGCTTGTCGAGATAGCCGAAGCTCGTCAGACCGATCATGCCGTACACGTGGGTAATGCCGAGCGCCAGCGTTTCGTCCACGCCGTACAGCGCTTCGTCGCGCTCCATAATTTGCTGCAGCGGCTCGGGAAGCAAGCGCCGTTCCGCCAACTCGTCCAATGCGATGCCCGTATACAATACATACTGCACTTCCCGTTTGGACAGAACCGCCCTGACGCTTTCTTTGCAGTCTTCCAGGCCCAGATCCTTGTTATAGGGATGCTGGAGCTGGTAGACGATTTCGGCGACGTCGTCCACGGTGACTCCTCTGGCGGACAACCATTTCTCTATTCCGTTCACGGGTATCATCCTCTCGCAGCTGTAACAAGCATGCAAGTGCTTGTATCTCTAAGCATATGCGGGGACAACCCGTTATGTGCATAAATGTTGTTCCGGCCGACCGGCCGCAAGCGCTACTTTACGACGACCGTGCCTTCGCCCAGCAGCTCTTCCACCCGCTTGAACAAGGCGGCCGAAGGCTTTACTTTCAGCCGGTCGCTGAGGGCGATCATCCGCCCGTCCTTCTCGTAATAGAGAACGGTGTCCAGCGGCCCGGGATGAGAGACGAGCAGCTCGTTCAGCCCGTTCAGCACATGAGGCTGCTCCTTGTCGGCCGCGATCTTGATGAAGACGCGCTGGCGCTTGCCGGGCGGAGCGGACGCCGTCGCGGGAGACGCTTGCGCACGGGCCTTCGCGGCGGCGGACGGCGGACGGGCCGGCTCGACGGCAGTGGCCGGCGACGGAACGGCTTCCGCCGGACGGACGGGCGCAGAAGCCGAACGAGCAGCCGCAGGCACGGACGGACCGGCGGCCCCGGACGCGGATGGACTGGCAGCCGCAGGCCCCGATCGGCCGGCGGCAGGTCCGGACGGTTGGCGGCCGCGGTCCATGCGGGCCGCGCGCGCCTTCGCCTGCTGCCGCAGGCGGCGAACGTGCGCCTCCAGTCCCTGCCCGGGCAAGCCGTCATCCAGCGGCACTGCGTCCTCGACGAGCAGCTTGAAGTCTTCGTCCTGCTGCTGCACGGTCGCCTGAACGATCGCGATTCCGTCCTTCCGCAGCTTGCTCCCGCATTTTTTCCAGACGGCCGGGAACACCACCGCTTCGACCCGCATGACGCGGTCCTCCACCTCAAGAAACGCCATCGCATTCCCCTTTTTGTTCGTGAACGGCTTCAGTCCGGCGATCATGACGGCGATGACCGCGCCCGCGCCGTCCTCCGCCTCCGCCAGGTCGACCAGGCGGTCCAGCCCGAACGGCTCGAGCGCGGATTGCGACGCGTCAAGCGGATGGCCGGACAAATACAGTCCGAGCAGCTCCCGCTCCAGCTCCAGCTGCTGCGACGCCGTGAACGGCCGCAGGTCGGGAAGTTCGACGTCCCAGTTCTGCACCTCTTCGAAGCCGAACAGCTCGATCTGCAATTCTTCCCGTTCCTTGCGCCATTTCTGCGCCGCTTCCAGCGTCTCCTCCAGCGCTCCGAGCAGCTGGGCCCGGTGTCCGGGCAGCGAATCGCAGGCCCCCGCCTGAATAAGCGATTCCAGCACCCGCTTGTTCACAACCCGCAAGTCGACCCGCTTGCACAGGTCGAGCAGGCTGTCGAACGGCCGCTCCTCCCGTTCTTTCATCATCGCTTCAATCGCCTGCGTGCCCACGTTCTTAACGGAGGCCAGGCCGAAGCGCACCGCGCCGCCCGCAGGGGTGAACGAAACGGAGCTTTCGTTGACGTCGGGCGGCAGCACCTCGATGCCCATGCGGCGGCATTCCTCTACATATTCGGCCGTCTTGCGCATGTTGCCCGTTACGGACGCCAGCATGGACGCCATAAACGGCACCGGATAATGGGCTTTCAGCCAGGCCGTCTGGAACGCCAGCACGCCGTAAGCCGCGGCATGGGCGCGCGGAAAGCCGTAATCGGCAAAGCGGACGATCATGTCGTAAACGGCGTTCGCCTCTTGCTCTCCGTAGCCTTGTCGAAGGCTGCCCCGAACGAAATGCTCCCGCTCCTCGTCGAGCACCTCCCGCTTCTTCTTCGATACGGCGCGCCGGAGCAGATCCGCTTCTCCGAGCGTAAATCCCGCCATTTTCGAAGCGATTTGCATAATTTGCTCCTGGTAGACGATAATGCCGTACGTGTCGCCCAGAATGTCCTGAAGCGACGGGTGAGGGTATTCGACGTTCAGCATGCCGTGCTTGGCGCCGATATATTTCGGAATAAATTCCATCGGCCCCGGACGGTAAAGCGCCAGCACCGAGATAATATCCTCGAACGCCGAAGGCTTCATCTCCTTCAGCACCCGGCGGAAGCCTGCGGATTCCAGCTGGAAGATGCCCGTCGTCTCGCCCCGGCCGAGCATCGCGTACGTCTCGGGATCGGCGTCGTCGATTTTGCCAAAGTCGATTTCTTCGCCCGTCAACTTCCGGATCCAGCCCAGCGTCCGCTCCAGGACGGAGAGCGTCCGCAGCCCGAGAAAGTCCATCTTGAGCAGTCCGACCGCTTCCAGATGCTCCATGGAATATTGGGTCAGCGGAATGCTGTCTCCCCCCGACTGCAAAGGCGTGTAATGGGTCAGCGGCTGCTTGGCGATCACGACGCCGGCCGCATGCGTGGACGCGTGGCGAGGCATGCCCTCCACCTTGACGGCCGTCTCCACCATTTCTCTCGTTTTCGGATATTGCCGGCACGCTTCCCGAAGCTCGGCGCTCGATTCCAACGCGTCCTTCAGCGTAATCCCGGGCTGGCCGGGAATGAGCTTGGCGGCGCGGTCCGCCTCTTGGTAAGGCACGTTCAGCGCGCGCCCGACGTCGCGGACAGCCGCTTTGGCCGCCATCGTGCCGAACGTAATGATTTGCGCGACGTGCTCTTCGCCGTATTTGGCCGCGACGTAGGCGATAACCTCGTCCCTGCGCTCGTCGTTGAAGTCGATGTCGATATCCGGCATCGAGACGCGTTCCGGGTTCAGAAACCGCTCGAACAGCAGCTTGTATTTGAGCGGATCCACATCCGTAATGCGCAGCACGTACGCCACCAGGCTTCCGGCGGAGGAGCCCCGGCCGGGGCCGGTACGGATGCCCCTGTCATGGGCAAACCGGACGAAGTCCCACACGATTAGAAAATAATCGCTGAACCCCATGCTGCCGATGACGGAAAGCTCGTAAGCGAGCCTCTCCTCCGCCTCCTTGCGAAAATCGGCGTCGAGCCAGGCTTCCGTACCGCCGTATCTGGCCATCAAGCCGTCGCGGCACAGCTCCGCCAAATACCGGCCCGAGTCCATCCCGTCGGGAACGGGACGAAACGCCGGCAGCTCCGCGCGTCCGAACTCCAGCTCCAGCTCGCATTTGGCGGCGATTTCCGCCGTGGCGGCTATCGCTTCCGGTACATGGCGGAACAGCTCCGCCATCTCCTCCCCGCTTTTCAAATACAGTTGATTCGTCTCGATGCGCAGCCGATCCTCGTCGTCGACCGATTTGCCCGTGCCGATGCAGATGAGAACGTCTTGCACGGCCGCATCCTCGGGCTTTATATAGTGAACGTCGTTTGTGGCCGCCAGCTTGATGCCGGTTTCGCGCGACAGTCTGATCAGATCGGCGGCGACCTTCTTCTGGTCGAGCAGGCCGTGATCCTGCAGCTCCAAATAAAAGTCGTCTCCGAAGATGCCGCGGTAGCGCAGCGCCGCATCGCGGGCCGCCTCGTACCGTCCGTGAAGCAGATGCTGCGGAATTTCTCCGCCGAGACATGCGCTCAGGCATACGATCCCTTCCGCATGCTCGGCGAGCGCCTCCATGTCCACCCTCGGCTTGTAATGGAAACCTTCCAAATGTCCGATGGAGCACAGCTTCATCAAATTGCGGTAACCGGTTTCGTTTTTGGCGAGCGCGATCAGATGGTAAATCGGCTGCTCCCTGCGCGCCTTGCGGTCGAACCGGGATTCCGCGGTCATGTACAGCTCGCAGCCGATAATCGGCTTGATGCCGTTCGCCCGGCATGCGCGGTAAAAGGCGATCGCTCCGTACATGACGCCGTGATCCGTCAGCGCCAGCGCCTTCATGCCGAGCCCGGCCGCGCCGGCGGCCAAATCCCGAATGCGCGCCGCGCCGTCCAGCAGACTGTATTCGCTGTGCACATGCAGATGCACGAATTCCGTTTTCGCGGCGTCCATTTGTTCCATCCCCTTCGAAAGTGCCTCTATCGCAGCGCCGAACGCTGGCGTAATAACGCAAGCAAGTTCCTTTAATTTTATCATAATCGCCTTGCCGTCGCCCATACAATGGTACAAGACGCTGGTACAAGCAGGTTTCTCGGCAACTCATTCGGGGCGGGAGGACTTTAATATGAACTATGTTTTGAGCAAGGCGGGGCTCGACTTTTTTATCGCGTTCGGCATCGTCGCCGGCGGCTCCATGCTGGCCGGCATCGGCGCGGTATTCATGCTGCTCCCTCCGGTCACGGTCATGCTCGATACGGCCGCAAGGCTGAAAATATGGGCGATCGTGGCGGCCATCGGAGGATCCGTCGATCCGGTCCGCGTCATCGAAAGCAATATATCAGCCGGGCATTTGTCGCCCGTCGCGCAGCAGATCGCTTTTATCGGGTTTGCGTTTTTGGGGGCGCATTCGGCAACGGAGCTGATCAAACTGATGTTCAAGGGGGCCGCCTGACCGATGAGGGTTCCGCCGTTTGAACGATATGTGAGAGGGATGCAGTTTCTGGGCGTGCTGCTGGCCGGAATGATGATCGGAGCGGCTGCGCTCAACGCGATGCACGCCGGCCAATTCGAGGCGCTCTACAACGAGGGAAAAGAAATGGAGGCAAAGCTGCAGCAATACGAGCAGGATATCAAGCACCTGAAATATTACAAGTCGGAGCATACCGTCATCAAAAGCATCGTGCTGCGCATCGAAGACGAGGGCGGAGCCCGGCCGCGTCTCGACCGGCTGGCGGAGGCGGAGCTTCTGAAGCGGGTCAAGGAGGATTTGTCGATCCTCGTGGGCCAAAGCATCTACGAGATCGATTCCGATGCCCGGATCGCGCGCAAACTGCTGGACAAAAAAATATATTCGGACGTCTTCGGCAAAGATTATACGATCCAGCTGACGACCGTCCTGCTCGCCGACAACGTGCTGCAGGTATGGATGGTCGTCCGCCCTTACGCCAAGCCTCCGGCTTGACGGCCGGCGCCGCAAGACGCAAGCGGCGGGCCTTCGGACGGCGCCAAGCAAAACGGCTTCGTTCATGGTACAATATAGACGGTCCGGCTCAGGGCGCCTTGGCGAAAGCCGCCGCGCACGCCGGATGATCTATTGCCAGTAAAGGAGCTGCTTGTCTCGATGGATCAATTGCTTCAATGGGTGTTCGCGCCCTGTATCCTCATTACGCTCGTGCTTTCGGCCGTGTTCAGCTTCCAATCGCGCCGTTCGCCGGATGCGTTGGCGAGAGGACGCTACGGGGCGAAAATGAATATCAGCATGGGCGCCATGTTAATTTTCATTGCCGCCGTGCAGCTGCTGCTGTCCGCGGAATCTACGCTGCGCATCGTGATCGGCGCGGTTTTTCTCGTCCTCGGAGCGTTCAACCTGTTCGCAGGGCTTCGCAATTTGAGCGCGTACCGGATGATGGAACAAAAGCGGCAATCTCAATAAGGATCGATCATCTGGGCCGTCAGCATCGCCTTGGCGGCCAATCCTTGCTTGTCCAGCACTTCGATTTCCAGCTTGGAAAATTTCCGGCTCAGCTCCAGCGCCTTCGGTTTGATCGTAATTTCGCTGTCGATCTGAACGGGCCGTACATAATAGGAAGTCATGCTCTCCAGCAAAAAATCCCGTTTGCCCGTTTCCCGGATCATTCTTCGGGCGGCCTGCGTCATCAGCGTGGACAACAGTCCCTCCGACGCCATGCCGAGCGCGCCCGACATTTGCGCCGTTATCGACCCTTTGTAGCTGACGGCCGCCTCCTCGGACCCGTGCTCCGATTCCCTCATAAATCCGGCCCACATCAAATCCTCGAACGTCTCGCCCGATTCCGGCTGCTTGCCCGCATATCTCATCGCATCCAGCACCTCGCGGCGCGTGACAACGCCGAGCAGCTTCCGGTGCCGGTCGACGATCGGCAGCAGGTCGATGCCTTCCGCGGCCATCGTATGGGCGGCCGACGTGACGGTAATGTTCGGGGCGGCCGTAATCGGCTGCCGCGTCATCATCCGCTCCACCGCCGTATCGTCGTCCGTACCCGCGGCATCCTTCGCCGTAATCATGCCGATAACCCGGTCGCGCTCGTCCACCACCGGAAACCGGCTGTAGCCCGTCTCGCGGCTCAGCCGCTGAAACTGCGCCGCCGTATCGCCGATCCTCAATACGGAAGGCGGCCGGCTGAACGTGACGATATCTTCCAGCAGCATAATTTTGCGTTTGATCAGCCGATCGTACATGGCGCGGTTAATCATCGACGCCACCGTAAACGTGTCGTGGCGGGAGGACAGAATCGGCAAGCTCAGCTCGTCCGCCAGCCGGACGACCTCTCCGCTCGGCTCGAATCCGCCCGTAATGAGCACGCCCGCTCCCTGCTCCAGCGCGCAGCGGTGCGCGCTCCCGCGGTTGCCGACGATCAGCAGGCTGCCTTCGTCGATATAGCGAAGCATAGCGTCCAGCTCCATGGCGCCGATGACGAATTTGTGCAGCGTCTTTTCCAAACCGTCCGCCCCGCCGTACAAGCGTCCCTCCACAATTTCCGCCACCTCGCCGAACGTAAGCCCGTCCAGCGCCTCGCGCCGCTTCCGGTCGATGCGCACGGTGCCGATCCGTTCCTTGGTGCTGACCAGGCCGGCGGCTTCTGCCTCCTTGAACGCCTTGTATACCGTCCCTTCGCTGACGCCGAGCCGTTTGGCTACCGCCCGGACCGATATTTTGGTCCCGACCTTCAGCTCCCGGATATGCTTCATAATTTGCTCGTGCTTCGTTCCTTTTTCTTCCTCTCCGCCGTTCATGTCGCTCATGGCATCCCTCTCCCGCTCCGTTCGGAATCTATGATTCTTTATTATAGGAAAAAGATTGCGGAAATGCGAACCCGGCAATCCGCGGCCGGGGCGGAGATGATGCTACCAGTGCAGCGACACTTTGGCCACCTTCAAATTGGCTTCTACGGGACTGCCGTCGGCGCCCAGCAGCTTCCATTTCTTGAACAGCGCCTGCATCGATTTGACGTTTATGGCGGCTTCGCCTCCTTCGATGACAAACTGCTGCCAGTCGTAATCGATCGGAACGCGGTACCGCATCTTGTAGATGGGATATCGGATATATTCGATCGCTTGCGGGGGAATTTGTTCGTATACATTCGTAAAAAGCAGGTTGTTCCGCTCGCTGTAAGGTCTTTCGATGACGTCAGACTTCAAGTCCATAATATATTCGACCGTCTGGGAATGCGCGTTGACGCTGCAGCTGAACGTGCCGTTGGCGCTGGCGGTCCGATTGTGGCGATAAGAGAATAAATAGGTGAATTGCACCGAAAAAGCGACGTTGCAATAATAGGTTCTTACCTTCCGGTAAAATTCAAACTCCTCGACCATCATACGGCTTCCCCCTGCTCCTCTCGTGCTCTACCAATTCCATGAGTATAACACAATTGTCATAATTAGCATAATTATAATAAATCATCCACACTCTAGTCAATGACTATAGTCACGATTTTATTTCCGTTCTATATAACGTTGTTGCGCACAGTTCAAAACTCTATCTTTAGGCTGAGGTGACGATATGAGCATCGCGCGACAAATTGGCGAAAATATTCGGTTATTGCGCAAATCCAAGGGGCTTAGTCAGGAGCAGCTCGCGCTGCGGGCCGAGATCAACGCTTCTTACATGGGACAAGTCGAACGGGGAGAAAAAAATCCGACGATCGACGTGCTCGGCAAAATCGCGCAAGCGCTGCAAACGCCGCTTGAAGCGCTCGTCAGCCTGGAGCAGGACGGTTTCTTGACCGAAGACGGCAGCCCGTATGCCGAAAAGATTGCCCAGCAGCTGAACGGGCTGAGCTTGAAGGAGCAGGAAGCGGTTTACCGGTTCGTCAAGCAGCTCGTTCATTTCAAAGATTTGGATTCGTAGTCAAGCAAACCGGCGCCGGCCGGACAGGGCT
>Ga0065721_10049105_pt1 | contig 46181 bp, 33 predicted proteins | sample Mesricmetagenome_FD_59108 | JGI IMG/M metagenome (GOLD analysis project Ga0065721, IMG submission 59108) | Mesophilic microbial community from rice straw/compost enrichment Sample: eDNA_1 v2 (version 2) | ecosystem: Engineered > Solid waste > Grass > Composting > Bioreactor | place: USA: Davis...
GCAAGTCCAAAACAAATCCCTGCCGGCATTGCGCGAAACTCTGGCTGCTTGTTCCCGCCGCTGCCTGCAGCTCCTCGCCAACTTATGAATTCAAAACGAAAGACCCTGCGGAAAAATGGCGAACCGATCGGTAGTGTCGCCTTTCAGGCTGACGGGCAACGAGGCGTTCGAGCCACTGTTGATCAATGTTTAATGACTAACGGGCATTAGGCATTGGGCATCGCCTACTACGCTTCTGAGGCTTCGGCGACGGCTTCGCGGATCGTCTGTTTGAATTTCTCCACGCCTTCGTCGAACGCCGCGGAAATAGGGAGCACTGGAGTCTTGCGAATCCGACGCTTGAACTTCTTCAGGTTCTCTTCGGCTGGAGCTTCGTCCATTTTGTTTGCCACCACGATTCGCGGACGTTCCACCAGGGACGGATCGTAAAGCTCCAGTTCTGTGAGGAGCTTTTTGTAATCATCCCAGGGTTCCCGCGCGTCGGTTCCAGCCATGTCGAGCAGCACGACGAGGACTTTGCAGCGTTGGATGTGGCGGAGAAAAGCATGGCCGAGTCCGACGTTCTGATGCGCACCTTCGATCAAGCCCGGCACGTCGCAAACGGTGAGGCGATGGTAATCCGCGTATTCCACAATCCCGATCTGCGGATGAAGTGTGGTGAAGGGATACGGCGCGATTTTCGGGCGGGCGCGGGAAATCGCCGTGAGCAGCGTCGATTTGCCGGCATTGGGATAACCGACGAGCCCGACTTCGGCCATGATGCGCAGTTCAAGAAGGTATTCTCCTTCATCGCCCGGTTCACCAGGTTGCGCGAAGCGAGGTGCCTGCCTGACGGAGGTCGCGAAATTGCGATTGCCCAATCCGCCGCGTCCGCCTTTGCAGAGCAGGAATTGCTGGCCGTGCTGCGTGAGGTCGGCAATGAGTTCCCCCTTCGTGGCATCATGACGCGAGGATTCGGAATCGTCGCCTTCGCTTGAAAGATCGATTTCCATTGCGGAGACACTTCCCGCATGCCGAAGAATTCCACGTTTGCCGACGCTGGTGCGGAACATCGGCTTCTCATCGGTCTGGTCGGTTTCTTCTTCTTCCTCCGCGGCTTCGGTGCCGGCTGTGGGCAGTTTCCAGACGAGCGTGCCGCAGGGGACTTTGACGATGAGATCTTTTCCAGCCAGGCCATCCATTCCTTTTCCCATGCCGCCCTTGCCATCCTGCGCGAGGAGCTTCGGCTGATAATACTGAGCGATGAGGTTGTTCAGGTCATGATCGGCTTCGAGAATGACACTTCCGCCGCGTCCGCCATTGCCGCCGCTCGGGCCGCCTTTGGGAATGTACGCTTCGCGATGAAACGCAACGGCGCCCTTACCACCGTGACCGGCGCGGGCATAGACTTTGATTTCATCGATGAACATGGGAGGGATCTATGATTGATGATTTATGATTTACGATGTGGCTTTGCGCGGGACGATCGATCTGGAGGCGTTCACCGCGCTGACGGTGTGTCGAAGATCGCCAATCACAAATAAAAAAGGCGAGGCCGAAACCTCGCCGTGAAAATCTGCGTGGCGAACGTCAGTTCTGGGCGGCGGCTTCCGCCACCACATTCACGCGGCGGCTGTCCTTGTCGAACATGACCTTGCCGTCCACGAGAGCGAAGAGCGTCCAATCACGGCCGGTGCCGACATTCTGGCCGGCGATGAATTTGGTGCCGCGCTGACGGACGAGGATGCTGCCTGCGGTGACGAACTGACCGCCAAAACGTTTCACACCAAGCCGCTTGCTGACGCTGTCGCGTCCGTTGCGGACACTGCCTTGACCTTTCTTGTGTGCCATAAAACTTAAGCTTTGATTTCGGTGATTTTGACAACCGTCAGTTCCTGACGATGGCCGATGGTCTTGTGATACCCTTTGCGGCGCTTCATCTTGAACGTGAGCTTTTTGTCGCCGCGAATGTGTTCGACGACGTCGGCGACGACCGAAGCATTGGCAACGGTGGGGGCACCGACAGTGACTTTGCCGCCGTTATTGACGAGCAGCACGCGGTCGAAAGTGAAAGACTTGCCCGCCTCGGCTGAGAGGCGTTCAACTTCGAGCGTATCGCCCGCGGCAACGCGATACTGTTTGCTTCCGGTTTCTAATACAGCGTACATAAAATTCATTTCCCCGCAAAAGGGACGGTGATGAGAACAAAATTCAAAATGGGTGTCAACGACTCATTTTTCCATCGAAAGGTGTCGTGTCAACGGGCTCAAACAGCCAGTCACGAACATTCTTTATCGACTCTCAAAAAAACCGCTTTTGCCTCACGCGGAGGGCGCGAAGGGACGTGAAGATTGCGACCGCGGCCCTTTATGGCGAACCATTCCGCGCTTTCCAGCACGCATGACCGTCCAAGATGTGAATTAGTCTTCTTCGCCACCCTCGCGTCCTCCGCGTGAGGAAATTTTTCACCCCGCGCAACATCAACCGGGCGGCCAGCTGAGTTTGCGTCCACCGATGATATGACAATGTAGGTGCGGCACGGCTTCTCCGGCGTCCGGGCCGTTGTTGAATACGAGGCGGAAGCCTGTTTGGGCCAGCCCGAGCGACCGCGCCACTTCGCCGGCTTTCAGCATCAAATGACCAAGAACCTTGTGATCCTCGGGCGTCGCCTCGGCGATCCGCGGGATCGGCTTTTTCGGAATGATCAGAACATGCGTGGGCGCCTGCGGTTTGACATCCCGAAATGCAATCACCAGTTCATCCTCATAAACAATCGTCGCCGGGATTTCGCGATCGATGATCTTCTCGAAAAGCGTCTTGCTCATGATCGCCAGCAAATTGCGCGCAACAGCCGGAAAGTCAAACGTTACTCGGGCCTGGAAGTTTTGAGGTTTAAATTTTGAATTTTGAGTTTTTGGGTGGGATGCACCTTAAATCCAACTCCAGCCCGAAACCCGAAACCCGAAACTCAAAACTAGAAACTCAGAACTCAAAACTGAAAAGGGGGTTTGTTTTCTTGTCTCACACGTCCGGAGCCTACATGCTACGGCAGTTGGCTTTTTTCGCCACGTGGCCTCATGGTCGGGAATGACTGTGCGGCCCGTTTTAATTTGAACTGAAAACGATTTAAAGTGTTGCGATGACCGAACCCGCGATTACGCCTGAGCTGGTTGCCAAACACAACCTGACGCCCGAGGAATACGCCCACGTGAAAGAAATCCTCGGCCGCGAACCGAGCTACACCGAGCTGGGCATCTTCTCGGTCATGTGGAGCGAACACTGCAGCTACAAAAACACCCGCCCGCTGCTGAAGACGTTCCCCACCAAGTCGCCCAAAATCCTCGTCGGCGCCGGTGAGGAAAATGCAGGCATCATCGACATCGGCGACGGCCTCGCGATCGCCTTCAAAATCGAATCGCACAATCATCCGAGCGCCGTCGAACCGTTCCAGGGCGCAGCCACGGGCGTTGGTGGCATTGTCCGCGACATTTTCACGATGGGCGCGCGGCCGATCTGTGCGGTGAACTCGCTGCGTTTCGGCGATATTTCAAATCCCGAAGTGCGCCGCCTGTTTGCAGGTGTCGTATCCGGAATTGCGCATTACGGCAATTGCTTCGGAATCCCGACGATTGCGGGCGAGGTTTATTTCGACAAGAGCTACGAAGGCAATCCGCTGGTGAATGCCTTCTGTCTCGGAGTGCTGCGGCACGAACAGATTGCGCGCGGTGCCGCCAAGGGCATCGGCAACCCTGTGTTCTACGTCGGCCCCGCCACCGGCCGCGACGGTCTGGCCGGCGCTGCATTCGCCTCGCAGGATTTGACCGACGAATCCGCGCAACAACAGCGCGGCGCGGTGCAGGTGGGCGATCCCTTCATGGAAAAACTCGTGTGCGAAGCGTGCCTTGAACTGCTCGCCACCGGGGCGGTTGCGGGCATTCAGGACATGGGTGCGGCGGGCTTGACCTGTTCCACATGCGAAACCGCGGCTCGCGCCGGCACCGGAATCGAGATCGAACTCGACAAGGTTCCACAACGCGCGCCGAACATGAGCAGCTACGAGATCATGCTTTCCGAATCGCAGGAACGCATGCTGATCATTGTCCACAAGGGCCGCGAAGAGGAAGTGAAGCGCATTTTCGACAAATGGGATCTTCCGTGGTCCGAGATCGGAATCGTGACCGACACCGGGCGCATGGTTGTGACGCACCACGGCAAGGTGGTTGCCGACATTCCCGCCAAGAAGATTGCCGACGAATCGCCGATTTATCATCGCGAAGCACAGGAACCGGCTTACCTGAAGGAAGTCCGCGCGTTCCGGCTCGATGGCATTGCCGACACGAAGGATCCGCTTTCAGACCTGAAGAAGCTTCTAGCGTGGCCGAGCATTGCGTCCAAGAACTGGGTTTATCGCCAGTACGATCACATGGTTCGCGATGGCACGGTGGTCGGTCCCGGCAGCGATGCCGCAGTGCTTCGCATCAAGGGAGATTCGCTGCCGGAATCGTGCAATGGAAAGTCCGTTCCGGAGAAGATCATTGCGATGTCGGTCGATTGTAACGGCGTTTACGTTTATCTCGATCCGTATGAAGGCGGGAAGGCTGCTGTTGCGGAAGCCTGCCGCAACCTGGCCTGCACTGGAGCCATTCCGCTCGGCGCGACGGACAACCTCAACATGGCCAATCCGCACAAGCCCGAACTGTTCTGGCAGATCAAGGAAAGCGTACGGGGACTGGCCGAAGGCTGCCGCGCCTTCAACGCTCCTGTCACAGGCGGCAACTGCTCGCTCTACAATCAAAATCCTTCCGGCCCCATCGATCCGACTCCGACCGTTGCCGTTGTCGGCCTGATTGAAAAACCGGAACACGTCACGACCCAATGGTTCAAGGATGAGGGTGATGCGATCATTCTCCTGGGCGCGTCGGTGGACTCCGAGGATCCGATCCAAGGCCTTGGCGGCAGTGCCTATCTGCAGGTGATACACGGCAAGAAAACCGGAACACCCCCGCGCTGTGATCTCGACAAGGAAAAGGAACTTCATCTCGCGCTCCGGGCATTGATTCAGGAAGGCGTGGTGAAAAGCGCGCACGATTGCAGCGAAGGCGGACTGGCAGTTGCGCTGGCGGAAAGCTGCATTTCGCAACAGGTCGCCCGCGAAACTCCGCGTCTGATCGGCGCCGAGGTGGATCTCACATCTGTAGCTGGAAAAGCGAACGACGGTGACGCGCCGACGAAACAGGTTCGCCTCGATGCCCTGCTCTTCGGCGAGACACAGGGTCGCGTGATCATTTCAACGTCTGCGGTGAATGCTGGAAAAGTTTTGGCGCAGGCAAAGATTCTAGGGGTTCCGGCGGTGAAGATTGGCACCGTTGGAGGGTCGGCATTGCAAATCAAGACAGGCGAGTACACCTTGAGCGGCGATTTGCGCGAATTGCACGATCTCTGGTGGAATTCAATCGCGCGAGCGATGAACAGTTAATGCAGCAGCAGCACTACCCCAAACACTACTGCGGCGTCTTCGGCATCTACGGTCATCCGAACGCCGCCGAGTTGACCTACTACGGCCTCTACGCCCTCCAACACCGCGGCCAGGAGAGCGCGGGCATTGTGTCGTCGGACGGCAAAGCCTTCCGCGTCCACAGGGGCATGGGACTGGTGCCGCAGATTTTCACCGGCGAAATCCTGCACGGCCTCGTCGGCAACATGGCCATCGGCCACACGCGGTATTCAACAACAGGTTCCTCCCACCTTCGCAATGCCCAGCCGCTTACGGTGGATTGCGCGCGCGGCCAGATTGCGATCGCCCACAACGGCAATCTCACAAATGCCGCCCAGTTGCGCGAAGAACTCGAAGCCAGGGGTTCCATCTTCCAGACGACCGTCGATAGCGAGATCATCCTGCACCTGATGGCCCAGCCGACCTACAACGGCGGCGGCAATCATCTCGTCCAGGCGATCCGCAGAATCGAAGGCGCCTATTCGCTCGTCATCATGACCGAAAAGGAAATGGTCGGCGTCCGCGATCCACATGGTTTCCGTCCGCTGTGCATTGGCAAAAAGGATGATGCCTACGTGCTCGCCAGTGAAACCTGCGCGCTCGACCTGATCCAGGCCAGGTTCATCCGCGACGTCGAACCCGGCGAAATGGTCGTTATCAACGAAGAAGGCCTCACGAGCATTCAGGCATTCCCGGAACATGAACGCCGGGCATTCTGCATTTTCGAATACGTTTATTTCGCCCGCCCGGACAGCACGATTGCAAATCGCAACGTTTACAAGGTCCGCGTCGAGATGGGCCGCCAGCTGGCGCGCGAAAACCCGATCGAAGCCGACCTGGTGATTCCTGTTCCCGACAGCGGCAACTGCGCTGCGCTCGGATATTCGCTCGAATCCGGCATTCCGTTCGAGATGGCGTTCGTCCGCAACCACTACGTCGGACGCAGCTTTCTCCAGCCGTCACAGCTGATCCGCGATTTCAACGTCCGAGTGAAGCTGAACCTCATTGGCGATCTCGTGAAAGGCAAACGCGTGATCGTGGTCGATGATTCGATCGTTCGCGGCACCACCTGCAAAACCCGCGTCAACAACCTGAAGCAGGCTGGAGCGAAGGAAGTTCACGTGCTCGTCAGCTGTCCTCCGCACATGAACCCGTGCGTCTATGGCATTGATTTCCCGGATCGAAGCAAGCTGATGGCGGCGAATTATTCGATCGAAGACATTCGCAAATATCTGGATGCGGATTCGCTGCATTATCTGTCGCAGGACGGCATGGTGAAGGCGACGGGTCTTCCGAAGAGCAGCTTCTGCATGGCATGTTACGACGGGAATTATCCGGTGGCGTACGATCCTTCGGTGGACAAGCACATCATCGAGCGCCGCAACGGCCGTGTGACAAGCCTGACCGAATCGCTCGCCAAGGAACGCGCGCAGATCAAGCTGCTGTAAGTCGTTTCGCGACCAATATTCTTACCTCCTATTAGCACCGCGCTTCAGCGCGGTGGTGATGGTTGCACCCATCCAGCCGTTTGAACGGTTTTTCGAATGGCGCCTCGATGCCAGTGAACCGCCTCTTTCAATCCAGTTTCGGCATCACGGCTGAAGAATTCCATTCACGGCTTGATGCGTTTCCCCTGGCGTTTCCTCCCTTCGCTTGACCGGTCCAAGCTCACTGTTACACTCCGCACCAGTTTCAAAATGAAATTTCACATCGCCATCGCGGCACTGCTGATCGGACTCTTCAGCAGCCTTGTCTCCCAAGCGGAACCGCAATTTGCCGACGGCATCAAGGTCATCGTCCACAATTCCATCGTCACGTACCAGCAGGTGGAGCAGCATGCCGCGCCGGCCATCGACAATTTGCGCCGCCAGTATCGGACCGATCCCCAGACCTTTCAGAAGCGATTTTTTGAAACGCTCGACGAAAGCACAGAAACACTCGTTCAGCGCGCAATGATTCTTCGCGAGTTCGAAACGGCCGGCTACAGCCTGCCGGAAAGCGTGATCGACGATTACGTTCAGCAACGGATTCGACGCCAGTATCCCAACCGCGCCTCCTTTATCAAAACGCTCCAGGCGCAAGGAATCACCTACGAGAAATACCGGAAGGATCTTCGCGACCAGTTCATTGTCGAACAGATGCGGCTGAAAAACATCTCCGATGCGATCATCATGTCGCCGCACAAGATCGAAGTTTATTACGTGACGCACACGAATGATTTCAGGGTCGAGGAACAGGTGAAGCTCCGCATGGTCGTTCTCAACAAGTCGTCGTCCGAACCGGAACAGGCGCGCAAACTGGCCGAGGAAATCCTGGGCAAGCTGAACGAAGGTGCGTCCTTCTCCGAGATGGCTTCCGTTTACTCCGACTCGCGCCGCGGTCAGGGTGGCGCGTGGGATTGGGTCGAACCTTCTGTCCTCCGCAAGGATCTCGCCGATGCGGTCGCCAGTCTGAATCGCGGCGAACGCAGTGGAGTGATCGAAACGCCCGAGGCCTGTTACATCATCCTTGTGGAAGATCGTCGTCCGGCTCACATCAAACCGCTGAACGACGTTCGTGAGGAGATCGAAAGAATTCTTCAGGAGCAGGAAAGCAATCGGCGTCAAAAGCAGTGGAACGACAAGTTGAAGAAAAAGACGTTCGTTCGCTATTTCCAATGAGGCCCGGCCATGTGGATCGGCATTTCGCTCGGCGACGTCACCGGCATCGGCCCTGAGGTTACGCTCAAAGCGCTGGAGCTCGAACTTCAGAATGATAGCGCGAATTATCTTCTGATCGGTGATCCGGGTTATGTGGAACGCCTGAATTCCCGGCTCAGACTCCACCTCCCCATTCAACCAACACCGGATCGTTCCAGCCGCATTTCGGTTTTCAATCCACTCTCAAATTCCCTGCCGCAAGAGCTGTCTCCCGGCGCACCGGAAGCGGCAAGGGCCGCGGTGGCATGGATCAAGGAAGCCGGCGAACGCTGTCTGCGTGGCGAACTGGACGCCATGATCACAGCGCCGGTCAGCAAGGAATCGATCATCCGCGCCGGACAGAAGTTCGTGGGGCAGACGGAATTTCTCTCCGAACTAGCCGGAACCGATCAGACCGTGATGATGTTGCTCGGGCACGATGATCGGGAGCGCTGGCTTCGCGTGGCCCTGGCGACGACGCATGTGCCGATCAAGCGTGTGGCCGAGGAAGTCACGCAGCCGAAGGTCGAACTCGCAATCGAGATGGCGGCGAAGGCCTGCGCCGATCTTGGTTTGTCACGGCGTCGCGTCGCTGTGTGCGGATTGAATCCGCATGCGGGAGAAGGCGGAAAAATCGGCGATGAAGAATTGACTATAGTTGGTCCTGCGGTTGCCGCAGTGCGCGCCCGCGGGCTTGATGTCATCGGACCGCTCAGCGCGGACACATTGTTTCATGACGCCATCAAGGGAAACTACGATGCGATTGTTGCGATGTATCACGATCAGGGTTTGGCGCCGCTCAAGATGGTGGCGTTCGACAGCGGCGTGAACTGGACACTGGGACTTCCGTTCATTCGCACGTCACCCGATCACGGCACGGCTTACAACATTGCCGGGAAGGGAATTGCCGATCCGTCGAGCATGGTGGCAGCGATTCGACTGGCAAAGCAGCTGGCGCGCTGATGAGTTTTAGGTTTCAAGTTTCTCCTGCCCCTGCCCACGCGTCGGCGGCGCATTGAATCAAAGAGGCAGGCAAATTCCGAAAAGTTTCAAGATCAGGGATTACACCCGACGACGTACGCCTTTTCCATTGACCACTGAAAATTGAGAGTTCCTGAAAACTGGAAACTTGAAACTTGAAACTCCCCTACCTGCTTTTCTCAATCTGACCGCGCGTCACGCCCAGCTGATTCATCAGCTTCAATTCTCGCCAGAGCTGGGTTCCTGAAATCTCACCGCGCAACAGCTGGCGATATTTTGAAATCGTCTGCATCACCTGTTCCGGCGTTTCGTTCAGGAACTCGATCCGAAAATAGCGCACGCCAAGTTCCAGCATTTTGCCGACGTATTCCGCGCCCGTCTGGGCCAGTGCATTGAAAACGGTATTGCGACAGCCGACGTCCGCCTTGACCGGATGTTCCGCGCCCACTCGATCGCGCAGCTTCACATCGTGCTTGTCGCACGGACGTCCGCAATTCGTGTAATCCGTGCCGCTCGAAAGAAAGGCGCAGAACACGCAGTGCTCCATGTGAAACATCGGCATGTGCTGATGAATCGTCACTTCAAACCATTCCGGCAGCGCACCGCGCATCAACGCCTCGAGTTGCTGAAAATTCAGATCGTAGGAAGCAGTCACACGTTCCAGTCCGAAGCGATTCCGGAAGTAATCCGCCGAGAGATGATTCGCAACGTTCAAGGAGAAATCCCCGACTCGCCGGTCGCCCGCGAAGAATTTCAGATGATCGAAATTTCGCACCAGGTAACCGTCGGCGTTGCATGAACGCACCTGTTGCAATGTCCAGTCCTCGCCCATTTTGAAAATGCGCGGGGGCGCGACGAAGATTGCGGATTGCGGATTGCGGATTGCAGAATCGCAGCTGCGACCGGTGTAGAACATCGTCACGGCGTCGCGATATTTTTTCGGATTCTCGAAATCGCAATAGACGATCTGCGCGCCGCAACGGATCGCCGCCTCCAGCTGCGCGAGATTCCGGACGAGCACGATGAGTTCGGGATTGGATGAAGAACGCGGCTCATTGCTCGAACTCGAAACCTGAAGCTCCAGGCTCGAAACTTCATTCAACGTCCAGCGCTTCGGCTGCATTCGCTGGCGTTCCAGCTCCGCGACAACCTCTCGTCGCAATCGGTTGAGTTCGCTGACGGGAACCAGCACATCACCGGACAGATGATTCACAACCGTGCCGAGTCGGAACGGGGTTCCACCCAGCCGGCCCAGCTGATCCCGCAATCGTTCCGTTGTGAGCGGCTGTTTTTCCGCAACCATCAGCGGCATGGAAGATTCGCCTTGAGCGATGTGCCCGATCTCGTCACGCGCAATGAGCGTGAGCGGTTTTCCGGCAAGGCCATGAACTTCAAAATCGATCGGCTTTTGATACTTCGGGACGTCCCCTTCGAAACTCTGACGAATGCGACGGTCCAGTTCGGGATCGCTCGTTTTCCAGACTTTGTCTCCCACATGAATGCGGGAGAAATCAATGCCGCCATGCCGAAACGACAGCTCTGCGCTTTGAGTTTCGCGTTTCGGGTTTTGAGTTCCGGGTTTTGAGTTTCGAACTTCGGGTTTCAGGTTGCGAATCTCATAGACCCTGCCGCCCTCCTCTTTCTCTTCAGGATGACCGGCATCGAAGACAACTCCATCCCCGGGCTTGAGCGGCCCCTCCAGTTTGACAACCACACTTTCGCGAAGCACGCGAACGACTTCGCCGAGGTAAACGCCACGCTTCTTTCCGAAGCGCGCGTGAACCAGTTCCTGATTGTTGATTCCGCCGAACCAGCCGGTGTAAAGACCGCGGCTGAAAGCCATCTCCACTTCGTATTTGCGATTTACGATGTCGGATTTACGAAGCGCCTGATTCGTTTCGATTGAGGAAATGGAGAGCTGCACGTCGTTCAATGCGTTTCGGTAAACACGCGTGATGTTCGCAACGTATTCAGGAGCTTTCAGCCGCCCCTCGATTTTGAGCGAGGCGACACCGGATCGAACGAGCTGCGGAAGAACGTCCAGCCCGGCGAGGTCCTGCGGGCTCAACAGATATTTTCGGTCGCCGAGCGAAACCTGTTTCCCGTCCGAAATCAGTTCATACGGCATGCGGCACGCCTGGGCGCATTCGCCGCGATTGGCGGAACGTCCGCCGAGTGCTTCGCTCGTGAGGCATTGACCGGAATAGGCAACGCACAGTGCGCCGTGGACGAAAACCTCCAATGGGAGTTTTGAGTTTTGAGTTATTGAGCGATCGGTGCTGGTTTCGGGACCTGTTGCATTCTGAATTTTTTCGATCTCACTGATCGAACATTCGCGCGCGAGGACGACGAGATTGCAGCCAAGTTTGCGGGCAAACTCGACGCCAGCGGCGCTTGTGATCGTCATCTGCGTTGAGGCGTGGATCGGGAAATCCGGCGAAAGCCTGCGAATCACTCGGCAAATGCCGACGTCCTGAACGATGGCAGCGTCCACGCCGGCCGAAATCATCGAGCGCAGGTATTTCTCCGCGTCAGCGAGTTCGTTCTCGAAGACCAGTGTGTTGATCGTGACATAGCCGCGAACGCCGCGACGGTGGAGAAATTCCATCAATTGCGGCAGATCGGCTTCGGTGAAATTCTGCGCGCGCATCCGGGCGTTGAACTTGTCGAGGCCGAAGTAAATCGCGTCCGCGCCATTTTCCACCGCGGCTTTGACACATTCCCAATCGCCGGCGGGTGCAAGCAATTCGGGCAGGAAAACGCCCTTCGCATCAACGATGCGCTCAGGAGTGAATTGCGTGCTGGCGGCCATTGCCCGTCAACGTAACAGTGATTCGAGGCAGGAACAAAGACTGTTTCCGCGGTGAAAAGAGGAGAAAGGAGGAGGGGTAAGGAGTAAGGATCGGGCGTTTCCACGAACGGATGGTCGTTTCGTCTTCGTTCTTGCTCCTTGCTCCTTCCTTCTTGCTCCTTAAACTTCAGACATGCGTGTCCTCATCATCGGTGCGGGATACATCGGACTGCCGCTGGGGGAGAAGCTCGCGCAACAGGGACATTCTGTTTACGGCCTGCGCCGGACCACCAAGTTCGATTCGGAAATGCGATCCGTTGGAGTGCGACCGTTGCACGCAGACATTTCCAAGGCCGAAACATTGAGTTCCATTCCTCCAGAGTTCGACTGGATCGTGAACTGCGCCGGATCCAGCGGCAGCACCGCACAGGATTACCTGCACACCTACTTTGAGGGCACGAAGAACATCCTCGACTGGTTCTCGAACCGGCTGCCTTCGAAATACGTTTATACCAGCAGCACGAGCGTCTATGACCAGAACGACGGATCGTGGGTGACCGAACAGAGTTCCGCATTTCCGCGTTCGGAGACGGCGGCGGTGCTGATGAAGACCGAACGGCTCCTGATGGAACGCGCCGGATTGCGCAGCGTTATTCTGCGGCTCGCCGGGATTTATGGACCCGGCCGTGGCTACTGGCTTCGACAATTTCTGAATGACGAAGCCCGAATGGAAGGCAACGGTGAGCGTTTCCTGAACATGATTCATCAGGAAGACGCCGTTGACGCGATCATTGCCACGTTGCGGCATCGAAATCCGGGTCCCATCTACAATGTGGTCGATACCGAGCCGGTGATGCAGCGCACGATGTTCGAGTGGTTGTCGCAGGAACTAAGTCAACCGATGCCGCCCGCTTCCACAGAGCCGACGGAACCGCGTCGTCGGCCGGCTCACAACCGGCGCATTTCAAGCGCGCGTTTGCGTTCGGAACTTGGAATTCAATTTCGTTACCCGACATTTCGCGAAGGCTTCACGGCCGAGTTGAAGCGGCTTGGAGTGATCGAATGAACGGGCATCCGCATTGTTGCCGATGGTTTCGGTGCACCTGCGCCATTGACGTGGCGGGTTCTCCTGTTAGGCTGGGCGCCGTGATTTTTCACAATTGCCAATTTAGCAACGCTGCAGTCGGCGGGTATTACTTTACCTGGCGTGCTGGAGGTTGCTTGCGGCTTTACTAACCCTAAACGTTCATCAGACAGCCGCAGGTCACCCACCTGCGGTTTTTTTGTGGGAACCTCCGGCCAACCTTCATACTGAATATGATCATCGTTCTAAAACCCGGTCTCTCACGAAAACAGGAGGCCACCGTTCTGGCTGAAATCCGCAAGCGCGGCTACAAACCTCACGTCATGCGCGGCGTTGCCCGCACCGTCGTCGGTGCCATCGGCGACGAACTCAAACAAGGCACGCTGGAAACGCTCACGACTGTTTTCCCGCAGCTGGTGGAAAGCGTGATGCCGGTCCAGAAACGCTACAAGCTCGTGAGCCGCGAGGCGCATCCCACCGACTCGACCATCGACGTCCGCGGACAGATCATCGGCGGACGGAAATTCCAGGTCATCGCCGGCCCCTGCTCCGTTGAAAGCGAGAAGCAGCTGTTGAGCACTGCAGAAGCCGTGAAGGAAGCAGGCGCAACCATCCTGCGTGGCGGCGCTTTCAAACCGCGCACTTCACCCTACGAATTCCAGGGCCTCGGTGAAAAGGGACTGAAGTTGCTGGCCAAGGCTCGCCGTGAAACCGGCCTCGCCGTCATTACCGAACTGCTTTCCGAAAATCACGCCGAACTCGTTGCCGAATACACAGACATCATTCAGATCGGCGCTCGAAACGCCCAGAACTTCCAGCTCCTGATCGCTGCGGCAAAAACCGGAAAGCCGATCCTCCTCAAACGCGGTCTTTCCATGAAAATTGAGGAATGGCTGCTGGCGGGCGAATACGTCCTGGCGAACGAGAATCCGAATCTGATGTTCTGCGAACGCGGCATCCGGACATTCGAAACCTACACGCGCAATACGCTCGATCTCTCGACAATTCCGATCATCAAAAAGGAATCTCACTGCCCGATCGTGATTGATCCCAGCCAGGGTGCCGGACGCGCTGACCTGGTGATCTCCATGTGCAAAGGCGCGGTGGCGATGGGAGCGGACGCGCTGCTGATCGAAGTTCATCCGAATCCCGCTGAAGCCTGGAGCGACGGTGCGCAACAGGTTTCCCTCGCGCTGTTCAAGAAGCTGATGCAGGAACTTCAGCCGTTCATTCGTGCGGCGGGACGGGAGTAATCGCCTGGCCCGACTGCTCAAGGCAAAAAAATTCTCCGGAAGAAATCTTCCGGAGAATCAAATTTGTTGGGGAAGCTGTTCAGGCCGCTTTTGCTTCGGCGACGGCGACCGGGAAATCATGAGCTTCAGCTTCCTGATCGGGGCCGTAATGGAAACCGTCGGCATCCTGAAATCCAACCGGAGCTGTGGCGGTCATACGAAATCCGATAAGAAGGCCAGCGGCCACAAATCCAGTGAGAATCAGAACGGCGATCATGCTGAACTCTAAGCAATGCCGATGCCACCGGGATTTCCCCGGGTTTCCTCGGAAAATATCCGGAGACACTGTCCTGTTTTACACTGGCGCGACTCAAAACAGGACAGTCCAGAATTCAGCTTTTGCCGGGAGTTTCGTCGAGAAAGACGATTTTCTTGGGGGCAGCCGGAGTATTAAAGCTGTCCAAGAGGGTTGGAGAGGACGGTGCCGGATGCGGGGTTTTGGCCGGTTGAGGTTCCAGCGCCAGGGCAGAACGCAAAGCACCTTCAACCAATTGAGCGCAATGAATCTTCATCGGGGGCAGGGGACCAAGTTCCCCGGACAGCTCCTCGGATTTCATTGCCAGCGCTTCCTCGGGTGTTTTGCCGCGGATCAGTTCGGTGGCAAGGCTCGCGACGGCGATGGCCGTTTCGCAACCGAATGATTGAAACGTCGCCTTGTCGATCACCTTTCGTCCGTCCTGTTCCTTGAACTTCACCCACATCCGGAGCATTTCACCGCAGTCGGAACTGCCGACGGTTCCGACCGCGTCGGCATTGGCCAGCTCACCCATGTTGACCGGGTTGGCGAGCACTTCCTGAATCCGTTTCTGCAAGTCCTGGTTCATAAATTCAACAGAAGATAACGAAGAAAACGAAAGAAGCGAACTTCCCGTGTTCCCGACGGCCTAACCCAGCCGGTAACGACGCATGTTTGGCTCGATTTCCTGCGCCCAGGAATCGATGCCACCCCGAAGGCAGCGCACATTCTGAAGTCCGTGCCCGCTAAAATACGCGGCTGCGTCCAGTCCGGTTTTGCCCGTGTGATCGATGACGACGATTGGACGTGTGTTCGTTCCTTCTGCCATGACATTGCGCATCACGTCCTGCGACAGCAATTCGGAGCCTTCGATATGCACGGCTTCGAACTCTTCGCGGGAACGAACATCGATCAGGCGAACGGAAGGATTGGATTTGCGCAACTCGGCAAGTTCCTTTGGAGAGATCAGAATCTTCTCATCCTGCTCATGGCTGCTTTGAATGTGAGCGAGAACTTCATCCACGCTCAAACCGCCGTTCCGTTCACAAACCTGCGACAGTGTTTCATCCGGGCGAAAACCGCAGCTGCTGCAGCCGCCAATGTGATATCGACGAAAGAGCGCACGCTGTGCGCCGGGATAGGCTTCCAGCACTTGAGCCATCGTGGAATCGCCTGAAATCGTCGCGTTCATGATCCGAAGAACTTTTGAATGTCTTTTATCACTTCGACGAGACGATCGACTTCCTCGCGGGTGTTGTAGAAATAGAAACTCGCACGTGCCGTCGATTCCACACCCAGCTTGTGCATCAGCGGCTGGGTGCAATGATGTCCGCCGCGCAACGCCACCCCGGCCTGATCCGCGAGTGTCACCACGTCGTGCGCATGAACATCCTTCAACAGAAAGCTCACGAGGCCCGCGCGATTCTGTCTTGGACCGAACAGGCGGATGTTGCTCAATGCGGCAAGTTTCTCAAACGCATAGTTCGCCAGTTCCTGATCGTGCTTCCAGATGTTAGCCCGGCCAATGCTGTCGAGGTAATCCATGGCGGCGTGCAAACCGATCGGCCCGGAAATGTCCGGCGTTCCCGCTTCAAACCGATGCGGCGCCTTCTTGAACTCGGTCTCCTGATAACCGACGGTCAGGATCATTTCGCCCCCGCCCTGATACGGCGGCATGGAATCGAGCAATTCCTGGCGCCCCCAAAGGACACCGATGCCGGTCGGCCCGCAGATCTTGTGACCTGAGAGCGCAAAGAAATCGCAACCGATCGCCTGCACATCCACGGGCATGTGTCCCGCGCTTTGTGCGCCATCGACAATCGTTGTGATGCCGAGTTTTTTTGCACGCGCACAGAGTTCCGCAACCGGATTCACCGTTCCCATCGAGTTCGAAATGTGAACCATCGAAAACAGCTTTACCTGCGGCGTCAGCAGCGAATCCAGTTTGCTGAGATCCAAAACGCCTTCATCGCCAGTGACGGGCACATACGCAATCTTGGCGCCCGTGCGTCTGGCGAGCAGCTGCCAGGGAACGATGTTGCTGTGATGCTCCATCTCGGTGAGCAGAATGACATCGCCCGATTTAAGATTGGCGCTTCCCCAGCTTTGCGCGATGAGGTTGATCGCCTCGGTTGTGCCACGAGTAAAAACGATTTCGTCCGCGCTGTGCGCATTGATGAACTTCGCCGCCCTGACGCGCGCCGCTTCGAAACCGGCGGTGGCGCGATTGCTGAGCTCGTGAATGCCGCGATGTACATTCGCGTTGTCGCGCTCGTAATAGCGCTGAAGCGCCTCAAGCACCGCGCGAGGCTTTTGCGATGTTGCCGCGTTGTCGAAGTAAATGAGCGGCTTGCCGTGAACCTTCTGGTCCAGAATCGGAAAATCCTTTCTCAGCGCCGCCCAATCGACTGTTTTCGTTTCACTCATCAAATGATCAAAAAATCCAAATTCCAAATCCCAGGTTCCAAGGAAGCTTCAACAGAAAAGTTCCAAACGGAGCATTCCGAACCAAAGCTTTGAAACCGCTTCAGAACTCAAAACCCAAAACTCAAAACTTCGAACTCACATGAGCCCGAGCTGGAGTTTCGCCGCTTCGGTCATCATCCCCTGATTCCATTGCGGTTCCCAGACGAGCTCCACCGAGACGTCGTCCACATTCTCAATCGACAGCAGTTTGTTCTGGACGTCCTGCTGCAACACCGGGCCCATTCCGCAGCCGGGCGCGGTCAGCGTCATCTTCACCTCGGCCTTGAAGCTGTTTTCAGCGCCTGCGATCGGTTCGACGTGGCAATCGTAAATGAGTCCAAGATCCACGATGTTCACCGGAATCTCGGGATCGTAACACGTGCGCAGCTGGGTCCAGATCTCCTTTTCAACCTGCTCGACCGTCTGCGGCGCGAATCCGGTGGATGCCGCGGGTTTGGCAGCTGTTTCAAGCCCGAGCGCGTCCGCGTCCTGGCCGCCGATGCGGAACATGTTTCCGTTCACGACAACGGTGTAGCTGCCGCCAAGGGATTGAGTGATGTAAGCCGTCTCGCCTTTTTGGAGTGTGACCTTGGTGCCGACAGGGACGATTGCCGCTTCGACATCGCGGGTAAGGATGACTGGTTCGCTGTTGTGATACATATCAGGTCTGCTCGTTTTCGGTGCTGACCGGCTGTTGCGCTCCGCCCTGCAACGCGGCCGTCAGCGCGTGCCACGCCAAAATAGCGCACTTCACCCGAGCGGGAAATTTGTAAACGCCGGCGAACACCGCCAGCTTGCCGACATCGCCCTGAACCTTCCCCGTCATCACCATGTCGTGCACAAGCTGAAATGTCTGCTGCGCTTCGGCGCGGGTCTTGCCCTTCACATTTTCGGTCAACAATGACGCCGACGCCTTGGAAATGCAGCAGCCCGAGCCGACGAAACTGGCGTCCTGAATCCGGTCGCCATCCATCACCAGAAACAGCTTCAGATTGTCGCCACAGAGCGGATTGTGCCCCTGCGCAGAACAGGACGCCGCGGGCGTTTCGTGAAAGTTCCGCGGGTTCTTGCAGTGATCCAGAATCACCTGCTGGTAAAGATCACTTAAGTCGTCGAACATCGCTGAAGTTCCAAGGTTGAAGTTCCAGATTCCAAAGAACCTTCGAAATCCAGGCTCCCATAACGTCCAGCAAAGCTCCGCTTGAAATTTGAAAGTTGGAGCTTCTTTGGGGTTTGGAACCTGAACTTTGGATCTTTCATTTGTTCAGGTGCGGATTGGCTTCAAGCCGATCCCAAACAATCTTGTCCAGTTCCTCGCGCGCGGAGTCGCAGCGAATTCGCTCGATGATCTCGCCTGCGAAAGCATGAATCAACATGCGGCGGGCGGTGTCGCTGCCAATACCACGGGAGCGGAGGTAAAAAATCGATTCCTCGTTCAGCTGTCCAATCGTCGCGCCGTGTGTGCATTTCACGTCGTCCGCATAAATCTCCAGCTGCGGTTTCGTGTCGGCCGTGGCTTCATCCGACAGCAGCAGATTCTTGTTGGTCTGCTTGGCGTCGGTCTTCTGTGCGATTTTCTGCACAAGAATGCGTCCATGGAAGACACCTTTCGATTTGTCATCGAGAATGCCGTTGAAATATTCGTGGCTCGCGCAATGCGGCTCGGCGTGTTCGACAATCATGTGATGATCGGCCAGCTGCTCGCCGCGTGTCAGATACAAGCCGTTCAACACGCACTCCAGGCCTTCACCCGCAAGCTTCGCGCGAATGTTGTTCCGCGAAATCTTCGCGCCCAGGGCGATGGAATGAACGTTCACCCGGCTGGATCGACCGAAATGTCCGTTGATGGCGGCGATGTGAAACGCCTCGGGCGCTTCGTCCTGAAGCTTGATGACTTCGACCGATGCATTGTCGCCAGCGACCAATTCAGTCACGGCGTTCGTCAGGTAGGCCGCGCTTGAAGTGTGAACGTAGCTTTCGATCACCGTCACCTTGCTGTTCGCTTCCGCAACAATGAGATTGCGCGGCAGAATTGTGGTTCCGTTTTGCGTTGTTGAAGAAATGAAAATCAGCTGAACCGGATCGGGCAATTCCACCCCGGCAGGAACATGAATGAACACGCCGTCGGCAAAGAACGCCTGGTTCATCGCTGCAAAGGAATTTCCAGCAGGCTGCGCGTGTTTGCCGAGATGTTTCTCCAGCAGCGATCCATCCTGCGCCAGAGCAGCGGCAAGATTTCGAACGGTCACGCCGGCTGGCAGCGCGTTGATTGCTGACAGTTTCGGCGAAAAGATTCCGTTCACGAACACGAGCCGATGGCCTGCAATGGTTCCGAATGCCGCCTGTTTTACGGCGTCCTGGACAGCGTCCTCCTGAGTCAGCTCCAGAGCCGGCTTGAAGGGCAGTTTGGAAATCGGGGCAACGTTGGTGAAGCGCCAGTCTTCATCCTGCAATGTGGGAAAGCCCTGTTCTGCAAAGCTGGAAATACCGGCCCGGCGAAGTGGCAGCAGCCAGGACGGCTGGCTCTTCTGCTGAAGGCGTTCAAACGCCTCGACATATTGAGCCGTTTCGTTGGAGTTCTTTTCGATCAGCTGAACCATAAACAAATCACACCGATAATTCCGAAATTTAAGTCCGCTAGTGTTCCATGCACCCGCACCTTGCGCAAGTCTTCGGTCGGCTGTTTCCGAGGACGATTGGATCAGGCTTTCGAGGGCAGATCGCGCCAGCCTGGAAAGGGATACATCAGGACCGCGCGGCCGATGATTTTCTTCACGGCGTTCCGGCTAATTTTGATGCGTCGATTCGGATCCAGAACGTTGTTGTTCCGAAGCTGGGCCAACGTTTGAAAACCGATCAGAATCGGCAGCGCGCAGGCGAGTCGCAGTCGAACCTGCGAACGGGGAATGAGATTCGTGTATTCCCAGCCGGCGGAAAGATGTCCCTCAGCGCGATCCAACAGCCGGTTGTAAACGGGGCGAAACGGCTGTTCATTTTGCGGTTCGAGCAGGTTTTCCGGATGCAGCGAAACCGGAGCCAGCGTTTCTTCCGGCACATAGCAACGACCGTTTCTGAGATCCACCGGCAGATCGCGAAGAATGTTCACGAGCTGCAATCCTTTCCCAAACCGAATGCCCAGCGATTCAAACTCGCCTTCCGACTTTCCGCTGCGTTTCAGAAAATCCGCTTCCCGAAACTGGTTCTTCAGGCAGATTTTCGTCCAGAATTCGCCCACGCATCCCGCCACGCGATAAGTGTAGTCATCAAGTTCAGAGTCCAGTTTCAGCGCAACAATCCGCGCCGCTGTCGCACCGGCAAATCTTTCGAGATCGAGCAATTGCCCGCCCGTGATGGTGTCGAGCACACGTCGAATCAACTCCTGATCGCCGGAATCGCAGTCCGCGAGCAACGAAAGACTTTCTTCCACCCGTTCGAGAATCGTCCGTTCGGCCTGCGCGCCCTGGTTGCGCGCCAGTTCGGCGAAATCGAGAGGTTCGGTTGATGTTCCAAGAATCCGGCGACGAAGCTGTTCCAATCGTTCAACCCGCTGTTCGAGCGGAACGATTTCGGTATCGGCAATCGTGTCGGTGGTTCGAGCGAGCAGATACGCCAGACCGATCTGCGATCGAATGGAGGCGGGCAGAATCCGCAGCGTCAGATAGAACGAACGGGAAACCTGTTCCAGCACGCTGGTCAGGAGTTCGTTGGAGGCGGCAGACGCTTTGGTCACCGGCGCACTATTGCCAAACGGTTCTACAAAATCCAGCGCGTCCTGTCTGCCCGTCCGAATGTCAATCGACACGATTGATCAGGGTGATATCAACCAGTTCTCCTCCGCGGACGCCAAGGTCCGACGGCAGGGCGACTTCGACGGGCAATCCCATTTCCACAGTGGCCAGCCGGAGCGCGCTTTGCATGGAAATGGGCAGCATTTCGAAATGATTTCCGACTTCGGTGATGACCGTTTCCGCCTTTCGGCGGGGCATGGTGCGGGTCCGAATCTCCACCTTCATTCCCGGCGCCGGCTCGACGCGAAGCGGCGGCCTGAGATAGCCGACAATGCGAACCGGATTCGGGCTGGAGATGGTCACAATCGCCTGACCGGGAAGCACCGCTTCACCCACGCGATTTGAAATGACACTGATCACTCCATCGATCGGAGCCCGGAGCGTGATCGGTCCAAATTCGGCCTCAGCCAGTTTCAAGCGGGATTCCTGAAGTCCGAGCGGGCCGAGCAAGGCATTGTTGTAGGCAGAAGGATTGGTCGTCTGCATGGAGGTGAGAATCGCCTCCGCCTCGGCAACTGACGCGGTGAGTTCCTCGATTTCCTTCACCAGCCCGTCGTGATTCGCGCGGGCGAGATCGAGCATGCTTTCAGAAACGAGCTGATGTTTGACCATCTCCTCATTTCGCCGCAGCTCCAGCTTGGCCAGTTCGAATTGCACACGCGCACTGGCCAGATCGGCGCGCTGCCGCATCCAGTTCAGCCGCAACTGGGTTTGGTCCACGAGAAATCGTTGCTGGCTGAAAATGCGCTGAGGATCAGTTCGCAGTTCCTCAATTTCGGCCCGAACCACATCCAGCGACGCCTGAAGCAGTTTCGGATCGGCCGGCAAAACGGTTCCGATTTCCTGGCCTGCGCGAACCTTTTCAAAACGTTGCACGGTGAGATCCGTGACGATTCCGGGGAGATGCGAGGACACCCGGACAACAGCCGGTTCCACTTCACCCACCATGACCGGTCCGCCGATGTTTTCACGCCACAGCGCAGCGATGAGGATGATGGCGCAGCCAAACACCACGGGCGGCATCACCCACATTCGGGCAAAGCGCACTCTCTGGGAGACAGGTATGGGAACGGGTTTGAGTGGCTCAGACTTCATATTTCAGACTCGTCGCTGGCTCCCAGGCTTGTTGCACGGGAAACACCCTCCAACGCTTTCACTTCGCGGATCAGATCGTGGGCGCCCGCCGGATTGCGGAGAAGCAGGCGATACGAAATATCAATTGCAGGACTGGTGTCACTGGTGCGCTGGCTGGCGCATTGAATGGACTGGCTGTGACGCTTGAGCAAACGGATCAATTCGGGAAGATCTGTGGCAGACCGGGTCCATTGCACATTCAGAATCAGGTCGTATCGCTGACGTGTGCCAATGCCCGTGAGCCAGAAATAGAACATGATCCCGACCGTCATCAGGCATCCGATGATCGCCGAACTGTATTTCTGCGTGCCACACGCCAGTCCCATGACGATCACGGCCAGCACGTAGGCCGTATCCAGCGTATCCCTCAACACACTTCGAAACCGGACCATCGCAAAGATCGCCATCAGGCCAAAGGCGATCACGATGCTGTTGGCGAGAACGATCATGACCAGCGCGACGATCACCGGCATGAGAATGAGTGTATTTACGTAAGAACGGGAATAGGAGAGGCCTGTGTGGGTGAACATATAGGCCCAGGCGATCGCGTGGCCGCAAATGAACGCCAGTACCAGCGCCATCAGCAGGGCCGCGTAATTCGTCGGCGTCACCCCGTAATCACCCCGAAACAACCAATCAGTCATAAATCAGATCTCAAACTGCGTCTCAAGGCTGTCGCTCGATTCGGCGCGCCTGCGTTTTGGAGGCGGGGCATTCCATTCCCAGATCACCGGCAAGGGCGTGTCGGGTTGGAGCATCTCCGTCGAAAATTCCATCGCATGATCGCCGGCGGCGTTCTGCGGATTGAAATGAAAATCACCGAGCATGTCCACTGCGCCGCAATATTTCGAAGCCGTGCCTCGCATGAGATTGAAACGCTCGACCATGTCGCGCAACCAGTTTGGAAATCGTCCGGTGAACTTCAGCTCCAGCACGACCATTCCCGGATAAATGATGGACGGGTGCGTCAGCGGAATCACCGCCTCCCGGCCGAAATAAGGTTCAACCAGGATCTGCCTGTCGAAGGTGACTCGAACCGCATTGCTGGTGGACGTCACCCAGGCTTCGCGAAGGTAGCGGTTGTGAAGCTTGGGCGTGGCACCAAGCTGATACTGAAGAAACTGAAATCGCTGCAACGCCACGAGATGTTTGGGTTCTTGCGAAAACAGGTGCTCCGGCTCGGGCAGTTGACCGGAAAGCAGCAACGGCACGAACTCCCGCTTCACCGGACAGCGCTGCTTGAGAATGCTGCTGTCAACCCGCTGTTTGATCTCGAAGAACACCGGCGTTTTCGGATCGTCGTTGTAATATCGCAATCGCAGCTTGAAACGATTCTTGTCGCCGTTACACGTGGCACGATGCGTGTGCATGCCGTCCGAATCGAGATAGACGCTGTGGATCGTGTACGAGTTGTTCGGCTTGCCCACTGAGAAATCATCCAGCTCCAGGTAGCAGCTCACAAAATCGCGGATTGGACGCGTTGCCTCTTCGGGCACGACATATTTGAGCTCGAAGCGTTGGGGTTGAAGCCGATGATCCTGTGGCATGGCTGCTTTCTAACAGGGTCAATCGCCGAAACGTGTCCGTCCGCCGAACCGGTTATCGTTCTGAGAGAAGAATGTTGCCGTCATAGTCCGTCAAGACGCTGCGTACTGCTGATCTGAACCGGCTGGACAGGAATCCGACGCGCCACGATTTGCCAACAGTGGCGTCGTTGACCAGCAGATGCACGACATCCGCCTTGTCGAAATACCACAATCGGGAGCAATCGTGCAGCAGAATTATTGACGCAGCACAGGGCAAACCGATGCCGCTGCAGCCGGCCACATCGCGTCCGCCACAGCGTTCCATTTTTCGCGATGATTATTCCACCACCAGCCCGCGTTTCGAGAAGACGAAATTTATGGACGAAAATCGCTCCGCAATTCGACGGACTGATGCCGGTCGATTGAATCCAATGAAGAATTTTCTAAATGGTGTTCCGTCAGTTGAAGACGATGACGGCAAGAACACGCTTCGAGGTTGCGTGTGGGGAGTGGTGGTAGGTGCTGGATTCGAACCAGCGTAGGCGTAAGCCAGCAGATTTACAGTCTGCCCCCGTTGGCCACTTGGGTAACCTACCAGCCGCAAAAGGGCGCACATTAAGCCACGCGCCCGAACCCTTGTCAACCTACTCGCTGTGTCCTAGCTTACGCAAATGTTCGATACGCTCAGCAGCAAACTTCAAAACGCGTTCCGCAACCTCCGCGGACTCGGAAAAATATCCGAGAGCAACGTCGGCGACGCCCTCCGGGAAGTCCGGCTCGCACTGCTGGAAGCGGATGTGAATTTCAAGGTCGCCCGCGATTTCATCGAGCGCGTCAAAACAAAATCGGTCGGACAGGAAGTCGTCCAGAGCATCCAGCCCGGCCAGCAGATCATCAAGTTCATCAATGACGAACTGGTCGAACTGCTCGGCTCCGAAAACGCCAGCCTGAATCTGAATGGCAATCCGAGTTCCATCCTGATGGTCGGCCTGCATGGTTCCGGCAAGACAACCTCCAGCGGCAAACTGGCCCGCCTGCTCCACAAGCAGGGCCGCGCCCCGTTGCTCGTCGCCGCCGACGTCTATCGTCCCGCAGCCATGGATCAGCTGGCCACACTCGGAAAACAGCTCGACATCCCGGTCTTTCTCATGCGTGGCGAAACCGATGTGCTGAAGATCGCGCGAGGCGCCTTCGATTTCGCAAAAGCGAACAATCGCAACATTCTGATTTTCGACACCGCCGGACGGCTTCAAATCGACGAGCCGCTCGTGCAGGAACTCGTTCGCCTTCGCGACCTGGTCAAGCCGCAGGAAATTCTGCTCGTTCTCGATGCCGCCACCGGTCAGGAAGCAGTAAATGTTGCCACGCACTTCGATCAGGCGCTGAACATCACCGGATCGATTTTGACAAAACTCGATGGCGACGCTCGCGGTGGCGCGGCGTTGAGCATGAAGTCGGTCACAGGGAAACCGATCAAGTTCGCCGGTATCGGCGAAAAGCTCGAGGACTTCGAACCGTTTCATCCGGAACGCATGGCGTCGCGCATTCTCGGAATGGGCGATGTCGTCAGCCTGGTTGAAAAGGCCGCTGAAGCCGTGGACGCGGATGAAGCCAAGCGCCTTGAGGAGAAGATGCGCAAGGGGCAGTTCACGCTGGAGGACTTTCTCGATCAGCTGCGCCAGATGAAAAAGCTCGGCTCACTCGAATCGATCGTGAGCATGTTGCCCGGAGGTGCCGAAGCCCTGAAGAAGACCGACCTCTCCAAATCGGAAAAGGAATTCAAACACATGGAAGCGATGATTTGCTCCATGACATTGAAGGAACGTCGCAACCCGACCATTCTGAACGCGAAGCGGCGTCAGCGCATTGCGAAGGGCAGCGGCACCACCGTTACTGAATTGAACAACATGCTGAACAAGTTCAATCAGATGCAGCAGATGATGAAAAAGATGGGCAAGTTCCAGAAGATGATGTCGAAAATGGGCGGCGGCGGATTGCCTGGAATGCTGCGGCGGTAGAAAGTTTTTCGGGGTTGAAAACAGGACTTGCAATCAACCGGGATTTCCGTAGCTTTTCCGAGCCTTTTGGAAGCGAGCGTAGCTCAGTCTGGTAGAGCGTCACCTTGCCAAGGTGAATGTCGAGGGTTCGAATCCCTTCGCTCGCTCCATCTCTATCAACCACTTCCCTAACAAAACCCTCCGTGGTAACAGCGTGGCAACAGCCGACGCATGTTTGCTGGCTGAAATTCCTCCAAGTTCGCCTCGAAGCAGGTTCGACTTCTCACTTGCACGCCTCCACGCACTGCGTGCGGAGATCATCGAAAAATTTCGGCAATTATTTTTGAGGTCACGTTGCAAGCGCACCTTCGGCCAGGAAAATTAACCATGGCCGAGAATGTCGGACACGAGAAGAAGGGAAAGCCGGTGTCTGAAGTGTCCGCAGGTGGTCACCTCTTTCTGCACACTGTCGGTGGCCAGCTCAGGCTCAACAGAGGATCTCCGCTGGCTTCAAATGTGGAATCCCCGAGTCGAGTTTCCGTTTATCGCGGCTTCGAGAGTGACGGAGGAAAATCTGCAGGGTTGGCCCCCCATCGGGGATTAGGTTTCGGTCCCATCACGAACCTGAGCTCGCCACCCTTCGCCATGTCAGCATATTGAATCCATGTTTTGGTGTAGGGCTGGCCGTTGAGCGTGGCGGATTGGATGTAGCGGTTGGCGATGGAGGCGTTGACCGCCCGCACCGTGAAATCACCACCCGCCATGCGCAGCGTCGCCTCTGGAAACAGCGGCGAGCCGATCACATAATAGGGTTCGCCCATCACGGTCGGATACAATCCCAACGCGGAGAACACGAAGTGGCTCGACATCGCGCCTGTGTCGTCGTCCATCGTGGGCAGGAATCCGTCGGGAGATTTCTGGTAAACCCGCCTGACCACCGGCCGCGAAAACTTTCCGTGGTTGTGATAGATGTTGGTCATCACATCCGTGATGTAGGCGCGGCTCCAGAACTGGGACAGCCACGGTTTGCCCATGTAATTGAACAGGAACGGATACGCCAGCGGCGGCTCGTTCAGAACCATGTGCTGGTTGGATTGGAAATAATATTCCAGGTCATCCGCCAATTCATTCAGGCCGCCCCGAAGATTGGCCAGACCCTGGATATCGTGCGGCACGAAAAACCGGTAATGCCAGAGGTTCCCCTCGTAAAACGCCGCATCCACGGCATTCACCTTTTCCCTCGGCAACCGCTTGCCGTCCCGGGTGAAGAATCCCCGCACATGGCCTTCGCCATCGGTCTGGTCCGCGACCCAATAATCCCGGTAGCCCAGGGCCTTCTCGCGCAGGGCGTCGATTTCTTCGCGCGGCTTGTTGAGCCGCTCCGCCAGGCGCATCAGGATGAAGTTCTGATACGGCACCTCCACCTGCCGGTTGCCGACGATGGATCTGGCGAAACCCTGGAACGCCGTTTCGACGTCGAAATTGACCAATCCCTTCTGGAAGGCATCGAGCAGGATGGCGCTCATGAACTCGAACCGCACCGACGGCGTCGGCCAGTATGTTTCATTCTTCGTCAAGACATTGCCGTGTTCATAGAGCTCGCAGATGGAACGGGCGATGTCCCCGGCGATCTTCGGTTCCAGCAATGAAATCAGGCTGAACTTCCGGAAATCGTCCCACGTGCTCCAACCCGAATAATGCACGTAATCCGCCGCCTTGTTGGTCACCGACAGAATGACGCCCTCGTTCCCGCCAACGCGGTATTGCCCCGATGTGCTCGTGGCAACGTGCGGCAGCAGATAGGAGCGGTAGAAGCAGGTGTAAAAGAGGTCGCGGAATTCCTCCAACTCGGGCGGCACGTCACCGATTTTGATTTTGCTGAACGCCTGTTCCCAACGCTGTTCCGCCTGCCCGCGAACGGCGTCAAAATCCCAACCTTGAACATCCTTGTCGCACTCGATTGCCGCCTGGGCGGGACTGATGGGAGAAATGCCGACCTTCGCCCGGATGACTTCGGCGGTGTTCGCCGCACCGAAATCGCACCAGACGCTGACGCCGTTGCTGACGACACCGACAAAGGGGCGATCGAAGCGGACCGCATAGTAGAGTCGGTAATACCCGTAGCCACAGACGTTCTTGCCCGACGATTCGCCAGTGATGAGATCGTTTCCCGAAATCGACCATGAATTTCCGATGGTCCCGGCGAAACTGTGCGACGGATCAACCAGGATCATCCGGTTTGTTGGCGAGGCGGGAAACGTGTAGCGATGAAATCCAACCCTCGGGGAAACGGTCAATTCCGCCCGGATGTTGCTTTCCGTCGTCACTGCGTAAAAACCCGGGCTGCCCTGCTCGGAAACCTTGACCATCCGCTGGGTTGACACCTGCCCCAATGCCGGTTGAATCAAAACGTCACCGCCCGCCCCGGAACATCCCACGCCGCCCAGGCGGGTGTGCGAAAATCCCTTGAGGGTAAGGTTCGCAAAATCATAACCGGCGTGGCCCGCACCGCCTGTGTCAGGGCCGAGTTTTACCAGACCGAACGGAATCGACGCCGCCGGATGAAGTTGTCCATGGTCTCCCTTGGTCGCCACGAAAACGTCAACGCGCTTCCACGCATCCGCGTGTTCCGCCTGCGTCGTCATCGCCCCGTTGCAAAACACAAGACCCGCCGCGCAGACCAAACCGCGCCACCAGCACCGTGAATTCATAATCATATTCAGTTCTAAAAATCCAGGAATGGACGTTCCGCCGCCTGGAAGACCCTCTCCCCCACCCGCCACGATACGCTATTGCGGGTCGAGTTGGATGAGGAAGAGGGTCGGTTTGGGGGATGTGGGGAAAATGATCCCAAACTGCTACACCACGAAACCGCCCGCGCTGTTCGATGTGACGCTCACTTTAACGGAACGGCCTCAGCGAGTCGGACGTAGTCGGGATCGTTCGCCGATGTCGCGGTGCCGGCAGCGCCAGGGTTGACCGGGTTGACCGTCGCACTGGGCCGCTGATTACTTCCCGATCCGACCGTCAAGGTTGACGCGCTGTATTTGTTGTTCAGCACGTTGACATCGCCCCGCCACTTCCAGACTTCAGCGTGGCCGTCAACGAAGGACAGCGTGCCCGAACCGTTGTGGCGGTTCGAGGGCAGGTTCCAAAACGCCGCCTTGGCCCGCGAATTCACGCCGAACGCGCCGTTGTCGATGCTGACCTGGTTTTCGTCGATGAACTGAAACACGTCGCTGGGCTGCCTCACCTGCGAGGCTTTGAAGCAGGGCCGCGCGTAGGCGTCATTGGCGGTTTGGCCGATGTGGCAGCCCAGCCACACCGAGATCGAATAGCTCCGGTTGTGCGGTATGCCCGCCTTTGCCTCCGCCCGATTCGCGGCGCACTGGTAGATGCCGTAGGACTGGTTGTAGGACCAGAGCGCCGCCGACGAAATCCAGCTCGAGTACGGCGGCAGCGTGGTGTAGCTCTGGACGTTTCCCTGGATCCATGCGTTCGGGCCGGCATCGGTTCCCACGGAGCCCGTGTCGTTGTTCACGAACGCATCCGCGTTGTCACCCATGTACATCTGCTGCGCCAGTTGCAGTTGTTTCAGGTTGTTCAGGCATGACGTCGTGTGCGCCTTGGCCTTCGCCCTCGACAGGGCTGGCAACAGCATCGCCGCCAGAATCGCGATGATCGCAATGACCACCAGCAATTCGATCAGGGTAAAGCCCACCGTTCGGTGCGGTCGCATCAGTCTCACAACGCTCATTTCGCCTCCACTCGATAGAATTGCGCGGAACCGCCGATGGTGTTGGTCCAGGCGGCACTGCTCCCGGACGCGGTGATCGGCTCGCCGACATCGCTCCACTCACCATCAACAAGGCTGCTGCGGGTCTGCACCTGGTAGGTGTGTCCAGGCTCGCTGGGCCATGACAGTCGGACCTGATCGACGCCCTCGAGTGCCAGCGTCACCGGGAACGGCAACAACGGCACGCTTTCGCTAATTTCGAACGCCTTGATCCCGTTCGCCTCGCTCAGGGCGAACAGCCGGTTTCCGCCAAAGGCCGTTGCTCCGGAGCCGACGCCGAACTCGATACCGCTCAGGACGGCGGTCGTGAAGATTTCCTGGTCGAGCAGCACCGGGCCGTTTTCAAGATCGGAGATGTCATACAGCTGCACATTGTCCGCGAGCCCGTTCCCGACGCGATGCACGCCCGCCAGCCAACGCTTGCTGCTGTCAGTCGAGATGAGTTTCCAGCTGTTCGGAATATTGGTGTAGCTGTGAAGGACAAAACCGGTCTGCGTTTCGAGATCGAACTGCACGAGGTACAGCCGGCCCGTGCCCTTGGCCCAGAAGGTGTTCGTGCCCGGCCCGAACGCCACACCCCATTGCGAGAAGCCCTGCGTCGCCCCGGTGATCGAAATCACCATCGGCATGAACGAGAATCCATCCTCGGTCACGAAGAAGCAGACATTGGTCGTGCCCACATTGTCCCGCAACCCCGGTCCCAGAAGGATCTGGGTGTCCGCACCCGACCCGCGCACGGTCATGTTGTCACCCCAGCGCCGCGCATTCCCGCCCGTCTCGGTCGCGTAGTATCCAGGATCGCCAGCGAGCAATTGCACCGGTTCGGCGCTCACGTCATCGCTGTCCCACCGGGTCAGAATCAAGGGCGTCGAAGGTGAACTCGCGTTCGCGGTCACGTTCACGGCATAAACCACTCCGTCGTCGGCAACTCCGATCACATTCACCCCGGCGGCGCCGGCGGGCAGGCCGCTGACGTTCATGAATCCTTTTTCCGCGCCCGTGGCCGGATCGAGGATGACGATGGCATTCGTGGGCACATGGGACACCAGGAGCAGGTTGTCGGTGGCGGGATTGTAAGCCAGTCCGCGCTGACCTCCGGTGGTGGTGGTGATGTAATCGCGGTCGCCCGGAAGCAGATCCCAGATGTTGCTCATCTGGCTCGTGTTGAATTGGGGCACCACCGTGACGAAAGCATTTGCGCTGGAGTTCGTGCCGTAGTCGTTCCACACCGTAACGCTGTAATTGCCTTCCATCGTCGGCGTGACGTCCACCAGGTTGATGGCGGCATTGGTCTCACCATCGATGGGCGAGCCCTCGAAATGCCACTGATAGAACAATGGCGGGGTGCCGCCGTAGGTCACCGTGTCGATCGCAACCGAGTTGCCCTCATAAACCCAGGCCGGCAGCGGCTGGCCGATGATAGTCGCCTCAGACTCCGTGGCGGACTCGGTTGAAACCACGAAGTTGTCGAACCAGAGGTCGTTGGCCGCCTGGGTCCCGCCGGTGGGGCTGGCCCGGAAACCGATTTCCACAAGCGGGAACGCGAGCACATCCGTGAAAACGATCGTGCTGGTCGTTTCATTCACCTTCAACCCGAGCACCGGACGGCCGTCTCCATTGATGTTGTAGGTGAGGGTCACCTTGTAAAACTCGTCTCCCACGGTCGCCCCGGCGTCCGCGTTGTTCGGGAAGCTGCCATTCACCAGCGTGCCTGCCCCGACCAGGTTGGCCGGATTGGCGTTCTTGGAAAATCGGATCTGCTCGTTCGCGCCGCTGGCATCCACGTTCAACAGGGCCAGATAGGCCGTCGTGGAATTCTCGCTCGCCGGGTTGATCAGGTAGATGCCGAAAGATTTGTTCGCCGAACCAAAACGTACATCGAGGGACACAGTAAGCGTGGTGTTCGGCCCGACTGTAAACGTGGTCTGCTCGGTCCCATCTTCCGGTGTAGTGTCGTAAACCGCCGCCAGCCCGGTGGGATTAGACGAGCCGCCCGTGATTTCCACGTGGTCGTTAGCTTCCCCGTTTGACGTCTGCACCGCCATGCCATTGCCGCTCAGCACTCGAAAATTCGCCGAATACTGTCCCGCCGTTTCGAAGTCGAGGTCCGCCAGGACGTCGGCGGAAGCGACCGAGCCGACGAGACTGAGACAGATAATAGGAATTATTCGAATAACGTGTTTGGAAAGATTCATAACGGTTATCTTTTTCATCGACTCAGCATCACTGTCTTGATGGTTGGAGGGCTTATGTTCGTTGATCTGCGCGGCCGCTGCACACTGATACGAATGCATCTGGCGACTTGACGGCTCTTTTTCGTAGTGTTGGGCGCAGTATAGAATCCGGTTATCGTCCCCTTCTATCCCATTTTCGTGGGAGAAGTCTCATTCACGCGCCGGACCCCGCCAATCGACCCTTTCCCGGCAAGCCGGGACTCCACCGACGCCTCCCGCAAAAGTGGGATGGATAACCGACATCGGTTCCCTAGCCTTTTACGTTTCAGAAGCGGCGCTCTCGCGCTGGCCGACAAAACCGAACCGGAATTTATCCAGACGCACACTCTTCTATGCACACGACTACCCGCACCGTCCTGAAATCACGCCAATGCCTCGGAATTCTTGAGAGGGCGATTCTGTGGACGTGTGGGATCGCAGGAGTCGGATTGTGCCTTCTGACTACCGTTGTCGCAGCGGGCGAACTTCGTTCACGCGAATCGTTCGATGCGAACTGGCGCTTTGTCCGATTCGGGCCCATGCCCGACGGCAGCCAAAAAGCCGAACCCACCGGACTCGAACAGCCGGGGGTTGACGACGGCGATTGGCGATTACTGAACCTGCCGCATGATTGGGGCATCGAAGGTCCGTTCCATCCCGATCTTCCCGGCAGCACCGGAAAACTCCCCTACGCCGGCATCGGCTGGTACCGCAAACCGCTGTTCCTTCCCGCCGCCGATCAGGGCAAACGCCTCTTCCTCACCTTCGACGGCGCGATGTCCCATCCGAAGATTTTTGTGAACGGTCGTTTCGCGGGCGAATGGGCCTACGGCTACAATTCGTTTCAGGTCGAGATCACCGACCTCGTGAACTTCAACGCAACCAACGTGGTTGCGGTTCGAATCGACAATCCTCCCGAATCCGCACGGTGGTATCCGGGCGGCGGCATTTATCGGAACGTCTGGCTGGAAAAAATGCCACCGCTGCACGTCGCGCACTGGGGCGTTTTCGTTCACACGCCGCACGTGGACAAAGCCCGGGCGGAAATCGCGGCCGAAATCACCCTGGTCAACCAATCCGCAAAGCCCGCCCGAGTGGTCGTTCAACAGCGCGTTCTCGCTCCGGAAACCCGGCGCGTCCTCGCCGAAACCAGATCGGCCTCGTCCGAACTGGCACCCAACGCCACCAACCACGTGACCGCCACATTGACCGTTTCGAATCCGCAGTTGTGGGACGTGGATTCACCAAAGCTGCACACGTTGCAGACGACGGTTTTCGCCGACGGCCGGGAAGTGGATCGCGTGGAAACGCCGTTCGGCATTCGCAGGATCGAATGGAATGTGACGAAGGGATTCCTGCTCAACGACCGGATCGTCAAGCTGCAAGGGGCTTGCATGCACCACGACCTGGGCGCGTTGGGCGCCGCGTTCAACCTCCGCGCGGCGGAACGGCAACTCCAGATTCTTCAAGCCATGGGATGCAACGCCATCCGCACCGCACACAATCCGCCCGCGCCGCAACTGCTGGATCTCTGCGACCGTATGGGCATCCTGGTCGTGAACGAATTGTTCGACTGCTGGAAACTCGGCAAGACGCCGAACGACTACTCCCGGGACTTCGACGCGTGGCACGAACGCGATGTCGTGAACTTCGTGCGGCGGGATCGCAATCATCCCAGCGTCATTCTCTGGAGTTCGGGCAACGAAGTGAAGGAACAGTCCGGGCAGCCGGGGAGTCTGGACCGATCCCGACGCCTGACCGCGCTGTTTCATCGGGAGGATCCAACCCGCTTGGTGACGAGCGGCATGCATGCCGACCAGGCGATGCGCAACGGCTTCGCCCGGACCGTGGACGTGGCAGGATACAATTACAAGGCGATCCTCGCGAAAAAGCCGAATTACCTGGATCACATCCGCCTCAATCCGGACCAGCCGTTCTTCGGCGCCGAAGCCGCCTCCGCGGTCAGCTCCCGCGACACCTATTTCTTTCCCGTGAGCAACAGGAAGGGCGAAGGGTTCTTCAACTTCCAGGTCAGCTCGTATGACCTATTCGCCCCCGGCTGGGCCAATATTCCCGACATCGATTTCGATTCAGCCGACCGTCTCCCCGCGCTGGCGGGCCAGTTTGTCTGGACGGGCTTCGATTACCTGGGCGAACCGACTCCCTACAACCGCGACATCAGCAATCTGCTGAATTATCAGACCGAGCCGGAACGTCGCGCGATGCAGGCGGAGATGGACAGGCTGGGCGGCAATCTGCCCGCCCGCTCCTCCTATTTCGGGATCATCGATCTCGCCGGCTTTCCCAAGGATCGCTATTACCTTTATCAATCCTGCTGGCGTCCGGACCTGCCGATGGCGCATTTGCTCCCGCACTGGAACTGGCCCGGACGCGAGGGCGAAATCACCCCGGTGCACCTCTACACCACGGGCGATGAGGCGGAGCTGTTCCTGAACGGCAAATCGCTGGGCCGCGCGAAGAAGGCGGTCGGCCAATACCGTCTCCGCTGGAACGACGTGAAATACGAGCCCGGCGAACTCAAGGCCGTGGTGTATCGGGAGGGGAAACCATGGGCTAACGCGATTCGCCGCACCACCGGAAAACCCGCCAAGCTTCAACTCAATCCGGATCGCCCGAAAATTCGCGCCGATGGAGCCGACCTTTGCTTCATCACCGTCAGGATGGTGGACGCGGCCGGCGATGTGGTCCCGACTGCAAATCACCGCGTGAACTTTTCGGTCACCGGCCCGGCTGAAATCGCCGGCGTGGACAACGGAAATCCAATCAGCCTGCTCAGCCTACAGGGAAACACGATGGACACGTTCAACGGCTTGTGCCTGGTGATCCTCAGAACCAAAGCGGGTCAGCCGGGATCAATCGAACTGACCGCGCAATCGGATGGATTGCCGGCCGCCACGTTGCGGATCCAATCGGTCAAGGAGTAGAAGCAGGCGCGGAAGATTTCCAAAGCCGTTGAACGGATTTCGCAGCCGCCGAGGTGACGAGGCCTCGGCGGCTGCTATTTTTCAAAAACCGTCCCCGGTCCCAAACGGGAATGGATTTCAATCCGGCCGCCAGGGCTGCGTTCCGTTCGGCGTCTTCGGGCGAAGGAATTTCGCTCCGGTTTCACGGTACCAGGCATGCAACTGGCCGCGCATGGTCTTGACGCGCTCAACTTCCTGTTCCGCGAGATCGTTCTGTTCGCCAATGTCGCGCACCACGTTGTAAAGGCTGACACGGCCGTCTTCGTAGCGCTCGATCAGTTTCCAGTCGCCAACCCGGATGGCGCCGCCCGGAAAACCGCCCTGGTTCGAGTAATGCGGATAATGCCAGCAAATGGCCCGCTGCGGGTCTTGAGGCGCGCCGCCACGGAGCAATGAGGCGAAGGAAATGCCATCGAGATGCTGCTCCGGCTTCGTGGGCAAGCCGGCGATCTCCAGGAAGGTCGGATAAAAGTCCGTGCTGTTCACGGGAACGGCGCATTGCGATCCGGCCTTGGTGACGCCGGGCCAGCGCACGATGAGCGGTTCACGCACGCCGCCTTCGTAAAGCCACCCCTTTCCGCCGCGCAGCGGAAGATTGGACGTCGGCAAGCCCTCGGACGTGGACAGTCCGCCGTTGTCGGACGTGAAGATCACCACCGTGTTGTCGGCGATGCCCAGTTCGTCGAGTTTCGCGAGAACACGTCCGATCTGTTCGTCCATGGCCTCCACCATCGCCCCGTAAACCGCGTGCGCCTGTTGGGTTCGAACCTGGCGCGCGGCCTTCCCCGGCCAGACCTGTTCCTCGGAGCCAAACTCGGGTTTGCCCTGCGCGAGCCGCTCCGCCCGGCGCTTTTCATACTTGGCAACCAAATCGGATCGTCCCTGAAACGGGCTGTGCACGGAGTAATACGACAGATACAGCAGAAACGGGCCCTGTTTGAACCGCTCCAGAATCCGAAGCGATTCATCCGTCAACGCCTCGGGCAGGTGTTTGCCGTCGGGATACGGCGGCAGGCGCGGATTGTTGAACGGCGCGAAATATCCGGGCCGCGGAGATCCGGCCGCCCAACCGCCGACATTGATCTCGAAGCCCTGATGCTCCGGCCAGTATTTCTCGTCCTCGCCCAGATGCCATTTGCCGACGAAGGCCGTCCGATACCCGCCGTCCCTGAGCGCCTCGGCCAGCGTGACTTCCTCCAGCGACATGTAGTTCTTGAGCTCGGCGGATTTGAATCGTCCTTCGCGCGTTCCGGTGAACCAGTCGGTGACCGCATCGCGCGCGGGGCTCTTGCCGGTCATGATGCTGAACCGGGTGGGACTGCATACGGGACTGGCCGCGTAGGCCGAGGTGAAGTTCAAGCCCGACCGCGCCAGCCGATCCACATTCGGGGTGTCGTAAAAACAGTCCGGATTGTTAAAGCCCACATCCGCCCAGCCCAGGTCGTCGGCCAGGATGAAAACAATGTTTGGTTTCGACGCGGCCAGCGTATGAACGGCCGACGCGACCAGGGATCCCAGGACCAGCAACAGTCCCGCGAAACGATTCAGGGTATTGTGATTTGCTGCGTGCATAAAAAAGACAGGATTGGCCTCCCGTTCCCCATTCGCCCCCTTTTGCGATTCGGGGAGCGGAAGATGCGGCGCGGTTTACGGGTGCGGACTCCATTACGTCCCGGGCATCACCGAATCGCCGCCCGAGGAGCTCTGCATGAATTTCACCACGGCCTCCGTGCGCGACTGGACATGGAGCTTTTCGTAGATGTGATGCGTGTGGGTGCGGACGGTTTCGATGCCGATCTTCAATCGATCCGCGATCTCCTTGTACCGATAGCCCTTGGCCAGTTCGGTGAGAATTTCCATCTCACGCGACGTGAGCTGGTCGAGATTCGCGGGGCTGGTCTTGCGCTGTTGGAAAAAGGAAACCACTTTCCGCGCCACGTCCGGCGACATCGGCGAGCCGCCCGTGTGCAATTGCTCGATGCCCTGGACGATTTCCTCGGGCTGGGATCGTTTGAGCATGTAGCCCGACGCCCCGGCCTGGAGCGACGCGAAGATCTGGTCGCCGTCCTCGTAAACGGTGATCATCATCACCTGCAGCTTCGGCAGGCGCGTTTTGAGTTCGGACACCAGCTTGATGCCGCTCTTGCCTGGCAGGTTGATGTCCACGAGCGCCACGTCCGGACGTTCCTGAACGATCTTGCCGAACGCCTCCTCGGCGCTGCCGTAGGCGCCGGAAAAACTCAGGCTCGGCGCCCTCTGCACAATCGCTTTGAGAGCCTTTTGCACTCCCAGATCGTCTTCGACTATCGCAACACGGATGGACATGGCTTTTCGGGGTTCAGGTCAGTGATCGACGTGGTTCAACATGGACGGATGGTTTCGACGGGAAAATCGGGACGGTTTGCCTTCTTCAGGCAGGTTCACCAGCAGCATGATGGCCGTGCCCCGGCCGGGACGGGAATGCAGGATGCAACGTCCGCCCACGGCGGCCAGGCGGCGCTGCATGTTCTCGAGGCCGTGCCGGTGCCGGGGCGCGTCCGACGGGGCGAACCCCACGCCGTTGTCCCGGATCACAATGCGCAGCCGGGATCCGCGAAAGCCGATCCGCAGCCAGACCTCGGTGGCACCGGAGTGTTTCAGGATGTTGTTGAGGATTTCCTTCACCGTATAAAAAATATGTTGCCGCACCTCAGCGGGCATCGGGTAATCGGGCAACGTGATCCCGATGCGCTGACGACAGCTGATCGGCGTGTGACGGAAAAACTCATTCGCATAATGGCTGATGTAGGTGATCAGCTGCGGCAGCGAATCCTTCAATGGATTGACCATCCACACCGTTTCATCGAGGGAACGGGTGGCCAGCCGCGCCTGTTCCGACACTTCATGCAGCTGGGCCTGCATCTCCGGCGACGCCCCCGCCTCGGCCGCGGCGAGGTCCGTGACAAATGCCATCTGGGTCAGGCGCGCGCCAAGGTCGTCGTGGAGATCGCGCGCGATTCGAATGCGCTCCCGGTTCAGCGCGTCCTCCTGCTCCAGCTGCCGCAATCGACGCCGGATCCGAACCGTCGAAACATAACGCGCGATGCCGCCGATCGACGCGGCAAAGACCAGCAGGCAGACCGCTTTGAACCACGCGGTCTGCCAGGGAGCCGCCTTCACTTCGAATGAATAAACCATCGGCATCGGATTCCACAGGCCGTCGTTGTTGCAGGCCGTGACGCGGAATTCATATCGTCCCGGCGGGAGGCGAGGATAGTTCGCCGAACGTTTTGTGCCGTCTTCCATCCAGTTCTCGTCGAAGCCCGACAACTGACGCTTGAACCGGACCTTGTCCGGCGACGTGAAACTCAACGCGGCGTAATCGAACTCGATCTTCCGGAACTGATGCGACAGGCGAATCGGCCCCGGGCCGGACACGGGCACGCCATCGACGAGGACCCTTTCCAGGTGCAACGGCGGCGGCAGCTTGTTCAGCGGCATCATTCCCGAGTTGATCATTGCCACGCCCTTGCTCGTGGCGAAGCGAAGCTGGCCCGACGCCGTTTTGCAGGCTGAAGGTTGATAACCGGCGGCGCACTCGACGCTCGGCAGACCGTCCATGCGGCCAAAATGGACGCTTGCGACTGACACGCCTTGCCCGTTCATCGCCGCACGCAGTCCCTCCAGATCGATTCGATACAACCCGTGCGAAGTGCCAGCCCAGAGCCATTCGCCGTCTTCAATCAGCTGCGAAACGACGTTGTCGCACAGGTCCGGCGGCGCGGGTATGAACCTGGAACCGTTTTTGGGAATGGATCCCAACCCGCCGCCGAGGGTTCCGATCCACAGCGCGCCGTCCCGGGAAGAAAGCAGCGATCCGATTGGTGTCCCCGGCAGGCCAGCATTCTGCCCGTACGTCACGAATCGGTTGCCGGCTCCTTCCTGTCGGTGAACCTCGCCCCCGGTGGTTCCCACCCAAATTCTTCCGTCCTGATCCTCGGTGATCGCGGTGATGGTGAAATGGCGAAAGTTGGTCGCGGTCAGTTCCCGAAGCCGGTTTTCCTCTCCGAACGGGACGCAGAACAGACGGTTGGGAAAGCAGCCCACCCAAAGGTTGCTCCGCGAATCCAGATAAAGCACTCGCGCCTGCGCCCCGGGCACCCCGATCGTTGCGGTAAAAGTCCGCCTGCCGTCCGCATCCAGATGAATCAATTGCCCGCTGCCGGTGCCAACCCAAATACCGCCCTGCTGATCGTCGCAAACGCTCGTCAGGTGGCCGCGCACGAGATGCTCGTTGATTACAATCCGCCCGTCCGATTCGATGCGCCCAAGCCCGCCGCTGCGGGGAACCAGCCAGTCGCCGCTGACTGAGATCACGTTTTCGTCAGGCCTCGATGGAATGGGTGGCAATTGAAACTGCCGGGGACGCAGCTTGAACAACCCGGCGCCTTCCGTGCCCACCCAGAGATTTCCCTCCATGTCCTCCTGGATGGCGCGAACCGTGTGATTGATCTCGTTGATCCTTTGGATCTTCGAGCCGTTCCATCGAAAAATCCCAAGCCCGCGCGTCCCGATCCACAGCATCCCCGCCCGATCCTCGTGCATCACCGTCACGCCGTGCAGTTCGAACGGAAGGACTGTGACGAACTCGCCGCCGCTGGTTTCATCGGGCTTCAAAAAACGCAGTTCGGTGCCGGTGGACAGCCACATCCCGCCCTTTCGGCCCGGGGCGAGCGTGATGACACTGTCGGGTATGACGACATGGGCGGCGACCTGGCCGTCATCCCCGATGACACCATAGGAATTCTGCCGATAGAACCACACGTCATCGCGGGCGTCCGACAGGAGCTTGAACAACAGGGTCCCCGTCGCCAGCTGGCTCAGGTCGGTCGTCGCGGAAAGTTGTCCATCGACCATCTTGAACAATCCCCCGTCGCCCCGGGTGATCCATAACGTGCCCTGACGATCCTGCGTGATGGAATCCACGGACAACCGGGCGGGCAGCGGGACGCGCTCGACGTGGAGCTGCTCGTTGGTCATGGTGCAACGCAGCAGGCTTGAGCGACGGGTGGCAAGCCACAGGGTGTTCTCCCGGTCCACAAACACCTTCCGGACCTCCCCCTGCGCCAGCACCGGCGACGTGTTGTGCTCGAACGAAACAAAGCTGACTCCGTCGAAACGGATCAGACCGTAGGGAGTTCCCAGCCACAGATAACCCACACGATCCTGGGTGATGGTGGTGATGGAATTTCGCGGAAGACCTTCCTCCGTCTGCCAGTTCTCGACGAGGTATTCGTTGGAGATGGACGGGAACGCGTCCGGACGCTCGGCGGCGAAACCGGTTTTCGCCCCGATCAAGGCAACCGCCAGGACACTGATAACGAATAGCAGCGGCTGGCGGTTCATGGCTTCAGATTAAAACACAGCCGCCGGGGCGCAGCAACCGACCACGCCTCAAATCGAGCGATACACCTCGCCCACCTCGGTCAGCGATCCATCGTCATTGAAAAGGGCGCACGGTCCCAGGGCGCGGTGCACGGGTTTGGCGGGATACCAGGCGTAACGCTCGATAAACTTCAAGGCGTCCAGCCGCGGCAACAGTTCCGACATGAAGCGCGCAATCTCCCGAGGCTGATGGCGGTTCTCCGCGCGGGACGCGGCGCGCCAGTCGCCCACCGCAAATTCAGTGATCCAGATCGGACGCTCAAACATGCGGTAAACCCGTTCCATCCGATTGATGAAGCCGCCCACATCCAGGCCGCCGTAGGAATGAACGCAGATGAAATCGACGCGCAGCTTGCGCTTGTCCACACCCTCCATGAATCCCTTCATCCAATCGCGGTCCGGATGCACGCATCCCGGGCTGCCCAGCCGCATGCCGGTCTTCATCAACGTCGGCCACAGGTCCAGCGCCTCATCCACCGTCATGTTCGCCTGGCCGGTCTGGTCGGGTTCATTGAACCCGAGCAGTTGGTCCAGGCGATTCTGCCGCGCCAGGTCCGCCGTTCGAACAACGCTTTCGCCGGGCATCTTGCCGAAGATCATCGGCACATATTCAACCCGTTTTGGAAGTTCATCCGGAACCCGGCTGCTCCACGAGTAGAACCACCGGGCTTCCACCTTCTCGATCTTCTCACGCCACTGAGGCGCCTTGGTAATGATGCACAGCCCCTTCTTTCCAACCTTGGGGGCGGAACTGGGCAAGCTTCGACACGCGGTGGTTGCGCCCAACGTCGCCAGTGCCGTCAGTTCGAGAAATCGTCGTCTGTTCAGTGCCCGGAAATTCTTTCGCATATCAACCCGGCCATGTTCGTGGAATTCCCCAACCCGTTCCATCCCACCTTCGTGTGAGATCAAGGCTTCCTGAAAAGATTTCTCCCCAACAGCTATTCCCGCTCCTTGAGCAGAATCACCGAATCCCGTTCGGCCAACGTCATCCGAAGGGTCTCCCCCGCGGCGCATGATCGCGCCCAAAGCTCGGCAGGCACCAGCATCAGATCGTTGTCCCGCCAGACCAGGTCCGGCGCGGTCACTTTGGAGAAACCCGCGGCGGGAGGTTGTTCGGACGATTCCGATCCCGCCGTGCGCATCAGATAAACGGTCGCGGGCCGGGTCACGGTGAATTCCAGCGTCGTCGCGTACCCGCGCTTGGTGACCCGGCGCGTTGTGATCCACGTGGCGCCCCGCAATTGCGCGGGCAACTGATCGAACGAATTATCCGCCGTCGAATCCAGTTCGTAGTAAAACGGCCATTGCGCCTGAACCGGCATGTCCATGTGGAAAGCCGCATTCGTCGCGTTGGAACTTTTCAATCCCCGAACCAGCGCATTCGCCTCCTCCAACGCCGACAGGCCATCCTTGCCATGGAAATAAATGACGGCTGAATCGGAGTTGCCCGCGTCATCGGAAACCAAAACCACATTGCGTCCCGTGCGCAGCGGTGCCGGCCAGAAGAAGACATTGTCGATCTTCATCCCGTTCGGCTGTCGGTACCGGCCGTTCTCCAATCGTCCGATCGTCTCACCGTTGATCGTGAGCGTCAGGTGTCTGGCGTTGCTGTAGGCCTTGATTCCGTTGGTGACCGAACCGGTGCGGAGGAAATAACGCTTCGACGCGATATGCACCGTGGGAACGTTCGTTCGCAGCAGACTGCGGAACAGAAAATACGCGTCCTTCTTGTCGCCCGCGTAGGTGAGCAGGCCCTTGGTGTTCCAGCCCACGACACCTTTGGTCCCCTTATACTTGCGGTCGGTGAAATCCCGCATGCACCACCAGGCGAAAAGTCCCAATGCCCCGTCGTTTTCCGAAATCGCCACCTGCGCCCGCGCCTCGGCCACCAGGTGCTGATACTCCTCCGGTTCGTAATGATCCACCCTCTTTCGAACCGTGGCGTAGTCGGAATGCACGGTCACCACGCCGCCCACGCCCGTCTCCGTGATGTAACCGTGGCGCTGAATGTCCCAATAGTTCGTCGCGTTGCCGTACCACGCCGGATAAAGGTTCTCCCCGTGAAAATCCGCGTTGGTGCAGGTCATGTTCGCCACCGCGACGGGCCGCGTGGAGTCCAACGATTTCACCACCGGCACCATGGCTTCCGCGGTGTCGGCGGAGGCTTCATTGCCCACCGACCAGACTGCGATCGACGGATGATTGTAATTCTGTTTGACCATCTCCCGTGTGATCTGATCGGCGGTGGATGTGGGACGCTGACGGTTGCTGTGGCCGTTCTCCGCCCAGCAGACCAGTCCCATCCGATCGCAAAGCTCGTACGCAAAACGCGCATGCGGGTAATGGCACAACCGAACGAAATTCGCGCCCATGTCTTTCATCAGATCGAACGTGTGCCGAATGTCCTCGTCATCCAGCGCCGCGGCTTTCGATTCAATCTCCTGGTGAAGATTCCCGCCCGCCAGCTTGGTCAGCTTGCCGTTCAAATAAAACTGTCCGTCCTTCCAGAGAATCGACCGGAGTCCGCACGGTTCCGTGACCGCGTCAACGACTTTGCCGCCGCGGACGATTTCCACGCGGACCTGATACAGATTCGGCGTTTCGGGCGACCAAAGCTTCGGGTTCGACACGTGCCCGGCGAGGTCCACGGTGGTTCTTTGTCCCGCTCGAAACAGGGCGCGATCGGTGAAGGTTTTCACGACAGCGCCGGCGGGATCGAGCAGCACGGCCCGGACGGACGCCTCTTCATCCCGATCCAGCGCGTTGCGCACCAGGACCTGGATCGACAGGTCCGCGCTACTGGCGGACACGTTTCGCGGCGTGATATAAACTCCAGGCGAGGCGAAATCGGTGGGATCGATGTGCAACGGATCCGTGCTAACGAGCCAGACCTTTCGATACAGCCCGCCCCACACGGTATAGAGCCGATTGCTGGAAGGCAGGCAGTCCGCCATGTTCGACGGCGAGACGTCCACCTTCAGGGCCAGTGAATTTTCACTTCCCGGCCGCAACGCGTCGGTCGCGTCGAACAGGAACCGCGTGTAGGCACCTCGGTGCTGGCCCAGGTGATTTCCGTTCACATGAACATCCGCGATCGCCGCCGCGCCTTCGAACACCAGATAAAACCGCCGGCCCGCTGCGTTGGACGGCATCGCGATGCTGCGTCGATACCAACCCTGCGTAAAATTCGTGAACTGTTGTCGGGTTTGGAACACGTGCGGCACCCGGACCGCTTGCCAGGATGCGGCCTTGAATTTTCCGGAATCGATCGCCGGCAGCTCCGCCTTTTCGGACGCGCCAAAAAATTCCCAGCCCTCGCCCGACAAGGACATTTCCTCGCGGGGAGACGTTGCAGCGATGGCGGCCGAGACCGTAATCAGAATCAAGCCAGACAGGATTCCAGTTTTCACGATTATGCGTGGAGCAGTGTTGTGGTTGTGGTGACGGGCGGACGGTCAGTTCCCGGGCTGCGCAAGGCGACCGTTCGATGCCTTGCTGTTCCCGGCCCGGCTCGGAGCCGGCAGCGGGAGATAATCGAAGTCGAGGATCATCTTTTCCCGCAGCGCCAGTTTCAATTCGCGGGTTACGTTTTCCAATCCGGCCCGACCGTGGAGATTCCGCAATTCGTTCGGATCCTCCTCGAGATCGTACAATTCGTATATCGGCCGCGGACTGGTGAAATAGCGCGCCACGAATTCCGGCGCCAATCGCCCTTCCACGTTGGCTCGGCTCATTTCCTTCCAACCGGCCTCGCCCCCACTGTCCACCGGCGAGTAACGGAGATGAGGCGTCAGATTGTAAATGAGCTTGTAACGTGCGGTGCGGACGCAGCGGCTGTAATCCACGGCCGAGGAACTTGTCCTTTCGGTGAACGTCGCGTCGGCGTGCGAACCGCGTTCGCCGAAGACATACCGCCGCTCTGAAAATCTCCCGCCGCGCAACAAAGGCAGGAAGCTGATCCCCGTCATGTGTTCGGGGACGTTCAATCCCGCCGCATCAAGGCAGGTCGGCGCGAGATCCTCGCCGGACAGCAGCGCCCGCGACTCCGCGCCCGCCCGAACCACGCCCGGCCAGGACACGAGCAACGGCACGTTCAAACCGGGATCGTGCAACGAGCCCTTGCCCCCGGGCAGCGCCATGCCATTGTCCCCCATGAAAATGATCAGCGTGTTCTCCAAACCCGCCCGCGCTTCCAGAATCTCGAGCACCTTTTGAAAATCGGCGTCGCAATGCTCGATTTCACCCTCATGCCGGGAGAGGTCCTTGCGCACTCCGGGCAGGTCCGGCAAAAACCCCGGCACCGTCACCTTCGCCGGATCGGGTGGATTCTGGCCGCTGTTCCACGGATGATGCGGATCGTTGAAGTTCACCCAGAGGAAGTAGGGCTTGTTTTTCGGACGCCGGTCGAAAAACTCGTCCATCTTCGCGGGAACGTTTTCCTGATTGGAAACATCCACGTAATCGAACCGTTCCGAAAACGTCTTCAACCGTTTCGCCGCGAACACAGCCGCGTCCTCGGCCGACAGGTTCGCGCTGCCGTCGAGATGATGCGACCGCCCGCACACGCCCACGAAGTAACCGCCGTCCCGATGCAGGATTTCCGGAAAGGTGATTTCGTCGCGCGGCAACGGGGAGGAGAATCGACTGATCCGCGCGGCCACGGGCGAACGTCCGGTCATCAACGACGCCCTCGACGGCACGCACTGTGGGGAGGTCGTGAACATGCGATGAAACTTCATTCCCCCCGCGGCGAACCGGTCGAGATTCGGCGTCCTCAATTCGGACCGACCGTAGCATCCCAGGAACGGATAGCTGTGGTCGTCGCTGAGAATCAGAACGATGTTCGGCGGCGCGGCCAACACCCGCGCGACGTTGAACAGCAGCAACGCCAGCGCGAGCAAGAACGGGAGCGGGAGCTTCGATATCAGGCCGCGTTTCATTCCGCTCGCGTCAGGGCCGGGTCAAACGGAAGAACGTGCTGCCCTGATTCAAATCCATCGGGATGAAAAACCGATTGGTGAACCCGCTGTCGTCGAGCGTCGTCCAGTTGTTGCCAAGACCCTCGCCTGGCGCGTTGGTCTGCACCTGCAGCAGCCAGCCGATGTAATCCGATGGCCAGCTCAACACCACGTTTCCTTCGCTCGTCGCGAAATCAATCGTGGTGGGCTCAATCGGCAATGGCGATGCCGGCGCGACCGTCGCTTCATTCGAATAAGCCGATTCGCGTCCCATCCAATCGGTCATCGTGGTCACGTAGTAATACGTGACTTCGGGAGCCAGGTCCGTGTCGATATGGACGGTCTCCGTCAGGTTGGATGCGATCAGCGAATAGCCGGTTCCGGGCGTGGTGCTGCGATAGACCGAATAGGACAGGACACCGGCGTCGGGCGCCGCATTCCATGTCAACGTCGCCTGGTTGTTTTCAATCATCGCATCCAGATCGGACGGCGGCGTCGGCGGCGCGATGTTGGCGGGATTGAACGGAACGATGAACCGCCAGCGATAAGAGTCTCCGGGCGTCTGCGAGGTGGTGACCATGGTGTAAGTCGCCACGCTCGTCGAGTTGTTGTACTGCAGACGCAACCGCTTCGAGCTCGCCGGGTGGTCGAGGTAATACCAGCCGTACTGATACGACGTGAGTTTCCACTCGGCCGAACTGCCCGTCGTCCCCGCCGGCAACAACGTCGCCGTTTGGTTGTCGGGACAGCCAAGCCGCCGGCCGTCGGTCTGTGACACGAGGTAATAGGTCCCCGGCGTGTTGCCCGGCGCCAGTGCCCATTGCAGCGTCGTGTCGCTGGATCGAATCCACGCCGCGTCCGGCGTCGAACCGCCCGTGTTGGTGATCCGCTTTCGCGCAAGCCGGTTGTGAATAATGTAAACCTTGTTGCTGCGGATGGTGGTGTCGCCGTCCCAGGCGGCATAGAGCTCGCCGAACGCCGTCAGGTTTCCATTCACGTCAAAGGTGTTCGAACGCGGTCCGACCGCGCTCCACGGCTTGGACGGCGCCGGCCATTGCGGCTTGTCGGTTGAGAGAAACAGGCTGTACTTGCGAAGCCAGGACACCCCCTCCGCGCGCCACATGAATTCCGCCAGCCAGTTGTAATTGTCCTCCTCCGTCCAGCTCGCGCCGCCGCCCCAGTCCACCGCCGAAAACTCGGTCAGCCAGACGGGGCGTCCCCACGTGTTGTACGCGGTTTGCAGTGTGTTGAAGACATTGTCGGGGTTGCCGCCATTGGGCCCGGGATAGGTGTGAACACCCGTGTAATCCACGCGGTAGCCGAGCTTGTTCGCCTGCGTGTAAAACGACGCCAGCCAG
>Ga0065721_10049107_pt1 | contig 46083 bp, 44 predicted proteins | sample Mesricmetagenome_FD_59108 | JGI IMG/M metagenome (GOLD analysis project Ga0065721, IMG submission 59108) | Mesophilic microbial community from rice straw/compost enrichment Sample: eDNA_1 v2 (version 2) | ecosystem: Engineered > Solid waste > Grass > Composting > Bioreactor | place: USA: Davis...
CGGAACGGGCGGTTTTTCGTCTTTGCCGACCCGTCGGAACGTTTGGCCGGGTCGCGGGAATGATCGGATTGGCCACGGGAATGATCTTCCGACGCGTCGGCCAGCTCGAAAATCCGGGCCGAAGAGCCATAAATGACGGGGCCGAAGAGCCTCGAAACCAATGGTAGCCCGAGGACCTCCGGGCCTCGGGAATCGTTCCCCCACCCTGCGGGCCCGGAGGTCCCGCAGCTACCTATATATGCAGGTTCTTTCGGGATTGAGACCGGCGTGCGTTCCCGCCATCGGGAGATTCTTCAAAACGTTCCTCCCCCGAAAAACCACGGTAGCCCCGAGGACCTCCGGGCCTCGGGAATCGTTCCCCACCCCTGCGGGCCCGGAGGTCCCGCAGCTACCTAACACATTGAGCTTACTTCGGGATGGAGACCGGCGTGCGTTCCCGCCCATCGGGATTCCTCGAAATGTTCCTCCCCCGAAAAACAATGGTAGCCGAGGACCTCCGGGCCTCGGGATCGTTCCCCCTCCCCTGCGGGCCCGGAGGTCCCGCAGCTCCCTGAGCATGTGGCAGTTGACGCGCGGCGGCGTGGCGACGACATTCGCGGAGCGTTTTTCCTCATGATTTCCCCTCGTCTTTCCGCCGTCGCCGGCATTCTTCTGCCGCTTGCCGCCATCGCCCAATCGCCCGAGCCGGTCACGCCGGAACGAATCCTGAATTCCACGACAAGCGGCGCGCAGAACGTCGTGGCGATCGCGCCGACGCCCAACGGGTTCGTCGCGGTGTGGGAAAGCGCCGGCCAGGATGGCGACGGTGATGCGATCATTGCGCGGCGGTTCGACACGCAGGGGCTTCCGCTCTCGGGTGAGATCGTCGTGAATACGACGACCGCCGGCGACCAGCTCGAGCCGGACGTGGCGACGGACGCGCAGGGCAATTTCGTGGTGGTGTGGGAGACGCCGGCCAACGGCGGCGACATCGCGATGCGGCTGTTCAACGCGGCGGGCGAGCCATTGACCCCGGAGATGACGGTAAACCAAACGCTCCCCGGAAAGCAGGCAAAGCCGACGGTCGGTCGCCTTCCGTCGGGGGATTTCGCGGTCGCGTGGGAGGGGCCGGGAACAGGGCTCGATGTTTACCTCCGGGAGTTCGACCCAACCGGTCTGCCCTACGGTGACGAGATGGTGGTCAACCAGACCCTTGCGGGCGATCAGGGGGATCCGGATCTGGCCTGCAACGAGGCGGCGATGATCGTCGTGTGGGAGGGGCAGGATGCCTCGGGGTCGGGCGTTTATTTCCGCAGGGTGAGCAGCCCGGTCGGCAACGAGACACGCGCGAACGTGGGCACCGCGGGCGATCAGGACGATGCCTCCGTCGCTCTCGATGCACAGGGACGGTTCGTGATCGCATGGGAAAGCGCGAGCGGTGATGGCAGCGGCAACGGGATCGTTGCGCGGTCGTTCAACGCAAATGGGACGCCGCTCACGGGCGACACGAAGATCAATACCTTCACCGCCGGCACGCAGGAGGACCCGACCGTGACGGTGAGTCCGGATGGCACCGCCGTCGTGGCATGGGAGAGCGCGGAGCAGGACGGCGATGCGGACGGGCTGTTCATGCAGCGGTTCGACTTCGCGACGCATGTGTTCCGCGGCGTGGAAACGCCGGTGACGACGACCACGGCGGATGACCAGCAGGACCCCTGCGCGATCATTCTGCCGAACGGCCGGATGGTCATCAGCTGGGAGAGCTCGCAGCAGGACGGCAGCGCCGACACGGCAATCGCCCGCGTGTTCAAGCTCCCCCCGACCAGCGGCACCTCGACGAAACCGGTGGTCGCGCTCACGGGCAAAAAGAAGATCGTCACGTCAAAGGCGGCCGTGGTCCTGAAGGGAACCGCAACGGACAACGGCGCGATCGAGGAAGTGCTGGTGACCGATTCCTCGAAGACGAAGACCCTCGCAAAGCTCAAGGTCCGCAATGGCGTCACGTCGTGGAAGGCCCGCGTCCGGCTGAAGGCCAAGCGAAACGTCTTCACGATCCAGGCGAAGGACAACAGCGGCACGAAGTCGAAGGCGATCAAGGCGAAGGTTATCCGCAAGCCGTAGGCGCGGTGGCGCGGCGGACTTGCCGCGCCGCGGGCGCTCCGGTAAGAGCGGGCCCATGCGGTTCCTCCTGCTCTCCGCTCTCGCGCTTGCGTGTGTCCTTCCCACCGCGCCGGCGGCCGACAGCCCGCGCGCGCGCGACCACATGCGCGGCGCCCGCTACGGCGAAGTCATCGTCGTCACCGGCGGTCCCCTCCATTTCACGGGGCGTGTCTACAACACGCTCGGACTGAACGATTGCCCCGAGGCCCGGTGGAAGGCGCTCGATCCCGCGGCGCTCAAGAAGCAGTTTCGCGCACGCGCGGTCCTGCTCAACGGTCCGCGGTATTTCCTGATGGACCGCAGCTCGCTCGCGAATCCCGGCCCGACGGAGACGTTTGGCGGGTTGCAGGCGCGGCTGTTTGCGGAGGTGAAGATTCCGCTGTCGACGCTGCTGCGCGGAAAGGCGAAGCCCTACACGGAGACAACCGTGGAGCGCACCTCGGAGTATCTCTACCGCAAGGGACGGCCGGTGTATGAGCTGCTCGCGCCCGATGGCCGCCGCTACGTGATGCAGACCTACGCGCAAATCGTCGATCCCACGCTCACCGAGGCCGATCTCGCCACGCTCGACCGCCGGCTCAAGCTGCCGAAGGGCTGGAAATACCGCGTGCGCGCGCCGGACAAGGACCTCGTGCTCCGCGCGGACGTAAAGGCGATCGTGCTCCAGGATGATCTCGCGAACACCTACCAGCGCGTCGCCGACAAGTCCGGGTAGCCGTCTCCGGACCCGCACACGCATGCTCGCGATTTCCCACCGCCTCGTTGTCCTCGCCGCTCTGCTGGCGCTGGGCGCGTGTGCAACGACGCCGCGTCCGCAATCGACGGACCCGCTCGTTCAGGCCGGCCACTTTCTCCGCGAAACCCGGCGCGAGACCAACGACGAGCGGTTGCTTCGCGCCCTCGATGCCGCACGGCTGGCGCTCCCCGTGGCCGCGGACGCCTCCGCATCCGCTGACCGCCGCAGCGAGGCCATCGCCATCTACAACACCGCCGTCGCTCGCTGCGTGGCGGCATTGGACGGGCGGCAATCCCTGGACATCGGCGGCTATTCCATCCGCGCCGCCAGCCCGGGGAACATCGATCGCTGGCTCGTGGCGGAGGACATCCCACGCGACCACTTTCGCATCGACGTTCGGAGGCCCGGATTCGGCGGTGCGCTGGTGGGCGTGATGGACGGGCCCGCCACGGCGTCGCCCAACCGTCCGCCAAAGGGATACGCAATTCCATGGACGGCTGTGGCGACATTCGCGCCCGCGAAGGATGGTCGCATTCCGGTGGAGATTCGCTTCCTCGATCCGCGAACGGAGGAAACCGTTCGTCTCGCCGGCGCGCGCCGGCCGCTCGCGGGCGATTTCACCGCGCCGGCCGCCTGCTACCCCCACCCCAACGAGATCCTCTTTGGCCTGGTCGCAATGCTGCGCTCCGACCGTTCCATCCACCGGTCCGGGCTCCTGTTCTACGAACCCTACGATCCCAACCGGACGCCCGTGCTGTTCGTCCACGGCCTCATGTCCTCGCCGCACGTGTGGCTGCAGGTCGTCAACGAACTGAACGCCGATCCCGGGTTCCGCCGCCGCTACCAGATCTGGTCGTATTTCTATCCCACTGGAGCGCCGATCGGAGCAAACGCGCTGGCATTGCGTCAGGCCCTGGCCGGCGTGGCGGAGCGGCATCCCCTGCGGAGGAATCTCGTCGTCGTCGGCCACAGCATGGGCGGCATCCTCACGCGGATGCAGATCACCGACACCGAAGGCCGGCGACTGTGGGACACCGTGTTCCGCAACCACGCGGACGCGACCTACGCCGCGCTCCCGCCGGACTCCATGCTCAAGCAGGTGCTAATCTACGAACCGAACCCGCACATCTCCCGCGTCGTCTTCATCGCGACGCCGCACCGCGGGAGCCGGCTGGCCACGTTGCGCGTGTCGTCCGTCGGCGCCTCGCTCATCCGCATGCCTGTCGTCTTCGTCCGGCAGTTCAACCGCCAGATCGCGGAAACCCTCCGCCTGATCGATCCGTCCGTCCGCTCGATCCCGACAAGCGTGAAGGGGTTGTCGCCAAACAACCGCCTCCTCCATGGCGTGGACGGCCTGCGGATGTCGGCTCCCGTTCACTCAATCATCGGCAACCGCGGTCGCGACGACCGACCGGCCGCCGAAACTTCCGACGGGATCGTGCCCTACTGGAGCTCACACCTGCCCGCCGCGGAATCCGAGATTCTCGTGCCCACCGGTCACGACGCGTTCAATCATCCGCGCGCCATTGCGGAGTTGCGGAGAATCCTTCACCTTCCGCCGGCGAAGACGCGCTAGTCGTCATCCGGACGGGGCAACCATGCCCGCGGGATCGCGCGGCGACAGTTCCTCTTCACCACCCTTCGGGAGCAGGCACACCTGCAGCCTTCCAGGGGTCGTATTCCCATCCCATCGCGGGGAACCATCGCTTCGCGTCCGCCTCACGGGCGAGTGGCGTGGACCAGTTGCGCCAGATCATTGCCTTGTAGAAACGATCCGCGGCCTGTGGATCGCGAAGAGCGAGCCATGTGCCGGCGATGCCGAGCACGCGGGCGGTCTCGTCGGAGTTGCGTGGCATCATTTCCGCCGCCTTCCATGCGAGGTCGGCCGCTGCGTAGCGATATTGAAAGCGCTCCTCGAATGGAAGCCGGCTCCGGCGAACACGCGCCCGCTCATCGGCGTTCGCGGCCGGCACGATTTCGGGAGTGTCGTGATCGCGCCACCAGTCGTCGGAATTTTTCGCGAACGAGACGCCCAGCCGGCGTTTGATATACCGGGTGGCGGGAAAGTCCCCTCCCCACGCGGTGCCGTCGGGTTCGCCTTCCGTCCCGAACAGCTCCATGCCCAGCACGCGGTGAATTTGCGCGACCTCCCAGAGCGCCGCGGCTCGCTCCGCCCTCGGAATCTTCGTGTCGCGGGACTTGCGGAAAAGATTCGGTTAGCCTCCAACCACCCGATGTCAAGCCAAGCCCCGTCCCGTTCGCGCCGGGCAACCCAATGATCATCAAGAGGATTGCGCCAATTGGGTCAACCGGCTCGCTGCGCAGGAGCTGGCCGGCAAAACGCGATTCCGCTACCGTCCCGGATCATGCCCCTGACCTCGTTCCTCAAGTTCCCGCCCTTCAAAATTTCCGCCGCGCTCGTCTCGATGGGCGTCGCGCTGGCCACGCTCGCCACGGCAACGGCTGCGGAATTCAGCATTCTGCCGCTCGGAGATTCCATCACCGACGGCAATGGCTACGGCGGATACCGCGCGAAGTTGATGGAGGACCTGACGGCCGCCGGGCACACGGTGCACATGCTCGGAAGTCAGAAGATGTCGGAGGACCAGGCCGCGCCCTCGCTCCTCCCGCCCAACGACGGCCTGCATCACGAAGGTCACGGCGGATGGCGGATCGACCAGCTCGATGCGCAGCTCGACGGCAATCAGAACATCGACAAGGGCGGCAACGGCGGATACTTCATCACCGGCGGTCACGGCACCGGGCGGAAGGCGATCCAGCCCGACATCATCCTCTTCCTGGCAGGCATCAACGACATCAACCAATACTTCGGCACGAAGGAGAAGGCCGGCGAGCAGATGGACGCGAAGGAGTTGCTGCCGATCCTGCAAAAGCGAGTGACCTCGCTCGTTCAACGGCTTCACAAGCTCACGCCCCGCTCGCACATTTTGATGGGCACGGTGATTCCCTACGCCAACGGCCTGCTCAAGGAGGAGGTCACCGGCGCCACACAGGCTCAACGCGAGGCATGGGCAAAGGAGGATGGCGTGACGCCCGACCAGGAACTCGGCGTGAACCACTTCGTGATCCTCTACAACAAGTGGCTCGAAACGGAGTTCATCCCCGCGCAGCGCGCGAAGGGTGTGAAGATCTCCCTCGTCCCACTCTATTCCGACTTCATCCTCCCCGACGGGAAGGTGCGTGGCTGGGGACAGGAGGAACCGAACGGTTACGCCGACTACGGACTTCACCCCAACCAGTTCGCCTATGACCTGATGGGCGCGACGTGGGCCAGGGCGGTGCTCGAGCTGGTCAACTCCGGCAGGCAGGGCGCCGCGCGCTAGCGGGTCCGCGGGCCGAGCCCGGACACGGACGTCATGATGCCGTTGATCATCGAGTAGGCGATCAGGCCGACGAACAACGCGACGACAAGGATTGTCACCGGCTGGATGAGGCTCGTGATCCGCTGGATCTTCGCCGAGAACTCGCGGTCGTAGCGCTTCGCACTGCGCTCCAGGGCTCCCGCCAGGTGTCCGGTCTGCTCGCCGACGGTGACGATGTCGAGCAGCACCGGCGGGAAAAACTGGGTCAGACGCATCGCGGAGGAAAGCGAACTTCCCTCCCCCACCCGCTCGGCGAGGCGCACGAGGATCGTCTTGATGTAGACGTTGGGCGTCGCGCGTTCGAGGAGGGTGAGACCGTTGAGCAGCGTGACGCCGTTGGACACCAGCGTCGCGAGCGTCTGCGAAAACTCCGCGAAGAAACGTCCTCTGAAAACGCCCCCGAGCAGCGGCAGCCGCAGCGACACGCGATCCCACGTCATGCGGCCCTCCGTGGTGCGCCTCCACGCGATGAACCCTCCGACGAGCGCCGCCACAATCGCGAGCAGAAGCCACCAGTAGCCCATGAAAAACTCGCTCGTCGAGATGAGCATTTTTGTGACCAGCGGCATCTCCTTGCCAGACTTCGCGAGCAGATCCGTGAGCCTCGGGAGAAGCAGGGTCATGAAAATGACGAGCAGCGCGATGCCCGCGCAGAACACAATGCTCGGATAGATCAACGCGGCGGAAACGCGACGGCGCAAATCGTCCATGATCTGGAAATACTCCGCCTGACGCCGGAGAATCTGCGGCAGCGCACCGGCCGCCTCGCCCGCGGCGACCATGCTGCAGAAGAGTTCCGAAAAGCAGTTGCCGCACGCGCGCAGGGCATTGGAAAAACTCACGCCATCCCGCACCTGCTGACGAAGGAAGGCGGCCACCGGCTTCAGCGGCGAGTTTTCCTTGCGCGACTCGATCACGCGCAGCGCCGGCTCGAGCTGGAGTCCGGCATCGAGCAATTCGGAAAGCTCCTCGGTGAAGAGGAGAATCTGCGCGCTGGCAAGGCTCCGCACAGGGCCGACGGCTTCCGTTTCCTTCGCGGCGGTGGTCCCGCCGGCGCCGGCCTGCACCTCGATGGAGACCGGCCGGAGCTTCCGCGAACGAAGCAGATCGAACGCCTCCGTCTTCGAGCGGGCCTCGATCGTTCCCTGCTCGAGAACGCCCGCCTCGGTGGTCGCCTTGAACCGGAACTGCTCCATCTATTCGTCCAGAATGTCGATGTCCGCGGCCGTCACCCGCAGCACTTCCTCCACGGAGGTGACACCCTCGATCACCCGTTTCCATCCGTAGCTGCGCAGCGAGACCATCCCCTGCTCGGTGGCCTTCGCGCGAAGCACACTCGGCGGAGCCTTCTGCTGCACGAGTTCCTGCATCTGCGAGGTGAGCACGCAGATTTCGTAAAGCGCGGTGCGGCCGCGATAGCCGGTGCCGCGGCAGGCGTCACAGCCTTTCGGGCCAAAGGTGGAACCCGCCCACTCCTTCGGAAATCCGATCTGTTCAAGGTAGCTGGCGGAGTGGGAATCGGGGGCCTTGCAGTCCGGGCAGAGCCGGCGGACGAGACGCTGGGCGATGAACGCTCGCACGGACGAGCCGATGAGGAACGGCTCGACGCCCATGTCGAGCAGACGTGTGATGCCGCCGACCGAATCGTTCGTGTGAAGCGTGCTGAAGACGAGGTGACCCGTGAGCGCGGCGCGCACCGCGATCTCGGCGGTCTCCAGATCGCGCATCTCACCGACCATGATAACGTTCGGATCGCCGCGGAGCACGCTGCGCAGGGCATTGGCAAACGTGAGGTTGATCTCCGGCTTCACCGCGATCTGGATGACCCCTGGTAGCTTGTGCTCGACGGGATCCTCGATCGTCACGATGCGCCGCTCCTTCGTGTTGAGCGACGACAGGAACGTGTAAAGGCTCGTGGATTTGCCGCAACCGGTCGGACCGGTGACCAGCACGATGCCGTTCGGCATGGCAAGGAAGCTGCGAATCTGCGCCTCGGACTGCGGGTCGAGCCCCAGCCGATGAAAATCGAACCGCTCCTGCCCGAGCAACCGCAGACTGATCGTCTCACCGGTCACCGACGGAATCGTCGCGACGCGCACGTCGATTGACTCGCCCGCGAGCTCGAGATTGATGCGGCCGTCCTGCGGGACGCGGCGCTCGGCGATGTCGAGGTTCGCCATGATCTTGATGCGAGAGAGCACGGACGCCTGCAGAACCTTGATGTTCTGAGGCACAGGCACCTCGTGCAGCACGCCGTCGATGCGGTAGCGGATGCGCAGGTCGTTGCCGAGCGGCTCCACGTGAATGTCCGTCGCCCGCTCGACAAGCGCCTCGCGGATGATCTGGTTGACGAACTTCATCACCGACGCCTCGGAGTCCTCACTGTCGAGGACGTTGACCTCCTCGACATGATCCAGATCCATCGGAAGATCCTCGCGCCCTTCCAGAAGCTCCTCGAACGTTTCCGCACCCACGCCGTATTGGTCGCGCAGCGAGCCGACGATGAACCGTCGCGTGGAGACGACGAACTTGACGCGCCCGGCGAACTGCTGGCGGACGGCGGCGCGGGCGAGATAGTCGAGCGGATCGTAGGTCGCGAGCGTCAGCTCCTCGTCGGTCTTCTCGACGGGCACGAGGTGGTATCGCAGCGCCAGTCGCGCGGGAAAGGACTTCGCAAACGACGGAATCCCCTCGACCGGAGGCTCGAACCACGGGGTTCCGACGCGCGCGGCAAGGGCCTTGAGAAATTCGCGCTCGGGCGCCTTCTCGGTCGAGAGCGTCGCGCGCACCGCGGACCGTTGCGTTGAGACAGCCTCCTCGACGGCTGTCAGAATCTCCGCCGACACTTCGCAACGCGCGTCCTGGAGCGCTTCCTCGACAAGCTGGAGGATGGGATTGGCAACGGTCGCCATGCGTGGTGTCCGTTATTGCTGCACCGCCTGGAGTTCCTCGGGAGTCGGAAGCTCCGCAGGCCGCACGGGCACGGGCTGGTCGAAAAGTCCCTCCTTGAAGCTCGTGTTCGCACGCTCGATGTAGTTGGCCTCGGCGAGCGCGGTTTCCGAATCGATGATGAACGGCTGGATCATCACGATCAGCTCCCGGCGGGTCTTCGACTTGCGGGTGGAGCTGAAGATGTATCCGAGCCCCGGAATATCCTTGAGGAATGGAATGCCCGTCTGCACGCGCGTCTCGTCGTCGCTGATCAATCCGCCGATGATGACGGTCGTGCGGTTCGGCACGGTGACCTTCGTGGAAAGCTGCTGGGTATTGATGGTCGGCGCCGTCGTGCCCGCGGAGACCTGCGTCGTGCCCGCGGCCGTGTCGTTCTTCTGCGCAATGACCAGCGTCACCTCCTTGCTGGAGTTGATCAGTGGCTGCACGAGGAGCTGGAGCTCGACCTTCTTGAACTGCGTGGTCGAGGTCACCGTCGTGCCGATGTCGTTCACGCCGGCGGTGTTGATGTTTGACAGCGAGCTGCCCGCGTAGGGAATTTCCTGGCCGGAGCTGATCGTGGCCACCTCGCCGTTCATCGTGTAGACCATGGGCCGCGAGATGATCTGGAACCGGTTCGTGGAGGCGAGCGCCCGCGCGTAGAAATCGACGGTGTTGCCGATCGCCCCGAAGACGGTGAGGCCGGAGATCACCGGCAGCGCCGTGCGTGCCACCTCGGCGGCGGTGTCCACGACATCGTCGGTGCCCGGAACGAGATCGATCGTCGCATTGCGACTGCGGATGAGGTTGTTGATCGTGCCCGACTCGCCCTGCCCCAGCACGCGCACGTCGCCGAACTTCATGAGGTAATCGATGCCGAAGTCGATGTCGTCACCGAGCGTGAGCTGGCCGATGACGCAGGAAAGATAAACCTGCTTGGGCCGCTGATCGAGCAGGTCGAGAACCTTCGCGGCCTTCGAGCGGGCATCCGGGGGGCCGAAGACGATGATCGTGTTCAGGCTGGTGTCGGCAATGATGCGGGCATTCCCCACGACGATGGCCACCGGCTTCACCGTGACGTCCTCGGCCTCGAGCCTCGCCGGACCACTTCCGGAGGACAGGCCCGAACCCGAACTGCCAAAGCTGTTGCCAAAATCCGAGCCACCACCGATGTCCCTGTTCCGATTTCGATTGTCCGAACGCAGGCGTTCCAGCTCGGACTCGATATCCCCGGAGGAGTCCTTGTTCTCGGAATTCTCGTCGAGCAGCTTCGCCAGCACCGAAACGGCGTCGGCCGCCTTCACGAACCGCAACGGACGACGGAGCGGCTCCTCGAAATCGACCTCCATGTCGAGGTTCTCGATGATCCGGGCGATATCGCGCATCTGCTCCCGGGGAGCGACGACCATCACACGGTTCGTGCGCTTGTCGGCAAAGACCTTCACGCTGGGCGGCTGCGCGGCGACGTAGCCTCCGGTATTGCCGGAGACCGGTGCCGTCTCCGGCTGCGGAACCGGAACCCCGGGCTGCACCTCGGATGGCGGGGGCGCATTCGGCGCCGCGCCGGTGGTGGCGGATTGCTGCGCCGGCTCGTAGAGCTTTTGCAGCACCTCGGCGACCCACTCGGCATTGGCGCGCTGGAGTTCGAAATACTCCGTATCGATCTGCTGATCCTGAACGTCGATGAGATCCTTGAGGGCGATGACCCGGCGGACAAGCGGCGCATTCTCCGTGATGACCAGCGCGTTGATGTTCGGCACCGCCTCGATGCCGCCATACTGCGGGTTCACCGTGACGTATTGCTGGAAGAGCGTCCTGGCATTCTCCGCCTTGATGTAACGCAGCGGCATGAAATAGCTGACGATCTGCTCGGTGTTCGGAATCATCGACGCGTCCGTGTAGAGCGGGATGGCCTCGCGTTTCGGGCTCTTGGATGGCCCAAGCAGCTTCGCCGTCCGGTCGTCCACATCGACGATCACGAAGTTGTTCAGCAGCAGGGCGGATTCGATGAGCGCCACGGCCTCCTCCTTGGAGACATTGTCGGCAACGATCGTCACCTGCCCGACCGCGGTCTGATCACGGATCACGGTCTTGCCGGTGAGCGTTTCGTAATAGTTGGCGACCTCGCCGACCTGGCTGTTTGGAAACTGGAAGCTGACCCTTTCCTCCGTTTGCGAGCGAAGGGGCGATGCCACGAGCGCGGCAAGCAGGAAAAGAATTGCGAAGCGAAACGGCATGCTACTTGGGCTGGGTGTTGATCGTGGGACGCTTGATGATCTTCTTGGTCTTCGGGGCCTCCGCGTCATCGGCGCCGTCCTGCTCGGGGGTCGTGGGAATTCCAGGCCTCGCAATCGTCTGTCCAGGGACCGGCGGAGGCGGCACCGCCGGAGTGGGCACGGTGGACTGCCCGCCCCCGGAGGGCGGTTGGCGGCCCGTGGTTTGCGGATGGGTCCGGGGCATGAGCTGGGACGCGGGACCCGCGCCGTTATACACCGCCGGGGCCGGGGCCACGCCTCCCGATACGTTGAGCAACTGCTCGTCGAAGGTGATCGACGCCTGCTCGGAGCCGAGGCGGATCACCGCGGACGATTTCCGCATGTCGCGATCCATGGAGACCGAGACCAATTGAAGAGCCTGGTCCTCACTGGGAAGCATGATGCGTTGAAGCGAAGCTCGCTCGATGAGCCAGACGCGGGGCTCGCCCCCCGTGCGGGCGATCGCCGCAAGCGCATATTTCTGCGCGAGGGGATCGGATTCCGCGACGACCTTCGATTCCACGACAAACGGCGACCGCGTCCAGACATGCTCGTAGTCCTCGATCGGCCGGATCTCCGGGGCGAAACCATTCGGTCCGGTGTCCTGGGAGAAGCCGGATCGTGCGACGCCCAAGGCAAGGGCGATCAGAAGCAATGCACGCACGCTCATGGAGAGGAGGCAATGTCGCCCGTCCGAAAAACTCTGCCCAAGCGAATGTCCAGATTCATCGTATTCCTGCCCTGGGTCTGCTTCAACACGAAATTCCGGACGATAAAGTATTGGCCGGGCTGCTGGATCGAGTGGAGCCAGCGCACGATGTCCTCGAGCCGACCCTCCAGTTTGAAGTCGATCTCCACGACCGCAAGCGATCCGTTCACCTCCGTCCCGACCGGCTGCTGGCCTTCGATCTTGAGATTGTGGCGCTTGATGCCGGCGGGAAGATCCTGCATCAGCGTGGCGAGCGACTGGTTTTCGTCGTAGGCGGGCAGCGGATGGGCATTCATCCAATCCTGCCGCGCATGCCAGTAGGGGGCCTCCTGGACGACCTGCCGCGCCGTTGCGACCTCGCCCTGAAGACGGGTGATGTTTCGCCGCCAGGTGCGCATTTCGTTCGCGACCCAGCGCACGCCAAAGAGATTCGCGAGCAGGAACACGCAGGTTCCCACGGCAATGCTGAGCATCCGCTCGTTTCTGGTCAGCGGTCTCATGGCTCGCGAATCCTCCCCTGAATCACGAAGTGCGTCGTGCTGCCGCGCGTGGTCGGCGTCTGGCGCGTCCACGAGACGACCGGATCGCTCTCCACGACCTTCACTGCGTAGTTGTTCGCCACGCCGAACGAATCGGCCTCTCCCTCGAGGTGGACATCCAGATTATCGATTTTGAAAAGCGTCAGGCGGATTCCCTCGGGAGGCATCGCGGACACAACGCGGCTGAGGATCTCCAGCGGGAAAATCTCCGGCTCCGCCGTGCGGCCGAGCAGCGAGGTCCATTCGCCGGCGATCGGCTGATAGGCCTCGATTTGCGCCCGGAGCTTCGAGGCCTCCGACTCGAGGAGCGAGGCGCGGATCTTCAGCACCCCGAAATAAATTCCGATGCACGCGGCCACGGCGAGATAGCCGGCGGCGACGGCGGTGAGAATCCGGCGTTGTTGTGCGGCGCGGGCTCGATCGCGATCGGCCCGGATCACCGACTCGGGCCGCCAGTCGAACTTCGCGTCCGCGATCGACGGCTCGCAGCCGGCGGCCTCGACCGCCTCGCAACCGGACGGCAGCAGACGGTCCGTCGGAATGCCGGCCACGCAGTTTGCAAACCGAAGCGGGGCGGTCACGATCCCCTCGCCGCGCAGACGCAGCACGATCAGGTCGAGCCATGCGCGGAGTTCCTCGGCGTCGGCGGTCAGATCGTTGGTTTCCCAATACACGACGTGGTTTCCGCGGCACACCGCTGCGACCACATCGTCCCCCTCCCGCCACAACGTGACCGCGTCCGGCGCGAGCTTCATCAGAAACGGCGATGCGTCGAAGCGGGTCGCGGCGGGAAACTCCGGCGGCGCCTCGGCCGGGAAAATCGCCGCGACGACCAGCGTGCGATCCTCCGCCGGAAACGTCCGGAAGACCACCGCCGCCAGTCCGAGCGCGCGCGGCACCAGCCCGCGGACGTCGAGCTCGAGCTTCGCCGCATCCAGCACGATGGCCGGATCCGTTCCCTCGATCCAAAGCGGACATGCGATCACCTGCCGCGCGGGCATGGCGAGGATCGACTGCGCATCCGGCGGCGCGTCGCCGTCGAGTTTCCGGGGGGACGGTCCCCCGGTTTCCCAGACCTCCCAGGCATCCTCGAACAGCCGGTGCACAACCTCCGGCGCCTGCGCGCGGCGTTTCATCGCTCTTCCCATGAAATCAGCCCCCCTTCCCCTCCGGCCGTGCGGTTTGCGACGGCGATGATCCGGTAGGTCGTGCCGCCCACCGTTGCGACGCTCTCGATGCGCGTCGGCTCCGTCCGCACGCTGAACCGGCGAACGGCGCCGTCGGCCAGCGGTCCGACAAATCCTAGCTGCTGGAAGAACCCGCCAACGTCCTCGATCCGCATGTCGTCGCGCGTGTCCGGCTCGCGGTCGGCACCGAGCCGCAGTTCGACGATCTGCTCGGCCATGTCGCGGGGCATTTCACCGACAGCCTCGAGGATGTCGGCCGGCGCGTCCTGCAAATCGACGCGACGTCCGCCATGCACCGTGAAATATTCCCGCCAGTCCGGCTTCCACGCGGCTACGACATCCATTCCCCGCACTCTCTCCATCTCCGCGACAGAGTGAAAGTCCCGATTCGCGGGAATCGAATAGCGGTTCTGGTTGAGCAAATCGTCACGCTCCGCGCCATTTGCCATGCGCAGATCGTCGGGATCGATCCAATCCACGAGGGAGTCGATGATCACGCCGGCATCCTCGGGCGGAATCCGCCAGACATCGAACAACCGGCGCAGCGTGAGCTGCTCGGGCTCCTTGAGCAGGCGGTTGATGTTCAGCCGGGCGGCCTCGCTCATCGTGCGCACGTGCAGTTCCGCGCCATTCGGCAGCTTCTGCCGCAGCAACGGATCCCAGCGCTCGATCCGGGGGTTCATTCCGAGCGCGATGCCGGTGAGCGCGAGCTGCCGCGCCTCGAATCGCCGCGCCTCGAGTCCCTCGATATCCACGTCGCGCCGCACCATCCGGGCCACCGCAAGCACCGTCACCGACAGCACCGCCACGCACCACAGCGTCAGCAGCAGCGCACTTCCTTTCCGTCGCAGGCGGCCCGTCATGGCTCTCCTCCTTCGACGTCGTCCTGCACGTCGTCGCTGTCGTCGCCATCATTGCCGCCGGGAGGCCCACCCGGAGACGCAATCGGAGCTCCTGAAAATCCGCGTCTTTCCAGCGGGGGAATCCAGAAATCGAACGTCGCGTGAGTGCCGTCGGCCATCTCGAGTTCGAGTTCCGCGAGGCCCGGACGCCCGCTGCTCTCGGTCCACGTTTCGGAAAGAATGGGATTGCGGGCATCGGCAAACCTCCATCGCGCCCGCGCCACGTCCGGCAGCAGGGGCAGCCAATTCGTATTGGCGAGCGCCGCATCGCGGACCTCGGGCGGATCGATCGTCCGGAAGTATCCGATCGAAAACGTAAACCGTCCGCGCCCGTCGGGCACCGCACTCAGCGCCAGGCCGTCGCCTTCGATCGACCCAAATCGCAGATGCTCCGGCATCGGCCACAACAGCAGCTCAATGACGTCGCCCCGACCAGTCGACTGGCGGATGCGCAACTCGACGGAGGCATTGGCCGGCAGGCTCACGAACAGCCGCCGCAGGAACTGTTGGAACGCGTTGAATCGCTCAGCCTGCAGCTGCGTTTCGACGATGACGTTCGATGTCGTGAATGCCGCCTGCACCGCGGTAAAGATGCCGCCGACGAGCAGAACAAAAATGGCGATCGAGACGACGATCTCGACGAGCGTGAAGCCGCGGCGGGATCTCATTCGGTGCTCCGGTAGACGAGATGCGACACCTCCCATTCCTGGGGACCGGACGGATCCTCCCAGCGGGCGACGACCCGGATCCGCCAGAACCCGGGAAGCACGACATTTTCCCCGGTCTCCACCTCCTCGCGGTCGACCTTCTCGAAAAACGTCACCCCGCCGATGGTTTCCTCGTCGGTGAAGGGGCGCAGCCGCCCGACGGACAGCCGGGCAAGGCGGTTCTCAAGGCCGTTGCGCACTTCCGAGCTCTGCTGCGTGAGGCGCGCTCCGTCCACGGTGGCTTCCAGCGCCATCATCAAGCCGATCACCGCAAATGCGAACACCCCGAGCGCCATCACCAGCTCGAGCAACGTGAAACCCGCGCGCCTAGAACGCATACCGTTCCTCCGCGACGCGTCCGGTGAGCACGTCGAAATCGAGTTCGATCCAGTTGTCGTTCTCCTCGAATCGCACCGAGAGAGGCGTCACCATTCCCGTGGGCGAAATCTCCCACCATTGCCCGTCCGCCTCCGCCCATTTTCCTCCGGGGTAACGCACCAGAAAATCCACGCCATCCGGCGTCGTGAAGATGGCCTGCTCGCCGCCTTCGCCATCGGGAATGACGAGCCCCTCCTTGCGAATGCCGAGTTCGCGCCGCACACCGGTTTCCTGGGCGCCCATCCGCTGCTCGCGCACGACGTCCGCAATCTCCTCCGCGGCCTCCCGCAACCGGCGCTCGCTCATGGACGCAGACACCACCGGCACGACACCCACGAAGACAATCGCAATCAAGGCCACCACGAGCATGATCTCGAGCAGCGTGAAGCCGCGCGAACGCGGGCGCGCCTTTTGCGGGAGGGTTCGCCGCTTACTGGTAGTAAATATCATCCTCGGTGTCCGAAACACCGTCCGGCCCGACCGTCCAGAGATCGAATCCACCCTTGTTCCGCGTCCCGGGCGACCGGTATTGATAGGGGTTTCCCCACGGGTCCGGCGGCACCTCTGTCAACAACTGCACCCAGCGACGCGGTTTCGGATCCGTGGTCGGCCTCTCCTTCAGCGCGTTGAGGCCCTGCGCCGTCGTCGGGAAGTTGTAGTTCATCATCTGATAGGCCTTCAATTGGGTGGTGATGGCCTGAAAATCGGCATCCACGCGATTCATCTTGGCCACTTCGACGTTGCCGCCCACAAGATAGATCGCGGATCCCACGAGCACGGCGATGATCGCAAGCACCAGCATGATTTCAAATAAGGTAAAACCGGCCTGGCGGGCCGCGATGGGAAGCGTCTTTTTCATGGGAAATCTGCGAATGTTAGCCTGCACCCGGCCACTGCGCTAGCGGCCAATTTCAAGGTCTGGCATTTCCTGGAGGTTGGGTGTCTCCACGGGCACCTCCGAGACCGGCGATACCTCGATCTCGATCGCCGCGCCGCGGATGAAAACCCCGGAATCCGTGGCCTGCAAAAGGATGGAATTGTCCCCTTCCTTCAGCACCCCCGGCTCAATGTAGAGTCCGCCCTCGCGCCAGCCGGCATAGACCGTCTGTCCGGCCTTGCGCACGTAGCCCGGATCGGTCAGCGGCGGTGCATCAGGGACCATGCGCCCCGCAAACTCGCCGTTCACCCACACGCGCACCCCGCGGCCGAGCGGCAAGCCCAGAAACCGCGCGCGGAACCGCGCACTTTCCGCCGGTCCCTCCAGTGGCACGACAAATTCCACCGGTTCCGAGAGTTCCGACACGCCATCCTGCAACGCCGCATCCAGCACGTTGCCCAGCCATGCATCCGGCGGACTCAGGATCGGATCGCCCCCAAGGTCCCGCTCGACATGCGGCCGGCCGCCAGCCACCAGAGCCGGCCGTTCCTGATCCGACGCCACAAACGTCGCCACCGGTTCGCACCAGTCGATCCGCATGCGGAGCAGGCGATCCTGGCGTCCGGTGATGTAAATGCGCCCGCCCTCCTCGCCGGCCTCGGGAGGAAGCGGAATGGTCCGCCGGTTCAGCCCCCGCACGCCTTCGGCCAGATTCTTCGAGAGCGTGATCTGTTCGCCGCTTTGATCGCCACGCCAGAACACCCCGAGGGACGTCGTCCTGCCATCCTCGTCAAAGACAAAGGTCAGGAACACCCGCTCGTCCTTGCGCGCGGGATTCAGCACCACCTCCGCATAGCCGATTCCGTCGGGCGTGGCCACCTGCCGGGGAGCCGACGCCAACCGGTCCGGTGTTTTCTTCCGGGCGTTGATCGGGAAATCGATCAGCGCAAAATCATCCGCCCGCGCATCCGGGCCGGATGCGACCATCGCCGCCGCCAGCCCGGCGACGGCCAGCCTGTTCCAGAGGCGGGACATTGGCGGAGCCTAGCGCAACCTCTCATTGTGAACAAGTCCGCATCCATCAGAAGGAAAACGCTTTCCACGACGGCGCCAATTGCACATCAGGGCACCAGAAAGATCTTTTGCGAATAGGGACATTTCACCTCCGTTTCGCGCGGAAAACCACGAACGTCCACATACCCCTCCGTCGGCGCATAAGGACTTGTCACGAAACCCGGCTTTTCGGGAACCGGAATCCCGTAGAGCATCCCGTCGCTCCCCCGGTTTGCGGGCGGCGACTGCAGCGCAGAAGCATCCTTTTCCGCCTTCTCCCGGGCCTCCTTCCTCTGACGCTCCACTTCCTCCGCCGTCATCCGGCGGGCAGTGAGGAAAACGTAGAGCAGGCGACGAGGTTCATCCGTTTTGGACACTTCCGGATTCGTCCCATAATCCGGGCCCACACTTTGTCCGAGCATGCCCCCGAGCATCACGATCTGACCCGGGCGCATGGAAAGGGATACCTTGGTCGCTCGCATCTCGAAGATCGGCTGATTGATCCCATTTTCGGCACTCGGTGTTTCTCTCATGAACGCCTGCAAAGGATCTTCCGAACCCCGCAAGTCCGGCATCTCCTCTGCGTAGTGGACGAAACCAAGAAGCGTCAACACCTCGAAAGAGACCGTCAGATCGATCTCGTCACCAGGTCCCAACACCGCCTCAAGAGCGACCGTCACACCGATGTTTCGGGTTTCAAACATTGAAGGTTTCGAGACCGTGAGACTGTCATTCGGCGGCTCAAACTCCGTCGGATATCGGAATTCACGAATGACATTGATAATTCCCCGCTGACCGGAATTCACCAGAACCCGGGGTAGAGAAAGGGCAGTCACATCCCCTCCGGTTCGATTCCCGATCCATCGGATCAGCTCCTGGAACTCCTGATTGGAAAGAACCCCCGGCGGCCCCGGAAACTCCCGGCTTTCTCCCGACACTTTGGCGAACCATTCATCCGCGAGTTCCAAAGGCACCTCGAGAACTTTGGCCTCGATTTGAATTTGCTCCCCGCCCGTTTTCGCACTGTTCGGCTCGCTCTCTCCCATCCCGCCCGGCGGCGTGACCGTGTCCAACAAGGTCGGTTCCGCCTTCACACGCAACGGCCCGAGCCCGAAGACCAGGGCGGTCACGATGAGGCCGGTGAATGCAATTCCCCACCTTCCCATGCCGCGCCCCGCGCACAGATTTCGCAAGCGTCTCTCGATTCCCTTCGCGGACTCCGCCATCGGCATGAGAACGGCGACCGGACTGCCGCGACGTCCGAGCATCCGGGTGACGGAGAGAATGGACTCGGCGTAATTCCGGGCCTCCGCGGATGTCTTCGCGAGCACCCATTCGTCGCAGGCCAGTTCCTGATCGTGCCTCGACACGCGATCCGCCCACCACACAAGCGGATTGAACCAGTGGATCGTCCGCGCCACGACGAACGCCCACCGCCACCAAAGGTCCCCGCGGCGGAAATGCCCGATCTCGTGCAGAAGCACGCACCGGAACTCCTCCTCCGGCGGCGACCAGCCGGCGGGGAGGAGGATCACGGACGACCACAGTCCGTGCAATGCCGGTCCGCGCACCTCGTCGCTGGTCAGCACGCGCAGCCGATAGGGTAGCTCCGGCACCCGCCGGCGCACGAGGGACGTCACGTCCGTCGCACGATGCCGGATCCCCCACCCGCGCACCACGCTCCATGCCGTCAACGCAGCAAGGACCATCACGCCCGCGAGCCACACGCCCATCCAGCTGATTGCCGGTGACCGGCGGACCGGAGCGTTCGGCGGTTCCGGATCACCCGCGACGACTCCCGCTTCCTCCCGCTCCGCCCGCACGGAAGGCGAAGGCGGTTCCTCCGCCACGGCGGGAAGCTCCATTGAGCCCTCCAGCCATTGCACGGACACGACCACCGGCGACGATTCCCTGGGCAGCGATGCCAATGGCGCGGTCGGAAACACCGGCACCAGCAAACGGACAAGCACCACGAACCACAGCAGAAACGCGAGCCGCGCCCCGAAATACCGGCGCACCACGGGAATCGCCGTCAACGCCAACAGAATCGCGATCGAGCCGAAGACATTCGCGGCGATTCCCCATGCCGAAAGGTTTTCCGGAATCATTGTTCCACCCCTTCTTCCGTCTCCGGGACGATTCGCGCGGTGGAAAACAGGAACATCGCAACACCGCTCTTGTCGGCTTCGCCGGGGCCCTCTTCGAGCGTGTCCGGAGAAAACCGCATCACCACCGTCCCGCCATCCGGCAACGACGCCAGCCCCTTCGCCGTGCTTGTGCTGAAGACCGGTTTGATCCGGCCGGCATCGTCTTTCCGAAATTCGCGAAACCTCACCCGCTCCGCCAGAATATCCAGCGCCACTTCTCCACTGGGCAGGACCACCGGGGTGTAGTCCACCGTCGTGCCGACGTCCCGCGCCTCGAACACCGTCGGCGTTTGCTTTCCCGTCCTGGGATTCGTCTCGAACTCGACCGGAAAGCGAAACTCCGCCACCGACATGGACTTCGCAGCCACCCCCGATCCGGAAACCACCAGCGGCCGGTCGAGAAACTCCGCCCTTCCCTGCTGGAGTGTGTTCAACACCGTCTTCGCCTGTGCCCCGGTCAGCACCGCGCCTTCTTCACGCACGCCGACGGCACCCAGCGCCCCGGTCATCAACGTGGACGGACACCGGACGATCCGACCTTCCACCTCGACGACGGGCGGCGTCTCCGCCCGCAGTCCTCCCGCGAAAAGCGCCGCCACCACGGCAAGTAGTTGGATTTTCCATTTCATTGCCGCGTCGATCCTCCTTATTTCTTCCTCTCCGATCCCTTGAGCCGGCTGTCGAGGATCCCGCGCAGTCGCTCGATCTCCTCGTCCGACAACTCCGCCGTCTCGCAGAAATGCGCCAGCAGCGGAGCCGTCGCCCCGCGAAACACCCGCTGCACAAACGACTCCGTCTCCGCACGCACGCAACGATCGCGCGGAACCTTCACCCGGTATCGATAGGCCCGTCCGTCGGGCTCGGCGGTCAGGACGCCCTTGGCGACCAGGCGCGTCAGAAACGTGTTCACCGTCTTCTGCTTCCAGCCCGAGCGGGGAAGCCTCGCCGCCACCTCCGCGGCGGTCAGCCCGTCCTCCGACCAGAGCACGTCGGCGACAATCCATTCACTCTCGGAAATCGAAGGGGAACGCGGGGGCATATCTCCTACAGTTGTAGGCGTTATGTCCTACATATGTAAGCTTCGTCAACGAAAAATTCGTAAACTATCCCACTTCCCGTTGAGAACTCTCGTGGTCCCGTTCGCAAAAGACGGTTCCGCGGCACTTCGAGGTCGCCCAGGACACGCCGGCGCGACGGCACGGCGGGCGTTCTACTTCCGCGGCAGGTTGAGCAGCGCCTCGTTCATGGCGCGGACATTGGCTTCCTCCGCCGCGGAGAGCAGATCGATCGCCGCGCGAAGATACTTCCGCTCCACCGCGCCTTTTGCGTCCGCAAGCATCGCCTCCGCCTTTTCCAGCAGCGCCGCATGCCGCTTGCCGCTCCCGAGCAACGAAGCCATCGTTTTCCCGTCGGGACGCCCCGCCTTCCAGTCGGAGCGCCGGGCGGCGGCCTTCCACGCCGGGAGACGAAGATCCTGCTCAAGAAAGGCATCGACCGTCGCCGCCGTGACCGGGGTGCCTGCGGTCCAGGGTTCCACTTCCGCCGAGGAGCCCGACGGAGGCCCGGCAAACGCATGCATCATCTGCTGAAACTCCGGACTGTTTCCCGCCACCGCATCGGCGGCTCCCGAACTGCGTGGCTGCACGGCGACCGTTCTGCCGCCCTGGATCACGCGCACCACCCAGCCGGTGAGGCTGTCTCCCTGTCTCCAGCGCCGCGTCGCATAATAGCCCGCGCCGTGACTCCGCCCCGCCACGGCGGAGAAGGTGAACGTCTCTTCGGGCTGCGTCACCTCCGCCTGCTCGATCGCAAGAATCTTGAGTGCGGAGCTCGACACGTCGTGGCCGAAGAAAATGCATTGCACCACCGTCTTTGGCATGTCCGTCGAAAAGCCGGCCACCCGCGCCTCGACGGTCCGCGCGGACTCCACATCGGTCCTGTAGGCCGGATAATACGAGTCGCGCCACGTATCACTGGAGCTGGATGACGCCACCATCTTCGCTTCGAGCCTCACCGGGGAAGACACGAGTCGATCCATGGGAGCTGCGTGCGCGATCACTTCCTCCGCCGCAGCCACACCGCAGGCCCACGCCACCGCCAGCCACGCGACCGCGACCATTCCCGAAGCGAATCGCCCGGGACCGGACCCAAACTGGACTCTCATCCTCATGGCGTTGCACGTCACGCTATCGACGAATGTGACCACCGCAAAGCCTTTCCGAAACCATGGCCGCGACCGCGGACGGACCGCCTCATTGACCGCAAGGCCGTCCATTGTTACCACCGTCGAATCCTTCGCACCAACCCGCGATGACCATCCACGCCCGCTCCCGACTGGATCTCCCGACCTTGCAGGAAGGGCGCTCGTGGCATCGCCGGGTGAACTGGCCATGGGCGGCCTTGATCCCGCTTGCGGGAGTGGCACTGCTCGGACTCGGAATCTGGCTGACTCGAACGAACTACCCGGGGAGCGCCCTGCCCTTCGCCCTTTGCACGGCCGGCCTTTGGATCCTGATCCGCCCGGCGATTCACGGCTTCTGGTTCCGGTCGGCAGTGAAGAAGATGCCGATGTTCGGACAGGAGATTCATTGGGAGATCGAGGAGGATTCCATCGCCGTGACCGCAGGACCCAACACCTCGAGGACCGACATCGGCACCTATTTCAAGATCATCGCTACTCCCGGCGGCATCCTCTTCTATCCCCAGAAGAATCTCTTTCACTGGCTCCCTCTCTCCGCCTTCGAGTCGCGTTCCGACTACGAAAAGGCGACGGAGATGGTTTCCACGTCCCCTCGGTTTTCCAAACTAAAATAGGTCCGCCACCACTGCAGCGGAGCGCTCCCGCTTCGGATCAAGAGCGTCCCGGTTTGGAGGAAAGGAACCCGGATCCAGTCCCGGCCCATGCACATCCTCCAGGCGATCCCGCCCCGGCACGGTCAGACCGCGCCCCGGAGCGCGCGAAGGATGTGCCGGTTGAAGTGGATGGGAAGCTGCTCGGCGTGGCGAATGTAGCGGCCGCGCGCAGGCTGGCCGCCGATGAGCCCCTGCTGCACGGCATCGGTGAGCTCGTCGTCCTCGGCGCCGACCTCCTCGTTGAAGGCCATCAATTCCTTCGCCCATGCCTCGTCGACGCCCGCGCCGAAATATTGCTCGGAGAATCCGTGCGCGCGGTTTGGCCCGAGCGGGAGCCACACGTCGAGGGAGAGATTCGGGAAGCCGGGGTTGATGTTGATCGTGAAGTTCGGGAAGAGCCAATGATACTGCGCCTGTGTGATGGCGCCGGCGGCGGCGTATTTCGGTTTTTTCCCCTCGCCGCTGAGGGCGGAGGCCTTCACGTGCGCGATCTGCGACGAGAACCACTCGTGCGGCTCGAGGACGTAGGCGTCGGGGTCGACGTCGATCATCTGGCTGAAGCCGGGATGGGCGATCGCGCAGTGGTAGCACTCGAGGTAGTTCTCGAGCATCACCTTCCAGTTCGCCTTGGCCTCCCACTCGGTGCGACCGTGAAATTCCAGCGCCTCGAGGTCGATTCCGCTGCTGGCGACGATATCGGGCAGTCGTCCGAGGGTCTCGGCGAGCGGCGCGGCGGCGGGGTCGAGGTGCACGAAGACCCATGGCCCCCATGTCTCGGCCCTGGCAGGGATCAGGCCGAAGTCGGCCTTGCAGAAGCCCTCGTCGCCGTCGGCGCGTGGCGCGGCCTTGAGCGAGCCGTCGAGGCCGTAGGACCAGCCGTGGTAGTGGCAGAGGAGGATCTTGCGGTTGCCGCAGCCTTCCGCGACGAGGTGGCGGCGGTGGCGGCAGACGTTGACGAAGGCGTTGATCGCGTCGCCCTGGCGCACGACGACGACAGGCGTGCGACCGACGACGCCGGTGACGGTGTCGCCGTGGTTTGCGAGCTGCGCCGTGCGGCAGAAATACTGCCAGCTCCGGTGGAAGATGTGCGCGTATTCCAGCTCGGTGATCGCCGGATCGGTGTAGAATTCAGCCGGGAATCCAATGCCCTGCTCGAGATCGGCCTCGAGACTCGCGAGCGTTTCAACGGTGAGGGTGTTCATGGGTCGAAGATCGCAGCCGCACACTCGGACTCCCGAATATCCGGCGGCGACGAACATGAAGGATTCACCGCGTCGTTCCAATTCCAAACGAACACGCGTGACGGGCGGAACGGCGCGCGGCGCAGAAGTGGATGCACGGAAACTACCCGGCGACGGCGGCGCGCAGTGAATCGGCAATGCGCTGCCAGCCGGCGCGGTCGTTGGGGACGTCGGCGAAGGATTGCGGCGCGCCGAAGCGCAGCGTGATCGGGTGGCGCTTCGGAAGCCGCGAGCCGGGCGGCATCGCGGCGAAGCATCCGTCGAGTCGCGCAGGCACGACGGGCGTCGGCGTTCCGGCGACGAGCATGCCGATGCCGGCACGGAATTTTCCCATCTCTCCGGTGCGGCTGCGCGTGCCCTCGGGGAAGAGCAGATAGATCAGGCCCTCCGTGACGAGGCGTTCGCGCAGAGTGTCCATCGCATGCGCCCCGCACGACTTCCGCCACATCGGCAGCGCGTTGAGAAACACCGCGGCGAATGCGGCGGTCGCCTTTGTCTCAAAGAACGTGTCGCCGGCGGCGATCGGAAAGGCGTGTCCTCGCAGCGAACGCGGAAAAGCGGCAGCCAGGGCGATCGCATCGAGGTGGCTGGTGTGGTTGGCGACGACGATGAACGGCGGCTTCGCGGGCAGGTTCTCCGCGCCAGTCACGCGGAAGTGGTGCCACATTCCGAGATAGGCGCGCGTGAGACCGCACCACGCGGCATGAGCGAGCGTGGATTGCAGGCCCGCCTCGCGACGCAGGCTCTTCCAGCGCTCCGGTCCGGCGAGTCCGACGTCGGCGGCAGGCTTGTATTCCCAGTCGTTCATCAGAACCAGAGGCGCGCCGGCTGATGGAGCCCCACGCCGACGAAGTATCCGATGTAGTGAAACAGCGCCGGCCCGACGAAGAGCAGGCTGTCGAAGCGATCGAGCAGTCCGCCGTGCCCGGGAATCACGACGCCCATGTCCTTCACGCCGAGGTCGCGCTTCACGCTGGAAATCACAAGGTCGCCGAGCTGCCCGGTGAACGACAGCAGCGCCCCCATTGTCACGAGATGCACCGGCGCGGCGAGCACCGTGCCGGCGAAGACAAACCATCCGATCCCCGCGAACAACGCCGTCGTCAGCACGAACGCGCCGATCGCCCCACCCCACGTCTTGCCGGGGCTCGTGTTCGGCGCGAGTTTGCGCCGGCCGAAGAATTTCCCGCAGCAGAAGGCGAACACGTCGTTGAGCTCCACGCAGAGCAGGATGAGCAGCAGGAGCGGACGGTAGTTTTTGTCGTTCGCGAAATATCCGAAGTGCCCGAGGCACACGCCGAAGAGCGCAAACGCAAACACCGCCAGCGCGACCCGTTGCAGATACCCCTTCGGCTGGTCCCCGATGAGCGCGACGATCACGAGCGCGCACACCGTGAGCGACGACAGCGCCATGAAAAATCCATACCAGTGATCCGCCGACGCGAGCGTGATGAGGACGATCCCGAGCACGACCGCCGCGCTCAGCAGGCGGTTGCGAAAGAATCCCGTCGCCCGCGCGAATTCCCGATACGCGAAGAGCCCGAGCAACCCGACCGCGAAGATCGTGAACAGTCGTCCAGCGAGCACCGGCACGAGCATCAGCGGCACGAGCACGAGCCAGGAAAAATACCGCGCATACAACTCCCGCCGCAGCTCGCGCGTGAGTTTTCCCATGCGATTCAGCACCTCGAAGATCACCGGCGCCACCGCGAGCAGCGCGACGAGAAACACGCTGATGCCAATCGTCGCCGGATGCTCAAACGCCCCGCTCATCGCCCGATCCTCCCGCCGATCCACACCAGCCGCTGCACGCAAGTCAGCGCACTGCCGGCCACGATCAATCCCAGCACGAACGGCATCACCGCAAATCCCACAGCGCTCGCAAGGCACGCCACCGTGACGAAGAACATGCGCCGCGGCTTCGAGAACCACCCAAGAAACGCCTCGCCCGCGCCGTTCTGCGCACCAATCGCACGAATGTAGGCCGTCATCATCGCGAGCAACGCCGCAGCCCACCCCAGCTCCGGCACGCTTCCCAGCGCATACCCCGCGCCGATCAACGTCGCCGAGTCGCTCACGCGGTCCGGGATTTCATTCCACAGCGGACCCAGCCGCGACTTGCGACCGCCTTCGACGGCGACCATTCCGTCGAGCATGTTGCAGAGCAGCCGGATCTGCACGCACGCCGCCGCAGCCAGCCAGCACGTGACCTGCGCGGCGCGAACGTCCATCTGCGATGTCGCGGCCAGCACGGCGCCGCCCGCGATCCCGAAAACCAGCCCCGCCGCCGAAATCGAATCCGCCGCGACGCCTGCGCCCGCGAGCTTCGCAGCGAGGACTCGAAATACCGGCACGTTCCTCGACTTGAGCGGACGACGCGAAGCAGGCTCGGACATGCCGCGCAGTCTGCACGACACCGCGACCATCCGCCAGAACCGAGCCCGCGAGGAGTGCGGCAAAATCCGAATTCCCGTTTGACTCCCTCTCTGCATTCCGCTTAATTCTCCCCTCCCGATGCAGCCGTAGCTCAATTGGATAGAGCATCTGACTACGGATCAGAAGGTTTGGGGTTCGAATCCCTACGGCTGCGCCACTTCGCCACCCGCATGAACGCTTGTTCTGCGGGATTTTTCATGGGTCAACACCAGTGGCAGGCATGCTGGACGGCACCAGGAGGTCGACTTCGATTCCTCATTGCGGCAGCTCACGCAGGAGATCATCGCTTCCACTCGGGACATGCTCGCCAGCCAGCACACACCTCGCCTGTCTTCGAGGCAAAGAAATGCTCCGCCTGCTCGTTCCTCGAAGTTTGCCTGCCGAAGCTCTCACGGCGTCCAGCTGCCGCACATTGGTTCGAGCGGGAACGAGATTTTCGCTCACTATATTCCTTGTTGAGGCTTCACCTTCGGACGAGCGGCGGCGGCGCTGACTGAGACTAGATCGCGGAGTCCGAGCGCCTCGAAAATGCTCGTTCCATCCGAGGACCGCAGGTTTACCGAAACATCAAAGCGTGCCGGAACTCCTCGCCAGATTCACCAAGCTCTCCGCAATGGCAGCGTCGGATTCCGCCACGAGGGCTGCGGCCTGCGCCAGTGCAGCACGGGCTGCGGCTGTTTCCTGAACGGGCACGAGCCCGCGTTTCAGTCCGGCAAGAGAAGCCTCATAAGCGGACCGGCTGGCAGCCTCGAGCGCACCCGCTGCTTCCCGGCTCGCCACGGCATTCTTGGCCCTCACGTAAGCCTTCCATACATCCGCAATGACCCGCTCGCGGAGAAGCTGCATCTCCTCTTTCGCGGCGGCGGTGGCGGCTTCGGCCACCCGGACCTTGTTCTGATCAGCGAACCCGGTGAACACCGGCCACTGCACCGTGAGAAATGCTCCGTAGTTCTGGAAGTTCTGCTGAACCTGGTCGAAGGCGGAGCGGTTGTTGGTTCCCGGGGAGAACTGGTTGTAGAGCGCGATGGCATCCAACGCCAGGGTGGGAAGCCGTTCGGTGCGAGCAGCGCGCAGGCGGGCTTCCGCGGCCTGCACCACCGCGACCTGCGCCAGCAAATCCGCACGATCCCGGAGTGCAGACCGGATGTGTTCATCCAACGGTTTGTGAAGGTTCGTCGTTAGTCTTGTGAAATCCGCCGGAGCAATCTGAAGCGGGGAACCCGGCGGAAGTCCGACCACGGTTGCGAGATCCACGCGGGCGATCTCAACGGACGACGATGCCGTCACCAGGCCAAACTCCGCCTGCGCCGCGGCTTCCCTAGCCAGCAGGAGTTCCGGTTCGGTGAGGAATCCTTGATCATACCGGGCCTGCGCCGCCGAGAGCACTTCCCTGGCGGACCGGGCGGAGACCGCCGCCGCGTGCTGCTGCCGGAGCGCGGCCTGATAGGCGAAATAAAGTTCCGCCACGGAAAAGGTCAGCTTCTGATGCGCGTCATTGAAGCGCAGGTTGGCGGCAAGTTGATCGCTCACCGCCGCGCGATTGCGGTGATCTCTGCCGCCAAAGTCAAACAGGAGCCACCGCAAGCCGGCTCCGCTCAGCAAGTTCGTGTAGGCATTGCCCATCCCCGCCTCGAGCACCATGCCCGTGCCCGTCGCTTGATTCACCAGCGATTCAGCAGCACCCGGAACCAGATTGGCCGATGCAAGCGCGCCGCCAATGTTGTCCCGTCCCGAGGTTTGAAAATCCATATAGCCGCCGCCATAGGACGCCAGCACCACCAGCATGGGATAGTAGTCGGCTGCGGCGATCCCCGCAGCCGCCGCAGCCGCACGGGCCTGCTGCCAGGCAATTCGAGTCGTGAGATTATTGCTCTGCGCCAGGGCGATCAGACGGGGAAGTGTCAGGACCTCTCCGGCCTGCGGGAGCTCCGTGACAGCATCGGCACCCAGTTTGTTTCCCATTTCCGCCAGCGGCCGGGCACGAAGATCGTCATAGGGCCGTGCCGCGGAGGGAGGACTCTGCCGGTAGGGAGCTGCCGCACTGCAACCGGCAAGAACCACTACGACGAATAACAGCGCGGGGCGATGAAGCATCCGGGATACTCAAGGAAACTCCCGTCGCGCGTTGCCAGAAAAAAGCGTGAAGAGCGACAGGGCCGGGATTACCTCGTGTAACATGCGTGCGCGCCTCAGCCTTGTATTCTGCCTGCTCAGCGGATGCTCGCCGACTCTGGAAATTGGAGGAGCGTATTTTCCCGACTGGTTGGTAAGCGCCATCGCCGGGCTCTTTGCGGTCGCCGGACTTCGCGCCGCGCTCCTGTGGCTGGGGCTGGACCACGTGCTGGAGCCGCGGGTTTTCGCCTACCCCGCCTGGGCCATCTCGCTGACCCTGTTGATTTACCTCCTGCTGTTTTCCTGATCCCAATGAAACCGGCCCCCAAGACGAAAGAACAATACGCTCCGACTGGCCTGGAATCTACCATGGACCTCGACCGGCCCTCGCCGCGCAAGCGCCTTCTCGGGCGCGTGATTGGCTGGGGTGGAATCGCACTGGCCATTGTCATGCTTGTTTTGGTCACTACGAAATCCCGGCGCGATCCGATTTCCAATGTGGCCACTCTGCAGGCCCCGCTGGTGGGCATCGCTTCACGGGTCGGCGGTCCGATCAAGGAATTGAAAGTGACTGACAATGCGACGGTGTCCGCCGGTCAGGAACTCTTCCTGATCGACCCCGAACCCTACGAGCTGGCGGTGGAAGCGGCCCGTGCAAATGTTCAGGCGCTGGAGGGGGACATCGCGAATGCACGGCATCAAATCGAGGCCCAAAAAAGCCAGGTGACCGCCAGCGAAGCGACCCTGCAGCAGGCCCGGACGCGGCTGGCCGAGGCCACCGAGACGTATGAACGTTTGGCTCCGCTGCTGGAGAAACGGTATGCAACCCCGGAACAGGTTGACACCGCCCGGCGGGCGATGGAGAGCGCTGCGTCGGGCGTTATCGCCGCCGAGGCCGAAGTCGCGGCAGCCCGCTCGGCAGTCATCGAGATCGAACCGCTGGAAGCCCGCCTGACCGAGGCGCGCGCTCTGCTGGCGGAAGCCGAACTTGCCCTCCGCGATTGCACCGTCCGTGCGCCTTTCGACGGCATCGTGGTGGGAATGAATCTGGCTCGCGGATTTTTCGTCAATCCCGGTGTCAAAGTTCTCATGATGGTCGACACCTCACAATGGCATGTGAACGCGGATTTTCCGGAGGGGGTCCTGCAAACCATCAAGCCCGGGCAGCCCGCTTCGGTCGAATTGATGACCGTCCCAGGTCGCCAGCTGTCCGGCGTGGTCGAAAGCATCGGTTACGCGGTGACTGATCTTCCGGAACTGCCCATTGCCCAGATTCCCTTCATCCGTCGGGAACTCGACTGGGTTCGCCTGACCCAACGATTTCCCGTTCGAGTTCGACTGAAGACCGACGGCGTATCTCCTGATGCTCTGCGGGTTGGCACCACCGCCACGGTGACTATTCACACTGCAAAAGACGAGTGAACCTGCCCATGCTGTGCCGGCAGATCTGGCAGGATCTGCAGCCCACTCCCGGACGCGCCCGAGATGCGTGGAAGGTGACCACGGCGGCGCTCTGCGTCTGCCTTTTCATGCTCTCGACTTCCATGCCGTTCGTCGACCTCGGCACGTATCTCGTATTCCTCCTCGCCCAGCGCGACTCGCTCCGCGTCCGCATGATGCTCTGGGGCAGCATCGCCGTCGCCGGCCTCGCCACGATTTTGGTGGTGGGGGTCATGAAGGTGGCCTGGGACATCGCCTGGCTGCGGTTGCTTCTTTGGACGCTGGTGTTCTTCGGCGGATTCTTCTTCATGCGGGTGGTCATCGAACCCGACCTTTTCCTCGGCGCTCTCGTGATTGTCGCGCTCTGCACCTTCATCGCCGACCAGGTTCCCCTGCCCAATCTCCTCCTCGACCAGGTCGGCTGGCTGTGGGCACTCCTGCCGGTGGTGGCCGGCACCGTCCTGCTCACCGACTGGCTGTTCGGGCGTTCCCCTCCGCGGCGCACCCTCCAAAAGCAGGTTTGGGGTCTGCTTGGCCGGGTGGAAAAAGCCATGCGCGAGCGGGCCGCCGGACGCACGCCGGTGCCGCTGGATTCCGAAGAAATTCATGACGCCATCGAACGCGCCTCACTGCTCGGAAAAGCGGGCATGCTTTCCAAAAACCAGGCCGGCCGATGCGCGGAAATCCTGAGGGGATTGCAGCACCTGGAAACCCGTGCCGAACAACTCGGCCCCACTGGCTGCCCTCCCGCTCAATGGGACGCCATAGCTGACACCCTGAGTGCTCTTTGCGCCTTTTTGCAAAGAGGCCCATCGGCTGGACAGGCCATCCCCTGGCCGCAGGCATCCGGGGATCCCGAACTGGATGCGATCCTGAAAAATCTCCGCGAGGCAGTTGACCGCATGTTGAGCGGAAGCCCCCCCGGACCGGATGGCGAGCTGGATCCGATGCCGCTTCTTCTCCCTGACTGGACGACCAACCCCGCCTACCTGTCCTTTGCCTTCCGGGCCACCGCCGCCACGATGGGAACATACCTCTTCATGTCGCTCACCCATTGGAACGGCATTCACACCTGCATGATCACCTGCGTGGTCACCGCCCTCACTTCCCTGGACGGTCAAATCCGCAAACAGAACCTGCGCATGGGCGGGGCGGTGATCGGCGCGATCATCGGAGTCGGCGCCTTGTTGTTTGTCCTGCCCCGGTATGACTCCCTGCTGGGACTCGTCACCGTTCTCACCATCACCAGTTTCGCCGCAGCGTGGGTCGCCGTCGGCCCTCTGCGGATCTACTACGCAGGATATCAAATGGCCCTCGCGGTCTATTATGTCTTGCTGGCGGACCATCATCTAAGCACCGAGCTCGACCCGATCCGGGACCGGCTGATCGGAATCTTCGTCGGCATCGTCGCGATGCGCGCCGCTTTCGTCTGGCTGGCTCCATCGTCAACTGCAGAGAAAGGCCGTCGTCTCCTGATGACCAACCGGCAGTGAACAGTGCCATCCCGGGTCCGAAACTCCCGCCGACATTCCGACGCTGAACCACCATTCCGCGAGCGCACGCTCTCCTGTGAGTTCGCGATGTCGAGTCAATCAGGCAGCTGCAGCTCCCTATGGGTCCCGCGTATCAGTCAATACGGGTTACTCGATGGGGTATTCGCTTCAAATTTGGGCAACCACTCTCCTGCCGTCGATCGAGCTTGAACCGATAGGCGCATCTGCATCCTCTGGCCGGGGGCGACCAGCCCCCTCGCCTCTCTGTCTGGAGATTACGCGCGCAATCTCTTCGTTCCGCTCAAGCTCTCTCTGGAACCAAAGGGTCCGGTCCGTCCGCATCCGTTGCCGGTAAAGCATCACCTTTACCCAGATCATCGCTGCGACGAACGCGAGCGCTTCAAAGAGCCCCAGAAAGAACTCTGTCAATGTAAACGTCGTTTGGACATCGGTTGCGAAGAACATGTCGATACTCCTTTCCATAGGTCGAGGTCGTCCACTTGACGCCTTCAACATGTGCCAATCTGCCTCTCATTCGTCCCATTCACAAAGACTGTGTTTCGATCAAATCGATCGTTTTTTATTATGTATAAGCGTGGCACATTTCCATGGAATGCCGACGTGAGTATTCGGCCACTTTGCTGGCCGCGGCCACCTTGCTTCGATAACCTTTCGGCCCAAGGTTCCTTCAGGGTCCGCCATGCACACGCTCTATATCATCCTTCCTGCTCTTCTCATCGCGGTCGTGATCGCCTCCGTCTGGCTCGAACGCTGGAGTGTGCCGGTGATTCTGATCGCACTCGGTGTCGGCATTGTGTGCGGCAGCGACGTGCTGAACCTGTGGCATTTCGACGACATGGTTCTGACCAATCAATGCGCGAACCTCGCCCTGGTGTTCATCCTGTTTCATGGCGGTTTCATGACGAGGCGCGCGGATTTTCGCGCGGTGGCGCTCCCGGCAGGCGGCCTCGCGACGTGGGGGGTGTTGCTCACAGCCCTCGCGACATTCGCGGTGCTGCGCTGGGGATTCGGCTGGTCGATGGAACTGTCGATCCTGCTTTCGGTGATTATTTCGTCTACAGACGCGGCGGCGATCTTCTCCATCCTGCGCCGGCAATCGTTGCCACAGAAACTGTCATCGACCGTGGAAATCGAGAGTGCCGCAAACGACCCCATGGCGATTCTGCTCACGACCGTCGCCGTCGAGAGCCTGGCGTCGGGCAACGCGCTGCAAATTTCCACCGTGCCGCTCTTCCTGTGGAAATTCGGCGCGGGTCCGATCTTCGGCTACCTGGCCGGGCGGCTGACCATCTCCCTGTTCAACTGGCTGAAACCGCAAGACCGCGGCTACTACTACGTCCTGTTCATCGGCGTGGTAATGCTGACATACGGCATCACCGACCTCGCGCAGGCGAGCGGCATGCTCGCGGTGTTCACCGCGGGCTTCGTGGTGGGCAACGGATCATTCGTGCACAAGCAGGGCGTGCAGAATTTCTCGGAGGCGCTGTCGACGATCGTAAACATCGGGATGTTCGTGTTGATGGGTCTTCTGGTGTTTCCGCGGGAGTTCGCCGAAATCTGGTGGCAGGGGTTGCTGCTCTTCCTCACCCTCACCTTCATTGCACGACCGGCGGCGGTGTTTCTTGGCACGATCGGCATGCGCCTGGGGTGGAAGTTCAAGGTATTCACCGCATGGGCCGGTCTGCGCGGTGCCGTGCCGATCGTGCTCGCAACGTATCCAGCCGCGGCAGGACTGCCGATCGGCAGCAAGGTCTTCAACCTCGTCTTTTTCGCGGTGATTCTGTCGATCCTCGTTCAGGGATCGACGCTCGGGCTTGTTGCCAAATGGCTGGCTCTGTCGGAGCCAGCGCGCCCTCCGGCATTGTTCAGTCTCGAGATGATCACGATGGCCAAGAGCGACTACGACGTGGTGGTCGTCGATCTGCCGGGGCCGCGGGGCGCCCCCGGCCCCCGCCTCCGCGATCTGCGCCTGCCGGAGGGGGCAATCATCACCCTGATCACGCGCGGAGATGAGGTCGTGCTGCCCAAGGGCGAAACTCAACTCCAGGGCTGGGACCAGGTCACGGTTCTGGCTCACGCTCCCGACGAGGACACGATCCGCGCCCGACTTATCGGACCATTTTCTGTTGCGACGCCAATCGCCTAGTTGCGAATCCCGCTCACGCGAGAAGCTGCGAGTAGAAACGGCCGATCGATTTTGCGAGAGATTTCGCATGCGGCGTGACCGTCGGAAGCCAGACGCCCGTCCCGTGTCGCACGGGAATTTTCCGTCAAGCATTCACGCGAAAAGATTGGTGTAGGCGTGCTCATTGATCGCAGCTGCGACGGAGTTCTTTACCAGGCGTTCCGCAGTGATGGCGTAGTAGGAGGTCCCACACTCTTCGACTTCCGCGATGGCTTTCAGCTCGTAATGCTTGAGCGCAACCCGGGCAACGGCAGTCGGAACTGTCGTAAATCCGAGGCCGCCAAACGCCGCCGTCACCGCCATCAAGGTGGCGTCCTCAAATTCCCCCACCAGGCGAGGCCTGATCCCTTGCTCCGAGAACCACGTTTCCAGCGCAATTCGCGAGCCCATGTTTTCCGTTGGAAGCAGCGCAGGAGCGCCATGGAGGGATCCCGGAAATCCGCGGCGCAATTTATTGGCCAGCGCGGGCACTGCGCAAAAAGTGACTCCCGAGCGGCCGAGTCGATGATTGAAAACCTTCGCCTTCAGGCTGCTGGAAGCCGGTTCATCGGAGAGAATGAGATCGAGCCGGTGGCTTTGAAGCTGGCGCACGAGCGGGCCGATCTCCGCCTGGCGGCAGATCACATGCGTGGGCTCAAGAAAGTTGAAAGCGGGCTTCAGAATTTCAAAGGCAAGCAACTTTGAAACCGCATCGGTCATTCCAACGCTCAATCGAAGCGCGCGGCTGCCAGGGCGGTGCTTCACGGCATTCATCAATTCCCGTCCCACGGAGAAAATCTCCTCGGCGTAGCTGAGAACGGTTTGCCCCGTTTCGGTGAGGACCAGATTTCGACCACTGCGCTGGAAAAGCTTCTCGCCCAGCGATTCCTCCAAAAGCTTCAGCTGCGCGCTCACGGAAGGTTGTGACACCCCCAGGTCCTCGGCCGCTTTGCGCACACCACCCTTCCTCGCAACGGCCCAAAAGTAGCGGAGATGGTGAAAATTCAGAAATTCCATCCGTTTGACGGATAGATAGTCTCCAGCTATCAGTCCAATCCAAACAGAGTATTAGTCAATATATCGGAACGAGCTAACCTGATTGCAGCGATCCCACCACGCCGCGCAATCATGCTCTCGCCCGTTCCACATCAGAAAGCTCATCCCGATGTTCGTCCCGACGGAAGATTCGCCAGCGCCCTCCATCGTGAGCAAGCGAGGGAGGCTATTTGGGCGTTGCACTCCATCCTCACTGATCCGGATTCAGGGCCGGCCAGAGCCAGGAAGGCTCGAGCGCAAATGCTGAAGATTCTGGCGAACGCCAAATTGTCTGCGGCGTCGGCAGTAAAGTGCCCATCTCCGGCGACCGCCACTCCATCCGAGACCGGGAACAATGAGATTGCGAGCGTGACCGTCGGACGCGGATCCTCCCCCTTGGTAAATGCTCAGGAGTGAAAGCTCACGCAGAGATCTGTCAGCGGGTTCTCGAAAGCGCGAGGAGTTCATTGTTGATCGCGTGAGCCGCTTTCGCCCCTTCCGCTGCGGCGACCACAGCCAGTTGCAGGCCGGTGGATGTATTGCCAGCGGCATAGATCCCCGGAACGCAGGTCTTCGCGTCTCCGTCACAGATGACAAAGCCACCTTCGAGATCGCACCCGAGTTTCTCCGCGAGTTCACAGTTCTGCCGTTGCGAACTTGAGAAGAACATGGCTCGTCGTGGGCAGCGGGTTCCATCGGCGAGCTCGACGAATTCCAGGCTGCCATCCCGTCCTCCAAGCGCTGAAATCTTCAGCTGAAACGCAGGAATTTTCAGACGATCGAGTTCGGAGGCAGCGGAAGGAGACAAAGGCACCCCGTCGCTGAAATAAGCGATGTCGTCGCTCCAGATGAGCATTTCCTCGGCAAGTCCTATCGCCGCGTCGCCTTTCCCGTATACCGCAATCGGTTCGTCGCGGTGCTCCCATCCGTCGCAGTAGGGACAATGATGCACGCTCGTTCCGTAGAAATTTTCGATCCCTGAAAGCTCTGGAATTTCATCGAGAATCCCCGTGGCAAACAGCACGGTTCGGGACCGAAAGCGGACACCCTCCCTCGTTTGAACATCGAATGCCCCCCTCTCGCCTTCGATCGAGCTCACCAAGCCGCTGTGGAGTTCGACGTTGGGGAACTTCGCAAGCTGGTCACGGGAAATTTGCAGAAACTCTGATGGATCGATGTCTTCCCGACTGAGGAAGCCGTGCATATGCCGGGAAACCCGGTTGCGAGGCGCCCCGGAATCATAAATCACGACCGTCCGCCGACATCGGCCAAGCAGCAGCCCCGCGCTCAGGCCGGCAACCGAACCTCCCACAATGAAGACGTCGACCACGGATGAGAGTTCGCAGCGAACGCGTGCCCTGGCTTTATCGATTCATTCAGAACCGTCGACGCTGATCGTGTCGGCGTTTGTGGCGTGATGGGATTCTCCGGCTGAGGCGGTCTCCGCCGGCAATCAAACCAACTCCCCACAACAAGAAGAGCATGTCGGGGCAGGGCGGCTTCGGTGGGAGAAGATGGACGCGTCCTCCGGCTGATTCACGCACCGGATTGAGTCTGTGAAGGCATGAAGCAGAACTCCCCATCGTAATGGCGACCATTCCTCAGCCGGGCTCCCTTCTTGATGAAAATTCAGGCACCAGCAGCGCGTGTGTCTTTCATTCCTCGGCAGCCTTCGACCGCTTGCCCACAATCAGTGACCGCTGATCGAATATCCATTGCCGACTCAAAGCATCGATCGCTAATGACGATCTTGGTTCGTTCCCATCGCTCGTATGAATACTTCCCGGAATTTCCTCGAAGCCGTCGTCGCCGTCGTGAACAGGTCCGCTTCCGATGAGGACTTTCGTGCAAGGGCGCTCTCGGATCCCGAAGCGCCTGTTCGGGAAATCGGCGGCGAGTTGCCATCGGGGGTGAGGCTGCGATTCGCGGAGGATACGGAGGAGCTGGTCATCCCGCTGGTCCGTCCACCTGCCACCTCCGGAGAGATAAGCGATGATTCACTCGAGGCTGTCAGCGGAGGGCATGTCAACTGGACCTTCGGCGATATCCTTGGACTCAACAAATAGGATCACCAAGGAGCGCGGCAGCGACCGTCAGAAGCTCTGCGCCAGTGATCAAAAAAGCTGCACTGCCATGTGACAGCGACCGGGGAGACGTTCGGTTATCAAAACCGCATTTTGAGGACGGTTCTGTGCTCATGCATTCGCGAGGTCTCAAGTCGATTCTCCTTTTTGTCCCCCTGGCCGCTCGAATCAAAAATCCGACCGTTCACGAAACAAGTGTTCTTTCGTGCCGGAGGAATGGCTAGGAACCGGAAAACGCAGACAGATGCCAGATCGTAAACAATCCCTCTTCCGCTCCGCTGCGCTCGCGAAGATCCAATCGCCGGAACGCCTCGACACCTTGCTGCCGGTGACGACGCCATTGAACTGGCTCTCGCTCTTGCTCTCGGCTCTCGCTCTCGGCGCCGCCGTGGTCTGGGGGTTCACGGGGACCGTGGTGCGGACGACGGGCCAGGGCATTCTCGTTCGCAACGCCGAGAAGGGCATCATGTCCGTGGGCAGCCAGAGTTCCGGAGCCATTCAGGAAATCCTTGTCTCCGCCGGCGATGTCGTAAGGCCCAACCAACCAATCTTCACGCTGGACGTGGCCACGCTGAGAGAGCAGCTCGCGAACAACCAGGCGCTACTCGCATCGCTGATCCGGCAGGACGAGTTGCAGACCCAGGAGGAGCACGAGCGATTGAAGATTCTGCGCGAGAAACTCGAGAACCAGCGCAAACTCTACGAGGAAGGGATTCTCACCAAGTCGCCGATTCTCGACACCCAAACCGCACTGGCGGAGCTGGAAGCGCGGTCCTTCGCGCGTGATCAGGAGATTCTGAATCAACGCGCACGCGTCGCCGACCTCGAAGCGCGGCTGGCACAGGAAGGCGTGGTCCGCGCGCCATTCGAGGGGGAGATTCTGGAACTGGTCGTCAATGTCGGGGACTACGCCCGTCCCGAGCGCACGCTGCTTCGTTTCCAGAGCCTCCATGGGGACGAGGAGGCCTTGATCTTCGTGCCGGCCGGTGAAGGGAAAAAGGTGAAACCGGGCATGGCGATCCGCGTTTCTCCCTCCACGGTGAAGGCCGAGGAGTTCGGCTACATCCTCGGCACGGTCAAGAGCGTGACGATGTATCCGGTGAGCCGCGAGGTGATGGTGACGGAGCTGAGCGACGATGTGATGGTCGACCGCCTCCTGCAGGGCGGCAACGTCATCGCCGTCGTGGCCAGTCTGGAAACCGATCCCTCGACGCCCAGCGGGTTCAAATGGTCATCATCGCGTGGCCCGGATCTCTCAGTGGAGGGCGGCACGCTCTGCACAGCATCGATCGTCCTCGAGCGTCAGCGCCCGATCACGCTGGTCATCCCCTTCCTCCGCAAGCAGTTGGGGCTGTATTGATGGGCAGTCGACTTCCCCGCCGAATCAAGAAGACGCCGACCGTCATCCAGATGGAGGCCGTGGAGTGTGGAGCGGCCGCGCTGGCGATCGTCCTTGCATACTACAAGTGCGTCGTCCCGCTGGAGAAGCTGCGCGAGGAGTGCGGCGTCTCGCGGGACGGAAGCAAGGCGTTGAACATCCTCAAGGCCGCGCGCCGACGCGGGATGGAAGCCAAGGGATACCGCTACGAAATCGAGGAGCTGAGGCAGGTGCGTCTGCCGGCGATTCTTTACTGGAATTTCAACCACTTCGTAGTGCTCGAAGGCTTCTCTCGCGGGGGAAAAGTTTTCCACATCAACGACCCGGCATCGGGGCGGCGAAGGGTCGCGGCCGATGAGTTCGACGGCAGCTACACGGGCGTCGTGCTCACCTTCGAACCGACACCGGAGTTCCAACGCGGGGGCAGAAATCCCAGCATCACGGGCTTCCTTCTGCGCAGATTGGCGGGAAATGGTCCGGCATTCCTTTTCGCACTGCTGTGCGCGCTGCTCCTTGTCATCCCCGGCACCGTCGTCCCGGCGCTCTCAAAGGTCTTCGTCGACGACTATCTTGTAGGCACCGAGAAGGAATGGCTGCGACCGCTGCTCGTGGCGATGGGCCTTGCCATGGGCCTGCAGATGCTGCTCACGGCCTTGCAGCAAAACTGCCTGCGCAGGTTCCGGGAGAAGCTCGCGATTTCCGGATCCGGACGCTTCTTCGCACACATGCTGCGTCTGCCGATGAGTTATTTTTCCCAGCGCTTCGCCGGGGAGATCGGCTCCCGGCTTGCTCTCAATGACGAGGTGGCGGAAGTCGTCGGCGGTCAGCTGGCCAAGACGTGCCTCGACCTCGTGCTCGTCGTGTTTTTCGGGGTTCTGATGTTCTTCTACGATCCGGTCCTGGCGGCGATTTCCGTCGGGACCGCGCTCGCCAACTCCGTCATCCTTCAAGCGGTCACCCGAATCCGGGCGGACCGCAACCGCGTCGCCACCCAGGCCTACGGAAAGGGAAAGTTGCTGGGCACGGGAATGAACGGCCTTCACATGATCGAGACATTGAAGGCTACCGGTGGCGAGGACGAGTTTTTCGGCCGCTGGGCCGGTTACCAGGCCCGCGCCGCCGCGGAAAAGCAGGCTCTCGGTGCGTTCTCGCAATACGTCATGACCGGCCCGCAACTGCTCAACGCCATCTGCAGCACCTTCATTCTCGGGGCCGGTGCGTTCCGGATCATGGACGGCGACATCACACTGGGAACCTTCGTTGCATTCCAGGCGCTCGCGGGGCAGTTCACCGGTCCGCTCAACTCGCTCATCCAGTTCGCACACAACCTGCCGATGCTCGGCGCGAACATCACGCGCATCGACGACGTCCTGCAAGCTCCGGAGGATCCGATCTATCGCGCGACGCCCGATGACAGGATCTTCGAGAGCCAGCTCCGCCTCAGCGGCCGCCTGGAGATGCGGAACGTCACGTTCGGCTACTCGCCTCTCGAGCCCCCGTTGATCGAGAACTTCTCCCTCGATCTCGCGCCCGGCTCGCGCGTCGCGCTGGTTGGCGGAAGCGGGAGCGGCAAGTCGACCATCGCAAAGCTCGTCTCCGGACTTTACCGACCATGGACCGGGACAATCCGCTTCGACGGACGGACGATCGACGAGATTCCCCGCGCGCTGTTCGCAAACTCGGTCGCAATGGTGGACCAGGAGATCGCCTTCTTCTCGGGCACGGCCCGGGACAACCTCACGTTCTGGGATCCCTCCGTGCCGGACGAGAGCATTCATCGCGCGTGCGTGGATGCGGAAATCTCCCGCGTTCTTCTTGAGCGGCCGGACGGCTACCGCAGCGAGATCGCCGAGGGCGGCAGCAACCTCAGCGGCGGCCAGCGCCAGCGGCTCGAGATTGCGCGAGCCCTCGTGCATGACCCGACGCTTCTCATCCTCGACGAGGCAACCAGCGCGCTCGATGCCACCACCGAAGCCGTGATCGACAGGAACCTGCGCCGCCGGGGATGCGCCTGCCTGATCGTCGCCCACCGCTTGAGCACGATTCGCGACGCGGACGAAATCATCGTGATGGACAACGGAAAGATCGTCGAGCGGGGGACGTTCACGGATCTCATGAACCAAAAGGGCGCCTTTCACCGCCTCATGCAGCAATGACGGAGCGGACCGCGCCCCAAATGCCCGGAGACAGACCGGCCGCTTCCACGCTGGGCAAAACGCCGCGCGCGCTGAGAGTGGAGGGCGGCGACGCTGACATCTTCCTCCTTTTCGGTTCCCCGGATTCAGATCGCCCGCGACGGCACCTCCTATCGGTGTCTCCAGGCGAGTGGATCTTCGACGTGGGACTCTCCGATCCACATGACGAGATCGAGCTGCTCGTCTCCCCGCAACAGGGGGCATCCCTGCATCCCGTCGAAATCGTCGCCAGCCAGGCAGCCGCACTCGAAAATTGGATCACCGCTCTGCTTGAGGCGATCCTCGAGACCGGACAGGTCGAGACTCCGATCACGTGCCGGCACGACGCCGGAGATATATCCGCGCTCGCCGCGGGAGAGGTGCTCGGCACGAAACAGGGGCTCGCGTGGTGGTCTGTCCCTCCGGAGCGCGCCGTCGCATGTGGCGCAATAGGTCACGCCTTTGTTTTCCAGCCGGTGCTCGCCGCGAACGCCAAGGTGCCGATGCCTGGCTCCGGTCGCGATGATAACAGACCGGCTCTCGACGGATTCACCGCTGTCGAAGTCAATGCGGAGGGGCTGCTTGGAAAAATCAACAGAGACCACCTTGGTCAGATATTTGACCTCCGTGCCGAAACGCGCAGCCTGCTCCTGCATTTCGGTCATGAGCGCTCCTTCGTCGATTCCCTTGCTGAATCCGGGAAAGTTCTCAACGACGGTCGTGGTAGTGAGCAATCCGCCCGGCTGAATGCCGGTGACAAGGAGGGGATTGAGATTGGCGCGGGCCGTGTAGATGGCGGCTGTCCAGCCTGCACAGCCGGACCCGATGATGGTGACGTTTCGCATACGTGCAGCAATATCCCTCAACAGAAATATGCGTCAAACCAAATATAGTTCTTGACGAATATATCACATCTGCGACGGTTTTAGCGTGGAGCTGATTCAAATTTACCAGTGTTTTTGCGATGCGACGAGGCTTCGCATCCTTCATTTGCTGACCCACGGGCCGCTGTGTGTCTGCCATTTTCAGGAAATCCTTGGGATTCCCCAAACGAAGGTCTCTCAGCACCTCGCCTATCTGCGCAAACGCGATCTCGTCGAATGCACCCGGCGCGGCACGTGGATGATTTACAGCCTCCCTGCGAACCCTCCCTTGGAACTCGAAACCAATCTCAAATGTCTCCAGGACTGTGTGCAAGCCGACAAGCGGTTCCGTAAAGACCTGGAGAAACGCAGGCATGTTTGCGCCGGTTGCGAATGGATGGATGAGGTTGTGGAAACCAAGCGCGCCTGCTGCTGATGCCATGAAAGAAATCAAAATCTACGATCCCGCCATGTGCTGCTCGACAGGCGTTTGCGGCCCGGACATCGACCCCATTCTGCCCCAAGTTGCCGGCTTCCTGCATCAGTTGAAGGAACGCGGCGTCAAGGTCGAGCGGTATAACCTGTCTCAACAGCCGATTGCATTCGTCCAAAATCCACAGGTAAAGAGCATCCTGCAAAATGAAGGCGTCGAGGTTTTACCTCTCGTCTTTATCGACGGCGAGTTGGTCTTGAAGGGCAGCTATCCCGATCAGGAGAAGCGCAAGGAGTGGCTGCATAAGCTGGCGCAGGAAGGAAGCGGTGCTGCCTGATATGAATACACCAATTTCCGAATTGATCGCGGCGGCGACTCGCTTTCTCTTTTTCACCGGCAAGGGCGGCGTCGGCAAAACCTCGCTCGCTTGCGCGACAGCTATTTCTCTCGCAGATGCCGGAAAACGGGTTCTGCTAGTCAGCACCGATCCGGCTTCCAATCTGGACGAAGTTTTGGGCACGAGCTTGAACGGTCAGGCGACGGCAATTCCGGGTGCTCCGTCCCTGTTTGCCCTCAATATCGACCCCGAGGAAGCGGCCCGCGCCTATCGTGAAAAAATCGTCGGCCCCATGCGCGGCGTTCTGCCAGAAGCGGCCTTGCGCAGCATGGAGGAACAGCTTTCCGGGGCCTGCACGATGGAAATTGCGGCCTTTGATGAGTTCTCACGCCTTTTGGGGGATGAGTCCTCGACCGCCGCCTACGATCACGTTGTTTTTGACACGGCTCCCACAGGCCACACGTTGCGCCTGCTTACTCTGCCGAAGGCATGGACGGGATATTTTCAGGCCAATACCTCGGGCACCTCCTGTCTCGGCCCTCTGGCAGGTCTGGATCAGCAGCGCTCGATTTACGAGGGTGCTTTGAATGCGCTCGCTGATGCCGGACGCACGACATTGATCTTGGTCAGCCGGGCGCAACTCGCTCCGTTGCGGGAAGCCAAGCGAACGCACGACGAACTTGGTGCGCTCGGCGTCACAAATCAACGCCTCGTCCTCAATGGCGTCTTTACAGCGACCGATTCGGGAGACGGCATCGCGGCGGCGCTGGAAATGCGCGGTGCGAAAGCCATGACGCAGTTCCGCTCTTTCCTCGGCAGCTTGCCCAATTATCGCGTGCCGCTTCGCCCCAACAACCTGCTTGGCCTCGATGCTCTCCGGGCGATTGTCTCTGGCCTCGAAGGAGAAGTTTCCAGCGGAAGCTCCGTGGAATCGACAGCCTCGGATTTCGAGTCCATCGACAAATTCATTGCCGATCTGGAAGCGCCAGGTCGCGGTGTCGTCATGACGATGGGCAAGGGCGGCGTCGGCAAAACGACGGTTGCGGCGGCACTCGCGGTCGAACTGGCCCGTCGCGGTCATGCGGTGCATTTATCGACGACCGACCCTGCCGCGCATGTTCTGGAAACTCTCGGTAGCACGGTCAACGGGCTCTCGGTTAGCCGGATTGATCCCTCTGCGGAAACCGAAGCCTACGTCGCTCATGTGCTTTCCACGCAGGGAGCCAGCTTGGACGCGGAAAGCCGTGCGCTGCTCGAAGAGGATTTGCGCTCGCCCTGCACCGAAGAAATCGCGGTTTTCCGTGCTTTCGCCCGCACCGTCGCGGAAGCACAGGACAGTTTTGTCATCCTCGACACGGCACCGACCGGGCACACCCTTCTTTTGCTGGACACAACGGAAGCCTATCATCGCGAGTTGGGCCGACAGGCCCGCGAGAGCATTCCCGAGGAAGTGCGGCAACTTCTGCCGCGCCTGCGAGACGCGGATTATACGCGAGTGCTTTTGGTGACGTTGCCCGAGGCCACACCTGTTCACGAAGCCGCCGCCCTGCAGGACGATTTGCGGCGGGCCGGGATCGAGCCGTTCGGCTGGGTCGTCAACCAAAGCTTCGCCGGTCTGGAAACCAGCGATCCGCTCTTGCGCGAACGGGCACGCAACGAAATCCCTTACCTTTCCGAAGTCGCCGATTCTCTTGCGAAAAGAGCGACAGTCTTGCGCTGGCAGGCGGAAGAACCGGTTGGCCCCAACGCCTTAGCCAGCCTGTTTTATCAATCAGCGACGGCAACTCTTTAACTCAACAATCTATGACAACCTATATCTACGAAACCATTCCCGCGAGCTGCTGCGAAGATCCCAAGCACTACGAGATTGCACAAAACGAAACGGATGCTCCGCTAACGCATCATCCCGAGACCGGGGAGCCTATCAAACGAGTGCTTCTCGGAGAACTCGAACTGACGAAGGATGCCAAGGATGATTCCTGCGGGTGTGGACCGGAAGGCTGTTGCTAATTAATAATGAGCGCAACTGCCACCAAGCGGCTCGATTTTTTCGAGCGCTATCTATCCCTCTGGGTGCTGCTCTGCATGGTCGCAGGCGTGACCCTCGGCAAGCTGCTGCCCGCTCTGACTCGGCAAATAAGCGAGCTGGAATTCGGCAAAGACTCTCACGTCAACATTCCCATCGCGGTGCTCATCTGGTTGATGATCTATCCGATGATGCTGAAAATTGATTTCGGCGGATTGAAAGGGGTTGCAAAAAAACCCAAAGGTCTCCTTATCACCCTGTTTGTAAACTGGCTCGTCAAGCCGTTCAGCATGGCCCTGCTTGGGTGGTTTTTTGTTCAGTGGCTCTTCTCGTCGGTTCTTGGCTGGATTGATCCGACGACGGCGAAAAACTACGTGGCTGGACTTATCATTCTGGCTGCCGCGCCCTGCACGGCGATGGTGTTTGTCTGGAGCTATCTTACCGATGGCGACGGCCCTTACACGTTGGCCCAGGTCGCAATCAACGATCTCATCATGATCTTTGCCTTTGCGCCTATCGTGATGTTTCTCGTCGGTGTAAGTGGCATACATATCCCCGGCGAAGTGCTATTTACATCGGTGATCGTTTTCATCGTGATCCCCCTGACGGCGGGGTGGGTCAGCCGGACCGTCCTTGTAAGATCCAAGGGGGCTGATTGGTTCAATGCACATTTCCTGCCGAAATTCCGTCCCGTCACCATTCTTGCGCTGCTGGCAACGCTCGTGCTGATTTTCGCGTTCCAGGCGGAAAACATCCTGACCAACTGGACTGCCGTGCTGCTCATCGCCGTGCCGATCCTGATTCAGGTCTATTTCAACTCCGGCCTCGCCTACGGTCTCATGCGACTGTTCAAGGTTCGGCACGACATCGCCACCCCCGGCGCGCTGATTGGTGCCAGCAACTTCTTTGAACTCGCGGTGGCTGTGGCCATCACGCTTTTTGGAGCCACCAGTCCCGCCGCTCTCGCCACGGTGGTCGGCGTGCTGGTCGAGGTTCCCGTCATGCTTTCTGTATGCCGCATCTGCGTGGACAGCCGCGGTTGGTATCAACGAGCCATCCCACAAACATAAAACTCTCATCACCATGAACGACAAACCCACTGTTCTGATTCTCTGCACCGGAAATTCGTGCCGTAGTCATATTGCGGAAGGCATCCTCCACGAAGCCGCTGGCGATCTGCTCAACGTGCAAAGCGCGGGCTCCAAGCCCGCCGGCTATGTGCATCCCAAGGCCATCGCGGTCATGAAGGAAATCGGGATCGACATTTCCGAGCACACCTCAAAGCACATGGACGAATTTCTCAACCGGAAGGTAGATACCGTCATCACCGTCTGCGGAAACGCGGATCAGGCGTGCCCGATGTTTCCGGGTCAGGTGAACCGCTACCATTGGGGCTTCGATGATCCCGCCCATGCGAAGGGGACCGAAGAGGATATTTTCGCTGAATTCCGTCGCGTGCGCGATCAAATCAAGCTGGTGTTCGAGGCTTACGCGGCTGGTTTACGGCGGGGGAAACTCTTATGATGTGAAGGCCGCCTTCAAACCAGCCGTTGGCGGAATCGCCGCGAGCAGGAAACTCCAGCGATGAATGTGCTGGCAATTTTTCTGATCGCTCTCGGGTGTGCTGGCGTGATGGGGTTACTTGCTTACTCCGGCATCGAGCCGAATTTGCGCTCGGCCATTCGCACAACGCTCATCCTGGCTCTGGTATGGGGAACGGGTTGGGTCAATCCTAATGCTGGCCCGTTGAAGGAGATGACGTGGAGGGTATGGATTTTGGCGGTCCTCTCGGGCGGCGCGGTTGCGCTTTCCTGGATACTCTATTTGTGGAATCGACGAGATCCAAACCGCTCGAACGGACCCGCGTTGATGGATCGAATCAACGTCGGCCTCGCCGTCATTTTCGTAATCATACTCCTTTATTCTTATTCACCCCGCCAAGCTTGCTGGCCGTCAGCGCTCCAACATCCGCGCACCAAAGCCTCAAAATCTCTCGAAATTGAGCCTCCGAAATCCTCGCATGCGCCAAATATCTGTTTCTCACTGTCTC